>JADMIO010806415.1_pt1 | contig 103997 bp, 97 predicted proteins | sample 8958161 | NCBI WGS metagenome assembly JADMIO01 (sample SAMN16585339, study PRJNA669376) | soil metagenome | isolation source: Crop rotation soil | place: USA: Cullars Rotation, Alabama | collected 2011
CTTTCCCAAACCGGGAATCAGCCGCCGCCGGTAAGGCTCGTGCAGCCGGTCCTCCATGGCTATCCCTAAAACGTCCCATCGGCGTTCCGAGAATCCCAAAACGACACCCACGGCGCGGCCGACGTTGAAAACGGCGTCTCCGTGAGAAACCTTTTTTGGCAGGGCCGCACGGGCCTTTTTCGTAGCCAAAGCGAACTGCGGAATGCAGACCACGGCCTTCATTCCCTTAAAAATAGCCGGCCGCTTCAATGAAACAAAGCTGACTCCGTCCTTATATAGCGCGGAAGCGCAAAGCCCGCCCGCCAAAGCCGGCGTCACGTTGTCCGGGTGGCCTTCCAGCTTGGAGGCCATGTCCACCAGCTGGTCCAACGAGAATTTGTTTCCGAGCGCCGCATTGGCCGCCACGAGACCACCCACAATGGCCGCCGAGGAAGATCCTAGACCGCCCGCCATGGGCAGCTGGCTTCGGAGCCGAAGGCGCATGGCCGGGACTTTTTTCCCCGCCCGGCGGAAAACCTCCCGCGCGGCCCGGTAGGCCAAATTGCGCCCGTTCCGCGGGATGTCAAGGGCAGACCCATCTACCTCGATCTCGAGCGCCGGCGCGCGGCCGCGCGGCAGCTCCAGCGTCCACTCGTCATAAATCGTGAGCGCCAAACCGAGACAATCAAACCCTGGCCCCAAATTTGCGGAGGAACCGGGCACGCGTACCGTCACCGAAAAGAGCATGAAGCCAAATATTATATCAAATCGACTATTTCGCTCGAGAGCCGTCAGACCAAGCCTTGTCTGCTGTTTGGACCGTGCGGGGCTGCCCCCCTCACGCCGGCGGGCACTTCAGTCGATTTTTGTCGGCGGCCCTTACTCGGCGCAAAAGTCGCGCCCGACCCTTGCCGGCTGTCGCCGTCACACCAGGGCCGGCACGCCTCAACTGCCCATCGGCGGCTCGCCGCGGGCCGACCCACTGCCGACAAAAATCGCCTTCGTAAACGCCCTTATGGCGTTCGGGGGGCAGCCCCGCCCGGCCCAGTTAAGATTTGTGGGTTTCACCCCATAGCGGAATGACACCGAGGGGCCAGACAGTGCGGTTATGCTGAGCGGGGCCAGGCGGGGGTTTCCCTGCAGCGACAATGTGGGCGTTTTGAGTGAGACATTTTCGAGGGCTGGCAGGCCCCCCTGTCCGATCCGGCCGATGGGCTTTTGAGGCCGGGAGTTGGGGGGCCGCCCGAAAATGTCGAACGATTGCCCACGTCGCAAAGGGAAATCCCCGACTGGCCCCTAACAGCTCAGCCGCACGGGCTGGCCCCGACGTAATGGAGCGTCGCTAAGCGCTGATGGTTTCGGGGACTTCGACGGGCTTTTCGAGTTTGGGCGGGAGGACGCCGGCTTTCACGTGGGCCTCATGCTCCTGCACCAGCTTGTGGACGTCCTGGGTGATGCGCATGGAGCAGAACTTCGGGCCGCACATGGAGCAGAAGCGCGCGTCCTTGAACCCTTCTTCCGGGAGGGTGGAATCGTGTTTGGCCTGGGCGGCTTCGGGATCGAGCGAAAGCCGGAACTGGTCGCGCCAACGGAATTCGAAACGTGCGCGGGAAAGCTCGTCGTCCCGGTCGCGGGCGCCGGGGCGGCCGCGGGCGATGTCGGCGGCGTGGGCGGCGATCTTGTAGGCGATGCAGCCCTGGCGCACATCCTCGGCGTTGGGCAAGGAAAGGTGCTCAGCTGGGGTCACGTAGCAGAGCAGCGCCGCGCCGGACCAGCCCATGATGGCCGCGCCGATGGCGGAGGTGATGTGGTCATAGCCAGGGGCGATGTCGGTCACCAAGGGGCCCAGGGTGTAAAAGGGCGCCTCGTGGCACCATTTCTGCTGGATCTCCGCGTTCATCTGGATAAGGTTCATCGGCACGTGGCCCGGGCCTTCGATCATGACCTGGACGTCGTGCTCCCAGGCTTTGAGCGTCAGCTCGCCGAGGACTTTCAATTCGCCGAACTGGGCTTCGTCGTTGGCGTCGTGCAGGCAGCCAGGGCGCAGGCCGTCGCCGAGGGAAAAGCTGACGTCGTATTGCTTGAAGATCTCGCAGAGCTCGCCGAACTGGGTGTAGTGGAAGTTTTCCTTGTTGTGGGTGATCATCCACTGCGCCATGAGCGACCCGCCGCGGGAAACGATGCCCGTGATGCGGTTGCGGGTGAGGGGCACATGCTCGCGCAAAACGCCGGCGTGGATCGTCATGTAGTCCACGCCCTGCTGGGCCTGTTTCTCCACCTCGTCTAAAAACATTTGGGGCGTGATGTCCTCAGGACGGCCGGCGCGGGCCAGGGCGCCGTAGATGGGCACCGTGCCCACGGGCACCGAGCTGTGCTTAATCACCGCTTCGCGGGTGGCGTCCAGATCCTTGCCCGTCGATAAATCCATCACCGTGTCGGCGTGGTACTTCACGGCCATGTCGACCTTGGTGAGCTCGCTTTGGATATCGGAGGTCGTGGCGGAGTTGCCCAGGTTGGCGTTGATTTTGCAGTTGAAGTTCATCCCGATGACCATGGGGTCGAGCTTGTGCTTCAAATGGTTGACGTTGGCGGGGATGATGGCGCGGCCACGGGCGACCTCGGACCGGACGTACTCGGGCTCTACTTTTTCCCGCTCGGCGACGCGGTGCATTTCGGGGGTGACTTCCCCCGCCTTCGCGCGGTGCATTTGGGTGACGTTGGTTCCAGCCAATTTCATTTTCTTCCTCCTAAACCTTGGCCGCCCGGCGGCTCAATGATGCAGCTATTTTATCTTTTAATGAACGCGCGGCGGCCTCGGGATCGGCCGCGGCGGCCACGGCCCTCACCACGGCGACGCGGTCGGCGCCGGCGGCGATGACTTGGTCGACGTTCGTGTCGTCGATTCCGCCGATGGCGACAAAGGGAATCCGCACGAGCTTCTTATATTCCTTGACGAGTTCAAGCCCCACGGGCCTGTAGTCCGGTTTGGTGGGCGTGGCGAAAACGGGGCCGCAGGCGATGTAATCGGCGCCGTCGCCGGCCGCCTGCAGGGCCTGGGCCGTGGAATGGGTAGAGACCCCGATGAGCTTATTGTGGCCCAGGATCTTGCGGGTCTCGCGGGCGGAGAGGTCGTTTTGGCCTAAGTGGACACCGTCGAGGCCGGCGGCCTTGGCCACGTCCACGCGGTCGTTGAGGATAAAGAACGTCCCCGTCTGGTCGCAGATCGCCTGCAGCTCTTTGGCCAGCTGGAAGAGCTCCCGCGCCGACAAGTCCTTGTCGCGAAGCTGGACGACGTCCGCCCCGCCGGCGCAAGCTTGGCGGACAAAATCGGCGTAAGGCCTTCCCTTCTGGGTGATGACGTAGAGGTGAACATCGGACAAATCAAACAGCCGTTTACGCGTCATTGTTTGGTCACCGCCTTTTTCTCGAGGGCGTAGAGTGAAAATCGGAGCGATTTGAATTTGGAGGAGGCCCCCGGTGAAAAAACTTTTCCATACTCCTCGAGGACCCGAAGGGCCTCCTGCGCCCGGCGGAAATTGGCGGGGACCAGGCCTTTGGCCGCCCGCTTTTCCGGTTCGGCCATCGGCCGTCCCATATCCTTTTCGCTGTCCCGGCCGCCCAGGAGCGACGGATAAGTGGTTCGCGTCAACTCGTCCAGGTCGTGGCGCGCGTCCCGCAGGCTCAGGAACATCCCGCGGTCGTCCCAAACGAAGCGCGCCGTGTCCTCCAGGACGCGAAGTCCTTCCCGCGCCCGGTTGAGGTTAGCGTCCAGGAGCCTCAGCGTTCCGGAATCGGGCTTAGCTTTTTTTCCCATAGCGGCGGGCGATCGTGTCGATGATGCCCGTGGACGAACGTCCCTTCAGTAATGGCACTCGCACCACTTTTTTCACGAATTCCCTGCCCACTATGTTGTCAGCGGACCAGTCGCCGCCTTTGACCAGGACATCGGGACGGAGTCGCCGTATCAAATGGAACGGGGTGTCCTCGCTGAAATAGGTGACATAGTCCACGAGGTCCAAGGCGGCCATCAGTTCCCCCCGGTCCTTCAAAGGAAGGATGGGCCGCTTGGGCCCTTTCAGCCGCCGGGTGGAGGCGTCAGTGTTGAGCGCGACCACCAGGATCTTACCCTGTCGCTTGGCGTAGCGGAGGACTTTGAGGTGGCCGGCGTGGAAAAGGTCGAAGACGCCGTTGGTGAAAACGACCTTTTGACCGCGGCGAAGACGGGCCAGCCGCCGGGCGAGCGCCCCCGGCGAAAGAAATTTTTTATCGGTAGCCACGCGCCTTGGATTTGCTCGGGTAGAGCTCGTCCTCAACGATGGCGCAGAGGGTATGGAGGATGGCGAGGTGCCCTTCCTGAATGCGGGCCGTTCTCTGGGAAGGCACGTCCAGGCAGATGTCGGCGGCTTGCTTCAGCTTCCCCCCGCCCTTGCCCGTCCAGGCGATGACCACGGCGCCGGCTTTTTTGGCTTCTTTGACGCCTTCCAGGACGTTTTTGGAATTGCCCGAGGTGGAAATCGCCACGACGACGTCGCCCCGCTTCACGAGGCCCTGGAGCTGCCGGGAAAAGACCTCATCGTAGGAATAGTCGTTGGCGATCGCCGTCATCGCGGAAGGGTTGGTGGTGAGCGCCACGGCGGGAAGGCCGGGCCTTTCCTTCTCAAAACGTCCCGAGAGTTCGGCGGTGAGGTGCTGGGCGTCGGCGGCCGAGCCGCCGTTGCCGAAGGCCAAAAGCTTTTTTTTGGCCTTGAGCGCCTTGACGATGGCCACCGCGGCCTTCTCGATGGCCGGGGCCTCCTGAGTGAGCTCACGCAGGGAGCGGCTCGATTCCCAGAGATTGTCGACGATCTTTTTGCGGATGGAAGAGAGTTCTTTCATGGGTCAGGACGCCGTCTGGAGCGCCAGGTGTTTCTCGATGAAGTCGGTCTGGACGTCGCCTTTCATGAAGGCCTCGTGGGCCATGACGTCCCGGTGGAAGGGTACGGTGGTCTTTACGCCCTCCACGATGAACTCGTCCAGGGCGCGGCGCATGCGCCGGATCGTGAATTCCCGCCCGCCGCCGGGGCCGTAGCGCGTGGCCACGATGAGTTTGGCCATCAGGCTGTCGTAATAAGAAGGGATGGTGTAGCCGGTGTAGATGTGGGTGTCCACGCGCACGCCGGGCCCGCCGGGCAGGATGAGGTTGGTGATTTTTCCCGGGGACGGCATGAAGTTTTTGGCCGGGTCCTCGGCGTTAATCCGGCACTCCATGGCGTGGTGGCGGATTTGGATGTCGTCGGATTCGAAAAGCAGTTTTTCTCCCGCCGCGGTGCGGATTTGCTCCTTGATGAGGTCAATGCCCGTGACCATCTCGGTCACCGGGTGTTCTACCTGGATCCGGGTGTTCATCTCGATGAAATAGAAGTCGTCGGCCTCTTCATCGTAAAGAAATTCTACGGTACCCACGGTGCGGTATTTGACCGCCTTGGCGGCCAGGCGCGCCGCCTTGCCCATCTTTTTGCGGACGCTGTCGGAGATCATGGGCGACGGCGATTCTTCGATCAATTTCTGGTGCCGGCGCTGCACCGAGCAGTCGCGTTCGGGGAAGCTGACCACGTTACCGTGGCCGTCCGCCAGGATCTGGACCTCGATGTGGCGGGGGGCCTTCAGATAATGCTCCAAGTAAACATCGCCGTTGCCGAAGGCCGCCTTGGCTTCCGTGTGGGCGGCCACGATGGCGTCTTTAAGGAAAGACGCGTCCTGGACCACGCGCATGCCTTTTCCCCCGCCGCCGGCTTTGGCCTTCACCAAAATCGGGAACTTAATCTTCTTGGCGACCTTGAAAAGGTCCTTATCGCTGGGATCGACGCAGCCTTTCGTTCCCGGCACGATGGGCACGCCGTAGTCGCCCATGATCTTGCGCGCCTCGGATTTGTCCCCCATCTTGCGGATGGCTTCTTTGGAGGGACCGATGAAGGTGATATGGCAGGATTCACAGATCTCGGCGAAGTGGGTGTTCTCCGAGAGGAACCCGTAGCCCGGGTGGATCGCGTCGGCGCCCGTGATTTCCGCGGCGGAAATGATCGCCGGGATGTTGAGATAGCTTTCGGAGGCCGGGGCGGGCCCGATGCAGACGGATTCGTCGGCGTAACGAACGTGGAGAGACTCCCGATCGATATCCGAGTGGACGGCGACGGTGCGGATGCCCAGCTCCCGGCAGGCGCGGATGACCCGGACGGCGATTTCGCCGCGGTTGGCGATGAGGATCTTTTTAAACATCAACGGGCCTCTGTTTCGATTTCAAAAAGCGGTTGTCCGTATTCCACGGGCCGCCCGTTGTCTACGTAAATCTTGACCAAGCGGCCGGCAACGTCGGAAATCACGTCCTTGGGGATCTGCATGGCTTCCACGAGGGCGAGCTTTTGGCCCGGTTTCACCTCACTGCCCTCCAACACCAGGGGCGGGCGGTCCTTGGCGGCACGTAAAAATGTTCCCACCATAGGCGATTTGATCATGGTCGAAGGCGGGGCAGCGGGCGGGAATTCAGCGCTTTTTGCCGTCCCAGGCTCGTGGCTCTGCGCAGGGGAGGCGGAGAACTGCGGGGTTATGGCCCGTTTAAAAGCGATGCGCCGATCGCCTTTTTCCCAAACCACTTCGCCCAAGCCGGCCTCAGCGGCGAAATCCAGCAACGAAAGGATGGTTTCCTTGGAATCTGAAGTCTGATTGCCGTTTTTCATGCGCGCTCCAGGTATTCGCTGGTCCGGGTGTCCACCCGAATCGACTCCCCCTCTTTAATGAACAAGGGCACGTTGATCTCCATATCGTTTTCCAGAGTGGCGGGCTTGACCATGTTGGAGACCGAATCGCCCTTGATGCCGGGCACCGTGCTCACTACTTTAAGAGTGACGCTCGTGGGTAGCTCGATGCCCAGGAACTCTTCTTCCAAATACAATGACTGAACGTCCATGTTTTCTGTCAGGAACTTGACAGAATCGCCGACTTTTCCGCGCGGGACGGCGATTTGGTCGTAGGTCGCGGGGTCCATGAAAGTGAGGTTGTCCCCATCCGCGTATAGGTATTGCATGGGTTTTCGCGAAAGGGAGAGCTCCTGGAATCGTTCGCCGGACTTGAAGGTCCGTTCAATCGTGGAGCCGGTGCGGACGTTGCGGATTTTGACCCGCAGCATAGCCCCGCCCTTGCCCGGCTTATGGTGCTGGAACCAGACCACCTGGTAAACCTGGCCGTCGTATTCAAAGACGGTGCCGTTGCCCATATCTGATGTGTCGATCATCAAAATCCTCGTGGTTCAATTGGTTTTGGTCAAGATTTCATGGCCGTCGGGCGTGACCCGCAGGGTATCTTCGATCCGCACGCCGAACTTGCCGGGCAGATAGATTCCGGGTTCCACCGTCAGCACCATGTCGGGTTTGAGTACGTCGGGACTTTTGGGCCGGATCCAGGGCGGTTCGTGGATGTCGATGCCCACGCCGTGGCCCGTGCTGTGGATGAAAGTGCGGCCGTAGCCGGCCTTGGTGATCGTCCGCCGCGCCGCCGCGTCCACATCGCCGCCCGTGACGCCGGGGCGGACAGTGTTTATGCCGGCCTGGTGCGCGGCTTCCACTATACCGTAAATCCGTCGATAATTCGCGGGGATTTTACCGTAAAAGAATGACCGGGTCAAGTCGGAGCGGTAGGCCCCCACCCGGCAGCCCACGTCGAATAGGACGGCGGAACCCTGCCGCAGCTCAGTCGGGCCGGGCACGTGGTGGGGCAGGGCCGTGTTCGGCCCTAAGGCGGCGATCAAATCGAAGCCGATGCCTGCCGCGCCCCGCTTATAAAAGTGACTCTCGATCGCTAGGGCCATTTGTTTTTCGGTCATGCCGGCCCGAACTTTATTCTTCACCGTTTCCACGGCGTCGGCGGTGATCTCGCAGGCCTCCGCCAGGTGTTGGAGTTCCTCGGTGTCCTTCAGGATTCGCAGCTCTTCGATGGGGTTAGGGACGGCCTTGAAACCAATTTTACCCAGCGCGTCCCCCAGGCGGAAATTGATCTGCTCAGCGTCAAAACCGAGGCGCCTCAACCCGTATTTATTTTTGAGCGATTGGCTGGCCACCGACAGACGCTTGCCCACAATGAGTTTGCAGCCTGGAGAGTTCTGCCTGACTTGTTCAGCCAAGAGGGCCGATACGAAGAGCCAGCAGCCCTTGGTGGTGATGAGCCCGTAAAACCCTTCGGAGTGAAAGCCCGTGAGGTAATAGAGGTCCGAAACCCCGCTCAGGAAAAAGCCATCCAGCCTGCGGCGTTCGAGCACTTCCCCCATCCGTAACCGGCGTTCGGCAAAAACCGAAGGCGCTATCGAGTCTTTCGGCAAACGCATCAGAAACCGACCCCTTTCAAGATCTCCTTCACCAGCGCCGGCTCCACCCGCTCGGCCACCCGCACATGGGCAGGGCCGTCGGGCAGTACCAGGCGCAGGTTTCCCTGCACGTTTTTCTTGTCCCGGGACATGGCGGCCAAAAGCTTTTCCAAGGGCAGCCGGCGACGCGCTTTCACGGGCAGTCCGTAAGCGGCCAAGATGTCCGGTGCCAGGGCGGCTTGGTCCGCCGATATCAGCCCCAGGCGGTTGGCCAGGCGCGCCGCGGCGACCATACCGATGGCGATGGCTTCGCCATGGGTATAGGCCCGGTAGCGGGTCACGGTCTCCACGGCGTGGCCGAAAGTGTGGCCCAAGTTTAGTATTTCACGATGACCCTTGGTTTCCCGCTCGTCGCGGAGCACCACATCCACCTTGGTGGTGACGGAGCGCTCCACCAGCCATTCCTGGAGCGCAGGGTCCTTTTGGATTTTCTTCAAGCCCGTTTCCCGAAGCTTGTCGAGGATCTCCGTCCGGCCGAGGAAACCGTATTTGATGATTTCGGCCAGGCCGGTGCGCCATTGCCGGTCCGGAAGGCTGCTCAGGCAAGTCAAATCCATCCAGACGAGCCGCGGCTGCCAGAAAGCGCCCACCATGTTTTTCCCCTCGGGTAGGTCGACCCCTGTTTTTCCCCCAACGGAGGCATCCACCATGGCCAAAAGCGTCGTGGGACAATTGACGAAGGGAACCCCGCGCATGAAGGACGCGGCAGTAAACCCCGCCATGTCGCCGATCACTCCGCCGCCCAGGGCGATGACGGGACTCTTCCGGTCGATCCCGGCGCGGACGGCCTCTCGGTAGACCGCAGCCACCGCGCTCAAGGTTTTGTGGCGCTCTCCGTCCGCGACGAGCGCGAGCCGCGGCTCGAAACCCGCTGACTTGAGGCCCGTCAATAACGCTTTGGCGTAGCGCTTGGCGATGGGTCGAGCGCTCACCACGAGGGCCCGCCGGCCGGAGACCAGCTTTGCCAGCGTCCGACCGAGCCCGGCGAGGGGGGCGCCTACGTAGATTTCGTGGGCCCGGCCTTCGGGCAGAGGTACGGGGATGACCCTCACGGTTTGACCGCCGGCACCGCGGCCAGCACCAGGTCAGCCACTTGTTCCAGGGTTTTTCCGTCGGTGGCGATGGCCGTGCGGCAGCGCGCGTAGGCCGAATGGCGGGCCCGGAGCAGCTCCTCGATGCGCTGCATAGGATGGCCGCCTTTCAATAGGGGCCGAGCACCGATTTCCTGGCGCAGGCGGTCGAGGATGGCGGCGGCGGAGGCGGTGAGGCAGATGACGATGCCGTTTTTTTCCAGGTCAGTCATGTTTTCGGCGCTCAAGGGGACGCCCCCGCCCGTGGCGACCACAGCCTTGTCCAGGAGCGCCACGAGCGCCACGGTTTGCCTTTCCATGTCGCGGAAAGCCGCCTCTCCGCCTTTGGCGAAAAGGTCGGCGACGGAATGGCCGGTCTGCTTTTCGATCATCTGATCGGTGTCGTAGAGAGCCCAGCCGAGGCGCCGGGCCAGGATTTCTCCCACGGCGGATTTGCCGGTGCCCATGAACCCGGTGAGGACGATGTTCATGCGGGTTTAGAAATTGATGAGGTGTTCTTTGTAGCGGGAAAGGTGGTCCTGCATCTCGCGCAGAGAGTCCGAGCCGAACTTTTCCTGCATGGCCTGGGCGAGGGCGATGGCCACAACGCTTTCTCCGATGACGGCGGCGCTGGCCACGGGACAGACATCGGAGCGGACGATCTCGGCGGTCATTTCTTCCTTGGTGAGGATGTTGACGGAGCGCAGAGGTTTGCGCAGGGAGGCCAGGGGTTTCACCGCCGCGCGCACCACGATGGGCTCCCCGTTGGTCATGCCGCCTTCGATGCCGCCGGCGTTATTGGTGCGGCGGAAAAAGCCCTTGCCGGCTTTGTAATGGATCTCGTCGTGGAGGTCGGAGCCCTTCATGCGGGCCATCTCGAAACCGTGGCCGATCTCCACGCCCTTATGGGCCTGGATCGACAAGACGGCTTGGGCGAGACGACCGTCCAACTTATTGTCCCAGTGCGTGTGACTTCCCAGGCCTATGGGACAGCCCGAGGCCACCACGGCATAAATGCCGCCGAGCGTGTCGCCCTTGGATTTGGCTTCCTGGATGGCGGCCACCATTTTCTCTTCCGCTTTCTTATCGGGGCAGCGCACGGGAGATTTTTCGGCCAAGGCAAACGCCTCCTCCGGCGAAAGGCCTTCGGTCTCGGCGCCGATGCCGCCGATTTCCACCACCCAGGAATAGATTTTGACGCCGAGCTCCTCCAAAAGCCGCTTGCAGATCGACGCCGCCGCGGTGCGAGCGGCGGTTTCCCGGGCCGAGGCGCGCTCCAGGATGTCGCGGGTGTCTTTGCGGTCGTATTTCAGCACGCCCACCAGGTCGGCGTGGCCGGGCCGCGGGCGGACCAGGCGGAACTTCTCCGACCGGTCTTCCTCGCTCAAGGACATGATTTTTTCCCAATTTTCCCAATCTTTGTTCTCAATTTGGAGGGTGACGGGAGAGCCCAGGGTCTCGCCCCAGCGCACGCCGGAGAGGATGACAGCCTTGTCTTTCTCGATATATTGGAGGCGCTCGCCCCGGCCGAAGCTGTACTGCCGGCGGGAAAGCTCTTTGTTGACGTAATCTTCGGTAACGCGAACGCCGGCCGGGACGCCTTCTACGATAGCGGTCAGGCATTTGCCGTGTGACTCACCGGCGGTCAAATAGCGGATCACGGGGTCCTCTCTTTAAGTGCTGTCTCGGCGGCGCTGCGCATGACAAAGCGCAGAGATTGGGGCGAATAGTTTACTTTATTTTTCAGTTCGTCCCGGAACCAGAGCTCGAAGGCTAAAGCGCCTTGGTTGACGAGCATCCCGAGCCCGCCGACGGTTTTGAGTCCCAGGGCGCGGGCGGCCTTTAAAAGCTCCGTCTCCCGGTGGTAGATGAGGTCGTAGACGATCTGTCCGCCGTGCAGCGCGGCGGGGTCGATGGGAAACGGGTCGCCGGGATTCATGCCGGCCGAGGTGGCGTTGACGATCAGCGCCGCGCGGCGGACCGCCTCGGCGGCGTGGGCGCCTTCCACCGCCTGGATGGGGAAGCGGCCGTTGCGGGGCGCCTTGTCGAGCTCGGCCGCGAGCTTCTTGGCTTTCTCCGGCGAGCGGTTGATGACGGTGAGGCGGTGGGGCGACTCCTGGGCCAGAAGCTGGAAGGCGAACATCACTGATCGCGCGGCGCCGCCCGCGCCCAGCACTACCACGTCCTTGCCGTCGAAAGAAATCCGCCGGTCATGCAGGTCGTCCAAAAAACCCTGGCCGTCGGTGTTGTCCAGCACCCAGCCGTCGGTCCGGCGCGCGGCGGTGTTGGCGGCGCCGCAGTGTTTGGCGTAAGTCTCCACGGTCACGTCCTCGGCGCCGGCGAAAGACTCCCACGCCCGCTCCTTGTGGGGCAAGGTGACGTTGAAGCCGTCCAGGCTGGCCCGCGCGGCGGAGGCGAAGGCCGTCCAGTTGGTCGGAGGCACGGGCAAAGCGTAATAGACCGCGTTCAACTCCAGCCGGGCGATGGCGGCGCTGTGCATCGCAGGGGAGAGCGAATGGGAGAGCGGCCAGCCCACCACGCCCAGCCGGCGGGCTTGCGGCGGCGCGTATTGAAAGAACCTCTCAAGCTCCACCGACGGCCATCCTCGGGACGCGGAAGGTGGGGGCGCCGAAACCGCCCTGCCAGGTGAGGTCGTCAGCCACGGCGTCCACTTTTTTCCAAAGGTCCAAGAGGTTTCCGGCGAGGGTCACGCCTTTGACGGCGCGGCGCACCGCGCCGCCCTCCCACAGGACCCCGGCGGCGCCCACGGAAAAATCCCCGCTCACCGTGTCGGCGGTATGCATGCCGATCACGTCCCGGACCAGGAATGCGCGGGGCGTGGTTTCCAGGAGCCGACGCCGGGACATCGCCCCACGGGCGAGGAAAAAGTTGGAAGGGCCGGGAGAGGGTGGCCCAGAAATCCCGGCGCGGCTGGCGTTGCCCGTGTTGGGAACGCGGTCCCGACGGGAAGTCTCGGCATCGTAGAGGTATTGGCGGAGCGCTCCCCGAGCGACCAGGGTGGTCCTGCCGGTGGGCGAACCTTCCGCGTCCCAGCGGCTTGTTCCCAGGCCGAAAGGCAAGCGGGCGTCGTCCACGATCGTTACCGCTTTGGAGCCGACCTGGTCTCCCTTTCGACCAGCCAAAAAGGAGCGGCCGCGCTGGACGGCGTCGGCGGCGCTGGCTTGGGCGAAAAGCTCAAGAAACTCCGTCCCCACGCGGGGCTCGAATACCACGGTCCAAAGCCCCGTGGGAAGCGGTGCCGCGCCGAAGGAGTCTACCAAGCGCCGGCAGGCGTCCCGCCAAATGGGGTCCACAGGCAGGTCCCGCCAGCGGGCGCGGTCGGCCGATCCCCAAGCGGACTGCGGCTCGCCGTCCTGTTCACCCAGAAGTTCGACGCCAAAAGAAGCGGCGGTGTAGGGCTCGGCAACGTCCACGCCCCGCGTGGAGGCCACGGCCCGCTGCCCGCGCGTTTCATGGAAAGACAAGGTCAAGGCCTTTTGCAGCCGTTGGTCGAAACCCAATATTTGGGCCTCCATTTTTTTCAGACGCTTGAGGAGCTCACCGGTGGAGGGCGCCGATTCCCTTTTCCCCGCCCGGACCGTTCTGGCCTTGCGCGCGGCGGGCAAGTGCCGATGGGCGTCTTCCGGCGATAGTTCTGCGGCTTCCTGGGCCGCTTTCCATAAGCGGCGCAGGCCTTCCGGCGAGAAATCAGTTCCGGAGGCGAAGCCTTGGCGGCCGCCGCGCAGGGCGCGCAGGGCCGCGCCGGCGCTGGAGGATTCCAGCACGTCTTTGGGACGGCCTTCCCCCCAGGCGGCGTCCCGGGTCTCCTCGGACTCCAAATAAATTTCGGCGTCCCAGCCGGTTGGAACCTTGAGGGCTCGGAGCAGGCGCGCGGCCTGGCCCGGGGATGGGAATTTAATGGGAGGCCACCGTGCCGGTGGACTGCGGGTCTGGCGATTCCTGCGTCATCTTCGACTGTGCTTGCTTCAATAAGAAAAGCGCATGGGGATCCTCGGGACGGTCGCGGAGCACAACCTTGCAGATCTTGACCGTGTCGGTGTAGCGGCCGAGATAATAGTTGCGGTAGGCCTGGGTCATTTGGCCGTGTCCTCCTGATTCATCCAACAAAGGAGAGGAGTCCAAATTCTTGAAGCCGGAGTATAAGAAGAGGAGGGCGCCCACGAAAAGCAGCATGCCCCAACGCCGCCGGTAATGGAGGAGAAAGTTGTCGCTGAAAATCACTTCACGGAATATCGCGTTGACCTTCAACACCAGGCTCGGCCGGTAAAGGTAGGAAAGGCTGGCGGCGAACAAAAACAGGCCGACCAAAATTTTGATGATCGCTTCCATAGGCAAGGTTCTTTCGGAAAAAACTAGGCCCGGGCCGATTCGAACGGCCGACCCCCTGCTTAGAAGGCAGGTGCTCTATCCACCTGAGCTACGGGCCCAAAGGAATGGCTCTAGGAATATTAACAATTAGCTGATTGGATGAGAAATAACCCCTTCCCCGCGGGCGCGGGCAAGGGAGATAAGGAACCGCTTATTAGGAACGCTTCTTTCCGAGATTCTTGGGGATCGGCGCGTCCGGCCGGGAAAGCTGGTCGAAGAAATTGCGGTGTACCTGGTCAAATACGGCCCTCAAGTCACCTCGGTTCTCCAGGAATTCCCTCATGTCGCTTTTTGGGTTCATGTCCGGCCGGCGAATTTTTGCTGATTCAAGACCCCTCGTTTTTGTCATGGCTCCCCCATTGCTATGTCTTGGTTCCCGCGGCTGCCGCCTCGGACTCATCGTAACGCCGCCACGGTTTCTCCACCTCGCGTGGCCAAAGCCGGCGGTCGGTGAGAGTCTCGTTGGCTGGGCAGAACTCGCAGAGATAGGTCACGTCCAGGGATTTCCGCAAGGCGTCCAAGACATGCCCGGCGGCCTCCCGCCGGAGGGCGGGCACGGGCAGCCCCGGCAGGCGGCGCCCCAGGGCGCAGGCGAGCGCGCGCAGAAAACGCTCCGGACTTCGCGTGATCCCGAGAATATAAACATACCTCTCCTGTCCGGCCTGCTGTGGACCGCTGGGCCGGCAGCGGAGGCAGGCGGGCGCGCGCGAAAGGCGGCCGCGAAAGCCCTGGCGAAGGATTCGGAAAATTTCTGGCCAAATATGGGGGTCGAGGGGACGCCCGGCGGTCTGCAGGCGGTTCCAAACGGCGTGGGTGAGATGCGTCAGGATTTCCGGGAAGTCGTCGCTGGAAGTGAAATGAACCTGGTACAAAACTATGGCTGGGCGGCTCACAAAGTCTCCTTTGACTTTGTCCACGCGCCGGAATGCGGCCGCCGGCGCGTGCCCTTCCGTCTCAGCCATTATGCCATAAAACGCCGCCGCCGCACGAGCAGCAGGAAAATTTCTTGTGACGGTTTTTTAAGGAGTGGTGGCGGCGCCGGAACTCTTGAGAGCGCGTTCCTCCAACACCTTCGTGAAGCGCAGTTTGAGCCTGTCCTGCTCCTTTTTGAAAGCCGCATTTCCTTCCACCTTGCGTTTCTGGCTGTCAAAGATCAGGAAAGATACCAACGCGCGGGTTTCGTTCTCCGAGATCCAAGGTTTCCCATCCGGACCTGACTGTACTCGGCGCCGCTCGAGGTAGAGCGCCCATTTCTCCGCGTCAGACCATGGGGCGTTCACCGCCCGGGCGAGCGTGTGGCAGGCCGCGCATTTTTGAGTAAAAAGCGGATAAATTTCTTGTTGTTCGGCGGGATACGCCGACACGTCAATATGGATGCCGCCGAGATCGGCGGGATATCGGGCTTCGGCGGGACTGGCCACGGGGGCCGCCGGGGTGGGCGCCTTCTTGCATGAGGAAGAGAAGAAGGCGGCCAGAAACAAGGCCGGCGTCGAGAATCTGAAGGCGAGCCTCATGGCGTTATTTTACAATAACCTTTGAATTCCCATTTCGGCCGCGAATATGACCTTCATTATCGACCCTGATTCTCCTGCCCATGCTGTCCTCGTCCTAGCCCTGGTGGCGGGACTGGGCCAGGTTTTTGGCAGCTTGAAATGGCGCGGCCTGGGGCTTGGGATCGCCGGGGTCCTTTTTGCGGGGCTCGTTTTCGGCCATTTGGGCGTCGCCATTAATGACGACGTGCTCGATTTCGTCCGCAACTTCGGGCTGATCCTTTTCGTCTACGCCATTGGTCTTCAGGTCGGCCCGGGATTTTTCTCTTCGCTCCGGCGGGAGGGACTGCCCTTGAACCTGATGGCCGCCGCCATCGTGACTCTCGGCGCAGGAATCGCGGTTCTCGCGCACTATTGGGGCGGCGTTTCCGGTCCCGCGGCGGTGGGCATCCTCTCGGGCGCCACCACCAATACGCCCAGTCTCGGCGCCGCTCAACAAGCCCTCTTGGATTTCGCCGGCCCGGACGCAGAAGTTTTGAAGCTTCCCGGCACAGGATACGCCGCCGCCTACCCGCTGGGGGTTTTGGGGATCATCGGATCCATACTGGCGATCAAAGGAATTTTCCGGATCCCCGTGGCCAAGGAGCTGTCTGATTTTTCCGCCCGGGCGGCGGCGGAAACCCCGCCGCTTCACACCATGAATATCGAAGTGACCAACGCCGACCTTGCCGGGATCCCCCTGGGCAAGATGCCCGGCGCGCCGGAAAAGTCCATCGTGGTTTCCAGGCTATGGCGCGAAGGCCGCGTCATCGTCCCTGCCCCGGAGACGCGCCTGGCGGTGGGCGACATACTGCTGGCCGTGGGTTCGCGAGAAATGCTGGAACATTTGCGAACGGCCGCCGGCCGCGAAAGCCCCATGGACCTGCACCAGGTGCCGAGCGGCATCGGCACGCGGCGCGTGGTGGTGACCCGGCGTGAGGTCCTGGGCAAAACCATCGAATCCCTCCACCTGTCCAGCCGCTTCGGCGTCACCATCACGCGGCTGAGCCGCATCGACTTGGAATTCGCCGCGGCCCCGCACCTCACGCTCAAATTCGGCGACTCGGTGCTGATGGTCGGCCCCGCGGAGGCGATCCGCGAGGCCGCTAAGGAGCTGGGCAATTCCCCCCGGCAGTTGAACGACCCGCAGATCATCGCCCTGCTCCTAGGCATAGCGCTTGGGGTATTCATCGGCAGCGTCCCAATTCCCGTGCCGGGGTTGCCTGTTCCGGTTCGTCTGGGTTTGGCGGGAGGGCCACTCATCGCCGCCATTGCGTTGGCGCGAATCGGTAAGATCGGCCGGCTGGTGTGGCACATGCCGATTTCAGCCAACTACATGATGCGAGAGCTGGGCATATCCTTGTTTTTGGCCTGCGTGGGCCTGCGGGCGGGAACCACCTTTGTTTCCACCGTGATGTCGCCCGAGGGCGTCGAGTGGGTCCTCTGGGGCGCGGCCATCACCTTCGTGCCTTTATTGACCGTGGGCATTTTCGCCCGCGCGGTATATAAGGTCAACTACACCGCGCTCGCCGGACTGCTCGCCGGCGCCAACACCAGCCCGCCGGCGCTTTCCTTCTCCAGCGCCTACATCGGTTCCGAATATCCGGCGCTCTCCTACGCCGCGGTTTATCCCCTCACCATGCTCCTGCGCGTCTTGTCCACGCAGGTCCTCATCCTCTTCCTTCGTTAAACCGCGGCCGCCAGGCTGCGGCGGAATAGCCTCAGGGCGATCAGAAAGAACAGGGCGCCGAGGATGACTTCGGCCACGAAGCCCGGCCACACCACGTCCAAGCCCGCGCCGCGGCAGAGGATCGCCTGGGCGAATTTTACGTAGTGCATGGTGGGCGCCGCGTGCATCACCGCTTGGATCGCGCGCGGCATGCTTTCAAAGGGCGTGCTTCCGCCGGAGAGCATCTGCAGCGGCAAAATGACGAGCATCAAAAGCAGGCCCATCTGGGGCATGGTGCGCGCGAGCGTGCCCAGCAGGATGCCCAGGGCCGTCACAGAAAATAGGTGCAGCGCCGTTCCGGCAAGAAAAAGCGCGATCGATCCCGCGATCGGCATGGCGAGAGCGCCTTTGATGACGAGCCATACCGAAAGTCCTGCGGCGGCGAGGACGACGAGGCCGTTCGCCCATACCTTGGACAGCATGATCTCCGCCGGGGTGAGCGGCATCACGAGCAGGTGCTCTAACGTGCCGTGCTCCCGCTCGCGGATGAGCGCGGCGCCCGTCAGAATCACGGCGAGCAGGGTGATCTGGTTGATGAGCTCCACCACCGAGCCGAACCAGACGCTCGTGAGCGTGGGGTTGAATTTGTAGCTCAGCACCAGGCTCGCCGCGGGCGCCGCCTCTGTCCTGTGGCCCCGCAAATAGGCGCGGACTTCCTCGGCAGCGATGGCTTGAAGGTAAGACGCGCCGGTGAACGCCTGGCTCATTCGGTTGGCGTCGATATTGAGCTGGATCTTCGGGTCCTTGCCCGCCCGCACGTCGGCGCCGAACCGCGGCGGAATGTCCAGCACGAAAGTGTATTTCCCAGAGTCCATGCCCGGATCTACCTCGTCCAATCCAATCATGTCCGGTGTTTTGAACTGCGGCGGGAAAATGGCTCCGGCCAGCCGCTGGGAAAGGGCGGACCGGTCCTCGTCCACGATGGCCACCGGCGCGTTCTTCAGTTCCGTCGCGATTCCTTTAGCCCCGCTGTAGACGCCCAGAGAGAACGCGTAGAGGATGAAAATGATCATGACGGGATCATGCCACAGGCTGATGAGCTCTTTGACGCCGAGATGGAGAATGTTGGCAGGTTTCACGTTTCCTGCTTTTTCAAAAGGGACCAGGATATCGCCGTCAGCACGGGGATGGAGAGGAGGAGCACGAATAAGGGTCCCGATAAATCGGCGAAACCCAGGGCCTTGGTGAAGGCGCCGCGGGAAATAGTGATGAAATGGGCGGTGGGGTAAATGCGGCCGATGAATGCCGCGCCGCCTTCTAATGAGGAGGTGGGCTGGGTGAGGCCGGAAAATTGCGTGGCCGGCAGAATGGTGGCGATGGCCGTGCCGAAGATGGCCGCGATTTGGGTCTTGGTGAATGCCGACATGAATAGACCCAGCCCCGTCGTGCACCAGATATAAAGAAAGGCGCCCACCAAAAGGGCGGGGAAGCTTCCCTTTAGCGGCACTCCAAACAGGAACACGGCTATCCCCGTCAAGCAGAAAAAATTGATCAGCCCCAGCGCCACGTAGGGGAGCTGTTTTCCGAAAATAAACTCCAGCTTCGTGACCGGTGTCGCGTAAAAATTCGTGATCGAGCCCAACTCTTTTTCCCGCACCACCCCCAGCGCCATGAGCATGGCGGGGATCAACATCAATAGAATGGCGATCGTTCCCGGGGCCATGGCGACCAAGCTCTTATAATCTTGGTTGTAGCGGTAGCGCATCTCCAAGACCGAAGCGGCGGCCGCGACGACAGGGCGCGTTTCTCTTTCCAGAAATTGCGCGTGGAGCGATTGGGCGTAAGCGCTGACGCTTTCCGCCCGGGAGGGCATGGTGCCGTCTACCCAGGCGCCGATCTCCGTGGGCCGGCCGCGCTTGAAGTCCCTGCCGAAACCGGAGGGAATTTCCAAAACCAGATTCAGCTTTCCGCCGCGCAGGCGCGTCTCCATCTCCGCCTCGTCGACGATCGGCGGTTGGGCGATAAAATACGGCGAGCCTTCCATGTTCTCGATGTAGGCGCGGCTGGCGGGCGTCTGGTCACGGTCCAGGGCGGCGAAGGTGATGTCCTTCACGTCCATATTGAGACCGAGGCCCAGCACCAGCATCAGGATGGCGGTGCCCGCCAGGGCGAAGGTGAGGCGGATGGGGTCGCGCCTCACCTCCAAACTTTCCCGGTAAGCGTAGCCTAGCATGCGTCGGAGGCTGAATCCGCCACTTAGGGCATGGGTTGAAACTGAGGCTGCCCCGGGTGGTGGGCCTTTCGCCGGCTCAGCGGGGGATGTGGCTTTTTCTAGATGGTGGATGAACGCTTCCTCCAAAGTCCTGGCGCCGCTGTCTTTTACCAGGCGATCGGGTGCGTCACTCGCTAACACGCGTCCCGCGTGCATCAAGGAAATCCGGTCGCACCACCCCGCCTCGTTCATAAAATGGGTGGAGACGAATATTGTCACTTTGTCCCGCCGCGACAAATGGATCAGGTGTTCCCAGAAATTTACCCGGGCCACTGGATCGACGCCTGAGGTGGGTTCATCCAAAATGAGCAGCTCGGGTTTATGGATCATGGCCACGGCCAGCGACAGACGCTGGCGGGTGCCGAGAGGAAGGCTCTCGGCCATGTCACGAGCGTAATCCTTGAGGTCGAACTGCTCGATCATCTCCTCGACCCGGGCCTTGAGGGAATCGGCCGGCAGATGGTAAAGCCGGGCATGCAGTTCTAGGTTCTGCCAGACGGTGAGCTCGGAATAGAGTGAGAAGGCCTGGGACATGAAACCGATGCGCTTGCGGCTCTCCAAATTGCCGGCGGTGACAGGTTCGCCGAACATGTAGGCTTTGCCCGCGGTAGCGGGCAAAAGCCCTGTGAGCATCTTCATGGTGGTGGTTTTACCGCAGCCGTTGGACCCGAGAAAGCCAAAGATCTCTCCCCGGGGAATCCGGAAGCTGACGCCGTCCACTGCCGTGAAATCGCCGAAACGGCGGGTGAGCCCCTCGGCTTCGATCGCCGGCGTTCCATCGCCGGCGACTTCCCGGGGCGGGACCACCAGGTCCTTGTGACCCAGGCGGCGGGATTCCGGCAATAGCCGGATGAAAGCCTCGTCCAGGTCAGCGGCGCCCACGCGGGTCTTGAGCTCCGCCGGCGAGCCTTCGGCCAAAATTTTTCCTCCGTCCATGGCGGCCAGCCAATCGAAGCCTTCAGCCTCGTCCATGTAGGCGGTGGAGACCAAAACGCTCATTTCCGGCCGCTCCCGGCGGATGCGGCGGATCAGCTCCCAGAACTGCCGCCGGGAAAGCGGATCCACGCCGGTCGTCGGTTCGTCCAAAATCAAAAGGTCCGGATCGTGAAGGAGCGAGCAGCAAAGGCCCAGCTTCTGCTTCATGCCGCCGGAAAGTGTTCCCGCCGGGCGATGCTTGAAGGGCAGCATGCCCGTGCTCGCCAGGAGCTCGTCAATGCGCCTGGCCCGTTCGGCGCGGGCCTGGCCGAACAGGCGGCCGAAAAATTCCAGGTTTTCGAAAACCGACAGGGTCATGTACAGGTTTTTGCCCAGGCCCTGGGGCATGTAGGCGATGCGGGGACAGATGGTATTGCGGTGGCGCGCTTGACGGATGTCGCCGCCCAGGACTTCGAGCGTTCCGGTTTGGATTTTTCGCACGCCGGCGATGAGGGCGAGCAGGCTGGATTTTCCCACCCCGTCGGGGCCGACGAGACCGGCCATCCGGCGGGCGGGGATGTCTAAAGTGATGCCGTCGAGGGCGGCCTTGCGGCCGTAGCGGTGGCTGATTGCCGCGGCGCGGGCGGAAAAATTACTTGGGTTTTGGTTGGGCACTCGCAGGAGGCGCGGCTGGCGGCGGGACCAGGCGAGGCGGCCACGTTGCATCCGGGTCGATGCGCACGAAGGCAACGCCCGGCAGGCCCGTCTTCACCTGCTCGGCGTGCCGGCGCAGCACTTCCCGGTCCACGTTCACCTTGACCTTGAACATCAGCTTTTCCCGCTCCGATTGTGTTTCTACCTGCTTCGGGGTGAATTGGGCGCGCGGCTCCACGAAGCTGACCTTGGCCGGGACGGGCCAATCGGGCGCGGCGTCCAAAAGGATCCGCGCCTCGGCCCCGATGGCCACGAGGCCGGCGCGGCCCGTGGGCAAAAAGATCGTCATGTAGACGTCGGTCAGGTCCAACACCGTCATGATCGGCGATCCCCCGGCCACGACCTCGCCGGGCTCCACGGTCCGGTAGAGGACCCGGCCGTCGATAGGCGAAAAAAGCTCGCTCTCCTCCACGGTGGCGGCGATGGCGTCGGCCTGGGCCGAGGCGGCCAGGATCGACGCGTCCGCCTTTACCACCTGGGTCTCGGCCGCCGAGAGCGTCGCCTTGGCGGTCTCCACAGCGGTTTCGCTTTCCTGCAGTTGGTTCAAGGAAATGCTTTCGTTCGTGTAGAGGCTTTTGGCCCGGGCGAGGGTCTTTTGGTTGAGCGCCAGCTCGCTCCGCCGCTGGGCGACGACGGCCTTGGCGTAATTTTTCTCCTGCTTAGCCTGGAGCACCTGGGCGCGGGCTTGACGGAGTTGGGCGTCCAGTTCCTTGGTGTCCAGCTTCGCGAGCAGGTCGCCCTTTTTCACCATGTCGCCTTCCTTGGCCAGGACTTCGGCGATGCGCGCCGTCACTTTGGGCACGATATCGACGCTCGTCGCCTCGATCCGCCCGTTCCCCTGGGCAAATCCTTTGGGCAGTTGGGGCCCCGCCAAGAATTGGCGGATCCCCAGCCCGGCGGCCACGGCGACTGCCAAGGCAGCAATCGTTTTTCCCTTTGCGGATATCTTCATGTCAAAACTCCTTCCTTAAGGCGCGGCCTGCTCGATGTAGATCTTGAGGCGCGCCAGCCGGTCGTCGAGGACGGCCGGATCAAGAAAAAAATCGAATTGCCCCATGGCGCGCTGGACACCCATGAGGTCGGCGAGCGCTTGGTAAACCGCGTTGGCGGCGGTCTGCTCCGCCGCCAGGCTCGCGTTGCGCGCGTCTAAAAGGTCCACCACCGACCGCGTGCCCCGGGCGTAGTTCCGGCTCACGAGGTCGTACGTCTTGCGCGCGGCTTCGGCGGCCTGCTGGGAAAGGCGGATCGCCGGGTGGCTCGCCCGCAGGGCGTGAAGGCCGTCCCGCAGGTCCCGTTCGATGGACTGGGCCAGAGCTTCCCGTTGGACGAGGAGCTGGTTCAAAATGATCCTGGCCTGCTGGGTGCGGGCGACGTGGCCGCCGCCTTCCAAAAGCGGCAGGGAAACGTTGAGGCCCAGGCGCCAGTCGTTCTCGTCTTCCAGGCGGATCGTGGAACCTGGCGCCCATTTTTCGCTCAATACGCGCGAGCCCCGGGCGGAAAGCGCTGCTTCGGGAAGGACCCAGGCCCAGCGTTCCGAGGCGAGCCGCCGCCGCTGGGCGTTTATCCGCGCTTCAAGCTCGGCCAAATCCGGCGATTCATGCATGGCTTCGGCCAGCAGGAACCGGGCCATGAGGCGGAAAGCCCGCTCGTTGTCCACCACTTGAAAAAGCTCGGAGCGGCTCGTGAACAGGCTTGGGTCATCGAGCGTGGCCGGCGTCACGGGAAAGCGGTCCTCGATGGGGCGCTGGAGCAATCGGTTCAGTCGGTCCCGGGCTTGGTCAAGGTCGGCCCGCGCCCGCAGCATCCGCTGGCGGGCCGTGGCGATCTCGTTTTCCCAACGGTAAATGTCGGAGACGTCGGCTTTGCCCACCTCCACACGGTCCTTGGCCAGCTTCCAGTTGGCCTGGGCCAGGCGGAGACTGCTGCGCTGGATGTCCAACTGGGTTTTTTCGGCGAGTATCCTCAAATAGCTTGTCGCGGCCTGGTAGACGATGTCCACTTCCAATGATCGTTGTTGAGCTTGGTGGGCGATCTGGAGGCGCTCTTGAATGGCGAGGTTAGCCAGGGCTTGCTCGGAAAAAACCAGCTGGGAGAAATTCAGCGAAGCTTCGGTGGTCCTTTCGGCGGCGAGGCCCCTCGTCACGATGGGAAAATCATCCCGGCGCCGGCTCATGTCGAATGCCGCTTCGAGCTGGGGAAGCAGGACCGAACGTACCTGCGCGACTTCCTTTTCGCCCGCTTCCACGCCAAGCCGTCCGGCGGCCAGGTTGAGGTTGGCCTTGAGGGCTTCTTTCGCCGCGTCCGACAGCCGCAGAGGCGGGCCGGCATCTTCGTCTTCATTGATCAGCGCGGCTTCCCGGATGATGGTGAAGCGGGGCGAGACGTTTAAGGCGCGCGCCGTGGCCATGTTGATGGTGACCTGGGCTTTTCGTTCGAAGACCGCGACTTGCGCCGAGGCGGGTTCCCCCCTCAGCACCGCCTGGATGTTGAGCCCGGTTTGCCGCGCCAGCCGCCGGATGTCGGCGGCGGAAACGTCCGACATCAAAAACCCTTCTTCCACTTCGTCGTCCCCACGCAGGCTAAAAGAGGGCAGCTTGCGCTGGATCAACCCCACCACGAGCGCGCGGCGCTGGTCCGGCGTCAGGCGGGGCAGCGGCCCGACCATGACCGCCTGCACGTCAGCGGGGATTTTGGCGGTTAGATCGGGTTCGCCGGCATGGGTGACGAAGCTGAGCTCAATGCCGTTTTCCCGGGCCTTCTCCACGGCCGGCCGAATGACACCGGGCAAGGACTGGTAAAGGGTTTCATCAAGCAAAACGGCCAAGCGAGTGAAGGGAACCACGGCGCGGAACAGCTTGAGCTGGTCGCCGAGCCGTGACTCCGAAGTGAGGAGGTTCAAGTTCTTGATTCCGCTGCCTTCGGGCTTGGTTTCCCCGGCGAGCGCGGTGTTGGTGACGAAGGGCGCAAAGGTGGGTTTGGCGAAGGCGCGGCGCCCTGCGGCCTGCTGGCTGGCGGCGAAACCCAGGGCGATGACGGCGTCCACGGATTTGTCCGCTTCCAGCCGGTCCAGAGCCGCGCCGATTTTTTCGGCGGACCATTGCCCGTCGAGCCGTTTCTCCGGCGGCGCCTCAACCTTGAACTCATTTTCCGTGAGCGCGGCGAGTTCGGAGATAAAAATCGATTGGATGTCGTCCCACTGCGCGGCGGGACCGTCGATGACGATGCCCAGGGTGACTGTTTTCTCGGCCTTCAATGAAGGCGCGCAAAGAAGGAGCAGCGAGGCGAGGAATCGGAAGGACCGGGTTGTCATGGCAAGGCCCGTATTTTACCAAAGGGTATTGATCCCGTCCTACGGTCTCCGGGCTAACGCCCTTCAACCATTTCCTCGGCTCCCACGCCTCGGTCACAAACCGGGACGTAGGGCTAGCGCCCACGAAAAAGGCCCCGGGAGGGGGTGTTTTCCCTCCCGGGGCCGTGCGGGATCGCTTATTCTTTATCGAAAAGCGGGAACGTCCAATTTACCGGCGTGGTCGTGGTGACTCCGTTGACTCGGCGTGTGAAATTCCCGGTCACGGTGACAGTTCGACCTCTATATTCGTATAGGTAATCGTATCGGGTGAAGGTTGAGGTAACCGTGGTTCCGGTCTTCACTGAGTGGAAAGAACTGCCCGTAACTTCTTTTGACCCGTAAATCCCAGTTGGTTGCTCATGGCAGTCGTAGGTATATGTTAGTGTGGCGGCCGATTCCTGTCCAGAATAGCTGTAAGAGTATAACGAATTGCCTACCTGGAACGTTTGGGTGCTAAGCGCAAAACTATAGGCCGGCACGTTGACAGTCTCTGAGGACTTCCAGATTACCGCTTCAATGCAGGGCGCGCTGGAAACCCCCGCAACTTTTCTCGCCTGGGCTTTTCCTCTTTGCGATATTTCCTGAGCGATTTTCCGCTCGATCTCCATCTCAGGCGAAGCCTTACTCCCGCCAGCCTCGCCCGTGATAGCGGAAGGGTTGGAGCCTTCCAACAGCCGGTTGACGCCGCTTCGGCTGCACGCCAGAACGCCCGCCAAGGCCGTTACTGCCAATATCAGCTTCCATAGTTTCATTGCCGCCTCCTGATGAAGGAAGAATTGGGCCTTTGGGGCCATGGATTTATTCTAGGCGGGGCGGCTGTAATCGGGCTGAAGGTGGACTGAATTCCTACTTAAAAAGGAGGGCGGGCGCGCCAGCGGTAGCCTTCGCCCGTCACCGTTTCGACGGCGGCGCCGGCCCGCCCGAGGGCGCGGCGAAGATTACGAACGTGCACCTCCAGGGCGTTGGGAGTCACCAGCACGTCCTCATCCCATAGCGCGGCCGTGAGCGCCGCCCGGGTCAAAAGCAGGCCCGGCTTGCGGAGGAAAAGCACGAGAAGCTCGAATTCCTTTCGGCGGAGGGAAACCGGTTTGGATCCCACGCGGACCTCGTGGCGGGCCAGGTCGACGGAGACCGGTCCTGAGGAAAGCACCAGCCCCCTGACCGGCAGGGGACGCGCCCGGCGAAGCACCGCCTGCACCCGGGCGACCAGCTCATTGGGATCGTAAGGCTTGGCGATATAATCGTCGGCGCCCTGCTTCAGGCCCGCCACCTTCTGCGATGTCTTTCCCAACACGGTCACCAGGATGACGGGTATGGCTGCCGTTTCGGGGCGTCTCTTTAAATCTTCACAAAGCGCGAGGCCTGACATGCCCGGCAGCTGAATGTCGCACAACACAAGGTCCGCGGGTTTCCCCTTTAGATACTCCAGGGCCGCTTCGGCGGATGTCGCGCCGGCCACGCGATACCCGTGGGCGGTCAGGACCTGCCGCGCCACGGCCAGCAACGCCGGCTCATCTTCCACCACCAGGACCACCTCGCTCACCGTGATCGCCGCGGCACGGTAAAATGGAAAGAAGTGCCTTGCCCTTCGCGGGACTCGGCCCAGAGGCGCCCGCCCTGTCCCTCCACCAGGGCCTTGGCGATGGCCAGCCCGAGGCCGGCTCCTTGGGATTTCTTGACCGCGGCCGGGGCGCCGTCCGCCGTGCGGAAGCGGCGAAACAGCCGCCCCATGTCGTCGGCGGAAATCCCGGGGCCGGTGTCTTCGATGGTGACGCGTACCCCATCGTCTTCTCCGGCGGCCTTCAGCGTGATCTTGTCACCCGCCGAGGTGAATTTGAAAGCGTTGGCCACGAGGTTGACCACCACCCGGTGGGTCTTCTCTTCATCGCCGCGAACTTGCGGAAGCTTGCCGCATTCGAGGGCGAAAGATTGGCCGCATTCGTCGGCCTGGATGCGGAATAGGTCGTAGACTTCCCTCAACAGCGCGTCGAGCGAGAAGGGAACATTCCTTAATTCCAAACCGTGCTCCTTGATCTTGGCGGCGTCGAGGTTGTTCTCCACGATGGAGCGCAGGCGCTGGACGCTGAGGAAAAGATTGGCGGACATGCGCTCGCGGACCTCCTCGGAGGGCCGGGCCGTCCGCATATATTGCGCGATCATGGTGATGGCGCCCAAGGGATTGCGCAGGTCGTGGGAGACCGTGGCGACGAAATCGTCTTTCAGCTGGTCGAGCCGGGCGAGCTTGCCGGACATGTCGTTGAAACCGGCGGCCAGCCGCGCCAGCTCGTCTTTGCCCTGCGGCGCCAGCCGCACGGACCAATCGCCTTCCCCCAACCGCCGCACGGCGTCGGCGAGATTGCCGATGGGCACTGTGAGCGATCGGGCCACCCAGGCCGCCACCGCCAAGCCCGCCGCCAGGCAGAAGAAGGTGACCCAGCCAAACCGGGCCAGGGACTCGAAGAGGGCCTGCCGCTCTCGGAGGCCTTGGATTTTGCTGTCATAGGCGAGCCAGGCAACACCCGCGGCCTGGCCGCGCCGGGTGATGGGAACGCCGTAGACCGCCATCCCGTGGCCCGGCCTGAGGACGAATGGCGCCTCGGCCGCCGGGGCGTCGAAGGGCGGGGGCGCTGGGGAATTTTTCATGGACATGTCGGTGTGGACGGCGATGCGTCCGTCCTCCCGCACGAACATGGCCCAGCGGACGTCGGGAGAGCGCTTGAGGTCCTTCAGGTAGTTGACGAGCATAATCTCGTCCCGGGAAAAAAGCGATTCCTGGCAGACGACGGCCAGCCGCTGGAGGCTGTCCAGGTTGGCGCGCTCCTGCTCGTGGGAGAGAGCCCGACGCTGCGTCCAGGCGAGGCTGAAGCCATAGGCCACAACGGTGGCGGCCACAAGGCCGCCGATGACCAGGGTGCACCGTCGGCGGATCTTCATAGCGCTTCGAGCTCCTCGCGCACGCGCTCCAGCGCCTTGCGGGCATAGGCATGGTCGGGCTGGGCCTGCAGGCTGCGCTGAAAATTTTCGGCGGCTTCTACCAGCCGCCCTTCCGAATACCGCAATAACCCTAGCGTGTACATTTGTTCGGCCTCCTCGGTCTTTTCCACTGTCCCTCGGGTCCCGGCCGAAGCCTCACCCAGGGAATCCGACAGCGCGAGGCGAATTCGTTCCAACCGCGCCTTCGCTTCCTCATTAAGGGGGTCTTGCGACAGAATGGCCAGCCATCCCTGGGCGGCCTCCAGCCACTGCCCTTTTTCCTCCCCCGCCAGCGCGTCCTGGCGGTGGCGCTTAACGGCGCTTAGCCGGGCCGCGGTATTTACACGGGCCTGCGTCCGCTCCCAAGCGAGGAGGACCGACTCATTGTAGGGGTCGAGCCGCGAGGCCTCCTCCAGGAGCGGCAGGGCCTGGTCGTCCTCCCCCGCGACCAGCGCCGTCTGGGCCCGGTCAAAAAGGTCATGGGCCTTATCCATCGCCTGTTGTCTGGCTTCCCTCTGCGCCGCGCTGTCGCGCAATTCGGCCAAGTGCGCGTCCTGGGGCGCCGCGGCGAGGGCCTTGTCCCAATGGGCGCGCGCGGCGGCCCAGTCCGATTCGCAGTAGGCCACGTAGCCCAGGACCCGCTGCACGTCCGCTTCTTTCAGAAGGATGCCGGCGCTGACTGTGGACTCGAGCTCGGCGCAGAGCGAATGGAGGTACTCCTGGATTCGCCGGCTCTCGGCGTCGTCCCCCAAGGTGACGTGCATCAACAGCTCCACGCCGCGGCAGGCCCGCAGAGTATCGGCGGCGCTGCCGGCCTCGGCATTCTTTTGGGCCCTCCGCAGCATTTCTACCGCCTGGCGCATTTCGTTCCGGCGTTGTTCCAGGACCTGCTGCGCTTCGTCCACAATTTTCTGCAGATCGGCCAAAGGGATTTTTTCCGCCGAACGTTCCTGGACCAGTTTCTGGCCGGCCAGGATCAGATACTTCTGCGCCCGCGGGTCTTCCGGCCGGTGCAGGAGCGCCTTGGAAAACCGGTCCACGGCGCCGGCGAATTCCCCTCGGTCGAAGGCGGCCTTGCCTTCGCTGAAAAGGATGTCCGCGCGGTCGGCCGCCCGCAGGACCGGCGCCGCCAGCGCCAAAAAGAACGCGAATCCCAGCCGGAATGTCATGGGATCGCCGGTTTCAATTCCTGCTGCAGCCGCGCATTCGCTTCTTTGAGCCGGGCCAGAGCGCGGCGGTGGCTGGGGTCGGCGGCGATCGCCCGCCCGAAATGGAGCACCGCCCGCGCATAGTCGCCCCGCCGCATGGCCGCCATCCCGCGCTCATAATGGGCTTGGGCGACGCTGCCAAACCGATAAGACAGCGTGAGGTGGTGTGCATCCCCCAGGTCCCCGTATGCCGTATAGGCGTAGTCAAAGACCAAATCCCAGGCCCGGAACCCGAGGCCGGCTGTGACACCGGCGCCGTCCTTGGCGGGCCGCCCGTCGTACCCGGCGCGAAAGGCCACCGCGCCGCGGGCCCAATACTCTACCCCCGTTAACAGCGACGATTCACCGTCGGTCCAAAGCGCGTCCGTGTTAATGGTCAAACCTCCATCGAAGGCCTGCCAGGAGGCCCCCGCCTGGTACGTCCGGGGGAGTTCCCCCCGCTCACGGTCAAATTTGGGGCCAGGCCCAAGGTTTCTTACGGAAGCTCCCAGGCTGCCGCCTGGCCACTGACGGGGCGACCAAATGACGCCTGTGTCGCCGGCCCAGGTTCGCGCGCGATGGTCGCCGAGTTTTTCTTCGGCGTAAGCGCCCGCGGCGCCCAGCCACAGCCGGTCGGTGAGCGCCTGTCCATATCCCAGCCGGGCCAGGGAGTCCCTGGCTTGGGCGTCGCCCATGTGCTGGCCGGCCCCGTCAAAGGCTGGGACGTCACCATAATCCAAAGAAAAAAGCGTGAGGGAAACCCCGCCCCTCGCCCCTACAGGCAGCGCCGCGCCCAGGGCCTGGTGGCGGGATTCCACGAGCCACTTCGCGCCGCCGAAAACGGCCTCGCCGCGGGCGATCCGCCCGAGAGCGGCCGGGTTCCATTGGGAACCGGCCCAATCATCGGCGGCCGCGACGCCGGACCCGCCCAGGGCCGCCGTGCGGGCGGCTAGCGGCAGCCGCAGGAATTCAAAAGCCTCGGCGGCCTCGGCCTGAGTTGCGGTCGCAGGGAGGAGCACCGCGGCCAGCATTGCCGCGCGCGCCCTCATCGTACCACCAAGAGGGTGCCTCGCTTCTCATCGGTGGAACTTTTAATTACAAAATAGTACGCCCCGCTTGGCAAGGGACTACCCGAAGCGTCGCGCACGTCCCAAGCCAGCGCACCGTCCCCGTCCGACTCCTCCAGCGTCCGCACCCAGCGTCCGGCCGCGGTATAAACCCGGATAGAGGCTTGCTGGGGGAGCTGGACGAACGTGATATCGACGTGCCCCCGGGCCGGCTCGTAAGGCACAGGGAAGGCGAAGGCGTCATCGACGCGCGTATCCAAGGCTCCCATGACCGTCATGACGCCCAGTGCCGGCACTTCGGCATAGATGCGGCGGGCTGAGGGGTCCACGCGGGAGGTGGGCACTCGGACCCATAGCCCCGCGGATTCCTGCAGGCGGTAAATGGAAAGAGTGCGCACCCTGACCTCTGGGGCCCCGTCCAGGGTTTCTTGGTCGGCCGAGGCGAAGGTAAAGGAAACGGCGACGGGAGCGTTGGCATCCAAGAGACCGTTCGACAGGCTCCGGGCCCGCACCTCGACCAGGCTTTCGGCAAGAGGCGCCCTTCGCGCGTCGCCGTATTGCCCGGCCAGCTTTGCCGTGGCGTCGGCGATGCGGGCCGGCGTTTCAGGCGGTCCCACGGGGGCGACCTCGGGCGCTGTGCTCGCGACAAGAGTGAAGGATTCCGGGAAAGTGCCCGAGGCTACCATCACAGTTACAGTGCTGGCCCCCGTTTCAAATTCGAGGGTGACTCCGCCGGAAGGAGGCGTCATGGTGGAACCGAGGAGTACGAAGGGAGTATACACTTGCGCCTCGTTGCGGGCGCGCACCCCAAATTGGACCGTGGTGCCTGCGGGCAGCCCGGAAAAAGTCGCCGAGGTCAGCGAGGTTTTGAACCTGTATAAATAGGAGACGAACCCGTCGGTGGAGACCTGCGCCTCATAATTCGTGGTGGGGGCGGGATTGCCGTTGGCCAGCCATTCGGCGACGTAAACCGGCCCTGGGAGGCGGACCAGCGGCGCGGCGAGGGGCGGCCGAGCCCAGGTATATGTGGAACCCAGGACGATGGCCCCGGCCATGCGCGAGTCGGTAGACACGCGGGCGAAGTATTCAGTGTTGGGCAAAAGCGCCGCGTGGTTGAAATCCGCTGAGTTGAACAGCGTGCCGAAGCCGAAAGTGGAAGTAGCGACCGAAAGGCCGAGGCCGGCGTACACGACGGTCCCGCTGCTGCAGGCGCTGGTCCAGCTCACTGTGACACTGCCAGCGGTAATCGCGAAGGTGTCGGCTGCGGGAGAAAGGCAGGCGCGTGCCGGTCGGACGGCCAGCAATGCGAAGGCGATGATCAGCGAACAGCGGCGCATTTGCGGTATCCCTCTCAGGGTCGCCCGCGTCAAAGGGGCGCCAATTCCCCCTCATCATACAACGGGCTTACCGCTGACACCTTAAGGAAAGCTGAAAGACCTGTAAATTTCTCCTAAACAGATTTAAGACGGAACTGCGGCGGGGGCGAAAAGGCTGGGATCGACGCCCAGAGCGCCTTCCAGGGAGGACTGATAATCGGTGGACTGGGCGCGGCTCAACTCCTGGCGGGCGGCGTCGAGCCGTTCTTGTAAGAAATTCCGGCCCAGGGATTCGGCGCGGCCTTCGTCTTTGAGGGCATTTTCGATGGCCAACCCATGACGCCTCCAATGGGCGATATCCCGGTCCTGCTGGGCGGCGAGCCGGCGGCGGTACACCTCGCTTTGCAGGAGGTTTTCCCGCGAGAAAAGCGCCCGCACCTCGGGGTGGGAGACGTCTTTTCCCTCCCACTGGCCATAGGCCATGATATGCAGGAGCGCCTTCAGCGGCGGCAGAGCCGCCTCCACGCTGCCGTCGGCAAAATAATCCAGCGCCACGCGTTTCTGCGCCTCCACGATAGCCTCCACCCCCTCCACAAAAACGCCCATGTCCTGCGTTTCGGGCTTGAGCATCGCTTCGCCGAAGACGACCTTCGGGTTGTTGAAAATCCGGCCGAGGAAGCCCCGCACAAATTTTTGCGTGATCCGGTACCCGAGGCGGCTCGCTAATATGCGCCGGCCCTGGTAATCGAAGTCCTGCACCTTTTCGAGATGGCCGTTTTGGATGAGCGCGGCGGGATGGCGTTCGGCGGGCGTCAGGCGGCTCCAAATTTCGGGCACCAACAAACTGATGTCGTGGTCGACTCGGTACTTGGGCCCGACATGCCCGGCGGCGGTGGAAAAACCGGCAAGCTCGGTGAGGACGAAGGAGACGAGGGCATTGTTCAGGTCGTGCACGGGCCAGAGCGCGTTGAAGGGGCCTTTGGTGAGAGCGCCTTCCGAGCCGAAGCCCGTGGTGGAGGGCGACTTGCCCGTGAGGCTCGAGATCAAGTCCATGAAAAGTTCAGGCAGCTCTTGGTAGTGGATGGGGTTGTAGACAGCCAGGGGTGGAGCGCCCGACTCGGGGTCCGGCGGGTTATTGCGCCGCCCGGCGAGCACCGCGGTGACCGGCGAGACCACCGGCATGTCGGCGGTCAGCTTGCGGAAAAGGCGCTTACCCACTTCGGCCACATAAGTGCCCCGGCGATCGATGAGGTCCGGCCGGTTCTGCAGGTAGCGCGGGTTTTTTGTGGGTTTGCCGTCCACCAGCCGCGGTTGGGAAGAAGACACGATGTAGGCGGGCCGCTCCTCGCCCAGGAAACGTTGAAAGAGGTTTTGGATGGGCGGGGTAAACTGCTCAAAACCCATGGCATCCTCCGCGAGCCCTCGCGCCGCCTCCCGCCCGAGCGGCTCCCAGTTGGAAAGGAATACGTTAGGACCGGCGAGGTCAGACTCGGCCTGCCGGTCGTAGCCCCGGTAAATAGCGTCGTCAGGGCGCTGGAAAAGCCTGAACTCGCAGTTTTGGACGAGCTTGACGCTTTTGCCCGTAAAAGTTTCCGGTAGGCCCGGAACTTCTGTCCGAGGCACCACGGTGGAGCAGGTGATGTCGTCTTCGACCTGGACCTTGCGGGCGGCGTTGAAGTCCTGACGCACGCGCAAGATGCGCCTGGCGCCGTCGGCCTCGTAACCGACCCTCAAATATTGCGCCGTAATGCGTCGGCCGTCGACTTTGAGCTCATGGCCGAGGGCGCCGTTGGCCATGTCCACGCCGAAGTGCTCCCGCCACTGGCCGCCCCATTCCGGCAGATAGAAACGCTTCACCACGAAAACCAATTCCAGCACGTGGGGCGGGATTGAGGTGAGCCAGGCGTTGAATTCCGGCGTGTATTCCTCCGCCGGGGTGAGCAGCTTGATCACCGAACCCAAGCTGCGATCGGTGCTCAAGATTGGCCGAGAGGGCCTCGTCATTACCTTGGGGTTCTTGAAGCGGCCGCCGAAATCCCGGGAAAGGACTTTTTCCACTTCGTCCAAATCCCTGGATAGGTCCGCCACGAACACCGGCCCCTGGACCATGGCGTCTTCGATGGACTTGGAAATCTCGGATTTTCCCCCGCCGCTCACTGTGCTGGGCTTGTGGCAAAGGGTGCCTTCGGCATTGGTTCCCGTCAATTGCCAGCCGCGCCCGCCGGGCTGCTTTTCCAAGGACACTTTGTAGCCATTGGGCAGAAAAAATACCGCGCGCGCCAAAAGCTTCGTCTTGCCGCCCTTCCATTCCACGACACCCCGGTGCATATCGAAAAGGGAGTCCTCTGGAACATAAAACACGTCGGCGAACTTCCTGTCGACGCCGTAGCCCTCAGGTTTAAAATCGATGAAGCCCGCGTAGCGTTCCCGCAGGTCTTTGAAAGTAGCGCCGTTTTGCGGGATCAATCGATCCTCTTGGCGGAAAACCTCGCCCAGGCCATAACTGGGGAAGGCAATGGCGCCGCCCGAGTGTTCCTCTTCGGCGCCGCCCAGAAGGTTGGCCGCGAAGCTGATCTGGGTTTTCACCTCTTTCTTGCAATAACCGAAATAGTTGTCGGCGATCACCGTCACCATGACGCCGCGCTCGTCGCGGCAGGTCACTTTAAAAGCCTGTCCATCGTTGTAGAGCTCGGATTCCGATTTCCAGCACATGCCGTCCCGTTTTTGGCGGTCGGTCGCTTGCGCAAAGGGCGGCAATCCGAGCCGCTTTTTAGTGAATGCCGTGAGCTGGGGCGCCAGTATCACGCAGCCCGTGTGGCCGGTCCAGGCGGGGTCGAGCGCAGCGTCGTTTTCCACGAGATAAGGATCGCCGGCGTTTCCAAAGATCGACTCCACGAAGTCCAGATTGCCCACAAGACTTCCCGGCACAAAGAAGCGGACCTCCAAGGAACGCGGCCCGCGTTGAGGCGGCACGGCGGGCACCACGGTCGGCCGCATCAAAAGCGAAACCAGAAGTTTGGCTTGGGTGCCGGATTCGGCAGTGAAAGGCAGTATCTGAAGGTCTTCCGGCGGCCGGAAGGCTTCGGTCAGAATATTTCGGAAGACGGCCCGGGGAACGGCCTTCTTATCGTGAGGGATGGGCAGGCCGCCCTCGGCGATGTGAAAGACGCCGGCCGTGGTGCGGCGGTCGTTTTTGGGATTATGGAGCACGCCCTGGGCGACGCGGTAGGTGTTGACGATGTCAGAGGCGAAAAAATCGCCATCCGCCGGCAGGGACAGGATCCGCGCCAAGCCGGGACGGTCGAGAACGAAGGTTTGGGTAGGTAGGGGCACCGTCTCCATGCTGCCCTCGGTGAAATAGTCTTCCAGAAAAGTTTGGACCCGTCTGTCCGCCGCGGCCAACAAACCGTTGCCGATGGAATTGGCTGTGGGGCGGCCAAGCGCCGCCAGCTTCAGCTGAATGTATTGGCGGAGCTTGGACTCGTCCGGCGCGGCGAGAGGGTCGTTAACGTTCATTTTCCGGATGGGAGACGAGCCTCGGCCGGATGATGACCGAGGCGAGGACGGAAATGGCCAAGATGCCCAATATCACCGCCAGTGAAACCGCGGTGGGCATGTGGTAGTAGTGGATGATCAGGAGCTTCACGCCCACGAAGGCCAGGATGATGGCCACGCCGTACTTGAGATAGACGAAGACCTGCACAAGCCCGCTCACCAAGAAGTACAGCGCCCGCAGGCCTAGGATGGCGAACACGTTGGAGGTGTAGACGATGAAGGTATCCTGGGAAACGGCGAAAATCGCGGGAATCGAATCTAGGGCGAACACCAGGTCGGAAAACTCGACGAAGAGCAGTGTGAGGAACAGTGGCGTGGCATGCAGCTTGCCGGCTACGGGGACGAAAAATTTCTCCCCCACCGGGCCCGCCATCGGAAGGACCTTTTTTACTTGGCGGAAAAACCAGTTGTCGTCGGGATTGAAGGCCTGTTCCACGCTGAAGGCCATCTTATACGCCGAGAAAATCAAGAAAGCCCCGAAAATGTAGAGGACCCATTCGAACTGCTTGATGAGCGCGGCTCCGACGAATATTAGGATGAAGCGCAGGACGAGCGCGCCTAGGATTCCCCACTTGAGCACCCGCGGCTGCTGCTCGGGCGGCACGTTGAAATAGGAGAAGATCATGATGAAGACGAACATGTTGTCCACGCTCAGCGACTTTTCGATCACGTAGCCGGTGATGAACTGCATGGCCTTCTCGGGCGACAGGTAGAAATAGACGCCCACGCCGAAAAGGAGCGAGATCCCTACCCAGACGGCGCTCCAGATCGCGGCCTCCTTCATGCCGATGGCATGGCTGTGCCTTTGGGCGCGCAGGTCGATCCACAGCATGAGGATTACAATGAGGTTGAAGACGATCCACATGACAGCGGTGTGACTCAAGGGAAACTCCTATTTAGGCGTTGCGGAGGGTTTACGCGGGAATATGCCCCGTCGGGCGTTGCGGCAAATGTCAACGAACTCGTCGGGAAAATCGGTTTTGGAAATGAGCCATTCCACGTATTCGGGGTCTTCGGTGACCACCTGGGCGAGCGACCGGTAGCGGTGCTTGCCGAAATTGAAAAACGCTTCGCCGTCCCGCCAAAGCAGCCGGCCGTCGCGGTCCACATAGCAGGGCTCAACGGTGGTGCAGAAGGCGTTCAGGCCGTCCATGTCCTTGGGAAGGTCCGGATATTTTTCCAGCTGGGCAAGCAGGACCTCCCAGGCGGCCTTGTTGTCGGCCTGGGCGCCGTGGGCGCCGACCAGTTCCTTGCCGCAGTAAAATCTGTAAGCCGTCACGAGGTTCCGGCGCTCTTTCTCTCGAAAAATCACGCTGGCGTCCACGATCCGCCGGCCTACCATGGAAAAAGTGAAGCCGGCGCGGGCGAACTCCTTGGTCAGGATCGGGATATCCAGCCGGCCCATGGCGTAGCCGCCCAGGTCCGCATCGTCAAAAAGATCAAAGAGTTTGGAGGCCCAGTCTTTGAAGCCCGGCTGGCCGGCGAGGTCGGCATTGGTAATGTGGTGGATGGCGATGGATTCGGCGGGGATCTTGATGCCTGGATCGAAGCGCTGGGTAACCTCCTCCACGCGGCCGTCCGGGTGGAACTTCATGAGGGAAACCTCGATGATCCGGTCTAGCTCGGGAATGAGGCCAGTGGTTTCCAAGTCGAAGAACACCAGGGGCCTCGTGAGGGGCGCGAGAGGCATAGGGAGAGGCGGTGGGCCGCCAATCCCTGATTGTAGAAAATTACCCCTGCGAGGACTATCCAGGGCGCTCGTCCAAACGGCTAGTTCGGTGCACGTAGATCCTTGCCGCGAGCATAGCTTCAATGGCCAGCTGGCTTTCTCCCAGGTCCACGACGAAAGCCGGGAATGTTTGGTGGAGATGGAGGGGCGTGCCCGGGACCATGCCCAGGGCTAAAAGTTTGTGAAGCTCGGGATGCTCCTTCAACTGTAAATAAGCCACGGTGCCTTCTTCGCCCGGGGTCATCTGGCTCAAGGGCACGACGATCGGAGAAACCTGGGTCTCGGCCCGCCGGCAGCAGTCGCCGGTGGGAATCTCGTGGCCGTGGGGGCATTCCCGAGGATGGCCCAGGAGCGTGCAAATGGAGTCGGTGACCTCACGGGAGATGATGTGCTCCAGCTGGCAGGCGTTAGGGTCCACGGCCTGGCGGTCAAGGCTGAGGACGTCGGTCAGGAGGCGCTCGGCCAGCCGGTGCCGCCGGGTAATATCAGCACCCAGGCTTTCGCCGCTCGCCGTCAAGACTATCGCGGCGCCTTCCTCACGGGCGTAGCCTTCGGCAATCACGCGGGCGTAAGCCTCCGGCCCCACGCCGTGCTCCATGGCGCGGCGGATTTCGGCGGCGCGTTTTTCCCCCTCTTCGCGCTTGTGGTAAATGAGCCCCAGGGCCTCTTCGAGGTCCTCGCGTTCGGCGGTGGGTATGGGAAACTTTTGTGTCTCGGTCATAGGGTTATCCTAACAAGCCCGGCCATGCGGCGAGCGCCAGGTTGAGCCCCCCCGCCACGCCGAGCGCGATCACCAGCACCGCGGCCGTGATCATCAGGGCCCATTTCCAGCCGCGCTCCTTGAACGTCATGAACCACTGGGCCACGCAGGGCATGAAAAGGGTGATGAGCACCAGGCTCACGGTCACCTGCCGCAGGTTCAAAAGCCCATCCTTCTGCAAATGGTAAAGGCCCGCCGCGCCGTAGTCCCGGCGGAGGAATCCGATGAGAAAGGCTTGCGTTGCTTCTTTCGGGAGGCCCAAAAAGCTTTGGACCAGGGGTGCGAAGGCCCTTTCCATCACTTTGAGCGCGCCCCATCGATCGAGAAAAAACAGAATGAGCGTGCCGTAAACAAAAAGCGGCACGACTTCCTTCAGGTACCAGGTAAGCCGGATTTTCATTTTCATCAAGATATTGCGCAGGAGCGGCCGACGGATGGGCGGGATCTCCATGACGAAGGTGGAGCGCGCGCCAGGTAAGATTCGGGCTGCGCCCCAGCCGGCGGCCAGCGTCACGCCGACGAGTACCAACAGCCAAATGACGAGCACCCGGGGCGAAATCCCCGCCGTCATTCCAAGGATCACCGCGAGTTGGGCGGAGCAAGGCACCGAGAGCGACAAGAGCAGGCTGACGATCAGCCGTTCCTTGGGCGTGTCGAGGATACGCGTGGTCATGGTGGCCATGGTGTCGCAGCCCAGACCAAGGACCATGGGCAGGACCGCCCTGCCGTTCAAACCCATGAGCCGGAAAACTCTGTCGAGCAGCACTGACAACCGCGGCAGGTAGCCCGAATCTTCGAGCAGGCCGAAGGCGATAAAGAACGTCGCCACAATCGGAAGGATCAAGGCGAAAGCGTAGGAGAAAGCCATGCTCACCACGCCGTATTCGCCCACGAGCATGGCCATGAGGAATTGGGGAGTGCCGATTGCTCCTAGAAGGCGTGTCACCCAGGGGGTAATGTACTCCGCGAAGACGGTGTTCTCCAAGAAATCCACCGCGGTGCCGGCGCCGAATACCCCTACAAACTGATAAACGGCGTAAAGCACGGCCGCCGCAATGAGGAAGCCCGGCCAGGGCCTGAGGCACCACTGGCCGATGCGCTGGGAAAGCCCGGGCCCCAGACGGCCCTGGAGGGAGACGGTTTCGGCGGCGATGCGGGCGGAGAGGCGTTCCTGGGCGTCGAACAGGATGTGGCGCGGCGGGCGGGCGAACCGGGCCCGTTCGTTAACAGCAGCTTCGTAGAGAGCTTTCTCCGTGACGCCGGGGCGCAGATAGCGGCCGGACCAGGTGAGAGCGCTGTCGTCGCCGGCCAAAAGCGCCTGGGCCACAGCGCGGCCGGAGCTGTTGGCAAAGAACTGCCCCAGCGCGGTCAAAGACCGCTCCAAATCGCTGTCGGCGGCGGGCGAAATGGAGGGCTTGGCGGGCTTGGCCAGGGCTTTTTGCAGCGCGGCCATGCCTTCGCCCGTGGTCGCAACGGTGGGAACCACTGGAATTCCCAGCTTCTTCGACAGCCCCGCGGCGTCGATATGGATGCCGCGGTCCTGGGCTTCATCGGAAAGGTTGAGCGCCAGCACCATGGGAATCCCATATTCGGCCAGCTCCATCGTCAGCCGCAGGCTGCGGCGCAGGTTTTTGGCATCCCCCACGTTCACTATCACTTCCGGCCGCTCCCGCAGAAGGAAGTCGCGGGTGGCGCGTTCATCCTCAGAGCTGGGAAGCAGGGAGTTGACCCCGGGAGTGTCCACCACGCGCCACTTTTCGCCGGCCAGCCAGGTGACCCCCGAGGCCACGTCCACGGTGGTGCCGGGATAGTTGGACACGGTGGCGTAGCGGCCGGTGAGGCGGTGGAAGAGGACCGATTTGCCCACGTTGGGAGCGCCAACGAGGGCAATGGTCTTGGTTTTGACAGCTTCGACGACGGTCGGCATGGTTTTTAGAATTCAATCTCCAAAATAGATTTGATCTGTAGGTCGTCCGCGGCTTTCTCCAGGCCGATGCCGGCGCCGATGTTGAAACGAATGTTAGGCGTCAGATCGATGTAGAGCCCGGGCGTGACTCGGGTTTGGTTCTCGGCCAGGAAAAACTCGAGGCCGGGGGTCACGCGGCTCCAAAAATGGTCGTAGGCCGCGCCGATGGCCAGGGCGGATTCCAGCTCCCATTCTTTTTCCCCGCTGGGTTCGGTCTCCCGCTCCATTTCGAGGATCGGATTGGCCGAGATATTCCAACGGCCGATGTCCTTGGAGAGGATGACCTTGCCTTCGATCTCGTCTTCCGCCTTGTCGCCGTTGGCCTTCACGAATTCCAAATAGAGTGCGGTGTCCAGAGGCCACTCGCCCTTTTCCGCCAGGCGGTAGCGGTTCTCCAGCTTTGCCGCGGAGAAGCCTTGCCCGTCGATGAAGATGCCATAAAGGCCCACGGTATAGCGGTCGGTGACGCCGAATTCCAGCTCCGTTTGGTGGAACCAGAAACCATCGGCGTGGTCGGGCTCGCGCCAATCCGTCCAAAGCTCCACTTCCATCCTGCCGCGCTCTAAGGTTGGATAGCCGTAGGTGTCCAGGTAGTTGCGGAGGTGGGCCCGCGCCGGCACCGTGCAAGCGGCTAAAAGAATCGAAACAAGCAACTTTTTCATCATATGCTCCCGTCTAGGATGTGGTGAAAGGGTTCAGCGGCCGCCAAAAAGCCGACCCAAAGTTTTCCATATGCTGGGCCGGAACTCCTGGTGTGCCTTGGATTTGACGGCGGTCAATTCTCGGAGTGCCGCCTGGGCCTCGGGCCAGTGCCCGCCGGCAGCGGCTTCCCGGGTCCGGGCTATGGCTTCCCGGCCCTCTCGGCAGCGGTCCAGCCAATGCTGGCGGTCGCCCAGGCGATCTTCATAAAGGGTCTCAAGTTTCAAGAAAAGTTGGTCCATGGCGGCCAGCTCAGCTTCGGCCGCTTCGGCCTGGCGGCCCCGCGCCAGCTCCGCCGCGACCCGCGCTTGTCGGCTGTCCAGCTCTTCCATCACGTCGTGAATACCTCCCGCTGCCCACAACGGCGCGGCAATCAAGAGTAGGGCCAGGACGGCGGCTCTCATGTCCGGTCCTTCGGACTGCGGCCGCGCTTCCCAGCGGCGGACCAACATTTGGCGCAATGACCGAAAATCTCATGTCGATGCCAGAGGATGCGGAAACCCCGGGTGCGGGCGGTAGTGGATTGCTGTTTTTCGATGGCGGGATTGGTGAACTCAATGGTGTCGCCGCAGGAGACGCAGATGAGGTGGTCGTGGTGGGGGCGGCCGTGGGCGCTTTCGAACTTCTGGGTGCCGTTGGCCAGAGTGACCTTGGACGCCAGGCCGCATTGCTCCAGCAGCTTCAAAGTGCGGAAAACCGTGGCGCGGCCAACCGGGGATTGCCGCGATTTCAGCGCGAAATAGATCTCGTCTGGCGAGAGGTGCCCCTTGGCCGAGGCCAGGAAACGGAGCACTTCCTCCCGCTGGTTTGTGTCCCGAAGCCCGCGCTGGCGGATATGACGGCGGAGAAGGTTGAGTTGATCGTCCATGTATTATTGAGATTGGGTCTCAATTTCAATTGTAGGATAAAGCAAACCCCCCGTCAACAACACATCCATATAAGGAAAGACCCAGCCCCTTTAAGGGCTGGGTCTTTCGGGAAATTCTAGCGGGGGAGAGGATCGAACTCTCGACCTCACGCTTATGAAGCGTGCGCTCTAACCATCTGAGCTACCCCGCCCCTCGCAGAGCTCGGGACCGTGGGGCGGCCCCAGAGGGGCCGAAATCCCCCACTGGCCCTATGGGCGAGTCGAGAATTATACCAATTACTTCAAGATCTCATTAAAGAAGTCCATAAGCGTCTCCCAGGAGCGGCGGTCGGCCTGGGCGTCGTAGGCCATGCCGGAGGAGGGGTCATTGCCGGCGGTTGGCACTGTAAAGCCGTGGACGGCCCCGCCATAAATGTTCATTTCCCAATTTGCCTTGGCCTTTTTCATTTCCTCCTGGAAAGCAACTACGCCGGAAAAAGTCGCCGAGTCATCGGCCCCTTGGAGGACCAAAAGCGCCGGTTTAATCGAGGCGGCTGGAATAGGCGTCGTCAAATTGCCGTGGAAAGACGCCACGCCCTTGAGGTCCATGCCCGCCCTGGCCATTTCCAGTACCGTGGTCCCCCCAAAGCAATAACCAATCGCGGCAATCCGGGTGCGGTCCACAAACTGATGTTTCTGAAGTACTGCCAGCCCGGCAGCGGCGCGGTCGCGCATAAGCTTGCGATCATTGAAATACATCCCAGAGAGCCTCCTCGCCTCTTCGTGGTCCTTGGCCAGGACACCCTTGCCGTACATGTCGATCGCGAAAGCGACATAACCTAGGCCCGCCAGCTGCTCGGCGCGCTTTTGGGCGTAATCATTCAGGCCTTTCCATTCGTGGACCACAATGACGCCGGGCCGCTTGGCGGTGCTGGCGTCGTCATAGGCCAAATAGCCTTGGAGCGCCGTATTGCCGTGCTTATAGTCGATCCGCTCCGTTTTGACGGCCGCCCAAGCGGCACCGGACGTGAGCAGTGCGCCCAGAACCATCATTGCTTTCTTCATAAATCACCTCTTATTTGGACAATATCCATAGAAAAAGAACCCTAAAATCCTAACCTGCCATGCGGACGATCTGGCCGTTTTCGCGGCCACGGTTGAGCATGGCGGTGCAGAACAGGCCGCAGAGAATGATGTAGAGGACGTTTAGCGCCGACGCGGCGGCGAAATTAGTCCAGGGAAAAGCGCCCTGGTTCGCCAGGCCGCGCATACCTTCTAAGACCCAGGTGCTTGGAAAAATGAGACAGACGGGCTGGAGCCAGGCGGGATACACGGAGAGCGGATAGAAAAAAGCCGAAAACGGCTGAATGATAAAGGGCACGCCCCAGATGAGCGCCTCGGCCGCATGCCCCCAGCGCAGCAGAAGGCCCGTCGTGAACAAGCCCATGGCGTAGCCGAAGACGACGATCTGGATAGCCAGAGGAATAAAATAGAAACCCAAGACGGAAGCCTTAAAGGCGTAGAGCGTGACGGCGAGGATCAGCATCAAGAATACGATGATGGTGGTTTTCATCAAGCCGTATAGGGAAGCGCCGGCCACCCACTCGGAAATCCGCAAGGGCGATATGAGCAGGTTGAGGACGTTGCGGGTCCACAGCTCTTCCATGAAAGCCAGGCTCATAGCCTGCTGGGAGCGGTATAGGATGTCCCAAAAAATGACCCCGTTGATGAGGACGACCATCAGTTTCCCCGCCGGGTCGAGGGACTCTTGTCGGAGATAAAGCGTAAAGAATCCCCAAACCAAAAGCTCCATGGCCGGCCAAAAAAAAAGGTCCAGGAGCCGCGCGGGATTGCGCAGGTGGATGAGGACGTAGCGGTGGACCACGGTGAAGATGCGGGTCATCATTTGTTTGCAGCCCTGTCCTCCACCTCACCGGTCCGGGCGAGGTGGATGAAGACCTTTTCGAGAGATTCCTTTTGGAAAGTGTCCCGCACCTGGGCCGGCGTTCCCTCCACGATCTTTTTCCCCCGGTGGATGAAAAGCACCCGGTCGCAGAGGTCTTCCACCTCCGCCATGTTGTGAGAGGTATAGATGATGGTGAGCCGGGTTTCCTTTTGCATTTTCTTCAGTGACTCTCGCACGAGCTCGGCGATGTCGGGGTCGAGGCTCGCCGTGGGCTCATCGAGGAAAAGCACCTCTGGGTCATTCAGAAGGCTCTTGCACAGGTTGAGCCTCGTCTGCTCCCCGGAAGAGAGCGAGCCGGTGCGGTTTTCTGCCCGGTCGGTGAGCTGAAAGGTCGTGAGCAGGGAATCAATCTTCGCCGCGGGCTTGGGAATTCCATAGAGTTTGGCGAAGATCTCCAAATTTTGCCGGGCGCGGATATTGAAGGGCATTTGGACATAGGCGGACGAAAAATTGATGCGGGGGTAAATTTTGTAGCGGTCTTTCTGCGGCGAATGGCCGAGGACGCTGATCGATCCTTCGGTCGGCGTCAGGACCCCGAGAAGGAGGTGGAGCGCCGTGGTTTTCCCGGCGCCGTTGGGTCCCAGCAAGCCGAAGATCTCTCCGCGGTTCACCTCGAAGCTAACCCCGGCAAGGGCCGTCACGTCCTTGTAGCGCTTCACGAGGGAATCCACTCGAATGGGGGCACCGGCGGTCATACTCTTCGGGCCTCCCGATGCAGGCGTTTCAATGTTTGGTTCCCAGGCCAGCGCCGCAGGGCTTCAACGGAGAGCGGGGAGACCACGGACCAGTTTTCCTCCGCCACCGTGCCTGGGATGTTGACCCGCCGGCCGGCCCCGAGCTTTGGGTCTAGAGAAAACCAGTCGAAGAGAAGCTGCACCGAAAAGACAGAGGCGGTCTTGGCCGCGGCGGCAAGCGCGGCGCGGATGAACTCAGGCGTGGCCTTCTTGGAAGGCTCTCCCGGCAGGCCGATGTGCCGCCAGAATTTCTCGCGCTCGTCGGCGGTGCCGGCAAAAATGTCCAAGAAGTCCCGGGCGCTTTCTTCGGCGAGGCCGAGGATTTCCAGCATCTTCGCCGCGGTCATGCCGGCGCGCCAGCGCAGGCGGCCCAAGCGCGGCGGCTCGAACAGTTGATCTCGGAAGTGGTCATAGGAAAAGCCGCGGGCCTCGCATTTCAGTTTAAAGAAATAATCGTCCACTGTCCCCGCCTCGTCGTTCCACCAATCGGCCAGCGGCGCCATGTCATGCGTGCTCGCGACGGCGCAGGCATTCTTGCGGTAAAACCGCGCGGGCCTGAAGTCCTTGGTATCCTTCCAGTCGCGGCTCCAGCGCTGGACCTCGAGGCCGGGTATGGCCAAATCGTCTAGGACCTTGTTCGAGCAGGCCGGGACCACGCCGAGGTCCTCGCCGCAGGGGAGCATAGCCGTCGCGTCGAGCATAGCGCCCAAAATGCGCCGGCCTTGGCCTTCCCAATGATTTTCGCCGGGCGGATCAAAAACGCCGTCCAGGCCGCCTCGCTCCGCGGGGGAGTCCAAGGCAATCGTGTAGACGCGGAAAACGCCGATCATGTGGTCCACGCGGAATAGGTCGTAGTATTTTTCGGCGCAGCGCAGTTTTTCCTTCAGGTAATCGAACCCGTTGGCCTCCAGAGCGGGCCAATCGTAGGGCGGCATCCCCCAGCGCTGGCCGCCGGCAAAGTAAAGGTCCGGGGGCGCGCCCGCGGCCAAGTGGCGCTTAAAATAACCCGGATGGGCCCATACGTCGGCGCTGTCCCGCGCCACCAGGAAAGGCATGTCCCCCATGAGACGCACCCCGCGGGCAGCGGCATAGGCCTTCACCTCCCGCAACTGTTCGAAGGCTTGCCATTGGACCCACTCATGGAAAGCCAGGGCGCGGGCATTTTCCGCAGCCAGGCGGGCTATGGCCTCCGGCTCGCGATCTCGGTAGGCCGGCTCCCAATCCTCCCAGCTCTTGCCGTGGAAACGGTCCTTTAAAACTTTGTAGAGCGCGTCGTCTTTCCGCCAATAAGCGGAATTCCGGCGGAACTCATCGAGGGATGCCGACTCCATTTTCAGGGTTTTATATATTTTCCACAACAGCTCCATCTTAGCCGCTTTGATTCCGTAATTGACGCGGGTTCCGATGGGAAATCGTGCGCGCAACGTGGCGATGTCATTTTTGAAGAACCGCAAATTAACTCCGCGCAGGCGGTCCAGGGAAATGTACATAGGGTCCAGCGCGAAGGAGCTTTTGGCGCTGTAGGGCGCGAAGTCATAACCCACGTCATTCAAAGGCAGGAGTTGCAGCAGGCTTTGGCCGGTTTTTTTGAGCCAATCGGAAAGCGGTTCGAGGTCGGGAAATTCTCCTATGCCGACGCTGCCTTTGGAATGCAAAGAAAAAAGCGGCGCGCAGGTGCCGGCGCGCCGCACGACACCCAGGGCCAGCCACTGGCGCGCCGACGGCGCCTGAAGAAAGGCGGCGTAGTCGCCGGCCTTCATCGGACCGCCTTTATAGAGAAAATATGGTCCGCGGCGCGCTGGCCCTGGGCGACGCAATCGGGCAGGCCGATGCCCTGGTAACCGTTGCCGGCCAGCGCCAAGCCCTGATGAAGGCCGGCGCGCTCGGCGATCTGTGCGGCGCGGTCTTTGTGGCCGAGGGTGTATTGCGGCATCGACGAGGGATAACGACGGAGGTCCATCCAATCGGGCGTGCCGGGAAAGCGCAAAAGCTTGGCCAGATCTTTTTGGACGGCCTCGAGGATGGCCTGGTCGGTGAGGGTGAAGGCGGCCCCTCCGACGAAAGCCCTCAAGAGAACTTTCCCCTTCGGCGCACGGCCGGAAAATTTGACGGAACTGAAAGTGCATCCGCTCAATGAGCGGCCTTCCTTGATCGGCACCACGAACCCGAAGCCGTCTAATGGATGGCCAACGCGGGAACGGTCGATGCCGACATTCACCGTGGCCACGTCGTTATATGGAATGGACATAAGAAGCTCGCCGAGCTTTGGGTCGATCTCGCGCACCAGGTTCGCCGCCTGATAGGCGGGAAGGGCCAGGCAGACCGCATCGGCTTCGATCTCCTCTTTCCCGTTGATGGTGACCCGCCAAGTGTGCCCCGACCGCCGCAACCGCGTGACGCCTGAGCGCAGGCGCAGGGCGCCCGCAGGCAGGAGGGACAACAGTTTCTCGACGAGGCTCTCCATGCCATCTGTGAAGGCGGCGAAAAGCCCGTAGCGCGGGCCGCTCGCCCTATCTGCCGGGCGGCGCAAGGCGCGAAGGGCGCGTATGACGCTCCCCGATTTGGCCTCCATCTCCAAGAACCGGGGAAAGGTTGCCTCCAGGCTAAGTTTTTCCGGATCCGCCGAATAGATCCCCGCTACCATGGGCTGGGCGATTCGGTCCAGCATTTCCCTTCCAAAACGACGCCGCACGAAAGAGGCCAGCGATTCGTCTCCGCCGCCGCGCCGGGGCGGAATGGCGAGCTCCATCGCGGCGCGGGCCTTTCCCCGCCAAGAAAGCAAGCGGCTGCGCGCCAAGGAGGCAAAATTGGACGGAGCCAGAAGGTAGAAACCCGCCGGCGTGGGATAAAGCTTCGACCGCCGCACCACGAAACTACGCGCCTGACTCCGGTTGGTTCCGAGGATGGCCGCCTCCAAACCCAGCCGGCGGGCCAAGGCGATGAGCGAGGGTTTTTCCATCAAAAAGCTGTCCGGTCCGGCCTCGCAGAGGTATCCGTCCCGGCGCCAGGTCTCGATGACGCCCCCGGCACGGGCCCCGCCTTCCAGCACAGTGAGCTCGATTTCTTCCCCTGCCTCGCGGGCGAGCTCGAAGAGCCGGTGGGCGGCAGCCAGGCCGGTGATTCCGGCGCCCACGACGGCGATGCGCCGCGGCCCGCGGCCGGCGGGCCCGGCTGGAAAATAGGTTTTCTGTGTGTTTATTAGATCAGCCAGCATTTTGACGAAGGTCGGGTGGGTGCCCACCGTTTTGGCTCGGGCGTATATTCCCCCGGCCGCCTCCGCGCTTTCCCGCGCACGGACGTCCAGATCGTATAAGACCTCCACATGATCCATGAGGAAACCCACCGGCACGATAAAAGCCGCGCCGCTCCGGTGCTTGAGGACCTCGGCCACGTCGGGCTCAAGCCAAGGTTCGCCGGGCTTGCCGCTGCGGCTTTGATAGGCCACCTCCCAGGGGTTTGCCCCCATCCGGGCCATGACCCGTCGGGCCACGCCTTCGACCTGCTTCGAATATCCAGAGGCTGCATCCATCTCGACGGGAATGCTGTGCGCAGTGAAAAAGAAGCGGGCCGTGGCTTTGAACTCGGAAGACATTGGGCTCCAGGCGGTCCTCACTTGTTCGGCGACGGCTTCGACGAAAAGCGGATGGGCATGCCAGGGTTGGACATAGCGCAGGCGGAGCCTCCGCCCGATGACGAACTTGTAAGCCGCCGCGGCAGCCGTTAAATATTCGTTCCAGCTTGCCGGTGAACGGTAGGCGGCGAGCGGTACGGCGACGGCGTCGGTGATTCCGTCACGAGCCATCTGGCCGAAGGTATCCGCGATGCCGGGCGTTGAGTGGCGATGACCGACGTAAACAGGCAAGGCCGTCCGGGCGGCGAGGGCCGCGGCGAGCTCCGCCGCCAAGTCGTTATAGGGCGACCGTCCGCCGATGGCCTCGTATTGGGCGACGACCTGCTCGATTCGCTCCGGCGTCGTGGGCCGGCGCCGAAGGACGCTGGCCAGAAAGGGCCGCACGTCTTGGCGATTCGGCGGCCCGCCGAAGCCCAGCAGGAGGATCGCTTGGCTCACCGGCGGCCCAGCGTCCGCACGGTATCCACAAGGTATTGGACGTTTTCTAACGGCGTGCCCGGGAGGATGCCGTGGCCCAAATTGAAAATGAATCCCGGACGGCCGCCGGCCTCGGCCAGGATGCGAGCGGCCTCCCGGCGGATGACGGGCTTCGGGGCGAATAAGGTAACCGGATCCATGTTGCCCATCACCGGCCGCCCGCCTAACAGTCGGCGCGCTTCCCCCACATGCACCCGCCAGTCAAGCCCGATGACGGTACCGCCGGCCTTTTTCATCGCGGTCAGCAGATGGCCTGTGTGGGTGCCGAAATGTATGGACGGCGCTTTGCCCCTCAGCGCGGCGAAGACCGCGCGGCTGTGGGGCAAAACGAAGGTTTCATAGTCGGCCCGGGTGAGGACCCCCACCCAGCTATCGAATAATTGAACGCCCTGGGCCCCGGCCGCCAGCTGTTCGTTGAGAAGATCGGCGACCACCGCCGCGATTTTCCCCAGCAGCTTGTGCCAGGCGCGGGTCTGGCGCAGCATGAAAGACTTGGTCTGGACGAAATGGCGGGAAGTGCCTCCCTCGATCATATAGGAAGCCAGGGTGAAGGGCGCGCCGGCGAAGCCCAGGAGAGGGACCTCGGCCGGCAGGGCCAGCCGGGCCTGGCGGACCGCCTCCATGACGTAGGCGAGGGACTCGCGCACGGCCACGGGCCGCAGGCGGTCCACGTCCGCGGCGGTGCGGACGGGAGGCGTGAGGCGAGGACCGTCCCCTTCGGCATATTCCAAAGCGAGACCCATGGGCTCCGCGGGCAGGAGCAAGTCGGAGAAAATGATCGCGGCGTCGACATTGAGCTGGCGCACCGCGTCCACGGTGACTTGGGCGGCAAGCGCAGGTGTTTTGCAGAGCTCGAGCATGCCCACTTTGGCTCTCAAGGCGCGGTAACTGGGTTGATAGCGGCCGGCCTGCCGCATGAGCCAAATGGGAGTGCGCTCGGTTTTTCGTCCGGCGCAGGCCCGCAATAAAAGAGAATTGTCAAAGGGGGCCTTCACCAGGCCCCCAGACACTGCTCCAGGGCGGCGCGAAGGTCATCGGGCCTCACGGGCTTATTCAGCGCGTAGGCCGCGCCCCGCTTGCGGGCTTCGGCTTCGTGCATTTTGGCATCGGCCGAAACAAAAAGTACGGGAATCGCCGCGGTTGTTTGATCGTTTTTCAATCGGGTGATGAGGTCGAGGCCCGTCATATCGGGCAAGCGGTTGTCCACGGCGATGGCCTGGGGTTTTTCCGCAGCCGCCTTGGCCAAGGCCTCCGCGGCTGTCTCCGCGGCAATCCCCGTGATGCCGAACTCCTCGCAGTACTCCAGCATCAGGTCGAGCAGCGCCGGCTCGTCTTCCACAATGAGAAGCTTCGGGGCCACGATTAGAATCCAATCCAGCGGGAAGCGGCCGGTTCTTGGAGAGCGGCGGCCCAGAGGGGAATGAGGGAGCCCAGCCAAGCGATGGCGAAAAGCGCCTGCACGCGGTGAACGCCGTGCCAGCGCCAATAGGAGAGAGCCGCAAAGAGGCCGGCGGCCCACCAAAGGAGAAACCGTAAATCTCCGGCCGGCAGGTCGACGATGGCCTTAAGGGCCGCCGCGGCAAGCATGGCGGAGCCGATCCAGAGGGCCGCGGACGTCGCCGGAAACAGCCATCGCCGGCGCACCGGCGAAAAATGCATGGTCATCTCGCCGATCCAGCCCAAGCTGAGGATCGCCACCGGGAAATGCACCAGTATGACGTGGATAAAAGGAGACGGCATCAGCCCACCGTCAGCCGCGGGGAAGCAAACCCATCTCTTGGAGATGGCGGCGCGCATTGTTCACATATTCGCGGTCCCGAGAATGCTCCAGGAGGTCGATATAGAGCTCGGCGGCGCGCTTGTTGTCCCCGCGGCGCCGGTGGATGTTGGCGAGGATGTAGCGGAGCATGGACGGGGCTTCGGGATCGGCCACGGCCTCTTCCAGATAGGGAATGGCCTTATCTTCGAAGTTGGTGTTTTTGTAACCGATGGCGGCCACATAAAGTCGGAACCGCCAAAAGTCGGGGTTGCGGCGGGAGCCGTCCGCCAGGACATCGAGCGCCTCATCGTGCCGCTTAAGATTGAAGCCCAGCGCCCCGCCAGCGAAGAGATAGGCGTAGGTGAAATTCGGGTCGATCCGGCCAATACGAAGTGCGTAGTCCTTCAAATAGGGAAAATCTCCCAGCGCGGTGCTGGTGGAAGATATGAAGTTCTCGGCTCCCAGCGAGTGGAAATGTCCGTCTCCGCTTTGATGTTCGACTGTATGCCGGCGGTGTTGGCCGGGCGTCGGTCTGGCGTTTTCCCCGTCGCCATAGTATTGGAGGAGTTGAATGAAAGCGAGATCTGCGCCCAGCCGGCGTGCGCCCGCCAGCACAAAGGCCGTGTCCTGGGCTGCGTACTCCACCAGGCCGGGCCGCTCGAAAGGCGCCATGCGGGCCGCGTCGGCCGGGGCCACAGCATGGGCCGCGGCCAGGCAGGCCGCCGCGGCGGCGATTCCCATGATTAGGCGGCCGCGGGCCGGCGCCAAATTAAAACTCCTTGCGGGAGAAGATCGCCGATCCGAGGATGAGGCAGGCCGCCGCGTAGAGCAGGCCATAGGCGACCGCGCCCCCGACGTCGGCCAGGGGAACTCCGGGAACGTCGAAATGATCCTTGAGGTTCAACAGCGTGAGGTTGGGTAGGAGCCAGACAAAACCTTTGGCCGCCAGGGTGGCCGCGCTGCCGGATTTTCCAGCGAGAAAAAGAATTTCCTCCGTGAAATGGCCCAGGCACCAAAAGAACGCGGCGAAAATGACGGCGGTCGGCGCCGAAGTGAAGGTGAGGGAGCACAAAAGCGCCAGCGCGGCGACCACCATGATTTTGATGCCGATCATGGGAATCGCCACAAGGAACTCGGCGTCTAGCTTCGCCCCTTTAGCCAAGAGCAGCGCCACGTGCAGGAGCTCCATGAGGACCAGACTGGTCCAGACCGCCAGGACCAACCCCAGGAAGCGGCCCGCGACGTAGAGCCAACGCGGGAACGGCCGAGTCAAAAGAAGATAGATCGTCTTAGATTCGATTTCTTCCAACACCAGGGACACCGCGCCAAAAAGGGCGACCGCCAAAGCGAAAAGCTCCGCGGCGGCCAGGCCCAAATCGGTGATGACGCGGATTTCCTGATCGGCCGCCAAGGCGCCGAAGAGCAGAGAGGCGCCCACCAGGAGGAGGCCGAAAAGCACGATGACCCAATAAAGCCGGTTCCTGAACTGTTGGAGGAAGGTGATCCGCGCGAGCGTGAGGAGAGCTCTCATCCTTTTTCCCCCGCGGTCACCGTTTCCACGAAAACGCTCTCCAAGTGCCCCGCGCTCGCGACCCATTCCCTCTGCTCCACGAGCCGGGCCAATTTTCCCTTCACCAGTATGCCGACCCGGTGGCAGAGTTTTTCCACCTCGGAGATGCTGTGCGAGGAGAAAAAGATAGTCTTTCCCTTGGCGTTCAGGCCGCTGATGGTTTCCCGCATTTCCCGCAGCCCGAGCGGATCCAAGCCCGTCACGGGTTCATCAAAGACATAAATCGCCGGATCATGGAGCATGGTCTGCGCCAAGCCGATCCGCTGGAGCATCCCCTTCGAATATTCGCGCATGGGCCGGTGGGCGCTGGCTTTCATTTTGACGATTTCGAGCACCTCGTCGATGCGCGCGGCTAGGCGGCGGTCGTCTATGCCCGAGAGCTGGCCGTAGAAACGCAGGACCTCGCGGCCTGACAGGTACCGATAGAAATAGGGAATTTCCGGGAGATAGCCGATCGCCGACTTGGCCTGGGGCGATCCGGCGGTATGGCCGAGGACGCGCGCAAGTCCTGTGGTAGGGAACAACAGGCCGAGGATCAGTTTGATAGTGGTGGTTTTGCCCGATCCGTTCAAGCCCAGCAGGCCGATGACCTCGCCTTGGCGGACAGTGAGGTTCATCTTCTCCAGTCCCAAGGTGCTGGTCGTTCGACCGAGATGGGAACGCTGGTAAATTTTAGAAAGGTCTTCGAGTTGGAGGGCTGGGGCGTCCGACACTGTCGCGCTAATTTTACAACTTCACCATTTTCACGTAAAGAATGGCCTGGTGGGTTTTTACCTTGGCGAGGACGTCCTCGGGCACGGGGCTGTCCACGCTCCAAAGCGAAACCGCCGTGCCGCCGGGACGGTTGCGGGCGATGTCCATGCCGGCGATATTGATTCCCCCCGCGGAAAGCACGGTGCCCGTGTGGCCCACCACGCCGGGCCTGTCCTCGTTTTTCATGACCAGGAGGTGCCCGTGGGGCGTCACGTCCACCGGCATGCCGTCGATGCGCACGAAGCGGCTGTCGCCGCGGCCGTACACGGTGCCGGAAATTTGGTGAGGTCCCGAGGCGGTTTGGACCTCGATTTCCAAGAGCGACGCGTAATCCCGCGCCTCGCTGTTCACCTGTTCCTGCACGCGCCACCCCTTGGACTGGGCCATGAGCACGGCATTCACGGGCGTGGCCTTTTCCCCGAGGCCGGATAGAAAGCCCGCCAGGGCGGTGGCCGTATAGAGCGCCGGGTTCACGCGTCCCAGCTCGCCGGAATAACGCAAGGTTATCCCTTCGGGGTTTTCTCCCACGAATTGGGCGAGGAAGCTGCCCTGCTTGTAGGCGAGCCCGACAAAGGAAAGCAGCTGGCTTTGACCCGCTACGTCCAGGGGCGGCAGGTTCACTGCCTGGCGGGCGAAACCGTTCTCAAAAAATTCCACTAAAGACTGAGATAAGTCCGCCGCCACCTTGACCTGGGCTTCCTCCGTGGAAGCGCCGAGATGGGGGGTCAGGATGATTTCGGGGTGCTTCAGGAGCGGCGAAGCCGGGTCGAGGGGCTCTTTTTCGAAGACGTCCAGCGCGGCCGCCTTGACGTGGCCTTTCTCGACGAACTCCAAAAGCGCCTTCTCGTCGATGATCCCGCCCCGGGCGCAATTGACGACCCGCACGCCCTTTTTGGTCTTGGCAAAAGTCTCCCGGTTCAAAAGTCCTTTTGTCTGGTCGGTCAAAGGCACGTGGACGGTGATGAAGTCCGCTTGGGCCAGGACGTCGTCGAGCGAGGCGAAGCCGACGCCGGCGCGCCGGCACCAGGATTCGTCGCCCATGGGGTCGTAGGCCACCACGCGCATGTGAAGGCCGATGGCCCGCGTGGCTACCTCGCGGCCAATGCGGCCCAGGCCGAGCACGCCCAGGACCTTCCCCGTCATTTCGGTACCGACGAATTTGGCCCGCTCCCATTTGCCGGCGCGGGTGCTCGCGTCGGCCTGGGGAATGTTGCGCGCCATGGCGAAGAGCAGAGCCAGGGTCTGCTCAGCCGCGGAGATCGTGTTGCCGCCGGGAACGTTGGCCACGACGATCCCCTGGCGGGAGGCGGCGCCCAAATCGATATTGTCCACGCCGGTCCCCGCGCGGCCTATGAAGCGCAGGGCCGGCGAGGCGGCGATGACTTCGGCGTTGACTTTCGTTTCGGACCGCACGAGCAGCGCGTCGCAGGAGGCCACTTCTTTTATAAGGTCGGCGCCCTTCAGTCCCGTCTTAACGTGCACATTGAACCCGGGGCTCTGCCGGAGGGGCGCCAGGCCCTCCTCGGAAATAGGATCGGCGACGAGGACGTTGATCGACATCTAGGCTAGTACTAAGGCTTCCTGCGCCTTCCTGGCGGCTTGGCCCGGCGTGACGGTCATGCCGAATTTGGCCAAGGCCCATTCCAGGGCGGTAAGGCCCGTGATGAGGTCGAAATGGTCCATATAGCCCATGTGGGCGAGGCGAACGATCTTGCCGGCGAGGTGTTCCTGGCCGCCGGCGATGGAAACGCCGTGTTCGTCGCGCAACCAATTGATGAGCTTTTTGCCGTCCACGTTAGCCGGCAGTTTCACCGAGGTGAGCACTGAGCAGGGGCGGCTCGATAGGAGCGGCAGTCCCAAAGCCTGTAAGCCGGCCTGGGCCATCTTGGCCAGGCGGCGGTGCCGCGTCCAAACGTTTTCGATGCCGTCAGCCTGGATCATTTCTAACGCTTTAACGAGGCTGGCCACCAGGCTCACCGCCGGGGTCCAGGGGGTTTCCCGGTCGGCCACGGACTTTCGGATCGCTTTCCAATCAAAATAGAACTTGGGATTCTTGGATTTATCCACGAGCGGCCAGGCTTTAGGGCCGACGGCGGCGAACGCCAGGCCGGGCGCCACCATGAGGCCTTTCTGCGAGCCGGTGACCACGACGTCGAGCTTCCACTCGTCCATCCGCAGTTCTTCCCCTCCCAGGCCCGAGATTGCGTCCACGACCAGCACCGCCGGCGTATCGGCGGTAACCTTCCCCAGGGCCGCCAAATCGTTGGCCACGCCCGTGGAAGTCTCCGTGTGCTGCACGAAGACGGCCTTGGCGTCGGGATTTTCCTTCAAGGCTTTCCGGATGCTTTCCGGTTCGGTGGGCCTGCCCCATTCTTCGCGCACGGCAATCACCTTGGCGCCGAAGGCCTCGCCGATCTTCACCCAGCGCTCGCCGAAAGAACCCACGGCGCCCACGATCATCGTGTCGCCGGGCGAAAGCAGGTTGGCCACGGCCGATTCCATGGCGCCGGTGCCGGAGCCCGTTATCATCAGGACGTCTTCCTTGGTGCGGTAGACGTATTTCATGCCCGTGATGGCCTTCTCAAACAGCGCCCCGAACTCATGGGTCCGGTGGTGCAAAACGGGCAGCGCGCTCTGCGCGGCGACTTCGGGCGGCACGGGGGTCGGGCCCGGGGTAATGAGGTAGTACTTTTTCATGAACGTCCTCCGATGAAGGTGAAAGCGGCTAGGCGGACTTTTTGATGTCCTCGTAGATGCGGATGGGGTCCTTGGTCTTGGCCACCACTTCCGCGTCGACGACGACCTGGCGGAGACCGGACTGCTCGGGCAACTCGTACATCGTGTTGAGCAGGAGGTCCTCCAAAATGGAACGCAAACCACGGGCGCCGGAGCCGCGGGACATGGCCATGGCGGCCACGGCGTGAAGACTCTCGGGCGTGAAGGTGAGCTCCACCCCTTCCAGGGCGAACATCTTTTGGTACTGCTTGATGAGCGCGTTGCGCGGCCGTGTGAGCACTTGCACGAGGGCGTTCTGGTCCAAGGGATCCAGCGTCGCCAGCACGGGCAGCCGGCCCACGAGCTCGGGGATCAAGCCGTACAGGATCAAGTCTTCGGGCTGGACGTGCTTCAGGACTTCGCCCAGGTCGGCGCGCTTTTTAGGCCGCGGCTCCACGCCGAAGCCCACACCGTATTCCCCCATCCGTTTTTCGATGACTTTATCGAGGCCCTCGAAGGCGCCGCCGCAGATGAAAAGGATGTTGGTGGTGTTCACCTGGATGTATTCCTGCTGGGGGTGCTTGCGTCCGCCCTGGGGCGGCACCGCGGCAACCGTGCCTTCCAATATCTTAAGGAGCGCCTGCTGGACGCCCTCACCCGAAACGTCCCGGGTGATCGAGGGCGAATCAGACTTGCGGCTCGTTTTGTCGATTTCGTCGATATAAATGATACCGCGCTCGGCGCGCTTCACGTCGTAGTTGGCGTTCTGCAAGAGCCGGAGGACGATGTTCTCCACATCTTCGCCCACGTAACCGGCCTCGGTGAGGGTAGTGGCGTCGGCGATGGCGAAGGGCACGTGCAGGAGCCGGGCCAAAGTCTGGGCCATGAGGGTTTTGCCCGTGCCCGTGGGGCCGATGAAAAGCACATTGGATTTCTGGAGCTCCACGTCGGGCGAGGACTCCTTGCCCGTGGGCTCAATGCGGCGGTAATGGTTGTACACCGCCACGGCCAGGATGCGCTTGGCGCGTTCTTGGCCGATGACGTAATCGTCCAGGACCGATTTGATTTGGGAAGGTTTGGGGAGGTTGCGCTGGGCGCGCCGGTCTTCCTCCTCGGTCAGGCGGGTGAGGAGGGCGTGGCTGTTGCGTATGCACTCTTCACAGACGTAGACGCCCTGCCCGCCGATGAGGCGCAAGCCCTCCCGCTTACCCTTGCCGCAGAAGATGCATTGCAGCAGGTCTTTCCCATCGTTTTTGGGCGTGGTCATCGTCTACTTTTGGCGAGGGGCAAAGACTTCGTCAATGATGCCGTAGGCCTTCGCCTCCTGCGCCGACATGTAAAAGTTTCGCTCGGTGTCCTCGCGGACCTTGTCCGTCGGCTGGCCGGTGTGCTTGGCCAGAATTTCCGTCAACACCTTCTTGGTCTTCTCCAGCTCTTTTGCCTCGATGGTGATGTCGGTGACCTGCCCCGAGATGCCTTCGCCGTAAATGAGCGGCTGGTGGATCATGACGCGGGCGTTGGGGAGGGCGTAGCGCTTGCCTTTATGTCCCGCGGCCAGGAGCAGCGCTCCGAAGGACATGGCCATGCCCAGGCAGATCGTGGTGATGGGCGCTTTGATGTACTGCATGGTGTCGTAGACCGCCAAGCCCGCCGTGACCATGCCGCCGGGAGAATTGATGTAAAGGTTGATCTCCCGCTCCGGGTCCTCGGCTTCCAGGTAAAGCAATTGGGCGATGATCGTATTGGCTGAATCCGTGTCGATTGCCCCGCCAAAGCCGCCGATGAAAATGATGCGGTCCCGCAGCAGGCGGGAATAGATGTCGTATCCGACCGCAGCGCCTTGGTTCCAGCGCTCTATGACGGTGGGCGTATAGCCGGGCATGGGTTCCTCTTTCTCGCGGGGCCCCGGCGCTTAAGCGGCGTCGGTGAACTTCGCGTTCTGAATCAGGTAGTCGAAAAGCTTTTCTTCCTTCAACTGGGCGTGGATGGAATCCCGCCTGGAAGCGGTCCAGGCCTGCACGTCCTTGCGCTGCTCCGGCCGAGATCCTTCCACGATCTTTTGGATGTGGGCGTCCACGGCGGCCTCATCGGGGTCGATCTTCTCCACCTCGGCGATCCGCGCCAGCAGGTAGGAGAGCCTCACCTGGCGCTCCGCCTCGGGCTTGTTCTTCTCCCGCATCTTGGCCTCGGCGGCATTCCAATCGGCTTCCGAGGCTCCCTGCCGCAGCATGAGGTCCTTGAGCTGCTGGGTCAGCCGCGCCGCGCGGTCCTCCACCTGGGAGGGCGGCACATCAAAAGGATTCCGCTTGAGCAGTTCGTCGATGATCTGCTTTTCGGCTTCCTGGCGGCCGCGCCGTTCGGTGCCGGTCTCTAAGTCCTTGCGCACCCGGTCTTTCAATTCGGCCAGGCCTTCGAGCCCTAAATCTTTGGCAAACTCGTCATCCAAAGGTGGGACCTCTTTTTCCTTGATCGCCGTAACCGTTGCCTTGAATATTACCTTTTTTCCAGCGAGGGACTTTTGGGGGTGGGTTTCCGGAAAGGTGACCTCGATGTCCCGGGTCTCTCCGTCCTTGGCGCCCATGAGGCCCTCGGTGAAGCCGGCGACGTTTTGGGAGGCCGACATTTCGATGAGTTGGTTTTGGGCCTTGCCGTTCTCGATGGGTTTGCCGTCAAGCAGGGCATCGTAATCCACGACGGCGAAGTGTTTAGGCCCCAGCGCCGCGTCTTTGGACAAGATGAGCTTGGCGTTGGATTCCCTGATCTCCTCCAGGCGTTTGTTCACGTCCTCCTCGCTCACGGTCTGGTTGGTTTTGGCGAGAGGCAAGCCTCGGTAATCCTTGGGCTCCACCTGAGGGGCGCATTCCACCTTCACTTCAAACTTCAGCGGCTTCTCCGGCGCGCCGTCGATCTTGTCCACGATAGGTGTGGCCACCGCCGCGATGTTTTCCTGCACCACGGCGCCGTAGACGGATTCCTTCAGCAGATGGTCGAGGGCGTCATCCCAGGCGGCATCGGTGAAATTTTTCTTGATCGTCTCCATGGGCGCCTTGCCGGGGCGGAAGCCAGGGATCTTTACCTTTGCCTGGATGCGGCGGTAGGAATCCTCGGTCGCCTTCTTTACCTGCGCCGCAGGGACCTCGACTGACAACAGGACCAAGCAGGCCTGGCGCTCCTTGACCTTGACCTTGAGGTCGCCGTGGTCGGCTTCCGGTTTTTCCGCTGTGGCCGTGACGCCCTTGGCGGTTTGCTCTTTTTCCTTCTTCTTTCCGAATCCGAACATGACGTTCTCTCCCAAGAATGATGTGGTGCTTATGAAGTGCAGGGGAAGGGACTTGAACCCTTAAGCCTTTCGGCATACGGTCCTAAGCCGTACGCGTCTGCCATTCCGCCACCCCTGCAACCCAACCCCCCGATCTGGGCCATGAGGGATTTGAACCCACAGCCTTGCCCTTAAGAGGGGCCTGCTCTACCGTTGAGCTAATGGCCCAAATCGGAGGGTCGAAATATGCGCGCGAAAAAAATTCGCGTCCGGAGGGACTTGAACCCCCAGCCCTCTGCTCCGAAGGCAGATGCTCTATCCAATTGAGCTACGGACGCAATAGAGTTAGGGTCTTCCCCGCCACATAACAAAAACCCCCCGCGGTATCTCGGGGGGCGGCGAAAAATCAGTATATCAAATGGGATTGCTAGACCGCTAGACGGAGGCGATCGGCGAGCAGGGCGAAATCCTTGGCCTCAGGCAGGGCTGTCACGGATTTCTTGAGGCCGTTGGACCAAAGCCTGAAGTAGTGGTTTTCCGCTTCCCAAAGCGAGAGGTCCAATTCCAATTCTTCGGCAAGATTGAGAAGGTAAAGGATCTTTTGGACAACCGTGGGATCGGGGCGCACCTCGAAGGAGCGGACGTGCGCCGCGATGCGCTGCTCGAAAAGCCGGGCCGCGGGGGCCCAGTTCACGGGAATCCCATAGAATACCGTTTCTCTGTGCACATGTCGCAAGATGGCGGCGTCCTCGTCATTCTCTTTGAAAGACTTCAGCGTTCTGTGCAGTTCTCGGCCCAGGACAGAATCCAGCGCCAGGCGAAAAGCATGGGGCATAGGCAGGCCCGCGCTGTGAAGGTAGGCCATGAGTCCGCGGTTTTCCTCCACCACCTGACGGTAGGTGCCCTCGAAGCGCACCAGAATGTCCTCAATGACCGTGGACAGGATTCGGCGCCGCTCTTCGAGCAGGAGGTCCTGAAGGCCGTAGGCTCTCGATCCGAAAAGTTTGTCCAGGGCCCGCGGCAGCGTCGTGGGATCGTTCCTGAAGCGGTCGATCAATTCTTCCCGGGCCTTGTCTAATTCGTCGGCCGCCATGCCGGGCTTGAGGACGCAGTGGAAATCGTGCCCGCCCGTGTGGAGGACGGCGTAGCCCGCTTCATACTCCTCTCCGGTAATGGCCGAGGCGACATAAATGCGACCGACGGCCAGGGCCTGTTCGCTCCGTCGCTCCATAGTCCGGCCGGCAAACTTATAGCGATAGCAATAGGCGTCGCCCTCCCCCGGCACTTCCTCCCAAAGGGATTTCACCGCTTGGTGGGCGGCCATGCGCGCCAGGGTCGTGGCCACGGGCCGCACGAAGCGCTCGTACACCACCGCGCCGTTCCCCCATTCATGAACGTTGCTCTTGGCCCGGCCGAGGCCGGTCACAAAGCGTTTCTCCATAGCGGCGCCTTCCGGATAAAATGCGGCGAGCTCCAGCACCCGCGCCGCGGAAAGAAGCACCGTGATGCTTTCGAGGCCCGAGATTTCGTCGAAGAACCAGGCGCAGCTCGTGAACATGAGCAGGCGGTGGCGCTGCATTTCCAGGAGCTTCAGCCCTTCTACTTTTTGGGCTTCGCTCAATCCCGCGGCGCCCTGAGATTTCCAAAATCGCTCCCGGCTCTCCGGCCCGCGGACCAGGATCACGGCCGCGTAGGCGTTGCGCGCCCGCCAGACGTCGGTAAATATGGCTTGGCCTTTCTCCTCGAACAACTTGTCGACGTCCTCCGCCAGGGCGTTCAAGCTTTCCCGCAGTGGTTTGCGCCATTCCTGGGTCCAATGGGAATGGGCGCCCATGCGGCAGCCGCAGTTGGACCGCCAGCGCTCCACGCCGTGGGGGCAGCTCCAGGACGATGCCTCCCGGATCTGCACTTCCCAGCTCGGCGGGAACCGTTCCAGGAATTCGCCGTAGTTGGTGAGAGCGGCGCCCCCCTCGGCCTTGATCTGCCGCAGCGCGTAGGCCAGGGCCATGTCGCCGAAGCGGTGGTGGTGCCCGTAGGATTCGCCATCGGTGGCGATGTTGACGAGCTGGGCGTCGTCCCGGTCCTCGGCGAATCCCTTCAGCAGCCGTTGGGCAAATCCTTCGCCGTTGACCAGGGCGCCCTCGAAGGCGACGGCGCGGGAAATCGGCGCGTCGTAGAAAAAAATCGCAATGGTCGCGCCCGAAGGCCCGCGCCATAAATACGGCCGGCTCGGGTCCACGCGGCCGCCGGAAACGTCCTGCCAGTCCGGCGAGGGGCGAGAGGCGTCCAGCCGGTCCTCCGTCCGCCGGGCCGGGCGGACCATCAAGGCCTGTTGGGGCGACAGGATCGTGAAGCGGACGCCGTTCTCGATCAGCACCTCCAGCGTCTCTGTGTCCACGGCCGTCTCGGCCAGCCACATGCCCTCGGGCTTGCGGCCGAAACGCCAGACGAAATCGTGTATCCCCCACACCACCTGGGTCTCCTTGTCCCGACGGGAAGCCAGGGGCATGATGAGGTGGTTGTAGACCTGGGCGAGCGCGTTGCCGTGGCCGGAGCGGTCCAAAGCGCTCAGGCGGTCGCTCTCCAAGATCCGCCTGTAAGTCGCGGGCGCCTTGCGCTCCATCCAAGCCAACAGCGTCGGCCCGAAGTTGAAGCTGATGTGGCGGTAGTTGTCGACGAGCTCCTGGATCCGGCCGCTGGGCGTCAGGACGCGCGAGGCGGCGTTGGGCGCGTAGCACTCCTCGGCGATGCGCTCGTTCCAGTTATGGTAGGGGTGGGCGGAGTCCTGGATCTCGATGTCTTCGAGCCAGGGGTTCTCCCGCGGGGGTTGATAGAAATGGCCGTGGATGCAGATGAATCGATTCATCGGGCATGCCTAGCGCTTGAGGTGGGCCCACTTGCTGCGGCCGCGGCCGATCGCCGTGATGCCGGACTTGTCCACGTGGTAGCCTGCGGCCTGGTCCTTTTCAGGGTCGTGGCCGATGGCCGTCTCGGCGGGAAAGACGTTGAACCGGTCGGCGACCACGCGGCGCAGCCGGCAGTTGGGCCCGACCTCGCAGAAATCCATGAGCACGCTGTCCTCGATCACGGCCCCCGGGTGGATGATGACCCCGCGGCCGATGACGCTGTGGCGCACGAACGCGTCGTTGACGACCACGCCCTCGCTCAGGATCGAATCTTCCACCTGGCGGCCCAGGATCCGCGCCGGCGGCCCGTTGTAGCGCCCGGCAGAAATCGGCCATTCCTCGTTGTTGAGGTCGAGCCTGGGTTTTTCGCCTAAAAGGTCCATGTGGGAGGACCAGTAGGACTCCAGATTTCCCACGTCCCGCCAATACCCTTTCTCCTCGTAGTCTTTCTGGCCGGGCAGGGGCGCGGCCTCGAAGTTGTAGGCGAAGATGCGGTAATCCGCCAGCATGTTGGGCAGGATGTCCTTGCCGAAGTCGTGGCCGGCATTCTTGCGGGTGTTGGCCGTCAGCACCTTCTCAAGGACGTCCCGGTTGAAAATATAGTTCCCCATGGAAGAGAAGGCGCGCTCGGCGTTGCCGGGCATGGGTTTGGGGTTCTTGGGTTTTTCCTCGAAGGCGTTCACGCGGCCGGATTTGGTCACGCCCATGATGCCGAAGGACCGGGCCTGCTCGATGGGCACGGGCAGCGCGGCGATGGTGACGTCGGCCTGCTTCTCGATGTGGTAGCCCATCATCTGGGCGATGTCCATGCGATAGATATGGTCGGCGCCGAACACCACGACGTAATCGGGATCGACGTCGCGGATCAGGTTGAGGTTCTGCGAAACCGCGTCGGCGGTCCCGCGGTACCACGTCTCGCCGATCCGCATCTGCGGCGGGACCACGGTGATGAACTGGTCGGGCGTGATGCCCCTGGTGGACCAGCTGATGCGCAGGTAATCGATCAGGGACTGCGAAAGGTACTGCACCAGCACGTAGACGGAGAAAATCCCGGAATTGACGAAGTTGCTGAGCACAAAATCGACGATCCGGTATTTGCCGCCGAAGGGCACGGCGGGCTTGCCGCGCTCGCTGGTGAGGGGTTTAAGCCTTTCGCCTTTGCCCCCGGCCATGACGATGCCGAGCACCTTGGAGCGTGTCATAGGGGGTTAATTTTCAAGATAGCTAATTTGGCCCAGGGTCACAATGCGAAGGGCCTCCAGGAAATCCGCGCCGGGGGCGCACCGCAGCCGTTTTTCCCCCTCCGACGGATGGGGAAAAACCAGGCCTTCGGCATGGAGCAGGAGGCGCGGCGCGGCGCCGACAGGGCGCGGGGCCGGGCCGTAAAGGGGGTCGCCCAAAACGGGGTGGCCGAGGTGGTAGAGATGCACACGGATTTGATGCCGCCGGCCCGTTTCCGGTTGCACCCGCAGCAGGCTGTGCCGGTCGGACCGGCTAATGACCCGAAACCGCGTGCGCGACGGCTTGCCTTTTGCGTCCACTTTCACGCGGCCGGACCCCGCTTCCCGGAGCGGCGCTTCCACCACGCCTTCGTCCTTTGCCACCGCGCCGTCCACGGCGGCCAAATATTCTTTCATTACCCGGCGGCCTTCGAAGGCCATGGAGAGGTGCCGGTGCGCATTGGCATCCTTGGCGAAAAGCACCAGGCCGCTGGTGTCCTTATCGAGCCTGTGGACGACAAAGACTTTGCTCCCCAAGGCCTCTTCCATGAATTGGCGCAGGGTCTCACCGGGTTCCCGGCCCGGAATCACGGCTAGCCCCGCGGGTTTGTCCGCGGCGGCGCAGCGGCCGTCCTGCCAGAGGATGGAAGGGTTCAATGGGCGGTGGCGGCGGGAAAGGCCCCAGCTTTGGGGTCGAGCAGAGCGGAAAGGACCACGGGCTCGTCGAAGCCCGCCAGGCTGATGGGCGGGCGGTTCTCAAGCTCGAAGAGCGCGGCGACGCGGCCCGCGGTCTCGGGCGCCAAAAGGATTTCCCCTGGCCCCGCGATTTTTTCAATGCGCGCCGCCATGTTTACCGCCGAGCCGATCACGCTGTATTCGGTGCGGCCCTTCGCGCCTACGCAGCCGGCCAGGACTTCGCCGGTGTTGAGGGCGTAGCCCATCTGAAGGATGGGGTGCTCGCTGGAAGAAAGGAACTGCAGCATCGCCCTGGCCTTCACGGCGGCCCGCGCGGCGGCCGCGGCGTGGTCGGGCAGGACGTGGGGGGCGCCAAAGATCGCCATCAGGCCATCGCCCATAAACTTGTTCACGGCGCCACCCTGTTCTTGAACAGCGCCGACGAGCACCTCGAAAATCTGGTTCAAGGCCCGCACCGCTTCCTCGGGCGGCACGCGCGCCGCAAACGGCGTGAAGCGCCGGGCGTCGGCGAAGAGCACGGTGACTTCCCGCCGCTCGCCGCGCTTCCAAAAATCCGAGGGATGCTCCATGACAAATTTGGCCACCTCTGGCGTGGCGAACTGGCCGAAGAGGTCCCTGACTTTCTCCATCCGCGAGAGGTCCTCGTAGGCTTTCTTGAGCTCCGCCCGCAGGGCTTTTTCCCTTTCCAATTCCCGGGAAAGGCGCCGCCGGGTGACGCAGCGCTCCAGCGCCATGCGCAGCGTCTCGGGCGTGAGGGGCTTCACCAGGTAGTCGTAAGCCCCCTCCCGCACGGCGTGGATGGCCGAGGAGAGGTCCGGGTAGCCCGTCATGATGATCACGTCGGCGTTGGTCTCGGCGCGGGTGCGGCGGGTGAGCTCGGCGCCGTTGGTATTCCCGGGCATGTCCAAATCGGTGAGCACGATCTCGTAGCCGTCGCCCAAGAGCGGCAGGGCGTCGTCGCCGCACTCGACAGTGGTAATGTTGTAGGGGCCATCTTTCAAGGCGACGGTGACGAAATCCCGGATGCCCCGGTCGTCGTCCACCACTAAAAGCTTGGTCAGGGAGGCGCTCATTTTTCCTGCCCCTGGGCGGAAGCAGCCGGGGTTTCAGCCGATTTTGCCGCCGCGGGGCCGGCGCTCTGCGGCGGCGGCGCGTCCAGCGTCTCGCGAATTTTTTGGATCAGGTCCCTGGGCCGGAAAGGTTTGCCCAGAAAGGAGGAGGCCACCTCGGCCAAAATGCTGTTGCGCGTGTCGGACTCCATGTAGCCCGAAAGATAGAGCACGCGGGTGCCGGGCCGCTGGGCCACCACGCGTTTGGAAAGCTCGAGGCCCGAGATCCCGTTCATCACCACGTCGGTGACGAGCAGGTCGATCGGGTCGCGGTTCTGGTCCAGCCATTGGAGGGCCTCTTCGCCGCTCGCCGCCTCCACCACGCGAAAGCCGCTCTGCACCAGCACGCGCCCCGCCATGGTCCGCACCGAGCGGTCGTCCTCCACCAAGAGCAGGGTCTCCGTGCCCTTCAGGAATTCCTCCATCTCGGCGGACCCTTCCACCGGCGATTCGACGGCGACAGCGGGAGGGAAATACATTCGGAATTCGGTGCCTTCACCCTCCACGCTTTCCACACGGATGTGGCCATTGGATTGCTGGACGATGCCGTAGACTGTCGACAAGCCCAGGCCCGTGCCGCGCCCTCTGGTCTTGGTGGTGAAAAACGGCTCGAAGAGATGGGCCAAGGTTTCCTTGTCCATGCCGCAGCCCGTGTCCCGAACCAGTAGAACGGCGTAGGCCCCCTCGGGCAGGCCGGTTTCGGCGGCGCGGGGGGCGTCCACGGTTTCGTTGGTCGTGCGGATCTCGAGGCTGCCGCCCTTGGGCATGGCGTCGCGGGAGTTGACGCTCAGGTTCAACAGGATTTGCTCCACCTGCCCCACGTCGGCGCGGATCTTGACGAGGTCCGGGGCCAAATGGGTGCGGAGTTGAACGTCCTCTCCGATCAGCCGGCGCACCATTTTTTCGACGGTGGAAACCACCTGGTTCAGGTCCAGGACCATGGGCTTGGTGACCTGCTTGCGGCTGAAGGCCAACAGCTGTTGGGTGAGCACGGCGGCGCGCCCGACGGTTTCCTTAATCTCCGTCACATCGGCGCGCCGCGGGTCTTTCAGGTCCAAAGAGCGCATCAAGAGGTCGGCATACCCGTTCATCGCGGTGAGCAGGTTGTTGAAGTCGTGGGCCACGCCGCCCGCCAGGCGGCCCACGGCCTCCATTTTCTGGGCGTGGCGCACCTGTTCTTCCAGGCGCTTGCGCTCGCCGATGTCACGGGAAACCACCACGGCCTTCAGCGGCGCGCCGCTGGCGTCCGTGGCCCAGCTCACGCCGGACTCCAGCAGCACCCAGGAACCGTCCTTGTGTTTGCACCGGTACTGCATGGTCCGGCCGGTGCCCGATTCCAGCGCCTCTTCAAAGGATTTGCGCGCCCGCGCCCTGTCCTCGGCGTGCAGCAGGGAAAAAGCTTTCCGTCCGACGAGCTCGGAGGGCGTGTAGCCCAGAATTTTCTGAAAGGAAGGGCTGGCGTAATAGAACTGCCCTTTCTGGTCGAGGAGGTAGATGAGGTCCCGGCTGTGCTCGGCGATCAGGCGGTACTGCTCTTCGCGGGCGATAAGCTCCGCTTCTGTTTTCTCTTTTTCCCGCTGCATGTTCTTTTTTCCCAGCGCGTTCATGACGGCCGACGGAAGGCGTTTCAGGCTCGATTTCAAAATGTAGTCGTCGGCGCCGCGCTTCATGCATTCCACGGCCACCTCCTCCGACTGCGCCCCCGTCACCAAGATGAAGGGGATGTCCGTGCGGTAGCGCTGGAGGATGGCCAAGCCTTCCAGGCCGTCGAACTGGGGAAGGGAGAAATCGGAAATCACGAGATGCGGAACGTAGCTTTTGAGCGCGGCGACAAACTCGCTGCGGGAACCGACGTAGCGGACCTCCGCCGGCACTTTTCCCCGGGTCAGTTCCCGCCCGATGAGCTCGCGGTCGTCGTCGCGGTCTTCCACGACCAGGATCCGCCATTTGTCGGACATCAGGCGGCTCCCTCATCCGGATTCAACATCCGTTCGGCGTCAGTGGATCGATTGGGCATGGAGAGCGGGCGGGCATGGCGCGCCCGACGTAGATATATAACCCCGAAAGCGGGGGCTGTCAACAAACAGCTTAAGTTAACGGGGACGGACGAGGCGGACGTCGGGAACGGAGGCGAGGAGGCCCTGGGAGCGGGCTTTTTGAAAGAGGGTTTGCAAGGCGCGTTCGCCCGGGCGGCCCATGTCGAGCGTGTCGCGGTTGACGTACATTTTGACGAATTTTTCCCCCACCCGGGCATCGATGCCGCGCCCGAACTGGAGGGCGTAGTCCACCGCCTGCTTCTTGTTCTTATAGGCGAAACGGATGCTGTCGCGCAAAAGCCCGGCGAGGCGCACGGCTTCCGGCCGGCCGAGGTCCTTGCGCACGACGTCGAGCCCCAGGGGCAGCGGCAGGCCCGTTTCGCGGTCCCACCAAGCGCCCAAGTCGAGGATTTTTTTCATGCCCCATTTAGGGTAGGTCAATTGGCCCTCGTGGATGATGAGCCCGGCGTCCACGCTGCCCGATTTTACGGCCTCCAGGATTTTGTCGAAAGGAGTATCTACCGCCGTGAAACCCCCGCGGGCGAGGCGGAGCAAAAGCAGCGCGGTGGTCTCCGGGCCCGGCGTGGCTATCTTGAGGCCGCGCCAATCCCGGCCGGCCAGGCGCGGCGCCGTCTTCGGCTTGGCCACCACGATCGGCCCATAGCGGCGGCCGATGGAAGCCCCGACGGAAAGCACCCAGTAGCGGTGGGCCACCGAGGGGTAGGCCGCGGCGGAGATCGCCGTCACGTGGTGGCGCCCCTTGCGCGCGTCGCGGTTCAAGGACTGGATGTCTTTGAGCACGTGCTTCACACGCCAGCCCGGCAGGGGCAGGCCTCCTTTGGCGATACCGTAAAACATGAAGGCGTCGTCGGGGTCGGGGCTGTGGGCAACGGAAAGAACGCGGGTCATTTCTCCTCGGCGGACAAGAATATGTCCTCTCCTTCGATTTCTACCTTGTAGCGGGCGAGCTTGGTGTCCGGGCTCATGACGAGCGCGCCTGTGGTCACGTCAAACTGCCAGCCGTGCCAGGGACAGGAGACCACCCCGCCCTCCAGGCGCCCGTCGGAGAGCGGGCCGCCGCGGTGCGGGCAGATGTTGTCCACGGCGTACAGCTTGCCGTCGACGTTGAAGACCCCCACCTCTTTATAACCGAACTGCACCGCTCGGGCGCCGCCCGGCGGAAGGTCCTTGAGGGCCGAAACCTTCACCTTATCCGTCGACATATTCCAGCAGTGTGCGGATCATCGCGCCCGTGGAGCCGGCCGGGCCAAAGGGATGGGCCGCGTTCGACCACCCGACGCTCGCCATGTCGATATGGGCCCAGGGCTTGTTGTCGACAAATTCCTGTAAAAAGAGTCCCCCGATGATCGTGCCGGCCTCGCCCGGGTTGCCGATGTTCTTGAGGTCGGCCACCTTGCTGCGGATGTGGTCCTTGTAGCTGGCCTCCAGCGGCAGCGGCCAGACCTTTTCCCCCGCGGCACGGGCAGATTCCCGCAGGCGGGTTTCCAGCGCGGCGTTGTTGGTCATGAGCGCGGCATAGGCCCGGCCCAGGGCGACGGTCGCGGCACCCGTGAGCGTCGCGATATCGACGATGGAGTCCACGGGCAGTTTGGCGGCAAACGACAGCGCGTCGGCCAGAATCACCCGGCCCTCGGCGTCGGTGTTCAAAACCTCGATGGTTTTTCCATTCATGGCTCGCACCACGTCGCCCGGCTTGTAAGCGTCGGGCCCGGGCATGTTTTCGGTGATCGGCGCCACGCCGTGGACCTCCGCGTCCGGCGCCAGGCGCGCCAGCACGCTGAAAACGGCCAGGACGCTGGCGGCGCCCGCCATGTCGTATTTCATCGTCATCATGCCGTCGGCGGGCTTAAGCGAAAGCCCGCCCGAATCAAAGGTGACGCCTTTGCCGACGAGAGCGAGCCGCCGGCGTGCGGTTCGGGCCGGCTTGTAATGCAGATGGACCAAGACCGGCGGGTGGGCGCTGCCGCGGTTCACGCCGAGGAGGGCGTTGGCGCCCATTTTCGCCAGCGCCGCCTTGTCAAAAACCCGCACGGAGACGCTTTCGCCCGCCAAATTCTGGGCGGCCCGTCCCAGGCTCTCCGGGGCTTTCAAGCTGGGCGGCTGGTTGATGAGGTCCCGGGCGAAATTGACGGCCTCGGCGAAAAGCGCGCCGCGGCGTGCCGACTTGACGGCCGGTCCCCGGGCGCCGACCAGGATGACCGCCTGCAAGGCGCGCTCGCCGGCCGGCTGGCTTTTGTGGCGGTCAAAGCGATAAGAGGCAAGGACCGCTCCCTCGGCGGCGGCCTGGGCCGCGGCGGGGCCGGCCGGCAAAAGGATTTGGACGGAAGGCCACCGCGCCTCACCCAGACGCCCGACGGAAGCGGCGCCCAGAAGGCGTGCGCTGTGGGCGTCCGCCTGGGGACGAGGGCCCAGGCCCACTAGGATGACCTGGCGCGCCGGCCGGCGTCCGGCGGGACGAAGCAGATAGGTTTCCCCCGGTTTGCCCTGGAACCCGTCCTCGCGAGCCTCTTCCAATAAATTGCCGGGCAGCCGGATGGACGTGGCCGGGACCAGATGGTCTCCCTGATAAATCGGAATAGCGACAGGGATGCCGGATTTGAGGGTGGAAGCGGTTTCAATGCGCATGGGATTTCCGGATGACGGCGGTGAAGTGGGTGTTTTCGTCTTTGAGGCCCTGAAAATCATGGCCGAACTCGGCGCACCAGGCGGGCAGATCCCGCTTGGTCGTGGGATCGTCGGCCAATAGTTCCAGCGTCTCGCCCGCGGCCATTTCTTCCAAATTCAGCGACGCCAGGACCGTGGGCATGGGGCACAGATAGCCCCGGGCGTCCACCCGCCGGGTCACGCTAACCTCTTGGGCTATCGAAGCGGGCTTGGCAGTTGATGCAGTAACGGGCTTGGGGAATGGCCTTGAGCCTGGGCGCGGCGATTTTCTGCCGGCAGGACTCGCAGACGCCGTAGGAGCCGGAAATGATCTTGCGCAGGGCGGCCTCGATGGCGTCCAAGGACTGGCGCTCGTTGTCCGAAAGCTCGAACATGAGCTCCCGCTCCGCCGACTGCGTAGCCGCGTCGGCCTCGTCGCCGACCTCGGCCACGGGGATCTCGGCGTCGTGGTTATTCTCCTTCACCAGGCGCATGATGTCCTGGCGCATCTCCACGAGACGCTTTTCATAAACTTGTGTTCCCGGCTGCTTTTGCACGCGCTTTATTTCCGGGGCCGCCGGCTTTGCGGCTTTCTTTTTCGCCATAACGTTCCTCTTTCTTGGTTTAGCGGACCGCCACCACTTTGATGGTGCGGAGGGCATCCCCTTCCTGGCCCACAACCCTGATGTCTTTTTCCGACAAATCCGACAGGTAGTCTACAATTTCTGGAGTGATGCGTTCACCGGGAATTAAGACGGGAATGCCCGGCGGATAGGGGGTTAGGGTTTGGGCCGAAATCTGGCCCACGGCCTTGGCCAGCGGCACCCGCTTGGCCTTGTTTTGGAGGAAGACTTCCCGCGGGTTCATGACCATTTCGGTGGTGAGCTCCGGGATCTGCAGCACCCAGTTCTGGGCTTCGCCCCGATACTTTTCATCAATCTCCTCGAGCGCGGACACCAGCTTGTCCACGTCCGACTTGTCCGAGCCGATCCCCATGATGGCGATCAAATTGAAAAGGTCCGCCGCGTCCACCTGCACCTTATATTCCTTGGCCAGGATGTCCTCGATTTCGTGGCCGGAAAGCCCCGTGCGGGTGACGTTGATGGTGAGCTTCGTCGGGTCCATGTCGTAGCCCCGGGCCATGATGTCCTTGCGCGTGATGCAGAAGATGTTCTTCAGGGTGTTCAAGCGCTTGCGCCCCGACTCTGCGGCGCGAATGACGCGCTCCAAAATCCGCTCTCCCTCCATCACCGCCTGGCGCCGCGCGGCGTCCAAACTGGCCAAAATAATGTAGTTCGGGCTGGTGGTCTGGAGCAGGGAGACCACGCGGCGCACGCGGGTGATGTCCACCAGGTCCGACTGCACGTGCACGACGGAGCCCTGGGAGAGCGCGGCGAGGATCTTGTGCGTCGACTGGACGCACATGTCGGCGCCCGCCTCGACGGCGGACACCGGCAGGTCCTTGTGGAACTTCAGGTGCGGGCCATGGGCCTCGTCGACGAGCAGGATCTTCCCCCGGGAATGGCAGATCTCGGCGATCTTGACCAAGTCCGCCGTCACGCCGTTGTAGGTCGGGCTCGTGACGAAGACGGCCTTGGCCTCGGGGTAGCGCCGGAGGGCGTCTTCCACCTGGTCGGGGCTCGAATCAAAAAGGATGTCGAGGTTTTGGTCGACCTTGGGCTGTATCCAAATCGGCCAAACGCCGGAGAGGATGACGCCGGCCATGGTGGACTTGTGGGCGTTGCGGGAAATGATGACGGAATCGCCCGGACGGCAGGAGGACATGAGCATGATCATGTTCCCCACCGATGAGCCGTTCACGAGGAAAAAGGAATGTTCCACGCCGTAGGCCATGGCCATGAGCTGCTGGGCCTTCTTGATCGGGCCCACGGGGTCGTGCAGGGAGTCGACCTCGGGGAAGACGGTCACGTCCATGTAGTACATATTGCGCCCGGTGAAGGAGCGCAGCCGCCGGTCTATCCCACGGCCATTCTTGTGGCCCGGGGTATGGAAGCTGGTGACGCGGTTTTTCGCGTGGCCGAGGATCGTGTCAAAAAGCGGGGCTTTGTTCTGCCTCATCTCCATTAAAATCGCGCGCCGATCAGGAGGCCGTAATCGTAGGAATCGTCGGTCAGGCCAAGCAGGACCGCGCCCTGGAAGACCACCGGCAGTTCCTTAGGCCGCCAAGTTCCACCCGGGGCCAGGTAGGCCTCGTTGACGGTCTCCGGCATGGTCACGCCGTCGATCTTGTCGCGCCCATGGTCGAAGATGCGCAGGTCGCCTCCTACGGTCCACTCCGGCGCCAAGAGGTATTCGGCGCCGAGAGAAAAGTCCAGCACGCGCCCCCACCGGGTGTCGGAACCTTCCGTGTATACCCGGAATCCCGCACGGGCGTAGGCCCACACGGCCTGAATAGGATAAGCGAAGCCCAGCCCGCCGAAAAAACCCAGGCCGCCGGCGCCGAGGCCGTTATCCGGATCACCCGTGGGCAGGGTGGCGCCCGCTTCCACGATGGCTTTCGCGGGTTTGGCGAGGGCTGTTTCCGGAATCCGGTATTTGGCGGCCACGGTCAGGTCGGTCAACCCCGAGTCGTCCCGGATGCCCGAAGAGTCGAGCGAGGCAAAGCCCCAGGAGGCGCCGGCTTCAATCTCCCGCGTCAGCGGCCCGGTGAAGGCATAGGCGATCTCGGTGAAATCGACACCACGGGCGCCGCTGCCGTAGCGGAGGTTGACGCTGTGATTGAAAGGCGTTTGGGGGATGTCCAGGTCCGCGCCCGGCGACCAGGGCTCCAGGGAGTTGATGCGAGCCGCCACGGGAACGGCGCCGAGCAGCAGGAGGAATACGGCAAAACGAAAACGGGTCATGTTTTGGATTTCCTTATCAGGTTTTTGTCATTCCCGTGGAAACGGCCCAGGGTCCAGAGGCCCCTGGACCCGAGGCCACAGAGCGGCTTCATCCGGAATCCAGTTTCCTTTGATTTGCGAGATTAAAGCAAATCGGCGGGCGTCGGGCGGCGCGTCAATCGGCCAGGTCGGCCGCCGTCAAAAGGCCCGTTTCTCCGCCGGGCGCCGGGTTGAGGGCCGACTGGAAAAAGTAGGTGAACATGGCCACGGTGCGCCTGGCCGGAAGGTCGAGCATCGTGTGGCGGACGGCGGGCGACATGTTGTCCACGGTGCGCAGGACCACGGATTTGTCCGGATTGGCGCGCAGCTCGGCCACCGCGGCTTCCAGAATGGGGTAGGCGTCGGGAGCGAGCTGATCGGTCATGGGCAGGAAAATCCGGTTCATATAAAGCACCACTTCCATCTGATTGCGCGAAGACTCCACCCACACTGGGCCCTCTTTGCCGAGCACGCGCTTGCGGTAATCCTCGGTCAACGCCTCCCGCTGCTTCACCAGGTCTTTGGCGGTGGGGCGGTCGGCGCCGAGCGGGATGGGTTTTCCGCCTTTCGGGCCGGCGGTGCGGCGGGGTGAAGGCAGCGAGGTGCGGCGCGAGCCGCGCAGGGTGCGCTGGGGCTCCTGCCCGGGTTTGACGGCGGTGCCCGGCGCTCCCGGTAGCGGCGCCAGGTCACTGGGGGCTTTTTCCACGCGCACGCCCAGCTCTTCCTCTACCATCTTGTCGCTGCAGCGGATCATGTATTCCTTGGCGTCGGCGTTCCCAGGATCCAGCTTGAGCACGTTGGCGAACTGTTTCAAGGCCTTCTTGTAGCTGCCCTGCTCGTAAAGCTTGATGGCGCCGGTCATCATGGCGGCCACGTCTTCAGCGGCGCGCGAGGGTATAACCGCCGCCAGGAAGAGAAGCGCTAACACCACCGTCCACCTTCTCATCGGGCTGCTCCAGGAATGACGAATTCCGTCACGTCGCCCCGCCCGCCCGCGGGCGCGGCCGAGAAGGACAGGGCGGCCGGCTCGGCCAAGAGCGCGTCGGTCAGGAGATTTTTCAGCGCGTCGATTCTGGCCTGGGCCACGTCGCGGTCCTCAGGGGTAAAATGGACGACCACGCGCACCGGCGCGCCGGCGTAGCGGCGCAGCATGCCCAGGAGCGCTTTGAGCGGCGGCGCCATGTCCAAGGGGATGTCCGCCGAGCCCTGGTCGAAAAGCCGCTCGTTAAAAAATTCAATCATCCGATCGCCGCCCTGGTCGTACTGGAGGACGTCCAGAAGCACCGGCTCGCCGTAAAAACGGTCCGTCTTCCCGGCCTTGCCGATGGTGATGAGCATCGGCGTATACACCTGCCCCGCGAGGATTTTGGGCGTGCTGTTATCCATGCCTTCCCAAACCAGGAGGTCGCGCAGGTCCGCGCTTGATTCCTGGCGGTACACCACGCGGTTGTTCTCATCGAGGACCCGGAAGTCCCAGCGCGAGGGCTCCAGGCCCGTGGCAATCTCCATTTGAATGAAGGGCGGACCAGGGATCTTTACCGGCAATGATCCGGCGACCTGTCTGGGTTCCAGGAGCGCCATGGCCATAAGCTCTCCGCCTTTGATCACCTCGACGGGCCCGTTGACCACCCGCTCCGTCTGACCGTCGCGGGAAAGGCCCACGATGTCCTTGAACTCGATGTCGAGAGGCGGCGGGTCGATCACGACGGGGATTTCGTCCTTCGCTTCCCCGGTGATGGTGACGTCCAGGCTGTCGCCGGTCTTGCCGCCGACAGCCTCGGCGCTCTCCGTGACTGAGGCGGCCGAGGTCGAAACCAAAGCGGGACTGGCGGCGGGAGCGGCCCCCGGCGGCGTGACCGGAGTCTGCGGCTGGGGGCGGCTTCGCGCAGGCGAAGCCTTAGGCTTTGGCGCGGCCTGCGCGCCCAAGCCCAAAACGATCAGAATGAGGAAGAAGTATTTTTTCATTTGACGGAGAATGTCATGGTTATAACGCCGAGTTGGTCTTCATACTGGGTGTCAGGCAAAGGCTCAAAGAGCCATTTCCGGATGGCGTCGGCGGCGGCCTTATCCATCTCCAGATAGCCCGACGAGCGCAGGGTCTGGACGCCGTCCTTCACTTTTCCCTCGGGTGTGACGGTAAACTTGAGCTGAACGACCGCCTCAATCCCCTTGGCCCGGAGCGCCGGGGGATAGACCGGCATGGCCTGGTTCAGAATAGCCCTCTCCTGCAGCGGCCCCGTGATCGAAAATTTCGGCTTCTGCGACACGGCGACGGCGGGAGCGATGGTCTCTTGTTGAATGCCCCCTCCTCCGCCCGAACCAACGCCCGAACCCAGCTTGACTCCGCCGCCCTCGAATCCCCCCCGGTCCCGCGGCGCGGCGGTCCCGGCCGAAAATACGGCCGGCTCTTCCTGCGCCGCCTTAGCGATCCTGATAGTCCCGGCGTCGCGCATGCCCTCAGTGCGCAAACTCCCCTCGGCGTTTCCGATCCCTGAAATTCGGCCGGCGCCCGGGGAAAAGCTGCCCCGGTCCTTTATCGCCGAGGCAGATCCTTCCGCGGTATGGGGGCCTTGGGCCATACTGATCGCGCCGGCGGACGGGTCCGACTTGATGGCGAGCCCTTGCCCGACCGGCGCGCTTTGGGAAGCCTGGAAATTTTGCCGGCCCTCGAGCGCCCGCTGCTGGGCCTCCCGGACCGCCAGTTCTTTGCGGGCCGTATCCACCTTGATGTCCCGCATGGTCGAGGCCGGGATCGGGGGCAGGTTCTTGACCCGAGACTTTTGAATATCCTCCAAAACTTTCCGGTATTGGTTCAAATCGACGGCCGGCCGCTCCGGCGCCAGCGCGGGCGCGGGCCGAACCAGGGTGACCTGCTCGTCGATCCGCTCCAGGATGGCGACGTTGACGAGAGGGGCGGCTCCCTGGGAAAAGTCCGGCGGCGCCTTCATTTTGACCAGGAAAAGGGGCAAATGGAGCAGCACCGCCAGCCCGAACAGCGCGGCGTCCTTGGAAAGCGGCGGATTCTGATAAAGGTCTTCCCAATGATGCATAAAGCTTGTTTGGTTCCCCTTTGGTCTTCCTGTCATGCCCTCAAAAATTCTCGTCATTCCCGCGGAGGCGGGAATCCAGTTTCCTTATTCTTTTACGTTAATGAGACACTGTTTATTGTTCAAGGTTCCCATTTTCTTTGATCTGCTGGGTGCCGATGGCCACGTTGCGCGCCCCGGCTTCTTTCACTATGGCCAGCACCTTCGTCAGCTCGCCGTAGGAAACGTTTTCGTCGGATCGGATGACGACCAGCGTCTCGTTCCCTTCTTGTTTCAGGCGCAGCCGCATCAGCTTCGGCAGCTCCGCCGGGTCGAGCAGGGCGTTGTCGAGCGCCACGCGCCCGTCGGGCGAGACCGTTATGCTGATGCTCTTCTGCTTTTCCTCGGTGCTGCGGGCTTTCGGCAGCTGCACTTCCAAAGGCGCTTTTTCGAGCATCGGCGAGATGATGAGCAGGATAACCAGGAGCACCAAACAAAGGTCGATCACCGGCACGATGTTGACCCCGGCGATGGCCCCGTCGGAAGTGACGCGGCGGCGCACGTCGTTCATGATCCCACCTTCGTTGACCGGACCAGTGAAATCTGACCGGCGCCGTGTCGCTTAGCGGAGTCCAGCACTTCCACCACTCGGCCCACGCGCACCCCTTCCTCCGCGGTGATGATCACCGGGCGCTTGGGGTTCTCGCTGAGCCGGATGACCATGGCGGCCATGAGGACTTCCAGGCTGGGGGCCGACTCGTTGTTTAAGGTATAGCCCGTCGGGGAAATGGATATCAAGAGCGGCGCCGGCGGCGCCGCCGCGCCTGCGGGCGTCTTCCCCCCGTTGGCCACGGCGGGGGCCGCCACGTGGATCATGGACTGGGAAATCATGGGCGAAAGCACCATGAGGATGATGAGCAGCACCAGCGTCAGGTCCGCCAAGGGGACCACGTTGATGCGCTCGGTTTCCTCGAGCTCGTCTTCCGCCGTCGGATCGTTCATGGACTCGCTCTAGACTTCTTTCCCGGAGGTGATGATGAGCGTCAGCTCCTGGCCGAAAATATTGAGGCTGTTGAGCACATGTTTCACCCGGAAGTTGAAATAGTTGTAGACGAGCGCCGCCGTCACCGCCACGGCGATGCCCGCTGCCGTGGCCACGAGGGCCTCGGAAATGCCCGCCGCCACCACCGTCGGGCCGCCCGAGCCCATTGCGGCGAGGTCGCGGAAGGCCGTCATCACGCCCAGCACCGTGCCCAGTAGGCCCAAGAGCGGCGAAATGAAGCTCAGGGTGCCGAATAAGCCCAGCCGGCGCGTCAGGAGGGACTGGGTGCGCTGGAAATAAAGGGTCAACACATGGTCCATTTCGGCGCGGCTCTTGTGCCTTTGGGCCGCGGCGAGCTGTGCTTCCAGCGCCTCGGCGACGAGGCCCTTGCCGTGGTGCGCCGCCTCTTTGGCCTCGGCCAGGAGGCCCGTCGCGGCATGCTCCTTTATCCGACGGAAGAGGCGGACGTCCAGCTTGGCCATCTTGTGGAAATAGAGAAGTCTTTCAATAAGCACGGCCACCAGCATGACGGACAAAACGAGCAGCACCGGCATCACCAGGCTGATCTTCATCATGCCCCAGAACGTCATATCCTGCATGTGTTTCTCCTTTGTTGTCTTGTATCTGTCATCGCGAGGGCCCGAAGGGCCCGTGGCGATCCCAGGGTTCGCGAGGACTGGGATTACTTTGCGCCTAAAGCGGCCAGCCGCGCTTTCGCCTGCTCCCGGTTTTCCGGGTCGGGGGCGTTTTTCACCACGTCCTGAAGCACGGCAAGGCCTTCGTTCACCTTGTTCTGTAGCAGATAGAGGTCCGCCAGCTGGAGCATGCCGGCGACGCGAAAAGGGTTGGACTTATCCGGGATAGCGCGCAGCTCCTCATAGGCGCTGCGCTCCCGGTCCAAATTGTTGGCGGCGCGGAAAACCCGCGCGGCGCTGTAAAGCGCCTCCGGCCGCTCGGCCCGGTTCTTGGGAACGTCATAATAGGCCTTGGTGGCCTCGGCGTCGCGGCCGGTCTTTTCCAGGAATTGCCCGAGCTGCAGGAACACCGCGCCCAAGTCTTCGTGGTTCGGCTGGGCGGCGGCGAAGGATTCCGCGGCTTCCTGGGCGTTTAGGGCGTCCTGGGCGCGGATATAGGAAAGGCAGGCGTTAAGGAGAGCGTTGGCCGCCAGCGGGTCCGACGGGAAACCCTGGGCGAAATGCTCAAAGGCCTCGCCGGCCTTGGCGTATTCGGCGGTGTTAAAACGGCTCACCGCGAGGTGGAAAAGCGCCAGGCTCCGCTGAGGGTCGTCTTTATAAGACTCCACGAAGCTTGTGTAGGCGGTGGCGGCCTCGGGATATTTCTTCTGCAAAAATAGGGCTTCCGCGCGGTAAAAGGAGGCCTGAGCCGCCAAGGTCGAGTTCGGGAAATTGTAGACCAGCTTTTCGAAAAGCTCCCGAGCCTTATCGTAATCCTTGGCGTTGTAGTATTTCGCCCCCTCCTCCCAGTAGGCGTCGGCCAGGACGGGGTTCTTCGACGCGCCGCTTTTGTTTTCTGCCTCGATCTGCGCCAGGGGAACGCCGTCCTTCAGGCGCGCGGCGTCAAGCAGCTGGGAAACCTGCACGCCCTGCGGGTCCCGGGGAAAGCGCGCCAAGAATTCCCGATAGACCTCGATCGCCTTCTTGTAGTCCTTGGCGTTGAAATAGGCCTGCCCCATGTGGATATAGGCGTCCTTCAGATAATCGCTCATCGGATAGTTGCGGATGAGCTCCTGATAGCCGACGACAGCCTCGGGATATTTCGCCATATCGAAATGCGTCTTTGAGGCACGGAACAAAGCCTCCGGCGCGCGCGGGTCCTTGGGGTAAAGCTTCACCATTTTCATCCACGTCTCGATGGCGTCACTATAGTACTCGGCCTTGTGAAGCGCCACGCCGCCCTGGAACAGGGCGAAGGGGATTTGCGGGCTGCGCGGGTCGATCTGCTCCAACTGACGGTAAAAACCGGCGGCGCGCTCGTATTTCTTCCCGTTGTACGAGATATTCGCCATGTCCATGGCCAGCTTGGTCATCAGCTCCCGGTCGTCCAGGTCCTGGGCGTTTTGATAGGCGCGCTGGAGCACGGGCAGCGCGGCTTCCGGGCTCTTGCCCATGGCGCTGGAAAGGGCCTGGGCGCGCAGGGCCTGGGCCATCCAAGGGTGGCGGGGCGGCGCGGTGCGGGTGAACTGCTGAAAAAGTTTTTGGGCCTGGTCGCTCTGGCGGAGCTTCAAATGCGCCTGGGCCATCCAGAAAAGGGTCTCCGGGTACTTGTTGCGCGTCAAGTCGTCGACGGCGCTCCAGAGGCTTTTGACTTGCGTGGTGACGGCCTTGTACTGGCCGCTCCGGTAATAGCCCATGGCGGCCAGCTGGGCGGCCTTCGCCGCGTAGGGCGTCGTGGGAAAGCGCTCCACCACCAGCTGGTAGCTCGCCATGGCCTCCGGCGTCTTGCCCTGCTTTTCAAAAGCGTAGCCCTGGACCAGGAGCGCCCGGGGCGTCAGGTCCGCATCGAGGTTGGCGTTCAGAAACTCGTCGGCCAGCGTGATCGCCTTGGAATAATCCCCCATGGCGGTATAGGCCCAGATCAGCCGGTAGGTGTTATCGATGGAGCGCCGTTTGCTGCGCTGAACGTCCTCGAGGATGGCGATCAGGCGCGGGACCTTCTTTTGCTCGGCCAATGACTCGGAAAGGAGGTAGGTGACGTTGGGCAGCAGGCTCGGGTCTTTGTTTTCATCCGCGAGCAGGGCGAATTTTTCCTCGGCGGCCTTGAAGTTCTTCAACTGGAAATCCGTGCAGGCCTGCCGGTAAAGGGCCAGGGTCTCCCACTCCGCCGACGGCCGGGCGCGGTGAATGTCCGTAAAGGTTTGCGACGCCAGCGGCCAATCCTTCTGCTGGTAAAACGTTTCCCCCACCTCGAAGCGCGCCCGGTGCGCCCAGGGCGTCTCGGGATGCTCTTCGGTGACGCGCCGGAAAGTGGCGATGGCTTCGGGGATCCGCTTCATCGCCCGGTAGCACAGCCCGGCGAAATACAGGCTCGCGGGGTTCTTTTCGTCGCGCAGAAAATATTCCAAGGCGCCCTCGTAGCGGCGCACTTCCCACTGGATGAGCCCCAGCGGAAACATGTAACGGGGATGGTTCTTGTAGGCGGGATAAAAAGCCACCAACTCCTTGAACCGCGTGTAGGCCAATTCCCGGTCGGCCGTGGCGACCTGGGCCAGGGCCAGGCCGATAGTGGCTTCCGGGATCACGGCGCGGGCGCCGGTATTGATGGAGGCGTTGTAAAACTGACCGGCCGGCACGTAGAGGCCCAGGTGCATCTGGGCGTCGGCCAATTTGAGGAGGATGCTCGCCTTTAAAAAGCTGTCGGCGTGTGGAATATCGACGAGCTTGCGCAGGATGCGAGAAGCTTCTTCGTATTGGCCGCGGCCGATCAGGGCGTCGGCGGCGGCGTATTGGTGTGGCAGGCCGTCCAGGCCCGGCGCGTTTTTTTCTAGAAAGGCCTGGTAATCAAGAAGCGCATCCACTGGTTGGTTGCCGGCGTATTTGAATTGAAAATACCGCACGGGTTCAGCATCTTTCGCCCCCTGCGCGGGCCAGGCCGCAAGGCCGGCGCAAAGGAGGCCTATCCCCTTCGCAATTTTGATCTTCGATAGTGGCAATGTAAGCATTGTATGGTTATAGCTTGTCTGTTTTCAAATCAGATACACATGCAACGAAATGACTATTTTGCTGTCATCCCCGTGGAAACGGGGATCCAGTTTCCTTTTTTTCTTTTCTTTTTATGGTTTTGATTTTACTGTCAGCAAAGACCGCCCCTGGTCGTCGCTGCGCGGCTGCCTGGGGTCTCGTATGGTTTTCCCGTCTACGATGAGGTTGTAAGAATATTCTCCGGGCGCTAATTGGACCACAATGCTCCAACTGTCTGCGGCTGTTTTGCGGAAGGATTGCGGCGTCCATCCAGTGAAAGATCCGGTGAGCTTGACCGATTTGGCCGTAGGGTGGACATAGCGGAAAGTGACGGCGCGCTTTGCTCCCGCTGGTTTCGGCGATTGGGCCGGCGCCTCCGCAGTCCCGGAATCTTGAGGTGGGGTTGTATCTACCGGTAACGGCGCCGCGGTGGCAGTCGGCAGTTCGAGAGGTGCCGAACCTTGCGCGGGGGCGCCAGATTCTGAAATCATTGGGCCGGTGGAGGTTTCTGGAGCCGGGAATTCGGAGGTCACCGGGCCGGTGGAATTCTCCACTGTCGTCGGCGTCTCCGCCGGGGCCGCGGCGTTCGTGAGCAGGAGGGATGCCTTATCCGCCTCCTCGCGCTGGATCCTCTGATAAACAGTCCACAGCTGAAAGCCGGCGCCGGCGATCAAAATCAGGTCCAGAAAAATATAAATCAGGATCTTCCGGCGGGTCACTGGGGCGGGCTAGTCCCTTCGGCCAACAGCTCCAAAATCTTCTGCAGCCCGGTCACTTTCTCTTTAAGCGCGATGAACTCTTCCTGGGATATGCCGCCGTCCGTCGAGGCCATCCCTGAGACCGCCCCGCCCGGGGCCTGTTCAACCTTTTGGGCGAGCTCGGCGATCTGGGCCAAGAGCGGCGCCAAGTCGCCTTGCCGGATGAGGTCGGTGGGAAGCGCTGGCGGCTCACCCTGGCCCCCGGCCGGAGACGCTTCAGCGGCCTTGTGGGCCAACTCGTCAATCCTCGCGCTCAGGGCGGCCAGGCCTTCCATGCTTTTTTCCAATTTGGCCACCCTCTTCATGAGCGGGTCCAAATAAAGCGGGTCCTTTTTGAGCTCCCCTTCCACGCTCGCCACCCGCCGCACAAGCACCTCAAACATGCCCACGTCCGCCGGCGGGGGCGTCTTGACGTTGGGCAGCTCCGACGGGGGAAGGACCATGGTTTTTTCCGTGACGTCGAGCCGAGTCGTGGAAACCGGGTCGGCCGGCTTCGGGCTCGGCGCCGGGCTTGCCATGGGCTCAGGCGGCTTGGGCGCGGCTTTCACGATCGGTTTGGCGTCATAGCCGGTCCCCAACATGGTCACTGGCGCTGGAAAAGGTTCCGCCGACGGAGCCGGGGTTGAAAAGGTCGGTGGAGCGGGGGTTTCAAAGACCGGCGGAGCGGCGGTTTGAAATGCCGGCTGGGTCCCGATCGGCACTGTCTTTGTCTTGGCCAGCTTGGATAAAAGAAATAAGAAGATAATGATGCCGAGGCAAAGGACGACCGAGGAAATCAGAAACTCCGTGTCCCCTGTCAACTCCAGGTAGCGGGTCCAAAGGCCGGATAGGTTGGATAAGTTCATAGGGCGCGCCGGGCCCGGCGGAAAACCCCCAGGCGCGGCAAAATGAATTTAAAGGAATTGTAGGTAAATGTCAACGAATGGTTTTTGCCGTCATCCCCGTGGAAACGGGGATCCAGTTTCCACTATTTTTTGATTTTCTTTCTCTGCTAGTTTGTCTTATGGGAACAACCCGCGCTGGCGCACGGCGCTGGCCAGCCGCTTAAGACCCACGGAAAAAGCCGCCAGGCGCATGTCCACCTTTTCTTCTTCCGCCAGGCGCCACACTTCCTGGAAAGACCGCCCGAGGATGGTGCCCAGCCGCTGCCGGATTTCCCCCTCGTCCCAAAAGAAAGCCTGGATGTCCTGCACCCACTCGAAATAGCTCACGGTGACGCCGCCGGCGTTGGCCAGGATGTCAGGGACCACCAAAATGTCGCGTTCACGCAGGATCTCGTCGGCTTCGGCGGTGGTGGGCCCGTTGGCCCCTTCCACGACATATTTAGCTTTCATTCGCTTGGCGATCTCGGCGGTGATCTGGTTTTCCAAGGCGGCCGGGACCAGGACGTCGCAATCGATGGTCAAGAGCTCCTCGTTGGTGAGGGCCTCGCCTTTGGGATAGACGCTCAAGGGCTCATGCTCGTTGTATGCCCTCAGGTCGTCTATGTTGAGGCCCTTGGGGTTATACACCCCGCCCGACTCGTCGGAGACGGCCACGATCGTGGCGCCGGCCTCCTGCAGGATACGCGCGGCGTTGGAGCCGACGTTGCCGAACCCTTGCACGGCCACGCGGGTGCCCTTTAAATTGAACTTACGCACCTTGGCCAACTCCTCGATGATGAAGGACACTCCGCGCCCCGTGGCCTCCCGGCGTCCCAAGGTGCCGCCGATTTCCACCGGTTTTCCGGTCACCACGCCGGGCACGGAATGGCCTTGGTGCATGGAATAGGTGTCCATGATCCAGCCCATGATTTTTTCGTTGGTGTTCATGTCCGGCGCCGGGATGTCCTTGTCCGGGCCGATCAGGATGGAAATCTCGGAGGCGTAGCGCCGGCTCAGCCGTTCGATTTCCCCCTCGGACATCGTCTTCGGGTCGCAGATCACGCCACCCTTGGCGCCGCCGTAGGGCAGGTTCACGAGCGCGCATTTCATGGTCATCCAAAAGGCCAGGGCCGTCACGTCGTCGAGGGAAACATCGGGGTGGAAGCGCAGGCCGCCTTTGGCGGGGCCGCGGTCCACATTGTGCTGAACGCGGTAGCCTTCAAAAACTTTCAACCGGCCGTTGTCCAGCCGGACGGGGACGGAGACTTGCAGGATGCGTTTAGGATGGCTCAGGCGCTCCACGACGTCGGGATCTATCTTCCAGCGCTCCGCCGCGCGGTTCAGTTGGTGAAGGGCTTCGCCCCACAGGGAGAGAGTTTTCGCGGCCATAGCTGTACTCATACTTAGCCCCGCCTGAACCTTTTCGCCAGCTCTTCATCGCTCAGGCGCAGGAACGTGGGCCGGCCATGGGGGCAGGTCCAAGGGCTCTCCGTCGCCTGCAAATTGGTTATCACCCGGGCCATTTCGGCCGCGGCAAGCGCCGTCCCCGCCATGATCGATCCCCGGCAGGCCGCCCGGGCGGCAAGCGCCTCGGGCCCGGCGGCCACCCGTCCCTGCCGCAAATCCTCCGCCAAGCCTTCGAGGAAATCCCGGAAATCCGTGGTTTCGGCCAGCGCGGAGGGCACCGCCGTCACGCGCAGGCTCTGGCGGCCGAAGGGCTCAAGCGTAAAGCCCAGGCCTTCCAAGTGTGCACGCCGCTCAGTGACAAACTCGCCCAGCTCCGCCGCGGGCTCCCACACCCAGGGCATCAGTAAACCCTGCCGCGCGGGACCTTCGCTCGCGGTGAGCTTTTCATAGAGCGCCCGCTCCGCGGCCGCATGTTGGTCAAAAAGAAAGAATTGGCCATCGAGCCGGGCCAAAAGGTAGGTGGCGTAGAGCTGGGCCACGGGCTCGAAGCGCGCCGCGCGGAAGGTCTCGCGGGAGAGTGGCTGAGGCGCCTCGGGCCGAGTTTCGGGCAGGCCCCAGCCGGGATAGGGCGAGAACCGGCCAAAATGGGTGGGTAGCTCCCTCACTCCGGCGGGCGTCATCGGCGTTGGAGTGTCAACGGAGTAAACGGGCGCGGCCGAAAAGGCAAAGGCCTGGGGCGATACCGCCTCCGAAAGGGCGCCCGCCAAAGCGCGGCGCAGGAAGCCGCAGAGCTCTTCTTCATTGGACAGCCGCACTTCCCGCTTGGCGGGATGGACGTTGACGTCCACGATGGTCGGGTCGACCTCCAAAAAAATGACCGCCGCTGGGTGGCGCCCCACCGGCAGGCGCCCTCGGTAGGCGTCATATACGGCATGGATCAGCCGGCGGCTGATCACCGCGCGGCGATTGATGAAAAGGCGCTGAAACCGGGTGGTGGGCTGGGCGGCATTGACGTCGGAGGCCCAGCCATGGGCTGAGGCGAAGGCCCCTTGGGCCGTGAAGGATTTGAGAGTGTCGGCCTTTTCGGCGCCCCAAAGGACGCGCAGGCGCTCAAGCATGCCCGGGCCGTCGGTAACAGCAGGCAGGTTCCAAATTTCTTTGCCCTCCGCGCTCACCCGAAAAGCGGCGTGGGGCGCGGCCAGGGCGACGTCCTCCAAAGTCCTCAGGAGGAGTCCGCGCTCCGTTGCGTCCGATTTGAGGAATTTAAGCCGGGCCGGGACAGAAAAAAAGAGGTCTTCCACAGTGACGGTGGTTCCCGCCGGCGCACCCGCCGGCCCGTCCTCGGTGATACGGCCTCCCTCAACGCGAATTAACCAGCCATGGACTGTCTCCCTCCCCCCTTGAGGGGCCGGTCGCAGAGCTCCCGGCACCTGGGGCGCCAGAGGCGCTGATGCGGGAGGGTCGGGGAGGGGGGTGCCGTTGCGCCGGGTCAACAAGCTGAACCGGCTGACCGCCGCCATGGAGGGCAGCGCCTCGCCGCGAAAGCCGAAGGTCGCCACGCGCTCAAGATCAGCCAGCGAGGCGATCTTAGAGGTGGCGTGTCGCTCGAGCGCCAAACGCGCCTCCTCCGGCGACATCCCGCAGCCGTCGTCCGTCACGCGCAATCGCCGGCGGCCGGCCTGGTCCCACTCCACTTCGATGCGAGTGGCGCCGGCGTCCAGGGCGTTTTCTAAGATTTCCTTCAAGGCGGCGGCAGGCCGTTCAATCACCTCGCCCGCAGCAATCCCACGGATAATGTCTTCAGGCAACTTACGTATGGTGGGCATTGGATAGGCCTGTCATTGCGAGGAGCGAAGCGACGAAGCAATCCCAGATTTCGCTTGCAATTAAAACTGTTGTCTTCGTGGCGGGGTCTAGTCTTTCAGCTTTACCGGTTTTGCGCACAGCTCCCAATAAGTGCACTTGCGGAAGCAGACGTCGCGCAGGCCGAATGAGATCTTGAGTTCGCAATCCTGAAAATCCTCCGCCAGGCGGCTGATGCGTCCCACGGTTTCCGGCGGGACATGGTCGAAATGCACGCCCAGGGTCGTCATCTCGCCTTTGTACTGGGTCCAAGCGACCCGGCCTTGAAATTCCATTCCTGCCAGCCCGTGGACGTCAAGCGCGATCTTGAGCTTTGAGCCGCCCGAAACGTGCGCAAACACTACCAGCGCCATTCCGCCCGCCGAAAGATTGGTCAATACCGCGGGCACTTCCCGCGGCTCATTTTCCATGAGGAAAAGGTCCACAGGCTCGGCCATGTCCTTCAATACAGGAAACCGCTTATGGCGTCTTTGATCGGGTTTCAAAGATTCCCTCCCAGGAATTGACCAACGGCCAGGATCATAACACATTTCTCCTTCCCCCCTCGAGGGCAAATCTCCTTCCCCCCTTGAGGGGGAAGGTCGGGAAGGGGGGTATTTATGGTGTGACTTCCAATAACTTTTTCAGGGGGTTCGGGTTTCGCGGTTTCCCCAAAAGCGTCACCAGCACCACCAGCGGCATGATCCACCAGGGCGTGCCGTGGTTGCGGATGACCACCTCTTTTAAAAGCAGCGTGCCGCCCTTCTTCTCCGTCAGCGTGATCGTCTCGGTCGCCTCCATGTCCAGTCGGACATTGTCTCCCTGAGGGTCAAAATGCCGCAGGGCCAGACGCCGATGGGGTTCCAGCGCCGTCACCTCGGAGGTGCAGCGCAGGCCCCGCCGCCGCATCTGATAATGGGTCATGAACCTTTGGCCCAGGACGAACTCATGGCGGGCCTCGGTCTCCACCATCTTGTTGTTCCATTTCTGAAGCAGCTCCGGCACTATGACGTAGGGCCAGACCTTGTCGGGCGTGCGTTTCACGAATATTCGCTCAACCACGCGGATGGGTATGGGCATAGGTTACTTACTCTCCCGTGAGATTCTCATTTTCAATTCAGCAACAAGGCGCAGGGCGTCCATGGGCGTTAGCCGGTCAGGATCCGCGGCGCGCAGGATTTCTAAAACTGGATGGGTGGAAAACAATTCGGGCCGTTTCTCGCTGGAAGGCGCCGGGTTTTTGGTCACCCGGCCGGCCTCCAATTCACTCAACAATAACTTTGCCCGCGCCACGCAAGCGGCCGGTAGGCCGGCCATCTGGGCCACGTGCACGCCGTAGGACCTGTCCGCCGCGCCTGGCAGGATCTGGTGGAGGAAAACCAGCTCTGTTTTTCCATCGGGCCTGGTCCATTCCCGCACCGCGGCATGGTGGTTTTTCATCCGCGGGCACTTTTCGGCCAGCTCCGTCATCTCAAAATAGTGCGTGGCCAGCAGTGTCCGGGGACCGGGTTTTTCCCCTCCCGCCAGCGCCTCTGCCACCGCCCAGGCCACCGCCAGGCCGTCATAGGTCGAAGTGCCCCGCCCGATCTCGTCCAATATCACCAGGCTCCTCGGCGTCGCGTTGTGCAGGACGTTGGCCACCTCCTCCATTTCTACCATGAAGGTGGAAGCCCCGCGGGACAGGTTGTCCCCGGCGCCGATGCGGGTAAAAATGCGGTCGGCGATGCCCACCTCGGCTTCTTCGGCGGGCACGAATGACCCCATCTGGGCCATCACCACGGCCAGCGCCGCTTGGCGGAGAAAGGTGGATTTTCCGCCCATATTGGGCCCCGTCACCACGAGCAGCTGGCGCTCAACATCGTCCAGCGCAAGGTCGTTAGGCACAAACGGTGCCTCGAGCACACGCTCCACCACCGGGTGGCGCGCCTGCTTCAACCGCAGAACCGGCTCCTCCACAAGCTTGGGCCTCACCCACCGCCCGCGCTCAGCCGCCTCGCCCAATGAGGCGAGCGCGTCCAGTTCTCCCAACGCCTCCGCCAAGGATCCAAGCGCTTCGCGGTGGGCCAGCAATTTCCGGCGCAGCTCGGCCAATATCTCCCGCTCCAGGGCCTTTGACTTTTCCTCGGCGCCCAGGATCTTGTCTTCCTGGGTTTTCAACTCCGGCGTGACAAACCGCTCGGCATTAACCAGCGTCTGCTTGCGGATCCAGGTGGGCGGCACTTTGGGCAGGTTCGGTTTGGAAACTTCCAGGTAATAGCCGAATACACCGGTGAATCCGATCTTCAAAGATCCGATGCCGGTGCGGACTTTCTCCTCGGCTTCCAGACGGGAGATCCAATCCCGGCCGTGTTTGGCGAAGCCCCGCAGTTCGTCCAAATCCGGGGAATAGCCGTCCTTTATAACGCCGCCCTCGGAAAGGCGGAAGGGCGGATCCTCCGCCAGCGCGGCTTCGAGGAGTGCCGGCAGTTCGGGCGGGAGGTTTAAGGCCGCAAGAGCAGCAGCCAGCGGATGGTTTTCGGGAAAAAGGTTGCCGTCCTGGAGGGCCTGAAGGAGCAAAGGCGTTTGCCGGAGTGTCCGCCGCAGGGCGCCGAGGTCGCGCCCCGTGGAAGTTCCGGAAGCCAGTCGGGAAATGACGCGCTCCACGTCGGCGGTTTCCCGCAGGACGTCCCGCGCCGCGCGCCGCAGGCGCGGCGCTTGCGCGAAGTGCTCTACCCGGTCCTGGCGCGCAAGGATCGCTTTGGGGTCCAGGAGGGGATGCAGGAGCCAGGACTTGAGGCGCCTTCCCCCCATCGCCGTCACAGTGTAATCCAAGACGTCCCAAAGCGAAGAAGGTTCCCCGGCCCGAGCGCGCCCCGAAGGTAAAAGCTCAAGTCTTTCCACCGCGCGGGCGTCCAAGACCATGTGGTCTTCCAACGCATGGCGCCGCGGCGGGCGAAGGCCGGCCAGGGCCTGGGCTTGGTGACGCTCGATGTAATAAATCAGCGCGGAAACGGCGGCGAGCGGCGGACCGTCTTCAAGCCCGAACCCCTCAAGGTCTCTCGCGCCCAAATGGTCCTTGGCCCAGCGCCGAGCATGGTCCGGCCGAAAGGCGTCGGCGGGCAGACCCACGGCGCCGGCCTCGTTTGCCGGCGCCTGGCCTTTCCAGAGTGTCTCTTTGGGTTCCCATCGAGCGGCTTCTTCGGTCGCGCGCCTGGCGTCGGCGGCCTGGGCGTAAAAAATTTCCCCCGTGGACATGTCGGCCCAGGCGATGCCCCACTTTCCGTCGTCCCCCGGGCACAGGGCGGCCAGGAAGTTATTCTGTTTTGCGGTGAGGAGCTCGTCTTCCACCACGGTGCCCGGCGTCACCACCCGGATCACCTCGCGCCTCACCATCCCCTTGGTGTCGGCGGCGTCCTCCATCTGCTCGGCGATGGCCACCCGCATGCCGCGCTTCAATAGCCGCCCGATGTAGCCGGCGAGGGCGTGGTGGGGCATGCCGCACATCGGAATGCCTTGCCGCTGGGTCAGCACCAGTTCAAGCACCGGCGCCGCGCGCCGGGCGTCCTCGCCGAAAAGCTCATAGAAGTCCCCCAGCCGGAAAAACAGCACGGCGTCGGGGTGGCGGTCTTTGAGCGCCTGGTATTGGCGCATCAGCGGCGTCTGGGAGGAAACGGCGGCTTCGGTCAAAGGAAAGTGTCCTTGATTTTCTGGAATCGCTTCAACCAGCGAAACGTACTGAGAACGCGATTGACGAACGCCTGGGTCTCGGGGAAAGGGATCTGCTCCACGGTGAGCGTCCTCCTCTGTCGCCAGGCCCGCACGTTGGTGGGGCCGGCGTTATAGGCGGCGAGCACGGCCACGCGGTCCTCCCCGAATTCGTCCCTCAAATAAGCCAGGTAACGGATGCCCAGCCGGAGGTTCGTCGCCGGGTCGATCAAATCAACCTGATCGGGATTGAGTCCCACCAGCCGCGCCATTTCTTTTGCGGTCTCCGGCATCAATTGCATGAGGCCGACGGCCCCCCGGTGCGACCGCGCTTGGCGGGCGAATCCCGATTCCGCGCGCACCACCGCCATGATGAAAATAGGATCGAACTTGTACTCCGCCGAGTACTGGTTTATCAGGTGCTTGTTGAGCAGCGGCCGCGTGAGCTCCCAGTAAATCTTCGCCGGGATCGCCAAGGGGACGATGAGCAGCACCGCCAGGGCCATCTGCGGCCAGCGGAGGCCGGCTTTAACCCTGCGGTAGCGCGGCCGTTTCAATGGCGGTGCCGTGGAGCGTGCGGCCGTCGGCCTCCTCCACGCGGGCAAAAACATATTGGCCCGGCTTTACCGGACGGGCGCAAGCGGCGAACATTTTCCGAGATTCGGGTGTGCGCCCTTCGATTTGGCCGCCCTCCGTGGCCTCAACGAGGATTTCCTGTTCAGTCCCCACCAGGGACCGCACTTTTTGAAGCGATCGGCGCTCCGTCACGGCCAATAAACGCGCCAGCCGCGCTTCCTTGACCTCGTTGGGCACGTCATCCGGTGTCGCGGCGGAGACGGTGCCCGGCCGGGGCGAATATTTAAACGAGTAGGCGCCGTCAAACCCGGCCTCGTCGGCGAAAGCCAGTGTGGCCTCGAAGTCCTCTTCCGTTTCGCCTGGAAAGCCGACGATGAAATCGGTGGTGACGGAGATCCCCGTCATGGCCCGGCGCAGCTTGGCCAAGATTTCCAGGTAACCCGCACGGGTATAGTTCCTTCGCATCCGCGACAATATTCTGTCCGAACCGGACTGGGACGGCAGGTGGAGGTGGGGTGCGACGTTCCGGCATTCGGCCATGGCGGCCACAAAGCGGTCGTTGCAATAGAAAGGATGGGGGCTCATGAAGCGTATGCGCCGAACGCCCGGCACACGGTCCACGGCGCGAAGCAGGTCGGGGAAATCGGCAATCAGTTCCTCCTCCAGGCCCGGGTTGGGGCCTGCGGGCCTGTAGGAATTGACCGTCTGGCCCAGGAGCAGGATTTCGCTTTGACCCTCGGCCGCCTTGGCCTGGACCTCGGACAAGATGCTTGTCGCCGGCCGATAGGCCTCCCGGCCCCGCACCGCCGGCACGATGCAATAGGAACAGGAGAAGTTGCATCCCCGCATGATGGTGACGTGGGCGGTCACGCCCTCGGGAGGCAGGGCGCCGGCGGGCGCGTCCACCCAGCCCCAGGCGTCGGCCCGTTCCCGCGCGTCATTAAAGGTCAGCCCGGGAAGCCTTTCGTCGATGATTTCCTCGAAACGGTCGAGGGATTTGGCCCCGGCCACGACGGTCACTTGAGGAAAGCGCCGCTTGATCCCCTCGCCCAGGCGCTCGGCGGCGCATCCGGCAAAGATGATGTAGCGGTCAGGCTTTTTCCATTCGGCCAGCCGGCCCAAAAGAGAGAGGGCTCGGTGCTCGGCATGGTCGCGCACCGTGCAGGTGTTGAGGAGGAAAACGTCGGCTTGCTGGGGGTCTTGGGTGGCGATGAGGCCCCGGGCCGCCAGGCGGCGGCCCATCTCCTGGCTGTCCGCGATGTTCATCTGGCAGCCGAAGGTCTCGACGTAAAAACGCATGGACCCTATTCTACCTGATTTTTCTGTCATCCCCGCGGAGGCGGGGATCCAGGTACGTCTTTCTTTATTCCGGTTTCCGCTTCAAGCGGTTAGGCCCGACGACCCATTTGTTCTTAGTCGATTTCACGGAAAAGGTCTCTGTCTTGTTTTCTTTACTCCAGTACACCCCCAGAAGTTCCCCCGGCTCGAGCTTTGATTTTCCGAAAACGTCCTCGCGCTTCACGAAGTCAATCTGCCAGGGCTTCTCGTCTAGTTTGAGGGGGCTTCGATGCTTGCGCCAGATGTGCAGGATTATCTTATTGACATCCTGATCCTTGATGGGCGACTGAAGCACCACCCCGAAGGTCCGCCGGTGCCGGTCGAACCCCAGCAGGGTATATTTCGGCGAGCGGCTGTCGTAGGGGGAAGAGCCGTAGTAATCCAGTTGCGGAAGCCCGCCCGCGCGAACTTGGGCGCTGAGAATTCCCAATAACAGCAAAAAGGACCAGGCGGTTTTCATTTTATATTCAGGCCGCCTTTCTTATACCCCCGGAACCGCCAATCTTCAATCAGGGGTTTGGTTCAACAATTCCCGAACGTCTCGCCCACATTCGCGCATGACCGAACCGTCAAAACGCAATACCTGGCTCAGAATTTCTCCTGCTTACCGGCCAGCGACGGCTTATTACATGGGTTGGCAATCAAGCAGCCCACTTGAAGTGCAGGGTTTTATGATTTAAGGCGCAGTCACGAAGATAAAGATTAATGAGGTTTTGATAAGGCATGCCAAGCTGGGCAGACAGGGACTTAAAATAATTGACTGTTTCCTTGTCCAACCTTATGGTGATTGGTTGTTTTAAGAGTTTAATGTAAGGGTTACGCCTGCCCTTCATTTTTGAAAAATCATAATGAGCTCTCATATTAATTACCTCCTGTAATTTTCACGTTCTCTTTTATCGGCTTTTCGGGCCGAAATAATGCGAATAACGGAGTCCTTTTCTCTAAAACAATGGCATACGACCAATAAATTAAGTCGAGCGCTTACACCCAACAAAATAAAGCGATCCTCATCCTCGGAATGGTCGGGGTCAAAATATTGGATTGCGCGCGGGTCATAAAAAACAGTCTGAGCTTCGTCGAAGCCGACACCATGCTTCTTTAGATTCGCTTTATTCTTTCTGGCGTCCCAAAGAAAGCGTATTGCTTTCATACATATATTGTAAATATATCAACAAAAATGTCAATGACCAAAATTGCGGCAACGATTGCAATTATTGTGCGTCTAACAGGTCCCGCGGCATGCCGTACCGTTGGGGCCATACATAATAGAAGGCATCGCTGACTCCCGCGTCATAATCGACAAGTTTCCATCCCGTGCGGGTCCTGATCCATAGTGCAACAATATCAGCGCTGTCTACGTCCGGTATCGTCAGCAATTCACCTTTCGCGTCAACGGTGCGGCCAAGAAAAAAGCCCAGTTCTTAAAGACTTTCAAACTTCCGTCAAACAAGACCTGTTTTTGCACTTGCTTCTCAACAAGAGGGCGCAATCTCTGCTCACTCCTTGGTTCCCGGGGCAATCACCTCGACCGAGGTAAAACCGGAGGGGACACAAATCACCATCGCCATCAGGAACAAACCGTATCGCATCAAAACCTCCATTTGCCTTTACGTTCATGCCTAGCCGCCGGGCCGGCGAGTAATAACGTACCCCTAACCACGGACAGCGTTCACTCAATTGGATTGTTGGGCATGCTATGGTTTCGCCAAGAATACCGTGCCAAAAATAATTCCGCAGATAATAACGAAGATAAACGAGAACAAAAGGAAGTAGCCAACAATGACCCAGGCGCGATCTTTTGGATTCCTTGTTGAAGAGAACTTACGCGAGATGCTGAATGGGAAATTAGAGATTTCCGGGAGAAATGCAGCAATCATTATCAATGTCGCCAATATTCCCCAAAAGACGGCGCCCATTGCTCCGTTTCCAGTTTTGAACAGAGCAATCTGATTAAGATCTTCGACAGTTAAAGAATGTTGAGATGGATGAGGTGAAGCGTTGGGAGATATGGTTAAGAAAATGTCCACGATCCTTGAAAACAATACCCGATCCATTCGCCAAGATATAACGGCAAACACCGAAAATACCAAGGCGACGGAAAGAAGAATCCGTTTGATAGGTTTAGGAAGTGGTTTTAAAGGTTTCCCGATTTCTAATCGCCTATTCAGGGAACAGGCTTCTCATCCCAGCCCTTGATAAGGCACCACAAAAGATAAACTCCCAAAATGGTCCCGATGGGGAAACCAAACAAGGACAGGACGCTGAAGCTGATCCCCACCATTCGCCCCCAATCTTTGTGTTCCTTAATTGCCTTTCCAAGGATTAATTGAAATATTGGAAGGAGGAAAAATGAGCGGAACAAAAAACGATTGTGGAGGAGGAGCTTTGCGTTCTACAAGCATAGGAATGATAATCGCCACAATTATTCCCGTGATGGCAACAACCTGAATCCAAGCCAGCAATCGAATTACTCGCCCGGCCTTCTCATATGAAGTCAATGGTGTGTTCATGGTTTCATTTTCCAAACCCAAAGGGCCGGCGGATGAGCGGCAAAAATTGGCTCCCCATACGCGGGTTAGGGTTTGGGGACTCAGCTTGGTCGCAGAGCTTAAGAATTTCGAGGATGATGTATGCGTTTGACATGATTTTATTCAAACGAACTAGCTATGCCGTGATGACACGCGGTTTTCGCGGGGCATCGTCCCCTTAAGCGCGTAGTTGGGCGGTAAAGGCTTAATCATAGTGAGTCCACAAACGAATGACTTTGATGGTCTTGATGCGTGGTAAAACTTCGTAAACAAGACGGTGTTGGATATTGATGCGTCGTGAATAAGCGCCGGCTAGATCACCAACGAGTTTTTCCAAGGGAGGAGGGTTTTGAAAGGGGTTATGGCTTAGAATTTCCAATAACACTTTCGCCTTGGGCTGGAGCCCTGAGCGTGAGAGTCTTTTGGCATCTTTTTGGGCCTGTTTTGTGAAAACAAGCTGCCACGTCACCAATTCAATTTTTTAGACAACTTCTTGACAGGGGTCTTAAGTCCCAGGCGAATAGACTCTCGCATGCCCGGAATTGATAAAAGGTGGAGGGTTTCCTGGATGGAACGCCAGTCCTCTTCCGAAATAAGGACGGCGCTGCATCGTTTTCCTGAAATGTGAACCGGTTCATGGGATTCCGCGGTTTTATCCAATAGCTTGTATAGCTTGGAACGAGCCGCGCTTACGGTTAATGTGGTCATAATTGCACCTCCGACCTAAGCGTACATAAAAGCGTACGTCATGTCAAGGCCTATTTTTGCCAACGAATTAGCGAAGCCGCGATGGCACGCCCCCTTCTGCTGCATAGGAAGCACGGATATTCTCTTTCGCTGGTGGAGCTTGCCATATCGGAAGCCGGCGTCCCAAGACATGTCTAAAAATTTGGGAACGAAAATATTTCTCATGTTCCCATTCCACTTCGGCCATGGTGAGTAAACAATCCACAAATTCCGAATGGCCACAGTCGCGCGCATGTCTGGCGGCGACCTCATATTCTCGGATGTTTCGGCTTTCTAATTTCCCCGCACCGTACATGGGTGCGAGCCATCCCGTAACGTGGCACAGGAAACCCGCTGTGCGACCAATGATCGTGGCCTTAATTTCTTTCCATACGCTCGGCCGCTCGCCGAGCTTCTCAAGCATCTCACCTACCAATTTTCGATGATGCCACTCTTCTTCTTCGATCGTGCGAATGCGATCTTTTTCATCGACATTGCGAACGGATCTCCAATGCCCCTGATAGGCAAAAGCGGCCGCTCGTTCGCCGGAGTAGGCGAGCTGTAAAAGCCTAATAAGATGGTGACGGCTTCTTGCTTGGTTCATCCACGATGGCACGGGGTTTTAGCGTGGAATCGTCGGCTCAAGCCTCGGGTTTGGCCTTATGCCTTAACTTTCGCCAACCGCTATAACCGACAGACGCCATGAATAACCAATTAACCCAGACCCGACCGTCGCGTGGGTGCAAGGTGGTGTATCGTATCTGGTAAAACATTACCGCAACCCCGAGTAATGCAAGCATGGCACAGGCCAACCAAAATGCGAACCTATCTAAGCCCGGCGTTTCAGTGTTCATATTCCTCCTGTGGTCCAACTCCTTGGCGGATGAGCCGCGAAAGTATGGCGCAAGGGTGTTGCCAACGTTGACCTGAGCGTTCGATTGGCGTAGGTTAATTGGTCCGGATACGCCATTTGCGGTCCGCTCTTCTCCCAGTGGTTTTGCGTTCATAATCCACCTGGTAAAGACCTAGACTCCCGTCTTCATGTTTAACTTTAACTTCGTAGCCGCGCGGCCCCGCATTCTCAATAGATACGACAGTGACATTGGGGTAGGATTTGAATATCGCCTCTTTAATCTCCTTTTTGGGGGGACCCAAACCTCCTGAAAAGATGAGAATCAGGACGATTGTCAGGCCTAGGGCAACCGCGATCACAAACCCACGGCCAAAAAATATTTGCTCTAGTTCATCTCTATAGGCTTCAACGAACCTACGATTAATACGGTAACGAACCATTATTAGCCCCACACTCCTTGGTTTAGTGTATTATCTTCTAAAATCTGGTAAAAGTCTAAATAAATTTTAATAAATAGAACATAACATGTTAAACTAAAAAATTATAAGCTAACTTATTAATAATACGTAGTTATACTAACTAATGTTATATCTATAAAATCGCCACGATCGTTAATTATCTGCCATGTGATCTCCACAAGAGCAGCCTCTATGTTTTGTGCAAAGTTTATAGTAGTCCAGGCCGCCCAAGTTGATCAAGTCTAAACGGTCCAAGCCGATTTTGCAATCGGTATCATAGCATGGCGAGTATAGCTTTCACCGTCTTATTGGTGATTGACAAACCCCCCTCCCGGGGCTAGGAAGTAGTAGGAGGCGCGCCAATGGTGCCCATCACCAAGAAGGTTGTCATCTGTGGGGGCGTGCGGACACCCATCGGCCATTTGGGCAAGGGCCTTTCTGGGATCCTGCCTGAAGAGCTGATGGAAGTGGCCATCCGGGGCTTGCTCAAGAAATTCCATCTGAACCCGGAGGCTGTGGACGGCGTCCTGATCGGCTGGGTGGGGCAGGGTTCCCATGCCCCCAATATAGCGCGTGTTTCCGCGCTAAAAGCCGGTATACCCCTGCATGTTCCCGCGATCACCTACCAAGCCAACTGCGTATCCAGTCTTGAATCCGTCGCCAGCGCCGCCCGGCACATCGCCATGGGTGAAGGCGAGCTCTTTTTGGCCGGCGGGACAGAGTCCATGTCCACTTTTCCCTATGCCATCCGCGGGTCCCGCGCCCACAAGAAGCTGCGCTCTTTGGAGACCACCAAGGCCAACTGGAATGAGCTTTGGCAGGATCCGGAGATCAACATTACGGATACCACGGAAGAAGGCCTGACGGACCCGATTGAGCACATCAACATGGCCGCCACGGCGGAAATCTGCGCCCAAATGTATGGCGTGAGCCGCGCGGAGGAGGACAAATACGCTTTCGAAAGCTACCGCAAGGGCCTGGCGGCTGAAAAGGCCGGCTTCTACGACACCCATGTGGTCCCTTTCGTGCACCAGGGGCAGAAGCTCCTAGAAAAGGACGAATACCCCTATCTGCGAGAAGGTCTTGTGGAAAAGCCCAAGATGCTCGAAAAGGCGCCCGCGCTTTTTGATGGCCCCAGCTATTCGATCAAGGATTTTTATCGGGACAATGGGAAATATATTGAAGGAAAGACTTACGAGGAAGGCAAAACACAAGGCACGGTAACGCTTTTCAACGCCTGCGCCCGCTCCGACGGCGCCGGCCTGGTGATTGTCTGTTCGGAGGAGAAGGCCCGCGCGCTGGACCTGCCCATACTGGCCGAACTGAAAGGCTATGGTTTTTACGGCACCAATCCGGCTTACATGGGGGTGGCCCCTGTCTACGCCACAAAACTGGCCTTGGATCGGGCCGGGATCGCCTTCGCCGATTTAACCAACATCGAGCTGCACGAAGCTTTTGCCGCCACCTGTCTCGCGATTTTCAGGTTAGGCGGCAGTAAGTTTGACCAAAACTGGCAGTCCGCCAATGACCGCGGGTTAATCAACCCCCACGGGGGAACCCTCGCGCTCGGCCATCCCCTGGCCATGACCGGGGTCCGCCTCCTGCTGAACCTGCTCTATGCCATGCAGGCCGATGCCAAGGCCAAGTTCGGCATGGCCGCCGCCTGCGCCTCCGGCGGCCTGGGCGGGGCGATGGTCGTAGAAAAAGCCGCCTAAAAACCTAATAATTCACTTTAACTTCTAGGATGAAAACGCTTGTGGGCCTTCTGTAATTGCTCTCTATCCACATGGGTATATATCTGCGTGGTGGAGATATCTGCGTGGCCCAGCATTTCCTGAACCACGCGTAAGTCCGCCCCGCCGGACAATAGATGCGTGGCGAATGAATGCCGCAGGCTATGGGGACTGAAAGGCCGAAGAACGCCGGCGGCCTTTGCCCAGCGGCGCAGGCGGTACCAAAACATTACCCGGCTGGGAGGCTTGCCGGAGGGCCCCGCGAAGAAGTAGTCCCCGCTCCGGCCCTTGCGCTCCTCGCGGTAGCGCGCCAGCAAATGAACCGCGCGCCTGTGGATGGGCACCAGGCGCTCTTTCCCCCCTTTCCCCATCACTTTCACAAAGCCCAAATCCAAGTCCACATCGGCGCGGTGCAGGTTCACGAGCTCGCTCACCCGTAGGCCCGCGGCATACATGAGCTCCAGCATCGCTTTGAACCGGTGGTCAGGGGCGCGGGGATTGGGTGGAGTATATGTCAAAAGCTTGGAGATTTCCTCAACCGAAAGGACCTGGGGAAGGCGGCGGGGGGCCTTGGGGGCAGTCAGGGCGGCCGTGGGGTCTTTTTCCGAATGTCCTTCAGCCAACAAGAACCGATGGAACTGCTTGAGTGATTCCATCAACCGGGCGGCGCTCGCCGCTTGCAGGCCCTGGGACCGGCGCGCCCAAAGGAACTCGGCGAGGTTTTCCGGAGTTACCATTGGCGCCTTCAGCCGTTTGGAGGTGAGATAGGCCAGATAGGCGCGGAGGTCCGCGCCGTAGGCGGCCTGAGTGTTGGCGGAAAGCTTCCGCTCAACTTTTATGTGGTCGAGGAATTCCCCCAGAAGGGGATTGGCGGGCGCGGCTTCGCCGGCAGGCCTTGGCAAAAGAGGCGGTTAGGCCTTGCCTGCCTTGGTTTTGACGGGTTCCCGCTCTTTCTCTTTGCCAGCGGGGGTTTCAGGCCCTCTGGGCCTGCCCGCAGTGCCGGAGCTCTGCGTAGGCGCGGCGGCCTTTGGTTCAGGCGCGTCGGTTTCAATGGCGGGCGGCGGAGCGAGAAATTTCGCCCGTATGGCCTGCTCAATCTCCTGGGCGATGTTCTTGTTGGCGCGCAGGAAATCCCGGGCGTTGTCCCGCCCTTGGCCGAGCCGTTCGGTCTTGTAGAGGAACCAGGTGCCGGCCTTCTCGACGATGCCGGCGGTGACGCCCATGTCGATGAGCGAGTTCTCGCGGGAGATGCCTTCGCCGAAGATCATGTCGAACTCGGCCTGCTGGAAGGGCGCGGCCACTTTATTTTTGACGACTTTCACCCGCACCCGGTTGCCGATCACTTTGTCGCCCTGCTTGATCGATTCGACCCGGCGGATGTCCAGCCGGACCGAGGAGTAAAACTTGAGCGCCAGCCCGCCCGGCGTGGTCTCCGGGTTGCCGTACATGACGCCGATTTTCATGCGGAGCTGGTTGATGAAAATGACGCAGGTTTTGGACCGGGCAATCGTGGAGGTGAGCTTGCGCAGGGCCTGGCTCATGAGACGGGCCTGGAGGCCCACGTGGGAATCGCCCATTTCCCCTTCAATTTCCGCCCGGGGCACAAGCGCCGCCACGGAGTCGATGACGATGACGTCGACGGCGCCCGAGCGGGTCAGCTGGTCGGCGATCTCCAGCGCCTGCTCGCCCGAATCGGGCTGGGAGATCAGCAGATTGTCCACGTCGACGCCCACCTTGCGGGCGTAGTCCGGGTCCATGGCGTGCTCGGCGTCGATGTAGGCCGCCGTGCCGCCAAGCTTCTGGGCCTCGGCCACCACGTGCAGGCAGAGCGTGGTCTTGCCCGAAGCTTCCGGTCCGTAAATTTCCACCACGCGCCCCCGGGGCAAGCCGCCCACGCCCAGCACGATGTCCAAGGGCAGGGCGCCCGTGGGCAAAATTTCCACTCTCACTTTGGCCGACTTCTCGCCCAGCTTCATGATCGCTTCTTTGCCGTGGGCCTTCTCAATGGTCGCCAAAGCCAGCTGAAGGGCCTTCATTTTTTCTTCTTTTGTCGTCATACCGCCTCCGCTTTTCTCTCGAAATCTATTCTTTAGATGATAGGAAATAGGCGCAGGCCTAGATAGGCCAAGCCCCAGGCGATGGCGCCGGCCACCAGGTCGTCCGCCACGATGCCCCAGCCGCCCGGCAGCCGCGCCGCCGCGTTTCCCCAGGGCCCCTTGAGCACGTCAAAGATCCTGAACAAAATGAGGCCCGCGGTCATGGGCCAAAGAGTCCGGGGCAAAGCTATACAGGCCAGCCAAACCCCGGCCACCTCGTCGATCACGATGCGGGGGTCGTCGTGGCCCAGCTGTTCTTCGGCGATTTGGCTGGCGACGACGGAAAAGACCACCAGCGCCGCAAAGATCACCCAGGCGCCGGCCGTCGGGCCAGGCGTCAGCCACACCAGCGCCCAGCCCGCCAGGGAACCCAGGAGACCTGCGCCTTTCCATTTCTTGTGGGGAACGAGCCGGTAGGGCAGGGCGCCGACGTAGGCCACGGTGGCCGCCGCGGTCATTAGCCGGCGAAACAAATTCAAATGTTTTCCCGAAGGAGGTTGCGGTGTTTGCGCAGGTAGCTGATGCCGGTGATGATGGAAATAAGCGTGGCGGCGAACACCAGCCAGTAGGGCACCCACTGAAGGACATGGACCGCGTCCGCCCGCCAGCCGGTCAGCACGGCCAGCTTTTCCGGAGTGTAGCCCCAGAACCGCTCCAGGGCCGAGCCGGTGATCAGGCTCACCAATATGGTGATGACGGCGATATTTTGTACGGTGGTCTTAAACTTTCCGCCGTCGTCGGCTGCCACGATCTTGCCTTGGCTGGCCGCCACGCCCCGCAATCCCGTGATCAAGAATTCACGTCCCACGATGGCCACCACCATCCAGGCGGGCACGTGCAGCTCCTTCAGCTCGACGAAGGAAATGAAGGCCGCGGTGATGATGAGTTTGTCGGCCAGGGGATCAAGGAACACCCCCAGGGAGGTGATCAAGTTGTATTTCCGAGCGAGGTAGCCATCCACCAAATCCGTGATGCCCGCCCCGACGAATATCATGAGCGCCGCAATGCGGGTATAAACGTTGTCGGCGAAGGTGAAAATCATAAAAAACGGCACCGCCGACAGCCGCCACATGGTAAGCCGGTTCGGGAGGTTCACGGTTGATTCTCCCTCCCCCCCTGTGGGGCCGGTCGCAGAGCGCCCGGCACCTGGGGCGCCAGAGGCGCTGATGCGGGAGGGCCGGGGAGGGGGGTGACTTTGGCCGTTAAATTTATGCCTTCAATTCCCGTCACTCTAGCACGGTAGAATCCGGATGTCTCCGGCAGCCGGTCCAGCTCCACCACCCCGTCCACTTCGGGAGCCTGGTGCCGGGCGCGGGCGTATCGCTTTCCGTCCGGCCCGGTTTCCACCAATATTTCCAAGGTTTTTCCACGCCTGCCGGCGTCGCGTTTGGTCTTCTGGGTTTCGTGCTCGTCCAGGAGCCTCTGCCAGCGCTCCGCCGCGATCTCCGTCGGCACTTGGTCGTCCATCCGCGCTGACGGCGAACGTTCCTCAAAAGAATAGGGAAAGACGCCCACATGCTCAAAATAACCGGCCCGCACCACGGCGAGGATTTCCTGAAAATCCTTTTCCGTTTCACCGGGGAAGCCGACGATGAACGTCGTGCGGAGGGCGAGGCCGGGCACCCGTTTGGCTAATTTTTCGAGCAGAGCAGCGGTCTGCTTTTGGCCCCAATTTCGGGCCATGGCCTTTAACATCCGATCGGAAAAGTGCTGCAGTGGCATGTCCAAGTAACCGCAGAGCTTGGGGTCGCCGGCGAGCAGGTCGATGAGCTCATCGTTCACTTCCGACGGGTAGGCGTAGAGCATGCGCAGCCACCGGGTCTCGGGCCAGGAGGACAATTCCCGCAAAATGTCCGGCAGGTTCATGCCGGGCCGGTCCTCGCCGTAGGCGGTGGTGTCCTGGGAGATCAAAACCAGTTCTTGAATGCCGCGCTCCACCAAGCCCCGGCCTTCGGCGAAAATATCCTGGGGATCACGGCTCTTTAAGTTCCCGCGCAGCTGAGGGATCACGCAGAAAGTGCAGCGGTGGTTGCAACCCTCGGAAATGCGCAGGTAGGCCGACTTTTGTCCGGGACGAAGCGGCCGCGGGCGCGAAGGGTCGTGATAGCCCGAAGGGGCGGAGGCGTTCGGGCCAGGGGCGCGGCGGGCGATCAATTCCGGCAGGCGGTCAAATTGACCGGTGCCGAGCAGGGCGTCGACGCCGGGATAGGCCTTGCCGTTCAAATATTGGGCGAAACACCCGGTCAACACCACAAAGGCCCGCGGCGCGGCCCGCCGGACTCGGCGCAAGGTGGCCTGGGCCTCCTCTCTGGCTTCGCCCAAGAACCCGCAGCTGTGGACCACCACCACTGAGGCGCCGGGGATGTCGGCGGTGAGTTCCCAGCCTTCGGCGGCCAGGCGTGACGACATGCTTTCGGCTTCGACCTGGTTCTTGGCGCAGCCCAAAACCACGAAGGCGACGCGCCCCCGGGCGGAATTCAGGGTTTTCAAGGGACTGGGACGGTGGTGGTGCTGGGAACGACCGGAGGCAGTTTCGGGGGGCGGCTGACCACGGGCCGCGCCACGAAGCGCGCGGCCGGATTGGCGGTATCTTGGATGTCGTCCGGGGCCGGCCAAAGAATTTCCATAGGTCCCGGGGTCGACGGCAAAGTCAGAGGAGTTCCGTCGATGGTGAGCGCCACGCGGGAAATATTGCCGGCGCGCAGGCGAATCTGTTTCTGAAAGTTCCATTTGCGGGTTTCGGCGTTCACCAAGGTGCCTTCAAAGCGCACCGACCCGTCCAGCCAAATGCGGAGCCAGACCATGTCTTTGGCCTGCACCACGCCTTCGTGGGTCGTGACCGCGGGCGCGGTGGCAATGGCGACCGGGGACGAGGACGGCAGCGGGACTTCGGTATCGTCCACCTGATGCAGGGCAAGGCTGGGCGCCGTGGCAGGCCTGCCCTGGCGGCGGACAAAATAGGCGGCGATCAAGACCAGGAATACCACCCCCAACAGGACCAGGGGCATCCGGATTTGAAAGAAGGGCTCGTCGTCCACGGCCTCCGGAACGGGTTTGGGATGGGTGAATCCGGGCTTGTCCACCTCGCCCGAAAGCTTCCGGAGCCTGTCCGTGAGCTCCGTTCCGTCCAAGCCCAGGAATTCCGCATATTTGTTGAGGAAACCCTCGAGATACACCCGGGCCGGCAACTCGATCCAGTGCTCATCTTCGAGCGCCTTCAAGAACTTTACCTGGATCCGCAGGGCGTCGCTCGCTTCCTCCAGTGTCAGATTTTTTTGGATGCGGCGGTTTTTAAGGGCTTGGCCGATGGGTGTTATTTCTTCGCTCAATTATTTCTCCCCGAAAGGCATTTGGAGGACGTCGGTTCCCTCCGGCGGAGAGAACGTGAAGAGGGCGTCGGAAACCGACGGATTCAACTCGGCCCCGGAAATCTGGGTCAACACGGTGGCCGAGGGCGAGGTCAGTTCTGTTTTGGCCGGCAGGCCTTTGTCCATGTCCACCCAGAGGCGCATCTCATAGCCGCTTTTTTCGGACTTGGGCTTCAGCTTCAGCACGGGCTGGGCCGCGGCCGGATTTTCAACGGAAAAATCATATTTGGCCTTCATCTGCTTGACGCTCAGCCGGAACGGCGCGAGGCCCTCGGGAAACCCGGCGGATTGCGCCCAGGAAGCCATGGACTGCTTCAGGGCCTGCTTGCGCGCGGGCATATGGACCCACAGCGTGGCGCCGTCGGAAATGAATACCTGGGGGTCTTGGGCCTTGATCTCCACGCGGAACTTGTCCGGCCGCTTGAATTGGGCGCGGCCGCGCGTCTGGAGCCCCTGCTTGCTCACCGAGAGCTGGACGTTTTGAGAAAAGTCAAACTTCACGCTGGTCATTTCCCGCTCGGTCTTTTCCAGGCGCGCCAAGACTTGGTCGACGGTGGCTGCGGGCGCGGCGGCGGGCAAAATGCAGGCGGCCAAAAGGCCGGCGAAACGGCGCATGGGAAATCCTTTAGGATCCGGCTTCAGCGGGAGCGGGATCCTCGCGCGGCGCACGGAAGTAATCATCGATTTTATCAAAATAGATATCCCACTTGTTGGTGCCTTCGGGTTTATGGATGAAGCCTTTCACTTCCAGAAGCGACAATACGTTGGTGGCCCGCGCCGAAGAGCCGAAATGCGCTTTCAGAAGGTCCTGAGAGACGCGCTTGCGCTCCATGATGAGGCGCAGGGCTTCGTCGAGCTGCTGGCGGGTCTCCGCGTCGTCCTTGGCGGCGTTGGCCGCGGCGATCTTGGCGAAGAGGTCGTCGTATCGCGGCTTGGCCTGGTCCTTGGCGAACTTGACCACCGCCTCCACTTCCCGCTCGGAAACATAGGCCCCCTGCAGGCGGATGGGCTGGGGCGCGCCGGCGGGCAGGAAAAGCATGTCCCCCCGCCCCACCAGGGATTCCGCGCCGGGGACGTCCAGGATGACGCGGCTGTCCGTGAGCGAGGCCACCCGCAGCGCGATCCGGGCGGGCAGGTTGGCTTTGATGACGCCCGTGATGACGTCCACCGACGGCCGCTGCGTGGCCAGCACCAGGTGGATGCCCACCGCGCGGGCCATCTGGGCCAGGCGCTGGATGCAGTCTTCCACTTCACGGGCCGAAATCAGCATGAGGTCGGCCAGCTCGTCGATGATGACCACGATATAGAATTCCGGCGGCAGGCCGTTGGCGACCCGCTTCTCGTTATAACCCTCGATGTTGCGGACGTTGGCGCTGGCGAAAACTTCGTAGCGGTGCTCCATCACCTGCACCAGCCGCTGCAGCGCCTTGGCCGCCTCCTTGGGCTGGGTGATGACCTGGGCGCCTTCGGCGCCCACGCGCGGGTCATAGAGGTGGGGCATGCCGTCGTAAAAAGGCAGCTCCAGGCGCTTAGGGTCGATGAGCACGAACTTGACCCGGTCGGGCGTCGTGCGCAGCAGAATGGACATGATGAGCGAGTGGATGCAGACCGATTTTCCGGTGCCCGTCGCCCCGGCCACGAGGAGATGGGGCATGGGCGCGAGGTCCGTGATGTAAGGCTCACCAGAACTGGTCTTACCCAAAGCCACCATCAAGGGCGATTTGTGGTTTTGAAACCGCGGATCGCCGAGGATCTCTTTCAAAGTCACCGTCACCGAATCCGGATTGGGGATCTCGACGCCGACGGCCCCCTTGCCCGGGATCGGGGCCAGGACCCGCACGCGGGCGGCTTTCATGGCCAGCGCGATGTCGTCGGCGAGGTTCACGATCGAGCTGATTTTGACGCCGGGGGCGGGCTCCAGGTCAAAGCGCGTGATGACGGGGCCGGGGTGGATGTCGGTGGTCCGGGCCTCCACGCCGAAATTGGCCAGGGTCTGCTCGAGTATCCGTGCCTTTTCCACCAGGGTTCCCTCCGCCGGGGCGGCATGGGCGCTGGACGGTTCATTCAAAAGCGAAAGCGGCGGTACAGTATACGGACGCGCCGGCGCGTCCGGGCTATCAGGGTCTGATCTCGCTGCCGAGGGCGTCGTCGGCGTCTCCGTCTTGGCTGCTGACTTCGCCAGTGGCAGATCCACCTGCTTTTCGATTTTAGGAGGCGTGATCACCACGGGCGCCGGACGCTCGACCGTCCGGGCAGTCGTCTCAATCGCCGCCATGGGCCGGGGTTTGACCACGGGTTCGCGGGGCGGGATCGACGTCTGACGGCGCGCGGCCTTCCACTGCGCCAAATCTTTCTGGATGGCGTCCCAAAACTTTTCCGCCAGCGCCAAGGGCGAAACGTGGAAAAGGCCGGAGGCGGTCAGGCCGATGCCGATGAGGGAGACCAGCCAGGCGCCGGGCATCCCGAAGAGCCGGGTGAGGAAGGCGGCCCCGGCCCGGCCGACGACGCCGGCGTAGTTGACGCCAAAAGCCAGCTGGGTCAAAAGGGTTATGAAGGACAACAGGAAGAATTGGAGGGCCAGCGCCAAGGTCGTGCGCAAGGTGGCCTGGGGCCAGGGCCGGGTGAGGGCGACTCTGAGGCCGACGTAGCCGGTCCACGCCGGGACGAAAAAGCGCCCCACGCCGAAGACGGTGGCGAGGGCGCCTTTGATGGGCCGGCCCCATTCACCCGCTGGGAATAGAACGCAATACAGGGCGATGGCCGAGGCGGACATGAGTACCGTCCCGATCGCGCGCGATTGGCCCGCCGCGGAGGCCCGCCGGCGCTTGGCGGCGGAGCGGAAGCGGGCGAAGAGGTTGGTGGAGGCGCCGCGGGGACGCCCGTAAGCCCTGAATTCGTTCATTGTCGTCGGCTATTCTACACTTTTCCAGAGGGCGTACAGGCCCAGCGCCGCGGTATAAACGGCGAAAGGCCAGAGCCGGCGGGCGGCCAGGAACCGCATCAAAAGGAAGAGCGCTCCCAACCCGACCAAAAAGCTCACCGATAAGCCGATCAAAGAGGGGATGAAGGGAAGCGCGCTCACGTCTTTGGCCATGAGGAGCGTGGCGCCGGCGATCGCCGGCATCGCGGCCAAGAAGCTGAACCGGCCCGCCTCGTTCCAACGCCAGCCTAGGGCGAGGGCCACGGCGATCGCTTTCCAGCACATTGGGATCCTAAGCTTAGAATTCCACGTGGACAAGTTGTCGCG
>JADMIO011863278.1_pt1 | contig 103993 bp, 77 predicted proteins | sample 8958161 | NCBI WGS metagenome assembly JADMIO01 (sample SAMN16585339, study PRJNA669376) | soil metagenome | isolation source: Crop rotation soil | place: USA: Cullars Rotation, Alabama | collected 2011
CGCGACAACTTGTCCACGTGGAATTCTAAGCTTAGGATCCCAATGTGCTGGAAAGGGGATCTCGTCAAGGCGCTGCATGGCGTGCTGGAGCGCACCGGTATCGATCCGGCCTGCCTGGCGCTGGAAGTGACGGAAACCGTGTTCCGCCGCGGCCGGGGCGGCGCCGAAGACACCTTGTGGGCGTTGAAGGACCTAGGCGTGCTGCTGGTCGTTGACGACTTCGGGACCGGCTATTCCTCGCTGGAATCCTTCGCCTCGGCGCCGTTCGATGCATTGAAGATCGACCGCAGCTTCGTGATGGACATGGAAACCAATCCGCGCCACCGCGCCATCGTGCGCACCATCACCAGCCTCGCCGACGAACTGGGCCTGATGCTCACTGCGGAAGGCGTCGAGACGCCGGCGCAGGCGCAGTTGCTGCTCGGCATGGGCTGCGCCACCGCCCAGGGTTATCTGTACGCCAAGCCCATGCCGGCCGAGGCCATGGACGAAGTGCTGAGCGTCGGCCTCGAGCGGCAGTGGCGCGCCTGATTTCAGGGCAGGGCAGAGCCAGATCGCCAGCGTAACAATCCGCCCCTGTAGGAGTTCGTCCCTCGGCACGTCGCCATCTTCGCTTTACACGACGGCACCGAGGCTTCGATCGTCAAAGATCGCGCTTTTTGCGTCGCCCGCCACGCGTTGCGCGTCCAGATCGACGCTCCCGGCGAAACGCGCCACGCATTTTCCCTGACCGCCCACGCGTGGAGTGACGGCGTCCACGCCTTTTCCGTGACCGGCGACGAAAGAAGCGACCACTTCCACGCGTTTTCCCTGGACAGCGACCCAAAAAGCGACACCGATGACGAAAAAAGCGTCACCGGTGTCGCCATGCCCGTGGTGGATGTCGCTTTGCGCGACGTTGCTCAGGCCGCTTCGGCTTGCTCTGCTGGCGAACTCTTGCTGAAGCGCTCTCCCAGCTCTTTGCGCAGCCGCTCCAGACCAAAGTGACGACCGAGGGACTTCAGCATCGTGTAGCCCTGCAGCGATGCCGCCATCACATCGCAACCCAGCGCGGTCTGCGTGTCGGTGGCCCGCTGGGTCAGCCGCAGCAGGCGCATTGCGCGCGGCCGCAGCTGATCCAAAGTTTCCAGGTCCCCCTGGGCATCGGGCAAGTTAAGGCCCGGCGGCACGAGTTGAGGATTCTCCACCAACGTCACCAGTGTCATGCGGCAGAAGTACTCGGACTTATCGCCCATGCGCTTCACCCTACGGCGCTGCTGCAGGCTGAGATCAACGCATTCTGCGAAGTGGTTTTCCAGGTCGGACAGGCATTGGTCGATGGCGGCCAGTTTTTCGGGGCTGAAGCGCAGGCTGGCGAGGTTTCGGGACATGTGTCGCTCCGTGGAAGTCGTGCCCTGGCGGCACGTCTGCAATGAGACCAGAGCGTCGTCTCAGGGACTGCGACACGCGGGGGGCGATGTACGGCACAAGTCCGATCGGCTGAGTAGCAACTCCAATCGCCCCGCTTATGCTCGGGCAGCATTGCTACCCCGTTGCCAGCTTGCTGCAACGCGGCATAATGCAATCGAATCGTTTGCCTTTATCGGAGTAACCCCGTGAGTCGTGGATACAACTTCAGCGCCGGCCCTGCCGCGCTGCCGGAAGCGGTTTTGCGTCAGGCCCAGGCCGAACTGTTGGATTGGGGCAAGGCGCGCGCCTCCGTCATGGAATTGAGCCATCGCGGCAAGGAATTCATCGCCTGCGCCGAGGAGGCCGAGCGCGACCTGCGCGAGCTCCTGGCCGTGCCGGCCAACTACAAGATCCTCTTCCTGCAGGGTGGCGCGACGCAGCATTTCGCGCAGATCCCGATGAACTTCGCGCGCCGCGATCAGCGGGCCGACTACGTGCTCACCGGCGACTGGAGCGAGAAGGCGATCAAGGAAGCCAAGCCGCTGGTGAAGGCACACACCTCCGCCAGTTCCGCCGACACCAACTACGACCGCATTCCGGCACGCGCGACCTGGGATCTGGATCCGAACTCCGCCTATGTGCACGTGACGCCCAACGAAACCATCCGCGGCGTGGAATTCCCGGATGTGCCGGACGTGGGCAAGGTGCCGCTGATCGCCGACCTGTCGTCGACGATTCTGTCGCGCCCGATGGACGTGTCGAAGTACGCCATGATCTACGCCGGCGCGCAGAAGAACATCGGCCCGTCGGGGCTGGTCGTGCTGATCGTGCGCGACGATCTGCTCGAGCGCTGTCCCAAGGACATTCCGAAGATCTTCAACTACGCCGAGCACGCCGCGCAGGGCTCGATGCTCAACACGCCCAACACGTTCGGCTGGTATCTCGCGGGCCTGGTGTTCAAGTGGCTCAAGGCGCAGGGCGGTCTGGCCGCGATGGGCAAGCAGAACCAGGCCAAGGCAGACTTGCTGTATGGCTACATCGACAGCTCCGGTTTCTACAAGAACCCGGTGGAGAAGTCGGCACGCTCGTGGATGAACGTGCCCTTCACGCTGCCGCGCGAAGAGCTCGACGCCGCGTTCCTCAAGGAATCCGAGGCCGCGGGCCTGTTGGCGCTCAAGGGCCACCGCGCCGTGGGCGGCATGCGCGCCTCGATCTACAACGCCGTGTCGCTGGAAGGCGTGCAGGCGCTGGTGGATTTCATGAAGGACTTCGCCAAGCGCAACGGCTAGTGCTCGTCATCCCGGCGCAAGCCGGGATCCAGCGGCTTTCTCGATACAGACACTGGATTCCGGCTTTCGCCGGAATGACGGACCATAGGAATCAAGCTCATGTTCAAGATCCAGACTCTCAACAACATCTCCAAGAACGGTCTCGCGCGCCTGCCTGGCCAGCTGTACAGCGTGGCCAATGAAGTGGCCGCGCCCGACGCCATCCTGGTGCGCTCGGCCGACATGCATGCCGCGCCGATCGCGCCGTCGGTGCTCGCCATCGCCCGCGCCGGCGCCGGCACCAACAACATTCCCGTGGCGGAAATGAGCAAGCGCGGCGTACCGGTGTTCAATGCGCCGGGCGCCAACGCCAATGCGGTGAAGGAACTCGTCGTCGCCGGCATGCTGCTGGCCGCGCGCAACATCGCCGACGCACTGGGTTTCGTGCGCGATCTCAAGGCCGACGAAGACATCCATCACCGCATCGAAGCGGAGAAGAAACGCTTCGTCGGCTCCGAACTGTCGGGCAAGACGCTGGGCGTGATCGGCCTGGGCGCCATTGGCGTCAAGGTCGCCAACGCGGCGTATTCGCTGGGCATGCGCGTGTTCGGCTTCGATCCGCACATGACGGTGGAAGGCGCCTGGCAGCTGGATTCGTCGGTGAACAAGGCCTCGTCGCTCAACGAACTCTTCGCGGCCTCCGACTACATCAGCTTCCACGTGCCGCTCAACGACGCCACGCGCGGCATCTTCGGCGCGCAGGCGCTGGCCGTGGCGCGCCCGGGCGTGGTGCTGCTCAACTTCGCCCGCGACGGCATCGTCGATGCGGCGACGCTCAAGCAGGGCCTCGACGACGGCCGCATCGGTCGCTACGTCAGCGATTTCCCGGGCAAGGAACTCCTCGGTCATCCGCGCGTGATCGGCCTGCCGCACCTGGGCGCCTCCACGGGCGAAGCCGAAGAGAACTGCGCGCTGATGGTCGTCGACCAGCTGCGCGAATACCTCGAGCACGGCAACGTGCACAACGCGGTGAACTTCCCCAACACGCGGATGCACCGCACCGGTGAAGCCCGCCTGTGCATCGCCAACCAGAACCGGCCCAACATGATCGGCCAGCTCTCGCACGTCTTGGGCGAGGCCGGCGTGAACATCGCGCAGATGCACAACGCCTCGCGCGGCGATATCGCCTACACGCTGATCGACCTCGACTCCGCAGCGAGCGAGGCGTTGGTGGCCGGTATCCGCGCCATCGACGGCATCCTGTCCGTAAGAGTTATTTCCTGATCTGCGGCGGCTTTCGTAGGGTATGGTGCAACTCTCGTAGGGTGGGTTAGCCGGCGCAGCCGGCCTAACCCACCGGTTTCTGCAGCAACCATCGAGCACACCATGAGCGACACCAACGACCAACCGATGTCCCTCGCCGATGCGCGTGCGCGCATCGACGGCATCGACCGCACCATCCAGGAACTCATCGCCGAGCGTGCGCGCTGGGCGCTGCAGGTGGGCAAGGCCAAGGGCCCGCTCAAGGCGGCGATCGATTACTACCGCCCCGAGCGCGAAGCACAGGTGCTGCGCATGGTGGTGGACCGCAATTCCGGTCCGCTCGCCGACGAGGTGCTGGTACGCCTGTTCCGCGAAATCATGTCCGCCTGCCTGGCGCAGCAGGAGCCGCTCAAGGTCGGTTACCTGGGCCCCGAAGGCACCTTCAGCCAGCAGGCCACGCGCAAGCACTTCGGTCATTCCGCCCACGGCATGCCGCTGGCGTCGATCGAAGAGGTGTTCCAGGAAGTGCAGAACGGCAACGCCGATTTCGGCGTGGTGCCGGTGGAGAATTCGGGCCAGGGCACGATCCAGATCACGCTGGACATGTTTCTGACCTCGCCGCTCAAGATCTGCGGCGAGGTGGAACTGCGCGTGCACCAGTTTCTGTTGTCGCGCAGCGGCCGCATCGAAGACATCGAGCGCATCTATTCGCACCCCCAATCGTTTGCGCAGACGCAGGCCTGGCTGCGCGGCAATTTGCCCAATGCCGAAAAGCTTCCGGTGTCGAGCAATGCCGAAGCGGCGCGCCGCGCGCGCAACGCCGACGACGCCGCAGCCATTGGCGGCGAGTCCGCCGGCCACGTGTATGGCCTCAAGAAGGTCATCACCTCGCCGATCGAGGACCGCGCCGACAACACCACGCGCTTCCTCGTGCTGGGACGGCAGATCTTCCCGCCCTCCGGTCACGATCGCACCTCGGTGCTGGTGTTCATCAACGATCGCCCGGGCGCGCTGTTCCATGTGCTCGAACCGTTCGCGCGTCACGGCATCAGCATGAACCGCATCGAATCGCGTCCTTCGCACCAGGCGAAGTGGGAATACGCCTTCTTCATCGATTTGTCCGGCCACATCGAGGACGAGTCGATGAAAGCCGCCCTGGCGGAACTCGAGCCGCACGCGGCGCAGATCAAGGTGCTGGGCTCCTACCCGGTGGCGGTGCCGTGAGCGCGGCGGCGCCGAAGAAATCTGAGGCATTCGATGCACTCGCGCTCGCCAATGCCGCCACGCGCGCACTGCGTGCCTACGATCCGGGCCACGACTTGCCAGCGCTGCGCACGCAGTACGGCGAACGGCTGGTGGAACTGGGTTCCAATGAGAATTCGCTGGCACTCAGTCCGCGCGTGACGGCGGCGATCCAAGCCGCGTTGCCGGAAATCTTTCGTTATCCCGATCCGAAGGGCGGGGCGCTCAAGGCGGCGCTGGCCGCGCAGTTGCACGTCGATATCACGCAGATCGCACTCGGCAATGGCTCGCACGAGTTATTGATGTTGATCGCGCAGTGCTTCGCCGACCCGAGCACGTCCGTGGTGTTTTCGCAGTACGGCTTCGCCGTGTTCGCGATTGGCACGGCGGCAGTGGGTGCCAAGGCAATCCGCGTGGACGCCTTGCCGCGCGATCACGCCACCGCGCCACTGGGCCACGATCTGCCCGCACTGGCAAACGCCATTCGCAACGATACGCGGCTGGTGTTCCTGGCTAACCCCAACAATCCCACCGGCACCTGGTTCGACGATGCGGCGCTCGATGCCTTCATGGCGCGCGTGTCCAGCGATGTCGTGGTGGTGGTGGACGAGGCCTACGCCGAGTACCTCGATGCGCCGAGAACGAGCAGCGCGCTGCGTCTGCTGGCGCACTATCCCAATCTCATCGTCACACGCACGTTCTCGAAAGCCTATGCGCTGGCAGGATTGCGTGTGGGTTATGCCGTCAGCTCTCCATCGGCCATCGCGGTGCTGGAGCGCTTGCGCGAATCGTTCAACGTCAACGGGCTGGCACTGGCTGCGGCGGAAGCGGCACTGGGCGATACAGCGCATATGCGACGCTGCTGCGAGGAAACGGCAGCGGAACGCGCCTGGCTCGACGGTCAGCTGCGCGCACGCGGCTTGCGCACCTTCCCGTCGCAAACCAATTTCATTCTGGTCGATTTCGCGCGCGACGCGGCGGAAGTCGAGAGTGTGCTGTTCCAGCACGCCGTGGTCGTGCGACCGATGGTGGGCTATGGGCTGCCGACCTGTCTGCGCATCACCGTGGGCACGCGTGTGGAAAATCAACGACTGCTGGACGCACTGCCTTGAGCGGCTCGAACCTGCTCTGGGTCAGCACACCCATTGCGACACCGCTGCGCGGCACTCTGCGCGTTCCCGGCGATAAATCCATCTCGCATCGCGCCATCATGCTGGCTGCGCTGGCCGAAGGCACTTCGCACATCCGCGGCTTTCTCGAAGGCGAGGACACGCGGGCGACGGCGCGCGCGTTTGCGCAGATGGGCGTGCGCATCGACTCACCGGCGCCCAGTGAGCGCGTGGTGCACGGCGTGGGACTGCATGGCCTACGCGCGCCACAAGGCGATGTCGATTGCGGCAACGCCGGCACGGGCATGCGGCTGTTGACCGGATTGCTCGCCGCACAGGCTTTCGACTGCACGCTGGTTGGCGATGCATCCCTGTCGAAACGGCCGATGCGGCGAGTGATCGAACCGTTGGCACGCATGGGCGCACACATCGACGCGCAAGAGGGCGGCCTGCCGCCGCTGCGCGTGCATGGCGCACAAGCCTTGCGCGGCATCGATTACACCTTGCCCGTCGCCAGCGCGCAGGTGAAATCGGCGATCCTGCTCGCCGGGCTGTATGCCGAAGGCGAAACGCGCGTGACCGAACCGCATCCCACTCGCGACTACACCGAGCGCATGCTGTCCGCCTTCGGTTGGCCCATCGAATTCACGCCTGGGCGCGCGACCTTGCGCGGCGGCCACCGCCTCGTCGCTACCGATGTCGACGTGCCGGCGGACTTTTCTTCGGCTGCGTTCTTTCTGGTCGCCGCCAGCGTCGTGCCGGGTTCGGAATTGCGCTTGACGCGCGTCGGCATGAATCCGCGCCGCACCGGCTTGTTGCAGGCTCTGCGTCTGATGGGCGCGGACATCCGCGAAGAGAATGCGGGCGAGCAGGGCGGCGAACCCGTCGCTGATCTCCTCGTGCGTCACGCGCCGCTGCGCGGCATTGAAGTGCCGGTTGAACTTGTCCCCGACATGATCGATGAATTCCCCGCGTTGTTCATTGCCGCGGCCGCGGCCAACGGCGACACCATCGTGCGTGGTGCAGCGGAACTGCGCGTCAAGGAATCCGATCGCCTGGCTGCGATGTCCGCGGGTCTGCGCGCGCTCGGCATCGCCGTCGACGAAACGCCCGATGGCGCGACCATCCATGGCGGTCGACTTGGCGGCGGCTCCATCGACAGCCGCGGCGATCATCGCATCGCCATGAGTTTTTCCATCGCCGGGCTCATCGCCACCGGCGTGGTGCAGATCGACGATTGCGCCAATGTGGCCACGTCGTTTCCCGGCTTTGCCGACCTGGCCAACGGTTGCGGCTTCGCGTTAACGAACGTCGCTTGAGTCACTGAGTGCAAGAAGGTGCTCAGTCGATGGCTCTCTCGCCATCGATGCACGTGCGACATCCCCCGCAGCGATCACAATTTCGATCGCATGCTCAGCGCCATCGTCGACCAGCGCCACGGTCGTGCCGCCAACAGCGGCGGACGCGCTGCCTGAGGCAACAATGTTGATGCGGTAGGTGCTGCTTCCGTAGCGGTATGTGCAACGGAATCCCGGCCAGTGCGCCGGCAGGCGCGGATCGATGCGCAGCATCGTGCCCTCGCGGCGGATGCCCAGCAACGACTCGATGGTCAGGCGATACATCCAGCCGGCAGAACCGGTGTACCAGGTCCAGCCGCCGCGACCGGTGTGCGGGGCGACGGCGTAGACGTCGGCCGCGACGACGTAGGGTTCCACCTTGTACGTGTCAACTTCTTCCGGCGTGAGCGCGTGGCGCACGGGGTTGATCAGATCGAACAGCTGCCAGGCTTGCTCCGTGCGTCCGGCTTCCACGCAGGCCATGACCGCCCAGATCGCGGCGTGCGTGTATTGCCCGCCGTTTTCGCGCACGCCCGGCACGTAACCGCGGATGTAGCCGGGATCGAGCTCGGCGCTGTCGAAGGGTGGTTGGAGCAGCTGGATCAAGCGTGCCTGTGGCCGTACCAATTGCGCCTGCAAGGCATCGAGCGCTTGTGCGACACGTTCGTCCGTGGCCGCGCCCGACAATGCCGCCCAACTCTGCGCGATCGAGTCGATGCGGCACTCGGCATTGGTGGCCGTGCCCAGCGGCGTGCCGTCGTCGAAGTAAGCGCGGCGGTACCAGGCGCCGTCCCAGCCATGCGTTTCCAGGTTCGCGCGCAGCTGTGCCGCCGCCTCGTCGCAGCGCGCCGCGAAGGCCATATCGCCGCGCAAGCGCGCCAGCGGCGCGAAATCGAGCAGCACCCGATGCAGGAAGAAGCCGAGCCACACGCTCTCGCCGCGACCGTGCGGTCCGACGTTGTTCATGCCGTCGTTCCAGTCGCCGCTGCCGATCAGCGGCAGGCCATGCGGGCCGAAGCGCAGGCCGTGTTCGATCGCGCGCACGCAGTGTTCGTACAACGACATGCGCGTGTCCCAGCGCAGCGGCAGGTCGTAATAGGACTCTTCGTCCAGATTGAGTGCGCGCCCGTCGAGGAATCCTTCGGTCGCGTCGAGTACCGCGACGTCGCTACTGCACGCGACATAGCGACAGGTTGCCAGCGGTAGCCACAGGTAGTCGTCGGAGCAACGCGTACGCACGCCGCGACCGGCCGGCGGATGCCACCAATGTTGCACGTCGCCCTCCTTGAACTGGCGTGAGGCGCACAGCAGCAGCTGCGCGCGCAACAGTTGCGGCGCGGCATGCACCAGGGCCATGGCATCCTGCAGCTGATCGCGGAAACCAAAGGCACCACCTGACTGGTAGTAGCCGCTGCGCCCCCACATGCGGCAGGCGATGACCTGGTACACCAGCCAGCCGTTGGCCAGCGCATCGAGCGCCGGATCCGGAGTCTGCACCTCGATCGCACCGAGCAAGTGCCGCCATTGTTCACCGACCGCCGTGAGCGCGGCGCGCGCCGAACCGGTTTTGCGCAGCTGCAGAATCAGCGCAGTGGCTTCTTCGGTACTGCCCGCGGCACCGAGGCGGAAGATGATCTCGCGCGACTGGCCGTCTTCCAACTCGAACGGAATCTGAATTGCGCCGCACGGATCCATCAACGCGCCGACGCGGCCCGACAGGCGCGTGCGCTCCATCGCGGCCGGTCGCGTGAGGTTGCCGTTGCGGCCGATGAATTCCAGGCGGTCGCCGGTGAGCGTACGCGCCGGTTCATCGACATCGAAGAACGCCACCCAGTCGCCGAACTCCGGATGGAACGGATTGCGTGCGACGAGAGCGCCGCTGCGCGGATCGAGTTCGGTGGTCACGTGCATCGCCGTTTTCGGCGCGAGGTCACCAAGCACCCATTCCACGTAGCCGGTGGCCGACAGCGAGCGACGTCGCCCGGACAGGTTGCGCAGGCGCAGCACGCAGAACTTCACCGGCGCATCCGGCGAAACATAGACGCGCAGATCGGTCTGGATGCCGTCTTCGGCATGCTCGAACACGCTGTAGCCGAAGCCATGACGCGTGACGTAGTGGCCAGTGCCGCGCACCGGCAGCGGCGTCGGCGACCAGTAGCGGCCGCTCTCTTCGTCGCGCACGTAGAAGGCTTCGCCGGCCATGTCGCTGACGGGATCGTTGTGCCAGGGCGTAAGGCGATACTCGTGCGCATTGCTGCGCCAGGTGTAGCCGACACCGCTGTCGGACACGACGCAGCCGAAGCCGGGATTAGCGATGACATTGGACCAGGGCGTGGGCGTCGGTTCGCCTGGGCGGTTGACGATCACGTATTCGCGCGCGTCGGCCGAATAGCCGCCGCGACCGTTGTACAACGCGAGCCCAAGATCCGGCACCGCGGGCGGCGGCAGGCGCGCGTAACGCTCAGGTTCGCTGGGAGACAGGCGCGGCACGACCGTCTCTACGACCGGGCGGCGCTTCAGATGATCGCTGAGGTTGCCCTTGGTGTCGTTGAGGACGATGCGCGCTACAGCCAACAGCAGCACGCGATCCTCATGCGGGATCTGCTCGCCGGCGCGTACGAAGATGCCACCCGGACGCTCGAGCACATTGGCCTCGACGCTCGCGGCCACCATCCCCATCAGCGCATCGTGCAGATCCTGCCGATAGCCAGCGCGCTCCTCATTCCAAATGACGAGGTCGACCGACATGCCCTTCATGCGCAGGTAGGCATGGGCCTGCACGGCGCCGCGTGCCAGCTCGAGGTTGGCGACATCGCTGATCTGCACCAGCATGATCGGCAGGTCGCCCGAAATGGCGTGCGCCCACAACCCCGGCTGGCCGCGCCGGTTGCGCAGCACCAGTTGCGCGTCCGCGCGCAGCGACGGGTGGTTGCACAGAAGGCGTCCGGCGAGTCGCGCATAAGTCTGCGCCTGTGCTTCGCTGATATTGAGCTGGCGCAGCGAAACCTGACTATGGGTCCAGGCCAGATCGATGACGCGATCGGCCAGCGGACGGTCGTAATACTTGTCGGCGAGCAGCAGACAATGCTCACGGCTGGCGCCTACGCCGATGACCAGGTCGACATGCACGGTGGCCTCGGCGGCCACGCGGATGCGGTGACGGACTGCGACGATCGGGTCGAGCACCGAGCCCGCGGTACCGGACAGTTTGGCATCGCGCTCCATGGCCGCCGGTTGTGCCGTACTGCGTCCGCGACCGATGAAGCGCGCCCGGTCGGTCTCGTAGGAAACGCCCAGGCTCTCACCCTCGTGCACCACCATGAGATGCATAAGCCACGGCGGCGTGTCGCGCCGGTCGCGCGGCCGGCGCGAACACAGGATCGCGTTACGCGTCGGTACGATTTCGGTCTGCACGAACAACTTGCTGAAGGCGGGATGCAGGCCGTCGGCAATCGCCGGCGCGAGCACGACTTCGGCGTAGCTGGTGATTTCGAGGATGCGCTCGGTCGAACTGAGGTTGGTGATGCGCGTACGCCGCAGCTCGATATCGTCTTCGGGCGACACGACGATTTCCGTGTGCGTCTCCCAACCGCCCTGGCGGCGCCGGTATTCGACGCGCGCTTCGGTGAAGATCGCAGCGTAGCTTTCGCCGGGTTGCAAGGTGGGTTGGAACGCCGTCGACCAGATGCGACCGGTACCAACGTCGCGCAAATAGCAGTAACAACCCCAGGCGTCGCGCGTCGGGTCTTCGTGCCAGCGCGTGAGTGCGATGTCGCGCCAGCGACTATAACCGCCGCCGGCGCTGGTCAGCATGACCTGGTAGCGGCCGTTCGACAGCATCTGCACGGCAGGCGTGTCGGGATCGGGGCGATCGAAGACGCGCAGCGGCACCGACGACGTGTCGGACGGCTCGCGCGCATCGACCAGGCGCGGATCGCTGGCCGGTCGGCCGGTTGCGCGCGGCACGCGCTCCTGCAGCAATAGCAGTGCCGATTGCACTTGGGGATCGGCCTCGAAGCGGCGCTGCATCGGTCGGTCCAGCAACACGTGCGCCAGCGCCAGCAGTGTCATGCCCTGGTGGTGCGCCATATACGAGCGCACCACGGCCTGCGACTGCCCCGGCGCCAGACGCGTCGCCGTGTAGTCGATCGCTTCGTAGTACCCATAAGTCCCCAGCCAGCCCAGCTCGCGCAAGCGCTGCAGGTTGGCTGCCGCGGCGTTCGGTAGCGCGAGCAGGGCGAGCGCGGAGGCATAGGGAGCGATGACCAGCTCCTGTGCCAGACCGCGCTGCAGGCCAAGGCCGGGCACGCCGAAGGCGCGGTACTGGTAGTTGTTGGCCGCGTCGGTGAGGTTGTAGCCGCACTCCGATACGCCCCAAGGCACGTCGCGCTCGAGTCCGTATTCCAACTGGCGTGTCACCGCAGCGCGCGCCGTTTGCTCGAGCAGCGAACGCGGATACGTCGGCATCACCAGGTTCGGCATCAGGTACTCGAACATGGAGCCGCTCCACGACAGCAGCACCGGCGCACCGCCGGCGCGTGTCAGCAACCGACCGAGCGAGAACCAACCTTTGGTCGGGATGCGCCCCTGCGCGATGGCGACGAAAATGCCGAGCCGCGCTTCCGAAGCGAGCAGGTCGTAGTAACTGAGATCGCGTCGGTGATCGCTGACGTTGAAACCGATGGAGAACAGGTCGCGTGTGCGGTCGTAGAGGAATTCGTAGTCGAGTTCGGCGAATTCCGCCGCGCGTGCGGCAAGGCTTTGCAGCCGTGCCGTGTCATCCACCGGAACAGGAGCAGTCAGTTCGTCGATAGCATGCGTGCATTGCTGCACGAGGTTGCGCGCCCAGCTGCCGCGCTCTTCTTCACCGGTCGTGGCCACGACCAGCTCCTCGGCTTGGAGGCGCAGCTGTTCCAACGAGGCGAGTGCCGTCGCAGAATCGGGCCCAGCTTCGGCGGCCGTGGTCGCCGCACCGATGGCGTGCGCGAGTGCCCTCTGCGCCGCTGGCAGCATCCCGTGCAGCACGAGCGCGGTGTCGATGGCGCCGCGCAACGCCTGCACTGGTGAAGGTGCCGCGCCGATCAGTGCCAGTAATCCCTGGCGCAGTGTCAGCAGGTGTCCGGCGAGGTTGCCGCTGTCGACGGTCGACACATATCGAGGATGCAATGGCGCGAGGCTGCGCGTGTCATACCAGTTGTAGAAATGCCCGCGGTGCCGCTCAAATTGATCCAGTGTGTCGAAGGTCGCCTCGATGCGTTCGATCAGGCGCGCGCGCGTGATGTAACCGAAGTCGTACGCCGAGAGACTCGCGAGCAGGCCCAGGCCAATGTTGGTCGGCGAAGTGCGGTGCGCCAACACGGCGCCGGGCTGTTCCTGGAAGTTGTCCGGGGGCAGCCAGTGGTCGGCCGGGCCGACGAATTGTTCGAAGTAGCGCCAGGTGCGCCGCGCAACTTCGCGCAACAGCGGAATGTGGTGCGGGTCCAGCTGTGCTGCAGCCGCCTGCGGTGCGCGGCTGGCGGTCCAGGCCACCAGCGGCGCGAGTAACCACAGCACAACAAAGGGCAGGGCGACCGGCAAGGCCACGGAATGCGTCGTGGCGATCGCATAGCCGATCAGCACGCCAGTGGCGGGCGCGACCAGCATGCGACGCAGCAGGCTGCCGAAGCTGTCGTCGCCCTTGCGTTCGACCACGCTGGACGGTACCCACTCGAGCAAGCGCCGCCGTGAGACATGACGGCGCCACAGCGTGCGCACAATGGCGTCGAGCGCGATCCAGGTCTCGTAGGGCAGGCACACCAACGTGAACAGCGTTTGTCCCAACCGGCGCGCACCGTTGCCCAGTGCGAATCCCACGTGCTGACCCCAGGTTGCATCGGCCGGCTTGCGCGCTGTCGCGAGCAGGGTTTCCACCAGGATCGGCAGGAAAGTGAGGAACATCGCGCAAGCGGTCCAACGCAGCGGCGCGTCCAATTGCGTCCAGGCAAGAACAAGCAGCGCGAACAGCGAAGGCGCCACCAGGCTGCGGCGCAGGTTGTCGAATATCTTCCAGCGCGATAGCGCCGACAAGGGATTGCGTTCCCGGCTGCCGTCGGCGCGGGGCACCAGCGGCCAAAGCCAGGGCGCGATCTGCCAGTCGCCGCGGATCCAGCGTTGGCGGCGCTTGATGTCGGCACTGTAGCTTTGCGGAAAGTGCTCGAAAACCGCGAGATCGCTGGCGAGCCCGGAACGGGCGTAGCAGCCTTCGAGCAAGTCGTGACTCAGGATGCGATTGTCCGGCATGCGACCTGCCAGAGCGCGCTCGAAAGCGTCGACGTCGTAGATGCCCTTGCCGGTGAACGAGCCTTCGCCGAACAGATCCTGGTACGTGTCCGAGACCGCTCGCGTGTAGGGATCGAGGCCGGGGTCGCCGCCGAATAGCGTGGCGTACAGTGACGTGCCACCCAACGGCAACGCGGTACCCACCCGCGGTTGCAGGATGCCGTAGCCGGTGGTCACGCGCTCGCGGTCGGCGTCGAAGCCGGCACGATTCAAGGGGTGATTCAACGTGGCAACCAGCTCCTGCGCGGCATCGTGTGGCAGCTGCGTGTCCGCGTCGAGGGTGATGACGTACCGCACCGCGCGCAGCGGCTCGATGTCGCCGACGATGTGCGAGAAGCGACCTTCGGCATGGCCGCGCAGCAAAGCATTGAGGTCGCCGAGCTTGCCGCGCTTGCGCTCTTCGCCCATCCATGCGTGCTCGCTGGCGTTCCAGCGCCGCGGGCGATGCAGCAGGTAGAACACACCGCTGCCGCTTTCCGCGTACAACCGATTGAGACGTTCGATGCCGTCGGCCGCCACGGCGAGTACGTCCGCGTCCGCTGGCAAGTGTTCGGAAGAGGCATCTGCAAAATCGGTCAGGAGCGCGAAGTAGAGATTGGCCTGGCGGTTGGCGAGATAGCGAATCTCCAAGTCGTCCACATCGGCCTGTGCCGACGCGGTGTTGGACAAGAGCGTGGGCACGACCACCAGCGTCGTTGCCTCCAGCGGCAAGCCCAGCGAATAGTCCATGCGCGGCAGCGCCTGCGGCGCGACGAGGTGCGCGGCGAGCCAGTTGACGACGATCACGCCCAGCTGGCTCGCGATCACCACCAGCAGGCCGAGCACAGCCATAAGGGCGGGCATCCCCGTGGGCAGAGGCAGCATGGCAGCGGCGCCGACCAGCGCGAGCGTCAGCAGCGCGATGGCACCGAGGTAGGCCGATACCGGCAGGTGCTGATACGTGACGCGCAGACCGCAGGCATGCTGCAAGGTGCTGCGCCCCGCGTCGACCAGATAGTAGCCAACGTGCGCCTGCGGCGTGCCCGATGTGGCCGCAGCGGCCAGCGCAATGGCCGCGCTCGCGACGTCCTCTTCGGCCTTGCCTGATTTGCGCGCCAGGCGTTCCACCACATGCCGATAGTCGTCGCGCGTGGCGAAGTCCATGCGCGCGTAGATTTGCGCCGGGTCGGTACTGAGGATCGCTTCGATGCGGCTCAGGGCCTCGACGAAGCCGCGCCAGTCCGTGGACAGCAGCAGACGCAGGCTGCCGATGCTGTTGCTGACCGACATCTGATCGGCGGCTTGTTGCTGGTGCTCGGACTGCACCAATTGCTCGATGGTGAGGCCCTCTTCGGCCAATCGCTGCGCCAGCCATGAGACGGGCAGAGCGAGCGACGCGCTCTGGCCCTGCAGCCGCTGCATCAGCTCGGCGACGAAGGAACTGCTCGCCGGCGGATCGGAGCGCGCCATGTCGGCGACGGCGAGGATCAGGCTCTTGGGATCGTGCGCGACGATCTCGGCCATCGTGTCGCCCCAGTCGGCGGCGAGGTCGCGGTGCCGTCGATCCAGCGCCACACGCGTGGCGACCCGGCGCAGGTTCTCGATCAGGGCCAGTCGCAGCATGATGGGGATGGCCCACAGCTCACCCAGCGTGAGTGGCGCTACGCGTTGGTACGCGGCGACGAAGCGGTGCAGGCTCTGCGGATCGAAGCGACCGTCGCCGTGGGAAATGGCATTCAAGGCAATGTCGTAGATGCGCGGCAGCCCGGCCGATACGCCGTTGACGAGCCGCGGCAGCTGCCAGCTGTAGCCTTTGGGAAAATGCCGGCGCGCAGTGCGCACGTGCTCGTCGACCAGATAGTAGTTGTCGAGCAGCCACTCGCTGGCCGGCGTCACGCGACGGTCTTCGCGGATCGCTGCGGTGACGAGCGCGCAGGTATCGATCAGCACCTGTTCGTTTTCTGCAAGGCGCGCGAGCAGGCGGTTGGGTGCGCGACCGCGCTGCACGCGATGGAAAGCGGCCAATATGGGGCCGTGCTCCTCCATCTGATCGGCACTGAAGAGTTCAGCGCGCAGCGGCGATTCGACGTCGCGGTTGAACGCGGCATCGCGCTCCGGTGCGCCCAGTAACGCACGCAGGCGATCGGTGAAGGTTGTGCGCAGCGTCATCGCGCACTCAACCCTGCGATCGGGGTCGACCCAGACCGCTCATTACGCTGCGCCACATCCGGCATGCACAGATCCTCGTCGGCAGCGGTGGCAAGCAGAGCCATCTCCTTAGTCTCCGGTCCGCGCGATGGGCTGTCGCGGACCGGTGGAGGATCGCACTCGCTATGTGTACGGGTGCTCAACGCGCGCGACGCTGAACCATTCGCGACGCATGCCGCTAGTCGCCAACAGAAGATTTCCAGGGTCCGCGTTTCGCAGCGTTCGCGCAAACGATCGCGTCGCGCAGTTGTTCGAAATGCATCAGCGCATAGTGATAGAGGCCGTTGGTATAGGTGATGCCCAGGCGTCCCATGAGGTCTCGTTCGTCCGCAGAGGGACCCCCAGATCGCATCGCCGAGCCGACGCTGCGTCGGTTGGGTCGCGCTGCGGTGGGGGCGCGCATGCCGCTGTCGGCGATGGGCGCTAGCGGGCGAAGTTCCAGGGGGATCAGCGTGTCGGCCTTTGAGCGCGCAACATGTCCGCCCTCGGAGATGTAGGCATCGACCGCCGCGTCGTAGAGGCGTTGGTCGGCAGGCGAGTAGATCGGGGCGTTCATAGCGGAGCCTTCGTTGCGAGCGACGCGTTCACTGCACGGCATCGCGATCGCGGAGTTCCGCGCCGAACTACATAGTCGAACGAAGCTGCCGCCGTGGCGCCGCAAAAGCGACCCATCCCTGGATCGCACCTTGCGATGCGGCTTGCGCCGACCGTGAGGTGACCTGAGCATAGCTATTCGACAGCGGTTTGTATGTTCGTTAACGCACATACAACGACGCGCCGATTCCGTCGCGATGCATCGTCAGCCGGCTGTCACGCCAGGATCGCGTTTCTGCACGAGTGCCGCAGTCACGGGTGATACGCGATGCGGCAACTTGGGCTGCGCCTGGCAGCGCTAGAAATTCTGTTCGAACCAGCGGTAGGCCGCATCCATCAACGCGTCCTGGGAGCTGACTGTGAGGGCTTGCTGTCCCAGCATCTCCTCAATCTGCGCTGCCAGCTCCATCGCGCCGTTACGTCGGGCGGCGAACTGGCTCAACCCGGCGTCGTCGATGCTGCCGCACGGCTGATCACGCCTTGAGACCGTCACACCCACTCCGGCCGTGAACAGCGCCGAACAAGGGGTTCCGTCGGCGAGTTCGAGTTGCACGTTGCTGGTTGCGGCCGACATAGAACCTCCTCACCGGACGGTGGAGTACGCCAATTTGTCGAAGCACGCCTTCCAACGAGCGCCAAGTCCGGCGCACCGCGCATCCTTTCCGATCTGCTCCGATCGCGACTACCGCAGCTGTTCCATTCGTTCAGCGCGGCCACGCGCGTTCGGCTTGCCATCAGCGACTGCTGGCTCCTTGCGCAGAACGGCGACAGACTTGCCCTGTCGTGCGAGCTCAACGAGTTCATGCTCGTGCTCGACCAGATGTACTGCAGACTGACACTGGCTGCAATAGCGCAGATGCGGGTAGCCAGGCAGCGCCTCCAGCAATTGCCAACGCCGCGTGCACTTTTCGCTCAGGCGGCAATGTTCGATCGCAATCATCACGCGACGCAACGGCCCGTTTCGTGCACTGTGGCCACGGGCGAATCTGCATCGGCGTAGCGCCATGCGCGCACGCTCTCGATTTCGTAGCCTGACCAGCGTGAGCGGAATGTCCGCTCAGCGTAGGTGCCATGGATGGGAATGTCCCGCCCATCCAGGACGAAATCGACCGGCTGGCCTTCGCGTGGCAGCCCCGTGGCGTTGGTGAATTCCTGACTTGCCATGGTCTTGACCCTCGTACATGCAGCGTTAATCGCAACGAGAGCAAAAAACGGTCGTTGCTGACGCCGAGCATCATGCCTGCGTGCAGCAGACGGCCTCTGTGCGGTACAGCACATGGGACGGTGGATACAAGATTGCTCTCGTTGATCGCCACTGCGCCAAAACGCGCCATGTTCGGAAACGCACATCGAACAAGTGAATGCCTTGCTAGAGTTCTTCTGCACTGGACCTTGTCGTCCTCAAGACGGCAAGGGTTCTCAATTCCGATCTGGATGGCATTCCGAGGAGTCCATATGAAACGGAACATCGGCATCCTGGCAGGCACAGCACTGCTCTCGTTTCTTGCTCCGGGGCTGGTCCGCGCCGAGAACCTCGTGCATGCGCCGCAGGGCGGTATCGCCCGATGGGCCGGCATACCAGCCAAGGAATGCGGCGTCTACGGCAAGCGATATCCTGCCGTCGACTCGGTGTGCTACTACCCGGTAGACATCCAGACGCGTGTCGGCAGTCACCAGATCGCCCTGTGGGATCAGCAAGGCAAGCAGCACCAGGGGCACCTAGTCGTGGTGGAACAACAGTTCCCGGAAGTCAGCTTCGATCTTCCGCCTGCATTGAACCGTTATCTTGAACCCTCTGCCGAAGAACATGCGCGCGCTGCCAAGGAAAGCGCGGAGGTAGCCAGAATCCTGCACGCTTCCGACGAAGCGCCGCATTTTTCGCTGCCGCTGGGCAAGCCGACCGGCACTATGCCGCAAAGCGCAAACGATTTCGGCAGCATGCGAACCTTCAACGGCAAGGTGAAGAGCCTGCACAGCGGTCTGGACTTTCCAGTCAATGAAGGCAGCAGCGTCAAAGCAATGGCGGCTGGGACCGTCGCACTTGCGGCCGATCACTTCTTCACCGGCAATGCGGTGTACATCGACCATGGCGACGGCTTGATGAGCATGTACTTTCATCTGAAGTCGGTCGCCGTGCGCAGCGGGGATGCGGTCAAGCGCGGCCAAACCCTCGGCACAGTCGGCGGTACCGGTCGCGCCACCGGGCCACACCTGCACATCGGCGTGCGCTGGCAAGGCAAACGCATCAATCCGGAACGCCTGCTCGAAGCGCCAGCCAAGTTGCCGAGCGTCGACGATACAAGACTAGAAGCGCAAGAAAAGATTCGCGAGGGCGACGAGCAGGAACCAAAAGAAACCGATGCGCCGGAAGACGGCGGCTGAGCGAGGTGCCTGCTGCCGAAGCAGTAGCAGGCTACTGACTTTCCTGGTTCGCTTCAGGCTCGTCCGGATTCGCCGTAGCGCAGCCACACCTCGGCGATCGCCTCCGAGCCGAACACGCGTGATTCCTGGCCCAGCTCGCGCGCGGCGATTTCGCCGTGCTCGAGCTTGGTCACGTTAAGCGCATCCTTCAACACGAACGCCGTGCGCACCCCTTCGAAGCCCCAGCCAACCAGCGAGTGCAGGATCAGATGTTGTTCTTCCGGGGTCGGCAACGGACCGGTCAGTTCGCTCACCACCAGCACGCGCACGGCGCGATGCTCGCGCACCAGGCGGCCGACCTCGCGCCAGCCATCGATACTCGCCTGGGGCGTGGAGCGTTGTCCGGTGATGACGACGCGCAAATAATCGCCCTGGGGCTCGGCGCGAACGGTGTAAGGAGGCTGGTTCGATGTCATGACGGTACTGGCAGTACCGCGATACTACCCTGTGCCGGCCTCCAGCATCACCTGCAGGTCGGGTCGCGCGCCGTCACTCGAAGCCGTTGGCGAAGATCACGTCGCTCAGGCCACCACCAATGTTGGTGGCGCACACCGGGTTCGGAGCATATTCGAGCGCGCCGATATCCGGCAGGCCGTCGCTGCGTGGATTACCACAGAAGTCGTTGACCACGAGCGGTGCCGACACGCCCAGATTCACAAACTGGCTGCCGTCGAGCAAATGGAAATCCGCGTTGGCCGGGTTCACGAACCAGGTCGCGAACGTGGCCGGCGTGATGCCGGTGCGATCGCCTGCGCTGGTGTGCGTGCCGCTGTTGCGGTCGTTGATGGTGCCGCTGAGCAGGTTGTTGCGCAAGTCGGCGGTGGATTCGAGGTAGCGCACGTCGATACCGCTGGTGGCATAGACGATGTTGTGCTGCAGGCGCGAATTGTTGCCCTTGTTGAGATAGATGCCGACATCGTTGCAGTTCATGATGATGTTGTTGCGCATGATGCCGTTCTGATGCTCGGGCGAACAGGTGCCGTCCTCGCAGATCGAGTTCGGCGAAGTGCCGCCGCCACCGAACGAGAGGCCCAGACGGACACCACCACTGAAGTTGCGCGTGCAACGCACTAGGTTGCGCTCGAACACGCCATCGTAGGAGTGACCTTTGAAGAAGGCCGCGTAGCTGATGGTGTCGCCGCCGCCCTTTTGATAGTCGTAGATGGTGTTGGCGCGCACTATCCAGCGCCTGCCGCCGACGATGTCGAGCTTGGTCACTGGATTGCCGGTGTTGCGCGCGCGGGTGTCGTAGAACGCGTTCCTTTCGATCAGCACATCGTCAGGAAAGACGAACACCGCGTTCACGGTCGACCCGTTGCTTTTCACCTGCGCATTGAAGTTGCGTACGATGTTGTTGCGCAGGATCACGTTGTCGGCATTGCCGAACAGATGGAAGGCATGCTCGCAGTCGTCGTCGACCGTGCACACACCTTCGATGTCCAAATCCTCGAAACGCCAATAGGCCGCGCTGACCTTGAATCCCTCGGCAATGCTGCCCGGGTTGCTGAAACGAATCAGCACCTGGCGCGGCGACGCGGCCCGCACGACGATCGGTGCACCGGCATTGCCGGGCGTGACGGCGGAAAGGTTGCTGTCGACCAAGTAGGTGCCGTTAGCGAGGACCAGTTCCTGGCCTGGCTGTGCGTTCTGGATAGCGGTACGCAAGCCACTGACGTCGCTGATCGGCACGACCACCGCGCCGGCCACAGAGGGCAGGGTCAGCAGCGCTGTCGCAAGGATAGGCAAGCGAGGGCTGAACATTGCTGTTTCCATCAAGCGGGCGTTCCCGCCTTGTGTCGATGCTACGCCGAACGACACTTGCCTCAAGCGGCGGACATCACAAACATCACAAACATCACAGGCATCTCTGCGCAGGGCCGGGGGCCACGAAAAAGTGCCAACTGGGTCCTTCCTTTGGCGCAGCGAAGTCACTATGGTTCCGCGCTTCTTTGGGAGAGGGAGCGCTGTAGACATGGTTAGACGTTTGCTTTTTACCGTGGCCTGCCTGATTGCCGGCAGCGCCCACGCAGGACTCGACAACTATGGCGTGGTGATCGGCACGCCGACGGCGCATTTCCTGGAGCCGGCGGCGAGCGAAGGCAACTGGCCGCACTATGTGGTGGATGTCAGCACCCCGGAAGGCAACTACCGCGCGGTCATCAACATGTTCAGCCGCAAGGACGAGCAGGTGCTGCACCGCGAAGTCGCCATGTATCCGTTCGGCGACTACAAGGGTGTCTTCAGCATGACCGACGGCCTGCACTATCTGCCTTTCAATACCGGTGCCGGTTCCGCCACGGGCGGTGCGCTGGATTTCGAGCGCCATCCGGCGCTGCTCAAGGACATCGGTACCACGCCGTGGAACACCTGGCCGCCGGTCGTCGGCGGTACGACCGTGCCGGTGTTCGACAATCTTTTTGCCGGTGCCAAGCGCGTCTACATCTTTGGCGAGCCCTACTACAACAACCCCAGCAGCAAGGGCATCCACGACGTCCATCAGAACCAGGGCAACATGCCCGGTACCTCGTTCGCGGCATTGAACGGGCGTTATCAGGACGGCGCAATGATCATCGAGTACGCGCCGAGCAAGGTGTGGATTCCGCGCACCTGCGGCGTGATTCCGCCGTGCTGGGGCGGCTACTACTGGTACATCCCCAATCGCACGCTGGTGAATACGCGCTTCCAGGTGCAGCGTGATTTCACCGATTCCGCGGGTATGGGCATCAATCCGACCGTGGTGAACTACAGCGGCTCGGCCGCGGCCGGTGCGGACGCCACCTACGGTCCGTTCACGGTGGCGCAGGTCCAGGCGGAGCTGACGACGACGTCCGGCAACCCGGATTTGTACCTGCAGACAGGCGCTTTGCCGACGGACAGCAGCTATCGCTTGCTGTCGAAGAATGCCGCAGGCCAAACGGAATTCCTGCGCGACAACCCAGGTGGAGTGGTGTATCTGCGCGTCAAGGCCAACGGCGCGGCGTCGAGCTGGAATCTGAAACTCAGCTATCTCGCTCCAGCGCCCTGAAGTACTCCTCACGGAGCGTCGCGAGCGACACTCTGAACGAAAAGGGCCGTCCGCCGCACACTGCGCCGGACGGCCCTTTTTATGTGCTTTCTTGCTTTAGCGCTTGGCGCGCGAAACCAGGGCGCTGCGCAGGCGGGCCTTGCGACGGCGGTAACGGGCGAGCTTCATCGGTAATCCTCAACGGTTTAATGGGACGACGATTGTCGCACAGTAGGCGCAGGCGCCGAACGCCGCGCTGCGTGCATCAGCGTCAGTGCAGGTTGTCGCGCTGCGCCTGATACGCGGCACGCGTCGCGCCCTCGCTCAGGGCCGCCGCACGCTCCAGTGCCTTGGCGGCGCGCTTCACTTCGCCATTGTGCAGATAGGCCTGCGCCAACGCAGCATAGAAGCGAGGCTCATGGTCGTACCAGCGGATTGCCACCAAGTAATGAGCAATCGCTTGCGGGTAGTCCCCAGCCAGATCGAAGTCTGTAGCCAGCAGAAAATGGTGGAATGGGTCCTTCTGCTGCAGACGAGCCAGGCGGCGCTGGTACTCGGCGGCGCCGGTGTCGTCGCCTAAACCACGGCGCAGATTGGCCAGATTGAACAGCGCTCCACTCTCTCGCGGATCGAGGCGTAGTGCTTGCTGGTACGCCAGTTCGGCCGCCAGGTCGTCCCCCTGACGTCGCCGTAACACGCCGACGTTGTTCCAGAGCGCGGCCACGTCGGGATCGAGTTCAAGAGAGCGCTGCATCAGCGTCTGTGCCGCGGTGTTGTGGTCTTGGGCCAGCTGATCCATGGCCAGATTGTTGTAGTAGTGCGCCATAAGGCGCTGGTCGCTGATGACTTCAGGGCTGTGTCGCGCGATGAGCGTGTCGCGCGCCACGTCCAGGGAGAATCGTTGCGTGCCGATGCGCACCAACGTGTTGACGTGACTGGATAGATAGAGTGTGCCGTTGTCTTGGTGCCAGTTCAGCGTTTGACGGATCTCCTGCGGCCGCGCATCCAGACCGGCCTCGCGCGCCAACGCCAGGAATAACAGGGTGAAGCCCAGGCAATTGGCCTTGCGCATGGCGTAGGACTGTTCGACGGTGTAGGTGCCCTCGTGCGCATAGGTCATGCCCAGGCCTTGCGGCTCGAACACGAAGGCAACCAGTCGATCCAGGCGTTGCTCCGGGGTGCGGGTACGCGCCATGACCTCGGCATGGAAGCGCGCACGGAGCTCCGCCGGTAGCGAAAGCACCTGTGTCGGCGCAGGCGCCGGAATATCGGGCTCGTTCGCCGCCGCGGCCCATCCCAGTAGCAGACCAAAGATCCAGGAGACCACGCTGCACACCTCCGGCTCGATCCTTGCGCTCGCCGGCCACGTTGGCAACTGCCGGCGAATACATACTGCGCCTTGCTAACCACGGCCGCAGTGGGCGACGCGAGTCGGCTAGAATCCGCCGTCCCCCCAGTTGCCCCTGCCATGAGCAAATCCGACAAGCCGGTACCCGTACTTACCATCGACGGGCCGTCCGGCTCGGGCAAGGGCACCATCAGCCGGCTCGTCGCCGACCACCTGGGTTGGCACCTCCTAGATTCCGGCGCGCTGTACCGCGCCGTAGGCTACGGCGCCATCGTGGCCGGGGTGGATCTGTCCGACCCGGAAGCCATGACACGCATCGCCGAAACCACCAAGATCACCTTTCGCGATCCAAAAGACGGGAGCGAAACAAGGGTTTACGTCAATAGTCACGACTCGACCGACGAGCTGCGCACCGAGTCGACCGGCGCTGTGGCCTCGGCGATCGCGGCCATTCCGGCGGTGCGCACGGCCCTGTTGGACAAGCAGCACAGCTTCCGCCGCGCCCCGGGATTGGTGGCCGACGGTCGCGATATGGGCACCGTGATCTTCCCCGACGCCGCCACCAAGGTGTTCCTGACGGCCAGTGCCGAGGAGCGCGCCAAGCGCCGCTATAAGCAGTTGAAGGAAAAGGGACTCGCCGTTACACTATCGGCCCTCTTGCGCGAGATCGAAGCGCGCGATGCCCGCGATGCGGCGCGACCGGTGGCTCCTTTGAAGCCGGCGGCCGACGCGGTACTGATCGACTCCACCGGTATGGCCGTGGATGTCGTCGTGGCCAAGGTGTTGAGCCTCGTCCATCCCGCGTAGTCGGGCAGCTCACGCTTCACTTCATGCAAGAGGGTTGCGCTGCACTCCAGCGCAAGGCGACTCATTGGCCCCGCGCAAGCGGGAATTTCATGGTGCGCGAACCGCACCCACAACCCGGTGAGGCCGACTCGCTCACGCCGCCAACAATCCAGTGCGGCAGGGCTGCGGCCTTTTCATTTTCTGGAATCCACATGACTGAAAGTTTTGCCGAACTGTTTGAACAGAGCCAAGCGCTGATCAAGCTCAAGCCGGGCACCATCGTTTCCGGCATCGTCGTGGACATCAAGTCCGACGTCGTAGTGATCAACGCCGGCCTCAAGTCCGAAGGCATCGTTCCCATCGAGCAATTCCGCAACGAACGCGGTGAGCTCGAAGTCGCCCTCGGCGACGAGGTGAAGGTTGCCCTCGATTCGCTGGAAAACGGCTTCGGCGAAACCATGCTCTCGCGCGAGAAGGCCAAGCGCTCGCTCGTGTGGGACGAACTGGAAGAAGCGCAGAAGAGCAACGCCACCGTCACCGGCCGCATCAGCGGCAAGGTCAAGGGCGGCTTCACGGTCGACATCAAGGACGTCCGCGCGTTCCTGCCGGGCTCACTGGTCGATGTGCGTCCGGTGCGCGATCCGGTCTACCTCGAGGGCAAGGAACTCGAGTTCAAGATCATCAAGCTCGATCGCAAGCGCAACAACGTGGTGGTGAGCCGCCGCGCCGTGGTGGAGAGCGAATTCAGCGCCGAGCGCGAAACGCTGCTGGAGAAGCTGCAGGAAGGCGCAGTGGTCAAGGGTGTGGTCAAGAACCTCACCGACTACGGCGCGTTCGTGGACCTGGGCGGCATCGACGGTCTGCTGCACATCACCGACATGGCGTGGAAGCGCGTGCGTCATCCGAGCGAAGTCGTCAACGTCGGCGACGAGCTGGAAGTGCGCGTGCTGAAGTTCGACCGCGAGCGCAATCGCGTCTCGCTGGGTCTGAAGCAGCTCGGTGAAGATCCGTGGGTGAACATCGCCCGTCGTTACCCGACCGGCACCCGCATCTTCGGAAAGGTCAGCAACGTCACCGACTACGGCTGCTTCGTCGAGCTGGAACCGGGCGTCGAAGGCCTGGTGCACGTTTCGGAAATGGACTGGACCAACAAGAACGTCAACCCGGCCAAGCTGGTGCAGGTGGGCGACGAAGTCCAGGTCATGGTGCTGGATGTGGATGAAGAGCGTCGTCGTATCTCGCTCGGCATCAAGCAAACCCAGTCCAACCCGTGGGAAACCTTCGCGGCCATCCACAAGAAGAACGACAAGGTGCGCGGCCAGATCAAGTCGATCACCGACTTCGGCATCTTCGTGGGTCTGGATGGCGGCATCGACGGCCTGGTGCACCTGTCCGACATCTCCTGGCAGGGTACCGGTGAAGACCTCGTGCGCCAGTTCAAGAAGGGCGACGAAGTGGAAGCCGTGGTGCTGGCAGTGGACCCGGAACGCGAGCGCATCTCGCTGGGCATCAAGCAGCTCGAGCAGGATCCGTTCGGCCAGTACATGGCGAGCTTCCCCAAGGGCAGCATCATCAACGGCACGGTGAAGGAAGTGGACGCACGCGGTGCGACCATCGACCTCGGCGAAGGCGTAGAGGGTTACCTGCGCGCCAACGACATCGCCAAGGAGCGCATCGAAGACGCCACCCAGCACCTCAAGGTGGGCGACAAGGTGGAAGCCAAGTTCATCGGTATGGATCGCAAGGGCCGCACGCTGCAGCTCTCGATCCGTGCCAAGGACGAGGACGAGCTGCAGTCGGCGCTGGAGGAATACCAGTCGGCCTCCGGCGGCACCACCAAGCTCGGCGCCCTGCTCAAGGAACAGATGAAGAAGTAAGCGTCTGATTTTAAAGGCGTAAAAAGTGAACGGCGGCCGCTCTGGCCGCCGTTTTCTTTTGCGCCACTGGCAAGCGTCTGCCGGCAAACGGCTCGGGCGCAGGGTCAATCGTCGCCCGAACAATGAGTTACACGCCCTAGCTACTAGCCCCTGGTCCCAAGCTTTTGCTAAGCTACTGTCTGGAAAAAGAATCTGCGGCTGGTGCGGAGCCCCCATGACCAAGTCGGAACTGATCGAAGCCCTCGCCGAACGCCAAAAGCACCTCGCCTTCAACGACGTGGAGCTGGCGGTGAAAAGTCTGCTCGAACAGATGAGTCACGCGCTGTCCAACGGTGAACGCATCGAGATCCGTGGTTTCGGTAGTTTTTCCCTGCACTACCGTCCGCCACGCATGGGCCGAAATCCCAAGACCGGCACCGCCGTGGCCCTTCCTGGCAAATACGTGCCGCACTTCAAGCCGGGCAAGGAGTTGCGCGAGCGCGTGAACGGCAACATGGTGCCGTTGGGTTCCGACGACGACGAGGATTGAACCTCGCACTCGTCTCACCGAAGTACCGCGTGGGCCTTGATGGCCCCTAGCCACTGAGACCCGCGGATGCGCCTCGTCTGGATTTGCCTGATTGTCCTGTCCGTCCTCGTCGGCATCGTTTTCGGTGCCTTCAACGGCGAGGCCATCGGCATCGACTTCTATTTCGCAACTGCGCATCTGCCCAAAGGTGCGGCACTGCTGTGCGCATTGCTGCTGGGCTGGATTGCCGGCGGAGCGGTGGTGTACTTCGGCCTGGTGTTGCGCCTGCGCCGCCAGTTGCGTGCGGCGCGCCGTGAAGCGAGCCGCGCACCGCCCAGGCCCGCACCGCCGCTGGCTCCGCCCGCCGACGCCGCATGAACCCGCTGTATTTCCTGTTCCTGCTGCTTCCGGTGGCGGCATTCTCCGGGTGGTATGTGGCCCGTCGCGCCAGCGCGCGCACGTCGGGCGAGCGCGTCAACGCGCTATCTTCGACGTATTTCCGTGGCCTCAACTATCTGCTCAATGAGCAGCAGGACAAGGCCATCGAGGTATTCGTCAAGCTCGCTGAAGTGAACCGCGACACGGTGGAAACGCATCTTGCACTGGGCAACTTGTTCCGCCGCCGCGGCGAAGTGGATCGCGCCATCCGCGTGCACCAGAACCTGATCGCGCGTCCCAACCTCACCGACCGCATGAAGACGGTTGCGTTGCTGGAACTGGGGGAGGACTACATGCGCGCCGGTCTGCTGGATCGTGCCGAGACGCTGTTCTCCGACCTGGTAGCCATGAAAGCGCACGCGCCGTCGGCCCTGAAACACCTGATCGGCATCTACCAGCACGAGCGCGATTGGGACAAAGCCATCGAGCACGCCCGCGCGCTGGAAACCATGACTGGCGAATCGCAGGGCGCGATCATCGCGCAGTTCTATTGCGAACTGGCCGAACAGGCACGCCAGCAACGGCAGTACGCCAGCGCGCAGGAGCACTTGCGCCAGGCGGTGGCGCACGAGCCCAACAGCGTGCGCGCGGCGATGTCGCAGGGTCAGTTGCTGGCCGATCAAGGCTCGTATCGCGAAGCCGTCGATGCCTTCGAGCAGGTGGCCGATCGCGACGTCGATTTCGTCCCGGAAATCCTGCCGCCGCTGCTGGACTGCTACGCCAAGTCGCAGCAGATGCAGCGTGCCGAAGGATTCATGCTGCACCTCTTGGAAAGTTATCAGGGCATCTCGCCGGTCATCGCACTGACCAAGTTCTATGCCCTCAATCGCGGCGAGGATGCGGCCATCGATTTCCTCACGCGGCAACTACGGCAGCGCCCGTCGGTGCGTGGGCTCAAGGAGCTCATCAACGTCACCCTGCACAAGTCCAGTGGCGAGGCGCGCGAAAACCTGCTCATCCTGCAAGACCTCACGCGCAAGCTGGTGGAAGGCCAGGCCATGTACCGCTGCAACCGTTGCGGCTTCGGCGCCAAGGCGCACCACTGGCAATGCCCAAGCTGCAAGAGCTGGGGTACGGTGCGGCCGATCCACGGCGTGGCGAACGAGTAGGGCGGATACGGCGTGGAAGTAGCGACGCCGCTGTTGCCCTATTGGAGCTGGCCAGTTCTGGCTGCAGCCGTTTCCGCCTTGCTGACCGAAGCGGCAATTCGCTACGCGCGACGCCGCGCCCTGTTCGATCAGCCCGGGCAGCGACGCATGCACACCGTGCCGACACCGCGGGGCGGCGGCATTGGCATCGTGGTCGCGGCCCTGGCGATCGCTGCGCTATTGCTGATCCATCACACTGTCGAATCGCCGCTGTTGCCGATTGCCGTGTCCGTGGGATTGATCGCCGTCGCGTCTGTCGGTGCCTGGGACGATCATCGAGGATTGGGCGCGCTGCCGAGATTGGTGGCGCATCTCTTCGCCGCCGTAATCTATGTGGGCGCTTGGGGAGCGGCCCTGTTCAAGGCCGCCGGGATTGCCGAGGGAGGAGCTTCGCTGGACGCCGGCACAGTGATGGTGGCCACTGCCGTGGGGGTAGCAGCAGTGCTGGCCATCGTCTGGTCCATCAACCTCCACAACTTCATGGACGGGATCAATGGCATTCTGGCGATTCAGACCGCATTCCTGTTCGGCAGCCTCGCTCTGCTCGCTCAACACACTAGCGACTTGTCGGTTGTTTTTCTCTGTCTTGCTGCTGCCTGCGCGGCTTTTGTTCCCTTCAACTTTCCGCGAGCGCGCGTGTTCATGGGCGATGTGGGTAGCGGATCGCTCGGATTGCTGGTCGCTGCCACGACGATCTGCAACGAATTCCTGGTTGCCGCATTGATCCTGAACTCCGCGTTTATTGTAGACACCACAGCCACCCTGATTTCGCGATTTGTCCGGGGAAAGCGCTGGTATAGTGCGCACCGCGAACATCTCTACCAGTGGCTGGCGCGCTCGGATTTCAGCCATGCCCAGGTCGTCGGCCTCTACGCATTGTGGAATCTCTGCATCGCCTTGCCATGCGCACTGATCTTCGTTCACTGGCGCGATCTCTTTGCACCACAGGTATCATTGAGCGATCACGTGCAGTCGTTGACCGCGTTGCCGGGACCACCGCTATGGCTCGTTCCAGCCGTGCTTTCGCTTGCCACGTTGGTGTGGTGGCGCGCCAAGCGCTGGTGCCTGCGCCGCGCGCGCCAGCGCGTCTATTCGCATGGAGGCGTGCATGCCCACTAGCCTGAGCGGCCGAATCTACGCGGCGATTCTTCATCCACGGCTCGCCGTCGTGCTGCACGACCTCGGCATGGTGTGGCTGGCCTGGATTGCTACGCTGTGGTTGCGTTACTCCCTCCTGCCCGAGCCGCAGCCGATCGTGTGGCTGTCGCCAGAGATCGGCATAGTACTGGCGGTGCAAGGCGCAGTGCTTTGGTGGACCGGCTTGTACAAGGGCTTGTGGCGCTTCGCCAGCCTGCCCGATCTCGCCAACATCCTGCGCGCCGGCGTGTTTGGTGCGTTGCTGATTGCGCTGGCGTTGTTTCTCTACAACCGCCTCGGCACGGTGCCGCGCGCAGTGCTGGTGATCTATCCAGCGGTGCTGGTGGTATGTCTGGGCGTGCCACGGCTGGCATACCGCTACTGGAAGGACAGCCGCCTCGACCTGTTTTCCGACAATCCGAGCCAGCGCGTGTTGGTGCTGGGCGCCGGACGTGCGGGCGAAGCGTTGGTACGCGATCTGAAGCGCGAGAACCGATACCGCGTCGTCGGCTTCGTCGACGACAACGCGCAGCTGCGCGGCGCCAAACTGCACGGCATTCCGGTGCTGGGCAAGCTCGAACAATTGCCCGACATCGCGCGCGAAGTCGCAGCGGAAATGCTGCTCATCGCACTGCCGTCGGCCAGCAATGCGCAGATGCAGCGCGTGGTGGAATTGTGTGAGGGCACGAACCTGCCGTTTCGCACGGTGCCGCGCCTCGACGACGTGGTCGCCGGGCGCTCGCAGTTCAACGAATTGAAGGAAGTCGCGATCGAAGACCTCCTCGGTCGCGATCCGGTGACGCTGGACTGGACCGCGATCAGGAACGGTCTCACCGGCAAGCACGTGCTGATCACCGGCGGTGGCGGATCGATCGGTTCGGAACTGTGCCGCCAGGTGGCACGACTGGGCGCCGCTGCGCTCACCATCGTCGAGCTCAGCGAGTACAACCTGTACCGCATTGAGCAGGAGCTGCGCGCGGCTTGGCCGGAGTTGGTGATCCGTGCGGTGATCGGCGATTGCGGCGATGCGGCCGTGTGCGAGCGCGCCTTCGTCGCCGCGCGGCCGCAGGTCGTTTTTCATGCTGCCGCGTACAAGCATGTGCCGCTGCTGCAGGAACAGGTACGCGCGGCGATCCGCAACAATGTGCTCGGCACGCGCCTGGTGGCTGAAGCGGCCGACCGACATGGCGTCGAGTGCTTCGTGTTGATTTCCACCGACAAGGCGGTGAATCCCTCCAGCGTCATGGGCGCCTCCAAGCGCCTGGCGGAAATCTGGTGCCAGAATTTCGCCGCACGTTCGCGCACGCGTTTCATCACCGTGCGGTTCGGCAATGTGCTCGATTCGGCAGGTTCGGTAGTGCCGCTATTCCGCGAGCAGATCCGCGGCGGGGGGCCGGTAACAGTGACGCACCCGGAGATCTCGCGTTATTTCATGACCATCCCTGAAGCCTGTCAGCTGATTCTGCAGGCGGCGGTGCTGGGGCAGGGCGGCGAAATCTTTGCGCTGGACATGGGCGAGCCGGTGAAGATCCGCTACCTCGCCGAGCAGATGATCCGGCTTACCGGACAAGTGCCTGGCCGCGACGTGCAGATCGTCTATACCGGCCTGCGCCCCGGAGAAAAGCTGTTCGAAGAGTTGTTCCATCCGCAGGAAAACTACCGCGACACGGCGCACGCCAAGATCTTCTTGGCGCAGCACCGCAGCGTCGGCTGGGACATGCTCAACGCACAATTCGTGCGCGCGGCACAAGCCGTGGCCGACGACGACGAAGTCGCGCTGGAGCGCGTGGTGTCGGCGCTGATTCCTGACTTCCGCTGGCGCGAAGGAGACGGCGAAGTCGTCGCCTTCGCGCCACGCCAAAATTGATTGTTTAGGAGTTTCAATGACGCAACGTCTGCGCAAGGTCGTGTTTCCTGTCGCCGGTCTTGGCACACGGTTCCTTCCGGCCACCAAAGTCGTGGCCAAGGAAATGCTGCCCGTGCTCGATCGTCCGCTGATCCAGTACGCAGTGGATGAAGCTGTCGATGCGGGCGCCGACACGCTGATCTTCGTCACCAATCGCTACAAGCACGCCATCGCCGACTACTTCGACAAGGCGTACGAGCTGGAACAGAAGCTTGAGCAATCCGGCAAGAAGGAGCTGCTGACGCTAGTGCAGAACGTATTGCCCAAGCACGTGCGCTGCGTGTTCGTGACACAGCCCGAAGCCTTGGGACTCGGCCACGCCGTGCTGTGCGCCAAACCCGTGGTCGGCAACGAGCCGTTCGGGGTGATCCTGCCGGATGACCTCATCTGGAACAAAGGCCACAGTGCGCTGCGCCAGATGGCCGACCTCGCCGCGTTCGAAAATTCCGGCGTCATCGCCGTGGAAGAAGTGCCGCGCGAGCAGACCAATAAGTACGGCATCGTCGATGCCACACCCTTGAACGAGCGTGCGGCGCTGATCAAGCACATGGTGGAGAAGCCGAAGCCGGAAGAGGCACCGTCGAACCTCGCGGTGGTCGGCCGTTATGTTCTTCCGGGCAAGATCTTCCAGCTGCTGGAAAGCACCAAACCCGGTGCCGGCGGCGAAATCCAGCTCACCGATGCCATCGATGCGCTGCTCAAGCAGGAACGCGTGCTGGCCTATCGCTTCGAGGGCGAGCGCTTCGACTGCGGCAACAAGCTGGGCCTGGTCAAAGCGACGCTGCATTTCGCGCTGGAAGATCCGACACTGGCCGCAGCCACGCGCGAGTTCGTCGCCAAGTCGCACTGACGTGGATATCAGCTACATCCTCAACCACCTCGGCGAAGAAGACCGCGAGCGTCATCGCGGCGCGGTTTCGCCACCGATCTACCAGTCGGCGATCTTTGCTTTTTCCAGTGTGGCGGCAATGCGCACGGCGATGCGCGACGAATTCGCGCATACCGTCTACACGCGCGGCTGCAACAATCCCACAGTGGAAATCCTGCGCAAGAAACTCGCTGCGCTGGAAGGCGCCGAGGATGCGCTGCTGTTCGGGTCCGGTGCCGCAGCCATCGCCGCGGGGGTGATCTCCAGCGTAGTCAGCGGCGATCATGTGCTATGCGTGCAGAAGCCGTACTCCGCAACGCGTGCGCTGCTGCGCGAACTGCTGGCGAAATTCGGTATCGCGCATTCTTTTGTCGACGCACGCGACACGGCGCAAGTACAGACTGCACTGAAGCCCGAGACGAAGTTGATCGTGCTGGAAAGCCCCAACACGATGACCTTCGAACAACAGGACCTGGCTGCGATTGCGCAGCTGGCGCGGGCCCGTGGCATTCGCACCATGTGCGACAACAGCTACGCTACGCCACTGGGTCAGAATCCGCTAACCCTCGGTATTGATCTGGTCGCGCATTCCTGCACCAAGTACCTCAACGGCCATTGCGACGTGCTGGCCGGTGCGCTGTGCGGTTCGACAGCGTTGATGCGTGAGGTGTTCCAGGGGCCTTACATGACGCTTGGCGCGATGCTGTCGCCACACGACGCTTGGCTGATGCTGCGCGGTCTGCGCACGCTGCCGGTACGGCTGGAACGTATTGCCGCGACGACACAGCAAGTGATCGCCTTTCTCGAGGCGCATCCGAGAGTGGAGCGCCTTTGGTATCCGCAGCGCGGCAGCCAGCAAGAGCTGTCGCAACGGCAGCTGCATCATGCGAACGGCTTGCTGTCGATCGCGCTGCGCTGTGAAACGACGGTGGGCGTGGAACGATTCTGCGACGCGCTGAAACGTTTTCTGATGACGGTGTCGTGGGGTGGTTACGAATCCTTGTGTTTCCCCGTGGCCGTGGTGTACCCGCCCGATACGCGTGTTGGCATGGAGCGCGCTGCGCACGTGCCGGTAAACACGGTGCGATTGTCGATTGGACTGGAAGAGCCGGAAGTGCTGATCGCCGATCTGGCGCAGGCGCTGGAAACCATCTAGAAGGAAAATCATGCGCAACCTGCTGCGTAACACCTCGCTCTCGCTGCTCGTGCTGTCGCTGGCGGCATGCCAGTCGGCGACACCCCGTGCAGCATCGGAACCCACCGCTGCAACCACCAGCAGCCCCGCCGGCGAACTGCGTTCGCTGCTCGGCGAGTACGACAACCACGCGCAGTACTCTGATGCCGCCGCGGGGATCGCACCACCGGCCTTGCATCAATGGTTGCGCGCAACGGCGGAAGCCAAGTCGCTGCTGTGGCAGCTGCGCACAGCCGATGGCAGCACGGAAGGCCGCTGGCTTCTGCGTGAGGAGAATGGCGTGCTGGTTCCGTATCGACCGCTGAGCGCCACTGCCAGCGCTGCTTTCGAAGTGAAGACCGATGACTACCGCTTCAAGGCCGAGGACTGGGCGCCGCTGCGGCCTTGCGCTCTGGCGCGCGAACGCAGCAACGCTCTCGCCTATCGCGCCGATGCAGGCTCGTGCAGCGCGCTGCTGTCAGGACTGGGCGCGAGCGGCGCGCTGTTGCCGCAAACGTTTTCACTGAGCGGCGATACGCTGACGTTGGCGACAGTCAGCGACGCGGCGCGTGGCGTGGCCGCCAATACCGTGTCACACCGCGTGCGCTGGTTCAGCGGTTGGAACGCGCTCAACGGTGCCGGCCCGAAGGCCGGCGCGGAGAACAAGGACTGGCACGTCCGTCGCGACTTGCACATGCACAGCGAAGGTGATCGCCTGCCGCTGCGCTGGCGCGATGGTGCGCAGTCCGGCTATTCGCTGGAGTTGGCGCGCCTGATTTACCGCGAGAGCAACACCGAAGTGCTGCGCCTTGCCGTGATCGAGGATGCGACTGGCAAGGTGCTTAGCTATGCCTGGGCCAACCCGGACGCCACGCGCATCGGCCTCAACCTCGGCTGGGTGCAGATCGGCCTGGAGCAGGGCGCTGCGCTCGATCCCGGCAAACCCACGACTGAATCGCGCAACCCGAAACCAAAGAAGTGACTGCTTCCGTTTATCCACAGAGCTATTACCGCGCCACCGCCACTGCGTACGGCGGCTACGAACCTTTGCAGACAGCGCGATCCGCCAAGGTGGTCGTGGTGGGTGGTGGCTATGCGGGACTCAACACTGCGCTGGGCTTGGCCGAGCGTGGCGTGACCGACGTAGTGCTGCTGGAAAGCGAGCGCGTTGGCCACGGCGCTTCCGGTCGCAACGGCGGCTTTGTCTTCGCCGGCTATTCACTGGGCGAGGAGTCGATCGTGCGCAAGCTCGGCGCCGAACGTGCCAAGGCACTGTATCTGTCCACGCTGGGCGGCGTCGAGCTGATCCGCCACCGCGTTGCTCGCTACCGCATTCCCTGCGCTGCGGTGGACGAGGGCGTGATCTGGGCCAACTGGTTCCGCGATACGGGCGTACTGCGTTCGCGCCAGCAATTCCTCGCCGAGCGTTTTGGCGTGAACTGGGAATGGATCGCACGCGACAAATTGCGCGAGGTACTGCATACCGATCGTTACAGCGATGCGCTCTGGGAACGCAACGCGTTGCACCTGCATCCGCTCAACTACGCGATCGGACTGGCGCAGGCAGCGGTAGGCAAGGGCGTGGCGGTCCACGAAAACAGCCCGGCGATTGCCATCGAGCGAGCGGGCGCGGGCTGGTGCGTGCGTACGCGTGAAGGAAGCGTCGAAGCCGAACACGTGGTGCTGGCCTGCGGTGGCTACCTGGCCGGACTCGATGCGCGAATCGACCGCGCCATCCTGCCTATCGCCACCTACGTGATGGTGACGGAGCCGCTGGGCGCTCGCCTGCGCGAATGCGTTGCTACCAACGCGGCGGTGTACGACTCGCGCTTCGCCTTTGACTACTACCGGCCGCTGCCGGACACGCGCCTGCTCTGGGGTGGACGCATCGCCGTGGGCGAGCGATCGCCTGAGGTCGTGCGCGAGCTGCTGTATCGAGATCTCTTGAAGGTATATCCGCAACTCGATGGCGTACGCATCGACTACGCCTGGTCGGGGCTCATGAGCTACGCCAGGCACCAGATGCCGCAGATCGGACAGCGCGAGCAGGGCCTGTGGTTTGCGCAAGCCTTCGGCGGCCACGGCGTGGCGCCGACCACCGTGGCCGGAGAACTGCTGGCTGCAGCTATCGCGCAAGACGACAGCGCCTGGAAAAGCTTCAGCGCATTCGGCCTCGATTCCGCGCATCGACCTTTCGGGTTCGCAGCCGCGCAAGCGAGCTACTGGTGGTACCAGCTGCGCGACGCCTGGAAGGATTGGCGCGAAAGCTAGCGCCTGTGCCCAAGCAGCAACGGCGCCCTAAGGCGCCGTCGTCGTCGCATCACCAACGGTCAGAGCGCTTCGAATACGCCCGCCGCGCCCATGCCGGTGCCGATGCACATCGTCACCATGCCGTATTTCTGCTTGCGCCGGCGCAGGCCGTGTATCAGCGTGGCAGCGCGAACGGCGCCGGTGGCGCCGAGAGGGTGCCCCAGTGCAATCGCGCCTCCGAGCGGATTCACCTTGGACGGATCCAGGCCCACGTCGCGGATGACCGCCAGCGCCTGCGCCGCAAAAGCTTCGTTGAGCTCAATCCAGTCGAGCTGATCCTTGGTCAGGCCCGCCTGTTTCAACGCCTTGGGAATCGCCGCAATCGGACCGATGCCCATAATCTCCGGCTTCACCCCGGCGACCGAGAACGAGACGAAACGCGCGAGCGGCTTGAGGCCGAATTCCTTGATCGCCTTCTCGCTGGCGAGCAGCACAGCGCCGGCACCGTCGGACATTTGCGACGCATTGCCGGCAGTGACGCTGCCACCCATGCGGAATACGGGCTTGAGCTTGCCCAAGCCTTCCAGCGTTGTGTCCTTGCGCGGACCTTCGTCGACACTGATGACACGCTTGTCGTCGATGATCTTGCCGCTGGCGACATCCGGATAGCGGTCTTCCAGCGTGTAGGCAGCAATCTCATCCTTGAATTCTCCGGCAGCGATGGCGGCCAGAGCCTTCTGGTGCGAGGCCAGCGCAAACGCGTCCTGGTCTTCGCGACTCACCTTCCATTGCTCAGCCACTTTTTCCGCTGTGATACCCATGCCGTAGGCAATAGCCACGTTCTCGTCGCGGAAGAATGCGGGATTCATCGCTACCTTGTGGCCCATCATCGGCACCATGCTCATGCTTTCGGTACCTCCCGCCAGCATGAGATCGGCATCGCCGGTGCGGATCCGATCGGCGGCCATGGCGATGGCCTGTACGCCCGAGGAACAGAAGCGATTGATGGTGACTGCCGCCGTCGTGTTGGGTAGTCCGGCCAACAACGTGGCGATGCGCGCCACGTTCATGCCTTGCTCGGCTTCGGGCATGGCGCAACCGATCACGGCGTCGTCGATGCGGCTCAAGTCGATGCCGGGCGCCTGCGCAATCACACTGCGCAGCACGTGCGCCAGCAGATCGTCGGGGCGAGTGTTCTTGAACACCCCACGCGGCGCCTTGCCCACAGGCGTGCGGGCGGCGGCGACGATGTAGGCGTCCTGGATTTGTTGGGTCATTGCAGGTTCTCCTCATGGGTCGCGCACTGCAGCGGCGCCCCGGTTTCTCGTCATCCCGGCGTAGGCCGGGATCCAGTGTTTTGATTTCGAGTTGGCGAGCTAGTCGCTGGATCCCGGATCAACGCACGTCCTTGTGCTTGTCCGGGATGAATGCTTCCTGCACTCAGTTACGCAGCGGCTTGCCGGTGCTGAGGGTGTGCGCAATGCGTTCCTGCGTCTTCGGCATCTGCGCCAGTGCGACGAAGTGTTTGCGTTCCAGCGTGAGCAGCCAGTTTTCGTCGACCAACGAGCCGCGTTCGATATTGCCGCCGCACAACGCGTCGGCGATGCGCGAGGCAATCTCCATGTCGTGCGGCGAGACGAAGCGGCCCTCCAGCATGTTCACCAGCGAGGCCTTGAACGTGGCGGTGCCGGTGTCGCCCGCGACCGGAATCTGTCGGGCGGGCAGGGGCGGACGGTAGCCGGCTTCAGCCATCGCCGCGACTTCGCGCTGGGCCACCCACAGCAGTTCATAGGGGTTGAACACGACGCGGTCGCCGTCGCGCAACAGCCCCAGTTCCTTGGCCTCGAGCGCGCTGGTCGAGACCTTGGCCATGGCCACGGTTTCGAAAACGTTCTTCAAGGCGACGAACGGGTCTCCCGGATTGGCCTTCGCCGCTCGCAGAGCCAGCTCCTTCAACCCGCCGCCAGCGGGCAGCAAACCCACGCCGGCCTCGACCAAGCCGATGTAACTTTCCAGCGCAGCGACAGTCTTGGCGCAGTGCATCTGGAATTCGCAGCCACCACCCAGAGCCATGCCACGCACGGCAGCAACGGTAGGCACCAGCGAATACTTCAGACGCATGCTGGTCGCCTGGAAGTTGGCGATCATTGCCTCGAAGGCGTCCAGCTTGCCGGCTTGCAACAAACCCATCGCGCCCTTGAGGTCGGCCCCGGCGGAGAAGGGTTCGCTCGTCTGCCACAGCACCAGGCCCTTGAAACCTTTTTCGGCTTCCTCCACGCAACGCTGCAGTCCATCCAGCACGGCATCGTTGACCGTGCTCATCTTGGTCTTGAACGAGGCCACAGCCACGTCGTCGCCGAGGTGCCACAGGCGCACGCCGTCGTTCTCCCATACGGTCGTGCCCTGATCGAATTTCTCGCCCAGCAACGCATCGGGATAGCGCTGACGCGCATACACCGGGTGGCTGGATCGAGGCTGCAATTTGCCCGACTGGGGTGAGAAGGAGCCACCCGCGTCATGCACGCCGGCACGCCCATCGGTCACCCACGCGGGCAGCGCGACGCTGCTCATGGCCTTGCCGGCGGCGATATCCTCGGCGATCCAGGCGGCGACGTCTTTCCAACCGGCAGCCTGCCAGGTCTCGAACGGACCGAGCTTCCAGCCGTAACCCCAGCGGATGGCGAAGTCCACATCACGCGCGGTTTCGGCAATGTCAGCCAGATGGAACGAGGTGTAGTGGAACAAGTCGCGGAACATCGCCCACAGGAACTGCGCCTGCTTGTCGCCTGATGTGCGCAGCTTGGCAAACTTCTCCGCTGGATTCTTGATGGCGAGGATGGCCGTGATTTCCTCCGAGGCGCCTTGGTCGGCGGCGCGGTAATCCTGCTTGGCAAGATCCAGCACTACGATGTCCTTGCCGAGCTTGCGGAAGAAGCCCGCACCCGTCTTCTGACCCAGCGCGCCTTTCTCGATCAGCGCCTTTAACCAGACCGGCGACTTGAAGTAGGCCTTCCAGGGATCGTTCGGCAGCGTGTCGGCCATGGTCTGGATCACGTGCGCCATGGTGTCGAGGCCCACCACATCGGAAGTGCGGTAGGTAGCGCTCTTGGGCCGGCCAATCGCCGGCCCCGTGATCGCATCCACGGCGTCGAAACCGAGCCCGAATTGCTCGGTGTGGTGCATGGTTGCCAGGATCGAGAACACGCCGATGCGGTTACCAATGAAGTTCGGCGTGTCCTTGGCGCGCACTACCCCCTTGCCCAACGTGGTGGTGAAGAAAGCTTCCAAGCTGTCCAACACGGCGGCATCGGTCTTCTTGTTCGGGATCAGCTCCACCAGATGCATGTAGCGCGGGGGATTAAAGAAATGAACGCCACAGAATCTGTGGTGAAGCGATTCATTAAGAACATCCGACAAAGCATTGATCGATAAGCCGGAAGTGTTCGACGCAAGAATGGCATTCGCGCCGACGTACGGCGCGATCTTGGCGTATAGGTCCTTTTTCCAGTCGAGCCGCTCGGCAATAGCTTCGACAATCAGATCGCAGCCACGCAGCAGCTCGAGGTGCTCGTCGTAGTTGGCCGGAGTGATGGCTGCAGCGCGGCTCTTGTCGGCCACGGGGCTGGGCGAAAGCTTGGCCAAGTTAGCGATGGCCTTAAGGGCGATTCCGCTCTTGTCGCCCTCTTTGGCGGGCAAGTCGAACAGCACGGTTTCGACGTCGGCATTGGTCAGGTGTGCCGCGATCTGGGCGCCCATGACGCCGGCGCCGAGCACCGCGGCCTTGCGGATGCGGAGTGGGGAAGGACTCATGCAGTCTCTCTGAGTGGGAAAGCGGAAAACGGGGCAAAACCGCCAGCTGTGCTTAGGGGGCTCGCAGACCTGCGGCAGCGAAGCGGATCAGGTGCTCGGCCGAGCGCTCACGATGCATCTGCTCTGTGACACCTGGCTTGCGCTTGATCACGCCGAAATCAGCCATTGCATAGGTGAGCGCACCAGCCACGATGTCCAGACGCCAATACAGCTCTTCCTTGTCCAGATCGGGCAAGAGGCGGGCAAAGACTGCGTGGAAGCGCTTCATTACGTGGCCGTAGTTCTCGGACAGGAACTTGCGCAGGGCGTCGTTGTGCTCGGCGTAGGCCCGTGCCAGTACGCGCACGAAATTGCCGCCGCCGGTGCGATCCAGCGACATTTCCAGGGCCGGCCGGATGAAAGCGTCGAGCAAGGAGTCCAGGCTCACGTCCGGACTGGCTGCCACAGTGTCCAGTGCTGCCAGGCGACGGGCATTGAGCTCATCCAGGCGCCTGCGAAACACCTCGTTGATGAGGTTTTCCTTGGAGCCAAAGTGGTAGTTCACCGCAGCCAGATTGACATTGGCCGCGGCGGTGACCTGGCGCAGCGAGGCCCCTTCGAAGCCGTGCTGGGCGAACAACTGCTCGGCTGCGCCGAGAATGCGTTCCTTGGTGGAGAAGTGCTGCGTGTTCAAGCCAGGTTTCCTGAGAGTGCGGCCGGGGCCTTCCCGACCGATTACGAACATCAAACGGCCGTTTGAATGCTACTCGCTGACCGAAGTTCGGTCAAACCACAATCAGGGCCGTCTAGCGGCAATTCTGGAGGCCCGGTTTGCCGCCCGCCAATTGATTGGGGGAATGAGCTAGAATTCGCAGGGATTTCTATCCGTAACCCCGCAATCCTGCGCGATTTTGCTGTATCGTCAGCGCGCGGGATTTTTGCCTTTGATCATTTTCCCGGAGTACACAAATGGCGCTGGAGCGCACACTGTCCATCATCAAACCCGATGCCGTTGCCAAAAACGTGATCGGTGAAATCTATTCGCGTTTCGAAAAGGCCGGACTGAAGATCGTCGCGTCCAAGATGAAACACCTTTCGCGCAAGGAAGCCGAAGGCTTCTACGCAGTGCATCGCGAACGCCCGTTCTTTAACGCGCTGGTCGAGTTCATGATCTCCGGGCCGGTGATGGTGCAGGCGCTGGAAGGCGACAATGCCGTGCTGAAAAACCGCGATCTGATGGGCGCGACCAATCCGAAGGACGCGGCGCCGGGAACGATTCGTAAGGATTTTGCGCAGTCGATCGACGCCAACGCCGTGCATGGTTCCGATTCGCTGGAGAATGCGGCGATCGAAATCGCGTATTTCTTCTCTACAACCGAACTCTGCCCGCGCTGATTGCGCAAGAAGTGAAGTCGTGACGGAAAACAAGCTCAATCTGCTCGACTACGATCGCCACGGGCTGCGCGAGGTGTTTGCGCAGCTCGGCGAAAAGCCGTATCGCGCCGATCAGGTGATGAAGTGGGTCTACCACCGTCACGTCACCGACTTCGCCGAGATGACCGATGTGGGCAAGGCGCTGCGCGACAAGCTCAGCGCCGCCATCGAAATCGTGCCGCCGGCAATTAAGTTCGAAAAGCAGGCGGCCGACGGCACACACAAGTGGCTGCTCGGCATGGATGGCAGCAACGCCATCGAGACGGTGTTTATTCCGGAGACTTCGCGCGGCACGTTGTGCGTGTCTTCGCAGGTCGGCTGTGGCCTCAACTGCCAGTTCTGCTCCACCGGTACGCAGGGCTTCAACCGCAACCTGTCCACCGCCGAAATCATCGGCCAGGTGTGGGTAGCGGCCAAACATCTCGGCAACGTACCCCATCATCAGCGCAAGCTCACCAACGTGGTGATGATGGGCATGGGCGAGCCGCTCCTGAATTTCGACAATGTTGTACGCGCCATGAGCATCATGCGCGACGACCTTGGCCTGGGTCTGGCCAACAAGCGAGTCACGCTTTCCACCGCAGGCCTCGTGCCGATGATCGACCGGCTGGCCGAGGAGAGCGACGTGTCGCTGGCGGTGTCGCTGCATGCGCCCAATGACGAGCTGCGCACGGAGATCGTTCCGCTCAACAAGAAATATCCGATCGCTGAACTGCTGGCCGCGTGCCTGCGCTACACGCAAAAGAAGCCACGCACCTCTATCACCTTCGAATACACCATGCTCAAGGGCGTCAACGATCGCCCCGAGCATGCGCGCCAGCTCATCAAACTGATGCGCAAGCTGCCAAGCAAGGTGAACCTGATTCCGTTCAACCCATTCCACGGCACGCGCTTCGCGCGCTCGGACGAAGCCGATATCCGCGCTTTCCAGAAAATTCTGCTCGACGCTGGCGTGCTGACCATGGTGCGGCGCACGCGCGGCGACGACATCGACGCTGCCTGCGGACAGCTCAAAGGACAAGTGATGGATCGAACCCGGCGCCAGGCCGAATTCCGGCGCAAGCTGGAAGAAGATGCACTGCAGGAGGCGAACCAGAATGCGGCTTAGTCCATTGATGTTCGCCCTGGCCCTCGCGCTGGGTGGCTGCGCCACCAGCGGCGGCAATAGCCAGATGCGTGAGAGCACGGGTACGGAGAAACGTGACGAGGCCGCTCGCGTGCACGTGGAGCTGGGCCAGCGCTATCTGCAGCAAGGGAAGCTCGAGATGGCGATGGAAAAGCTGCAGAAGGCGCTGCAGATCAATCCCAACTACACAGACGCGCACACCGTGATCGGGCTGATGTACGAGCGGATCGGCGACCCAAAGAACGCCGAGGATCATTATCGCCGTGCAGTGGAATTGCAGCCCAAGGCAGGGGCGACCAACAACAACTACGGACAGATTCTCTGTAGCGCCGGCAAGCTGGATGAGGCCGACAAGTATTTCCAGCGCGCCGTGGCCGATCCTTTCTACAAGTACGCGGATGTGGCCTTGGCAAATGCCGGCGTGTGCCTGCTCAACGGCAAGCGCCTGGACAAAGCGGAAGCGAACTTCCGTCGCGCGGTGGAAATCAACCCGAACAATGCGCTGGCGCTGTATCACTTGGCGAATGCGTTGTACCTGAAGAACGAGTACTTCAAGGCCCGTGCCTTCATTCAGCGTTTTGAGGCCCTGGGCCAGGAAAGCGCCGAGTCGCTGCTGCTGGGGCACGACATCGAGCAGAAGCTGGGTAACGACAACGCCGCCAAGGAGTACGCAAGGCGTCTGCGACAGCAATTCCCCGATTCCCGCCAGGCTCAACAGCTGGAATCGAGTAACTCGTCATGAAACGGCAAAAGAAGCGCAAGCACGATAAAGCCTCTCGACTCGCGGCGCTTGGGGCGGCTACGGCCGCTGCCGTGATGAAAGAGACGGGGCAGACCCACCTACCGTTCGAACCAGATACGTTGCCAATGAACGCCAGCCAGCCCGAAGACGACCGCAACGACCTCGGCTTGACCCACGACAACACCGGCGAAAACGCTCCCGGCGTTGCCCAATTCGATGCCCCAGGGGATGAGCGCCCCAGCCGTGAAACCTTTGCCATGCCGCAGGAACGCGCCTCTACGCGTCCCGGGGCTCGACTGCGCGCTGCGCGCGAGGCCAAGGGCATGGAACTGGAGCAAGCAGCCGGTCGGCTGCGCCTGCCGCAACGGCTGCTTCAGGCGATCGAAGCGGACGACTATTCGCGCATGGAACACGGCGTATATCTGCGCGGCTATCTCACCAGCTACGCGCGCCTCGTGAACTTGCCCGAAGGTGAAATTGCCCAGGCTGCGCTGCAGGAGCGTCAGGTACCACCGCCACTGGTTGCCACCGGGCGCATTTCGCATTCGCGCTGGCTGTATCAACGCTATTCCGTACCGGCAGTGTATTTGCTGCTGACCGGCCTGATAGTCGGCCCTTCGGTGTGGTTGGCCACGCATGGCGGACTCGACCGCAACCTGGCCCGCCTGTCCACGCTTGATGCCACCGCTACTCAACCTGCAACCGGCTCCGGCACTACGCCGGTGGCCCTGCCTCCGCAGTCGTTCACACCTGACACTGCGCCAACCACCAAGATTAGGAGCGAAGCCGACGCTATCGCGCCGATCGAAGAGCCGCCGCTCACATCAGCGCCCCCCCCAAGCAAGCCCACCGATCAGCAGCCACTGATGGCTTCATTGGCACCATTCACTGCTTCAGAATCCAAACCGGCGGCATCGGCCGCAACCGGTCCGATTGCCGGCGACCACAGCCTGCACCTGAAACTCAGCGAAGCCAGCTGGGTGGAAATCAGCGCCGACGACGGTCGCAAGCTTGAGTACGCAATCCTGCCTGCCGGTAGCGAGCGCGACTACCGCAGCAGCTCGCCGCTGTCGGTGCGCATCGGCAACACCATAGGTGCTGTCGTGGTACTGGATGGCAAGACGACCGATCTCGCGCCGTATCGCCATTCCAATGTGGCGTATTTTCGCGCCTTCGGTCCCAAGGGCGACATTGCCAACGCGGACTGATCGAGACCTTTGCCAAGGTCAGATAACCCCTGACGGAGCGAGGCTGGCGTACCGAAACGGCGCGGCTGAGCTATCGACCACCCTTGGTTGGCGAAGCTGAATCCAAGCCCGCTCGCGCGCGATCGCCGGCAGCATTGGCTGGTCGATCCTGCTACCCTACGCCGCGCCTGCGGCGGACCATCGTCGCCGCTTTCCTGATTTCTTCTTGCGGATCGCCGCGCGATCCGCCTTCACTTGAGCGAATCCATGGCTTTCGACGCCCTCGACGAACACGAACAAGGCGAACTTGTCCGCAAATGGCTCCGTGATAACGGCTCTTCTATCCTCATCGGCGTGGGCCTTGGCCTGTTGCTGATCTTCGGCTGGCAGCAATGGCGCTCGCACCAGGCCCGCCATCAGGCCGAGGCGGCTGTGCAGTACGACGCCATGACCAAGGCCGTGCAGGCCAAGGACGCGGCAGCCATCGGCAAGGGATTCGAGCTCCTGAAAAATGACTACGCCGATACCGCCTACGCGGTGTTCGCTGCCATGCAACAGGCAGAGGCGGCGCTCGGCAATGGCGACAAGACCGCGGCGCTTACTGCCGCCACATGGGCCTTCGAGCACGCCAAGGTCGATGCTTTGAAGGGACTGGCTGGCCTGCGTCTGGCACGGCTCAAGTTAGGTGAGGGCGATCCTCAGGCCGCACTCGACATCGCCGCACGCCTGCCCAAAGACGGCTACGGCCCAATGATCGACGAGCTGCGCGGCGACGCGCTGCACAGCCAGGGTAAAAACGATGAAGCGCGTGGCGCCTATCAAAGCGCGCTCCAGTCGCTGGAAGCCGCCGCACCCAACCGCACCTCGCTGGAAATGAAGTTGAATGCCCTCGGCGGCGCTGCAGAGAAGAAGAACACATGAAGCCAACGCTCCCGATGAAACACCTGTTGCCCGCTTTGCTTGCCGGATCCGCCGTGCTGCTGGGCGGATGCGGATGGATAAAGAGCAAGACTTCCAAAAAGGAAAACATCGCGCCGCCCAAGGTACTCGCGGAGCTTGCGCCTACACTTGACGTGCAGCGCATCTGGGAAACCTCGGTCGGTGACGGCGCCAAGAAATCCGGCGTGCGCATCGGCCCGGCTGTGGCCGATGGCAAGCTCTACGCCGCCAGTGTGGACGGCGTGATCGCAGCGCTCGACGCCGGCAGCGGTAAGACACTGTGGCGCACCAAGACCAAGCTTGCCTTCGCCGGCGGCCCGGCCGTCGATGGCGGCGTCGTGGTGGCAGGTACGCTTGACGGCGAAGTTGCCGGCTATGACGCCGCCAATGGTAGCGAGCGTTGGACGACCACCGTTTCATCCGAAGTCATCAGCGCGCCGGCTCTGTCGCTGGGCACCGCCGTAGTTCGCGCCAACGATGGTCACCTGTACGGCCTCGACACCAACGACGGCAGTCGCAAGTGGACCTACGATCGCACCTCCGTGCCGCTGCTCTCGCTGCGTGGCAACGGCGCCCCCTTGATCGACGGCAGTGTGGTGTATGACGGCGCGGACAGCGGCAAAGTCCTCGCGCTGCGCCTGGACAACGGTGCGACAGTGTGGGAACAGCGCGTTGCGCTGGGCGAAGGCAAGAGCGAAGTGGAACGCTTGTCCGACGCCGACGGCACGTTGGTGCTGGATGGCGGCGTTCTGTACGTGGCGGGGTATCGCGGCGCGGTCATGGCGCTGGCGGCCAATCTGGGCCGCGCACAGTGGACGCGGGAGTTGTCCAGCTACACCGGCGTGGCAGTCTCGGCCAGCCAGGTGTATGCGGTGGATGCCGATTCCAACGTCTGGGCGCTGGACCGCGCCAGCGGCAGCTCGATGTGGAAGTCCGATGCCTTTCTGCACCGCTGGCTGAGCGAGCCGGCAGCGCAAGGCCAATACGTGGTCGTCGGCGATATCGAGGGCTATGTGCATTGGCTGGCCGCTGCCGACGGCAAGGAAGTCGCGCGCCAGCAACTGTCCAAAGCACCCATTCGCGCCAAGCCGGTCGTCGTCGGCGATACGGTGTACGTCGAGGATGAACTAGGCCACATCGGCGCATACCGCGCTGCGTTGTAGTGCCGCGTCGCGGTCCTGCCGCGATTTCCCGAACGCCGCGACGCCCTGCGCCGCGGCGTTCGCGTTGATGCAAGCTGCCGGCTATAGTCCGCGCAGCCTTCCGGGTTCCAGAAAATGCTCCCAGTCGTCGCCCTGATCGGTCGCCCCAACGTCGGCAAATCGACGTTGTTCAACGTGCTCACCCGCACGCGCGAGGCGCTGGTGCACGACATGCCCGGGGTCACGCGCGACCGTCACTACGGCGTATGCCGCCTCGGCACGCGTCACTTCGTGTTAGTGGATACTGGCGGCCTGTCGGGCGAAGACGAAGGCATGGATGCGCTGACGGCGAAGCAAGTGCACCTGGCTGTCGCTGAAGCGCATGTGGTCGTGCTGATGACCGATGGCCGCGCCGGCATGAACGCGCTGGACCGCGAAATCCTCGCCGACCTGCGCAAGCGCGGCAAGCCCTTCCTCATAGCCGTCAACAAGACCGACGGCATAGACGCCGCGGCCGCCGTCGCCGACTTTGCCAGCCTCGGGGTCAAGAAGCTGGTGCCCATCGCCGCCGCGCATTCGCGCGGTACTGATGAATTGCTCGCGGCGATCGAACCGCATCTGCCGTCCGACGCTCCGCACGAAATGCCGGAGGCCGATTCCGGCATCCGCGTAGCCATCGTCGGCCGCCCCAACGTCGGCAAGTCCACGCTGGTGAATCGTCTGCTCGGCGAAGATCGTTTGGTCGTGTCGGATATTGCCGGCACCACACGCGATTCGATCCGCGTGCCATTGGAACGAGACGGCAAGCGCTACACCCTGATCGACACTGCAGGCGTACGCCGCCGCGCACGCGTGGAAGAGGCGGTCGAGAAGTTCTCGGTGATCAAGACACTGCAAACGCTCGAAGAAGCGCAGGTCGTGGTGCTGCTGCTGGACGCTCAGGAAGGCGTGACCGAGCAAGATGCCACCGTGCTCGGCCACGTGCTGGAAGCCGGCCGCGCCTTCATCATCGCCGTGAACAAGTGGGATGGCCTGACCAAGTACCAGCGCGAACAGTGCGAGTCCATGCTTTCGCGCAAACTGGATTTCGTGCAGTACGCCGAGCGCGTATTCATCTCAGCGCTGCACGGTTCCGGTCTGCGCGAACTGATGCGCGGAGTGAATCGCGCCCATGCCGCAACCACCAAACAATTCGGCACGACCGAGCTTACGAAGGCGCTCGAGGCCGCGTACGAGGGCTACCAGCCACCGCTGGTACGCGGCCATTCCCCCAAGCTGCGCTTTGCCCATCCCGGCGGCACCGCGCCGCCCACGATCATCATCCACGGCAGCCGCACCGCGCACATTGCCGAGAGCTACAAACGCTACCTCGAGAACTTCTTCCGCAAACGCTTCAAGCTGGTCGGCACACCGGTGCGCATCGTGTTCAAGGATGGCGAGAACCCGTTCGCCGGCAAGAAGAATGTGCTGACCGAGCGACAAGTACGGCAGCGCCGACGCCTGATCCGTCATCACAAGAAAGGCTGAGCGCGGCTTTCGGGTCGTGGAACGTACGCGGCAACTCCCTGGCACCGTGACGATGGCGATCCTCGCTGGTGGCGCCGGATCACGCTTGGGCGGGCGCGACAAGGGCCTCGTTGAGCTCGATGGAAGGCCGCTGGTCGCGCATGTCCGCGCGGCGTTGCCGTCGGACGCGCTGGTTCTGATCATTGCCAATCGCCATCCCGCTGAATATGCGCGTTTTGGCCGTGTGCTGGCCGATATCGATGCGGGAACACGCGGCCCACTGGCAGGGATTGCGACGGCACTGACGGAGGCGCAATCGGAATGGGTCGCCACGCTGCCGGTGGACTGTCCGCAGCCGCCGCGCGACCTCGTCCAGCGGCTGGCTTCGGCTTTGAGCCGTACGCAGCGAGTCGGCGTGGCCCACGACGGCACGCGTCGCCAGCCGCTGTTCGCGCTGTACCATCATTCGCTTGCCGCCTCCGCACGCGCTGCGCTCGAGCGCGATATCCCGGTTTGGCGCTGGCAGGACGAGAACGATTGTGTGGAAGCCGATTTCTCTGAAGTGGCCGTAGCCTTCGACAATCTCAACACAGAGCAGGATCTTGCCGCGTGGACCGAACGAATGCGCGCAGCAATGATTTCCGCGCCATGACGCAAAGCGCCGCACACAGGCCATGAAGCAATCAGATTTCCCCGTCGGGCTGTCGTTGAGCGCCGCACGTGAGCGCATCGTCGCGGTGTGCACGGACCGCCGGCTTGGCAGTGAGTCCGTTGCACTGCTCGATGCACTGAATCGTGTACTGCCCCAACCGTTCGCGGCGCCCTTTGACCTGCCACCTTTCGCCAATTCGGCCATGGATGGTTTCGCCGTACGTGCGGACGACGTGCCAGCCGAGGGTGAAGCAAGGCTGAGCATCATCGGCACGCGTCTGGCCGGCGATGGCAATCCCATTACGTTGCAGCCGGGCGAATGCCTGCGCCTGACCACCGGCGCACCGATACCGCCCGGGGCGGATGCCATCGCGATCAAGGAGCACGTACGCGTCGAAGGGGACGTCGCGTATGTCGCCGCGCCCGTACCGCTGGGCGCCCACGTGCGGCGCGCCGGTGAAGACTTCCGTCGCGGCGACAAGGCGCTGCTCGCGGGCACCGTGCTGACTGCTGGCCCCTTGGGTGCGCTGGCGGCGTTCGGCCAAGCAGACGTTGTCGTGTCGCAGCAGCCGCGCGTGGTGCTGCTGACCACCGGCGATGAACTTGCTGAACCCGGCGCTACATTGGGAGCAGGGCAGATCTACGACTCGAACCGCACCAGTCTTGGCGCTCTGCTGAGCGGCTTTGGCGTGGCCAGTCTGCGCCACGAACATGTGCGCGACGATCCGGCTGCACTGCGCGAAGCCTTGTCGCGTGCTGCCGCTGAGGCCGATCTGGTGGTGAGCTCCGGTGGCGTCTCTGCCGGCGAAGCAGATTTCTTGCCCACACTCTTGCAGGAGCTGGGCAAGGTGCACTTGTGGAAAGTACGCATCAAACCCGGAATGCCACTGTTGTTCGGAGAGATCGGCAGGACACTCGTGTGCAGCCTGCCGGGCAACCCGGTCTCGGGGATGGCCACCTTTCTTGCACTGCTGCGACCAGGTCTGGATGCGCTGGTTGGATGCACCCCGCGTCCACGCGTCACTGCGCGCCTTTCCGCGCCGGTGGTCAAGACGCATGGCCGGGCAGAGTATCTGCGCGCGACTTCGCGATTCGGTGACGACGGTGCGCTTTGGGTGACGCCCCTGCCGCGCCAGGGATCGGGCATGTTGCATACGATGGCGCAGGCCGGGTGCCTGGCGCTCGTGGAAGAACAGGTGCATGCACTGGAAGCGGGCAGCGTGGTGGAAGTGTTGCCGTTGCCGGGCCTATGCTGAGCGAATGAACAGGTTGAAGGAAATCACGCCGCACGACGCCGCGCAGCGCCAGGCCGCCGGAGCCTTGCTGATCGATGTGCGCGAACCCGACGAGCATGCGACCGGCATGGCCGCAGGCGCCGTCGCGTTGCCGCGCGGCGAGATCGAGCACCGCATCGGCGAGTTTGCGCGGGAGAAGGCGCAGGAAATCCTCACCATCTGCGGCAGCGGTGTGCGCTCGCTGCGGGCGGCCGAAACCCTGCAAACGCTCGGCTACACGCACGTCGCTTCGGTGAGCGGCGGTTTTGGCCGCTGGCAGGCCGACGGTTTGCCGGTGGTCGGCACGGCGCTGGATGCGGATTCGATGGAGCGCTACTCGCGCCATCTGCTGCTGCCGGAGGTTGGCGTCGCTGGACAACAACGGCTGGCCGCAGCTCGCGTGGCGCTGATTGGCGCCGGCGGATTGGGCGCACCGGTGTCGCTGTATCTGGCTGCCGCCGGTGTTGGGCAAATCACCTTGATCGACAACGACCGAGTCGAGCGATCCAACCTGCAGCGCCAGGTTGTGCATGCCGACGCCCGCATCGGCATGACCAAGACTGAGTCAGCCCGCATCACCCTGACCGCACTGAATCCCGCGGTCCGCATCGACGTGCGCAACGAGCGGCTGCAAGCAGCCAACGTCGAGAGCTTGCTGACCGGTCACGACCTGGTGATCGATGGCGCCGACAATTTTCCGACGCGCTATCTGCTTTCGGCTGCGAGCCGGCGTCTCGGACTACCCCTGGTATATGGAGCGGTGCATCGCTTCACCGGGCAGGTGAGCGTGTTCGATCCGCGTCGTACGGAATCGCCATGTTATCGCTGCCTGTTTCCCGAGCCCCCAAGCGCCGCGGAGGCGCCGAACTGCGCCGAGGCGGGCGTACTGGGCGTCCTGCCCGGCACGATCGGCCTGTTGCAGGCCACCGAGGCGATCAAGCTCTTGTTGGGTGTGGGCAAGCCGCTGGTGGGGCGTCTGCTTTGCTACGATGCGCTGGCCGCAACGTTCCGCGAGCTGCACCTGCCACGCGATCCGGCCTGTCCAGGCTGTCGTGAAGACACGGTATTCAGTGGGTACGAAGATATCGAACGACTCTGTGCCGCCCACCCGTAGCGATTGGTCGGCAAGGCCGATCGCACGCGCACACGCTACCGATGTTTCTTCTGCGCGGCCTCGAATGCCGCTAGCTGCCCCGGTGTAGCCTCCTGGTGGTGCTTGGCCTTCCACTGCGCAAGCGGTTCACCGTAGATGCGTTCGCGCGCGCTGTCCTTGTCGATCTCCACGCCCTCAGCCTGGGCGGCTTCGCGATACCAGTCCGCCAGGCAGTTTCGACAGAAGCCGGCAAGGATCATCAGGTCGATGTTTTGCACATCGCTGCGCGCGTGCAGGTGCGCCAGCAGGCGTCGGAAGGCGGCGGCCTCCAACCGGGTTTCTAGCTCCTCGGACACGGGCTTCTCCTGAATCGATCTCCAACCTATGGTAGCGCCGGGTTTGAGACGTATGGCAACAGCATGGATAATGCGCGCTTTCGCGTTCCTTGCCTCCCCCGATGACTTCCCGATGACCGCCCGCATTCTGGACGGCAAAACCATCGCCGACGACTTGCTCGCGCGCATCAAAGCGCGTGTGGCCGCGCGCGCGAGTGAGGGAAAGCGGCGCCCAGGCCTCGCGGTGGTCCTGGTCGGCGAGGATCCGGCCTCCGGCGTGTACGTCAAGAACAAGCGCAAGGCCTGCCGCGAAGTCGGCATTCGCTCGTTCGATTACGACCTGCCGGCCAGCACCGGCGAAGCCGAGCTGTACGCGTTGATCGACCAACTCAACGCCGATCCCGCGGTGCACGGCATCCTGGTACAGCTGCCGCTGCCTGCCGGCATCGACAGCACGGCCTTGATCAACCGGATCGATCCGCGCAAGGACGTGGACGGCTTCCACGCCGCCAACGTCGGCGCGCTGGTGCTGCGCCAGCGCGGCCTGCGGCCGTGCACACCCAAGGGCGTGATGACGCTGCTTGCCCACACCGATCGCCCGGTGCGTGGACAGCATGCGGTGGTGGTGGGCGTGTCCAATCACGTTGGGCGTCCAATGGCGTTGGAGCTGCTGCTGGCTGGCTGCACCACGACCACCTGTCACAAGTTCACCCACGACCTGCCGGGTTTCGTACGCCAGGCGGATATCGTCGTGGTCGCAGTGGGCCGTCCTGCGCTCGTGAAGGGCGCGTGGATCAAGCCAGGCGCCGTGGTAATCGATGTCGGCATCAATCGCCTCGAGGACGGGCGACTGGTCGGCGACGTGGAATTCGAAGCAGCGGCCGCGCGCGCTTCATGGATTACGCCGGTGCCGGGTGGGGTGGGGCGCATGACCGTCGCCACGCTGATCGAGAACACGCTGGAAGCGGCCGAAACTTTCTTCGACTGAGGCAATGCGGTAATGGCGTTGATTTTCAAGAACAAGACTTTGCGTCGCATCATGTTGGCGAGCGTCGTGCTGGCCAGCGGTTGCTCCACGGTAATGAACCGGGCGACGCAGGAATTTGCCAACAACCTCAGCACCGCGATCCTGTCGCAGGACGATCCGGGCACGGTGCGCGACGGCGTGCCGGCGTATCTGTTGCTGATCGACGGCTTGATCCAGGGCAGCCCGACCAGTGCCGGCCTGCTGCTCGCCGGCTCCAACCTCTACGGCGCCTATGCCGGTGGGTTCGTCGCCGAAACCGTACGCGCGCAACGCCTGGCACAGCGTTCGTTCGACTACGCCAAACGCGCCACGTGCGTGCGCCATACCAGCCTGTGCGCGACGTTGTCGCAACCATTCGAGCAATTCGCCGCCATCGTGGGGCAGACCAAAGCCAAGGATGTCGATGTGCTGTTTGGGCTCGGTGCCGCGTGGGTGGGGCGCATCCAGCAGAACAGCGACGATTGGAACGCCATTGCCGATATTCCTAAGGTGCAGGCCTTGTTCGATCGGGTGATCGCGCTGGATCCGGAACATGAGCAGGGCACGCCGCAGATGTACCTGGGCGTGTTGCACTCGCTCCGCCCGGCGTCACTGGGCGGCAAGCCCGAACTCGGCAAGGACTATTTCGAGAAAGCAATCGCGCTTTCCGGCGGTCAGAACCTGATGGCAAAGGCGCTGTACGCGCAGTACTACGCGCGCCTGGTGTTCGATCAGGAGTTGCACGATCGTTTGCTCAAGGAAGTGCTGGCAGCCAACCCTGAAGCGCCGCGGCTGACCCTCATCAACACCCTGGCGCAACAACGCGCCAAGAGCTTGCTCGAATCGGGCAAGGACTATTTCTAAGAGGCACTCCATGAAATTCCGCAATGCATTGCTCCTCAGCGCGCTCGCCGCGCTGGCCAACCTTGCCCACGCCGACACCATCAAGATCGCCACGGTCGCACCCGACGGCACCGCGTGGATGAAGGAACTGCGTGCCAGCGCCGATGCCGTGAAGCAGCGCACCGAGGGCCGCGTGGAGGTGAAGTTCTACCCCGGTGGCGTGATGGGCGACCCGGCCACCGTGCTGCGCAAGATCAAGATCGGCCAGCTCCAGGGCGGCGCCTTCACCGGCGGCGAGATCTCCGGCGTGGCGCCCGATGCGCAGCTGTACAGCCTGCCGTTCATTTTCCGCGACCAGGCCGAAGTGGACGCCGTGCGTGCCAAGCTCGACGACAAGGTCAAGGCCAGCTTCGAGCCCAACGGTTTCGTGGCGCTGGGCCTCTCCGGGGGCGGCTTTGCCTATCTGATGAGCACGCGCGACATCAAGACGCGCGATGACCTCAAAGCCGCCAAGGTGTGGGTGCCGCAGGGCGACCACATCGCCGACGTGGCCTTCAAGGCCGCTGGCGTGAGCCCGACCCCGCTGCCGCTGGCCGATGTCTATACCAGCCTGCAAACCGGACTCATCGACACCGCCGCCAACACGACCGCCGGTGCGATCGCGTTCCAGTGGCACACCAAGATCAAGCACATCATCGACCTGCCGGTCACCTACGTGATGGGTGTGCTGATCGTGGACAAGAAGGCGGTCGACAAGCTCTCGGCGACCGATCAGACCGCCCTGCGCGAAGAAATGAGCAAGGCCTTCGCCAAGCTCGATCAGATCAATCTCGACGACAACCGCAAGGCGATGGAGACGCTCAAGGGGCAGGGCATCGGCGTGCACACGCCTACCGCCGACGAGCAGAAGCTGTGGCAGAGCACCGGCGTGGACGCGATGAAACAGCTGGAAAGCGAGAAGGCGGTGACGCCGGACCTCCTCAAGCAGCTCAACGACATCATCGCCACCGTGCGCAAGAAGTGACGTCCGCTTGAACGCGCGCCTGCAACGCGGTCTGAACTGGCTGCACCGATTGGAAGACTGGCTGCTCACCGTGCTGGTAGTCGGCCTGGTGGTATTGGCCGGCGCGCAGATCGTGTTGCGTAACGTCTTCGAGCATGGCCTGACCTGGGCCGATCCGTTGCTGCGCGCGATGGTGCTATGGAGCGCGATGCTGGGCGCGCTGGTCGCTACACGCGAGGACCAGCATATCGGCCTCGATTTCGTCGCGCGCTTCACTCATGGCGCCGCACGGCGCTTCGCGCACGTCATCGCGCACCTGTTCGCCGCAGCGCTGTGCGGCGCGATGGCCTGGTACGGCGTCGGACTGGTGCAGCTGGATCTGGACGGCAGCGCGCACGGCGCGGCCGGCATTCCGTCGTGGCTGTTGGAAGCCATCATCCCGATGGGCTTCGCGCTCATGGCACTGCGTTTTTTCCTGCGCTCGTTGGGCGCACCCAAGCCCGCGCATACACCGGGGGATTCCATCGAGGAAGTCACCGACGGGAATCTCGCTGTCGAGAAGCAGGCCGACGAGGAGCGGACATGATCTGGCTGCTCGCCCTGCTGCTGATCTTGCTCGCCGCGAGCGGCGCGCCGCTGTTTGCGGTGCTCGGTGCATTGGCACTGATCGGCTTCCACTTCGCCGGGCAGGAAGGTATCGCCGTAGCGGTGGAGTTCTACCGACTCTCCGACATGCCGGCGCTGATTGCCATTCCGCTGTTCACGCTCGCGGGCTATCTGCTGGCTGAAAGTCAGGCGCCGCGGCGTCTGGTGAGGCTCACCAATGCGCTCGTCGGTTGGTTGCCTGGTGGCCTGGCCATCGTCGCCGTGCTGGCCTGCACGCTGTTCACCGCTTTCACCGGCGCCACCGGTGTCACCATCATCGCGCTGGGCGCAGTGCTGTATCCGGCGCTGCGCCAAGCCAACTACAGCGAGAAGTTTTCGCTCGGCCTGCTCACCGCCTCAGGCAGCCTCGGATTGCTGCTGGTGCCGTCGATGCCGCTGATCCTCTACGGCGTGGTGGCGCAGCAGTTCCAGACCACGCCGCCGGTCAGCATCGACGCGCTGTTCAGGGCGGGCGTGCTGCCGTGCCTGCTGATGGTCGTATTGCTTGGTGTCTACAGCGCCTGGCAGATGCGCGGCGTGCCGCGCCCGCCACGCGCCAGCGCCGCCGAGCTATGGACCGCGTTCAAGGAAGCCGGCTGGGAAATCCCGCTGCCGTTCCTGATCCTGATCGGCATCTATTCGGGCAAGCTCGCCGCCTCGGAAGCCGCTGCTGCCACTGCGCTGTACGTGCTGGTGGTGATCGTGCTGATCCGGCGCGAAATCCCGCTGCGCGAGCTGCCGCGCGTGATTCGTCACGCCATGATTCTGGTCGGCGGAATCCTGGTGATCCTGGGTTTCTCGCTGGCCATCACTAACTGGCTGGTCGATGCGGAAGTGCCGGAAAAACTCTTCGGCCTGCTTAGCACGCACATCCCGACGGACAAGCCCTTCCTGTTCCTGCTCGCGCTGAACCTGTTCCTGCTGGTGTTCGGCATGCTGCTGGAAGGCTTTCCGGCGATCATCCTGCTGGTGCCACTGGTGCTGCCGGTGGCGGTGAAGTACGGCGTCGACCCTGTGCACTTGGGCATCATCTTCCTTGCCAACCTGCAGCTGGGCATCTTCCTGCCCCCGCTGGGCATCAACCTGTACCTGGCCAGCGCGCGCTTCGGCAAGCCCGTGACCACGCTCGTGCGTGCCGCGGTGCCGTTCTTCCTGATCCTGCTGGCGGCCACCCTGATCGTCACCTACTGGCCTGGCCTGTCCCTGTGGTTGGCACGCCCTGCGACACCCTGAAAACAAGCGCAATTTGGAGAGAGCGAAAGAGCTGCGTATAATGCCGTTTTTGGAGCGGTCCCAAAGCGCATGCGCATCCTTGCCGAAGCTCTGACGTTCGACGACGTCTCCCTCGTTCCCGCCTATTCCAACGTCCTGCCCAAGGACGTGAACCTCTCCACGCGGCTCACACGCGGTATCCGGCTGAACATCCCGGTGGTGGCTGCGGCGATGGACACCGTGACCGAAGCACGCCTGGCCATCACCATGGCGCAGTGCGGCGGCATCGGCATCATCCACAAGAACATGCCGGTCGAGCGCCAGGCCGCCGAAGTGCGGCTGGTGAAGAAGTTCGAAGCCGGCGTGATCCGCGACCCGATTACCGTAGGCCCGGAAACCTCCATCCGCGAAGTGATGCAGATCGTGCGCGCACGCAACATCTCCGGCGTGCCGGTGGTGGAAGGCGAGCAGCTCGTCGGCATCGTCACCAACCGCGACCTGCGCTTCGAAAAGAAACCCGAAGATCCGGTGCGCCACATCATGACGCGCAAGGAGCGTCTGGTGACCGTGCAGGAAGGAGCCGCCGAGGACGAAGTCCTGGCGCTGCTGCACAAGCACCGCATCGAAAAGGTGTTGGTGGTCGATGATGCGTTCCGGCTCAAGGGCCTGATCACGGTCAAGGACATCCAGAAAGCACGCGACAATCCCTATGCCGCCAAGGACACGCACGAACGCCTGCGCGTGGGTGCGGCGGTGGGTGTAGGCGGCGACACCGAACTGCGCGTCGCGGCGCTGGTGGAAGCTGGCGTGGACGTGCTTGTGGTCGACACCGCGCACGGCCATTCGCAAGGCGTCCTCGATCGCGTGCGCTGGGTGAAAAAGAACTTCCCGCAGATGCAGGTGATTGGCGGCAACATCGTCACCGGCGACGCGGCCAAGGCTTTGGTCGATGCCGGGGCCGACGCGGTCAAAGTCGGCGTGGGCCCGGGTTCGATCTGCACCACGCGCATCGTTGCCGGCGTGGGCGTACCGCAGATCAGCGCCGTCGACTTGGTCGCCACGGCGCTACGCGATACCGGCGTGCCGTTGATCGCCGATGGTGGCATTCGCTATTCCGGCGACATCGCCAAGGCGCTCGTCGCCGGCGCCTCGTGCGTGATGATCGGCGGCATGTTCGCCGGTACCGAGGAAGCTCCGGGCGAAGTGGAGCTGTATCAGGGGCGCTCGTACAAGAGCTATCGTGGCATGGGTTCGTTGGGCGCCATGCAGAAGGGCTCCAAGGATCGCTACTTCCAGGACGAGGCCGACGCCGACAAGCTCGTGCCCGAAGGCATAGAAGGTCGCGTGCCGTACCGCGGACCGCTGCGCAGCATCGTGCATCAACTGGTCGGCGGCCTGCGCGCCTCGATGGGCTACGTCGGCTGCGCCACGGTGGAGGAACTCAACACCAAGCCGCAGTTCGTGCGCATCACCAGCGCCGGCGTGCGCGAGTCGCATGTGCACGACGTGGCAATCACCAAAGAAGCGCCGAATTACCGGCTCGACTAGCAACACGATGGGGACCTGCGGGTCCCCAACTTTTATCGACAATCTGCTCAGGTCCCCATGCAGAACATCCACAACGACAAGATCCTCATCCTCGATTTCGGCGCGCAGTACACGCAGCTGATCGCGCGACGCATCCGCGAGATCGGCGTGTATTGCGAGATCTGGGCCTGGGACCACGATCCGGTCGAGATCGCCAACTTCGCGCCGCGTGGGATCATCCTTTCGGGCGGACCGGAGTCGACGATCGAAGCGGGCTCGCCACGCGCACCGCAGCAAGTGTTCGATACCGGCCTGCCCATTCTGGGCATCTGCTACGGCATGCAGACCATGGCGATGCAGCTCGGCGGCAAAGTCGAAGGCGGGCACGAGCGCGAGTTCGGCTACGCGAAGATCTCTCCGCAAGGCGCTTGCCGACTGCTCGACGGCCTCGGTGGCAGCGGCGCAGCGCAACGTCTGGGCGAGGGCGAGTCCTGGATGGGCGCCCAGCAACAACCCACGGAAATCCTGGTCGCTGCGCGCAACGAAGCGCGGGCGCTGGATGTGTGGATGTCCCACGGCGATCGCGTCACTGCGGTGCCGCCAGGTTTCACCGTAGTCGGCAGCACCGACAGCGTGCCCATCGCAGCCATGGCCGACGAGTCGCGGCGCTGGTACGGCGTGCAGTTCCATCCGGAAGTGACGCACACCAAGCAGGGCACCGAACTGTTGCGCCGCTTCGTCACGCAGATCTGCGGTTGCAAGACGCTGTGGACCGCCGCCCACATCATCGACGATGCCGTCGCGCGAGTGCGCGAACAGGTCGGTAGCGACAAGGTGTTGCTCGGTCTATCCGGTGGCGTCGACTCTTCGGTGGTCGCGGCACTGCTGGAGAAGGCTATCGGCGATCAGCTGGTGTGCGTGTTCGTCGATACGGGGTTGCTGCGCTGGCAGGAAGGCGATCAAGTGATGGCCACCATGGCCGAACACATGGGCGTGCATGTGATCCGCGTGGATGCGGCGCAACGCTACTACGACGCCTTGCGCGGCGTGGACGAACCCGAAGCCAAGCGCAAGATCATCGGCCGCCTGTTCGTGGAGATCTTCGAAGAAGAAGCGAAGAAACTCGCCGGCGTGAAGTGGCTGGCGCAGGGGACGATTTACCCCGACGTGATCGAATCCGCCGCCAGCAAGACCGGCAAGGCGCACGTCATCAAGAGCCACCACAACGTCGGCGGCTTGCCCGAGCGCATGCAACTGAAACTGGTGGAACCGCTGCGCGAATTGTTCAAAGACGAGGTACGCCGCATCGGTGTGGAACTCGGCCTGCCGCGCGAGATGGTGTATCGCCATCCGTTCCCTGGACCGGGCCTTGGCGTGCGCATCCTCGGTGAGGTGAAGGCCGAATACGCGGAGCTGCTGCAACGCGCCGACCACATCTTCATCGAGGAACTGCGCCGCGCTGGTCTGTACGATCAGGTGAGTCAGGCTTTCGCGGTGTTCCTGCCCGTGAAATCGGTCGGCGTGGTCGGCGATGCACGTGCCTACGAGTGGGTGATTGCACTGCGCGCCGTGGAGACCATCGACTTCATGACCGCGCACTGGGCGCACCTGCCGTACGAGTTTCTCGATCTGGTCAGCCGCCGCATCGTCAACGAACTGCGTGGCGTGTCGCGCGTGGTGTACGACATCAGCGGCAAGCCGCCCGCCACGATCGAGTGGGAATAGTCACCGAGGTGATTGAGATGCGCGCACTCCATTGAGTGCGCGTAACGACGTCATCACCAGCGACACGACCAGCGTCTTGCTAAGCGCAATTCCGTCCCAGTTCCTATCAATGTCCGGCATCAACGACGGATACGATACGCATCCACTGCCATCAAGCGACTTGTCCAACGCCACGCACCTTGCGTCCAAGCGGCGACGGCGTATGCTCGCGAACGCAGCATACGGACAGACATTTTAGCCTTTCGGCCATTTTGTGCCTTTCAGGCATTTTGTACCTTTCCAGCCCGCTGCCCTCCTCGCCGGGCCGCCGAGGTCCGGCGTTTGCGTTTTCAACGAACAGGGAATCGACAGGTATGTCCGACAATAGCGTTCCGTTGACCATCATCAGCAGCCAGAATACGCAGTACCTCTATGCGACCATTGGCATCGGCAAAAACATCCTGACGCAGCATCCGCCTCAGCGCGGCTACTGGTTCGTGGTACTTGACCGCAGCAACCTCAACGTCGTGTACAACCAGGTGCAGACTGCACCCAACGTGGCACCGAATCTGGGCAGCTACAACACCGCCGACTACATTCTTTTGGTGGCCACGATCGGTACGGGTCTGGACGTGCAACCACAAGGCGACCTGTTCCAGTTCCTCGACGTCAACGGCGGTGGACGCGAGTTGCGGCGCGTCGAGCAGGTGTCGCTGCAATTCGGCTGCGGCACGATGGGCACCTTTGCTTATGCATTGGCAGGCATTCTGGGCAATCAAAACCAGCCGGGCTTTGAAGCCAGCATGTTGTCGAACACGAACATTGGGCCCATCCTCACCATACAGCTCATGCCATTCACGGTAGCGGGCAAGACGGTGTACACCCCGGTTCAGCTCAGCAACGCCTGAGCCATTGCGAAGGGTATGAAACTGGCCGCTCTCACCAGTGGCCGGTTTCATCGGCGCTTTGAAGGAGCTATGCCGTGGTGACCACTGTTGCGATGCAGGCACCGCACCTGCTGCTGTTCGGCTGGTATCGCGAAGGCACCGGGTTCACGCGTGTGCTGCAGGCCTTGCTGCCGCACCTGGCACAGGTCTATCGCATCACCTGGATGGGAGTGGGCTACCAAGGACCGGTACGACAGTTGAGCGAACGTGTGCAACTGCGCCCCACCAATCTGCACGGCGGAGACATGGTCGGCGCCTATGCGGCGCGAAAGGAATGGTCGACGTTGGGTGTCGACGCCGTGCTCGCGCTCAACGACCCCTGGTATTTGGAGCATTACAGTCGCGAACTGGCGGACGTGCTCGACGCCGCGCCGATGCTGGGCTACTTGCCGCTGGACGGCGATATTCCAGACCCGACTCTGGTGAAGGGCCTACGTGGCTTCTCGACTTTGTTCACCTACACGACGCACGCGGCGGGTCAATTGCGCCAGGCGTTGCGTGCCTGCGGGATTACGACTCCTGTATCAGTGGCCGGGCACGGCGTGGAGCTAGAGGCGTTTGCGCCAACAAGCTCCGTGCGCACCGCTGACTTTGCGGTGCAGGAACGCATGCGTCTGGCACAACAGTTGTTCGGACTGTCCGAGCCAAGTTGGGTTGTGCTCAATGCCAGCCGTCCGGATCCGCGCAAGCGCCTGGATCTCACGCTGGAAGGGTTTGCGCGTTTCGCGCGCGATCGGCCAGCCAACGTACGACTGTGTCTGCACCACGCCATCGCACACCCGCAGTTTGTCGAACCGCTGCGGCGACACGCGCAGGAGCTTGGCATCGCCGAGCGCGTGCTGTGGTGGCCACCGCAGAAGGGGGCCATCGACGATGCGAGCTTATGCGCCTTGTACAACGCCTGTGCAGTCGGCTTGAACACCAGCCTAGGCGAAGGCTTTGGGCTCGTCAGCTTCGAGCACGCCGCCACCGGCGCGCCGCAGCTGCTCCCTGATCACGCCGCCCTGCGCGAACTGTGGGGCGATGCCGCGCTACGTATCGGCCCCGTGCGGCCGATGCACTACGAGTACTCACCGTTGCGCATGGGAGAAGTGACCGCAGAACAGATTGCCGACGCGTTGGATAGCGTATATGGCGACGCATCCAATTATGCGCGCCTTGCCACATCCGGACTCGACCGCTGCCAGACGACCGACCTGCGCTGGTCGGTGGCTGCCGAAAGCTTGCTGCGCGGTATCGAAGCAGCGCGTCGCCAGACAGCTTAGGGACGGCACGGCCGAGCCACCGCGTACTTCAACAAGCGCCAGGCGCTTGCGTGCTGCGGCAAGCCCGGCAATCATCGCAGCGCGTTGGATTCCTGACGCGATTTCTTGGCCTGCCGGAGCTCTTCGGTGCACGATTCGAACGACCCGTCGCATAGCAGCGCCGCGACCACACCGTCGCAGACAAGTGCCGACGAGGTCTGGATGCGCCAGGCACTCACCCTGGCACAACGCGCGCGCAGCGAAGGCGAAGTACCCGTCGGCGCCGTGCTGGTGCGCGACGGAGCCGTGCTGGGCGAGGGTTGGAATCGCACCATCGCCGAGCACGATCCCAGCGCTCATGCCGAGATGGTGGCGCTGCGTGCGGCTGGCCGTGCCGCGAGCAACTACAGACTCCCCGGCACCACGCTCTATGTCACCCTCGAGCCGTGCGCGATGTGTGCCATGGCACTGGTGCACGCGCGAGTACAGCGCGTCGTCTACGCGGCAACCGATCCCAAGACCGGCGCCGCCGGCAGCGTGTTCGATACCCTCATCTCGGACAAGCACAACCACCGCATTGCCGTAGAGGCCGGGCTGTGCGCCGAAGAGGCAGGCGACCTGTTGCGACAGTTCTTTCGCGAGCGGCGCTGATGCCGATTCGCCGACGGTTCATTCGAAGCCGTTGATGAAGATGGCATCTGCACTCATATAGAGCACCCCCGCCGCCGAAGCGGTCCACTTGCCGGCAGCATTCTGATCGATTTGCATCACACCGGCGCTGAGCACCGCTGCGTAGTGCCCGTTCGGCACGAGGCCGAGCAGCGTGTGCGAGATCGCCCCAACTCCGCTGACGTTGTACGACGTCGAGGTGATTGGCGCTGGCGTCTGCCCGGCCTGGTTGTTGAACAACACGATGTTGCGCGTGCCGCCGTTCTGTGTGATGTCGACGCCGGTCATCTTGGCGTCGAGCGAGGCGATCTGCGTCTCGGTTGGCGCAGCGCTGCTGTTCGAGCCCGCTTGCATCACTGTGAGAAACCGCACGGACAATGGGTTCAGTGGGTCACGCACTTCGATGCGATAAGTGCCGGCGTTGGCCGCCCCGAACGGCACGCAGCCGATGTCGGACGCCACGCACGGATCGGGGTTGCTCAATTCGTCGACCACGGTAAGGGTGGCGTTGGCGGGCAGCACGGTATCGATGAAGAGCCGCGATTGGCCGTAGTCGAGCTGAGCCCGCTTGCCGACAATGATCGGATTGGCCGGCGTGTGCCAGCGCAAGTGCTTGCGGTAGGGACCTCTGACGTTGGCCGAAAGCTTCGCCAGCACGTCGTCGTATACGACGAAGAGGTTCGCCGCGCGTAGAAAGAGAAAGCTGCGATAGAAGTGCTCGAGTCGGCGGCTGGGTGTGTCGTCCGGATCGCCGGCGCGGTTGTAGGCCGTCGACAGATCGCTGCGCACGTAGCTCAGGTCGGAGCTGAGTTGGTCGGCGATCACCTGGTCGATACCAACCGCCAGTTGTCCACCGCTGCCCTGTTCGTCGGTGGTTTGAAATTCGCCGAAGTCGTCGAAATAGAGCGTGTTGAACAACGAGGATTCATTGGCTTCGAGGGAAGGTCCGAGCACACCAGAACCGCCGTGGATGGGCTCACCCAAGCCGTTGGTATCCGACTTCCAGTCGGTGGCACTGACCAGCAAGTAGTCGCTGCCACGCGCGATGACGATGTGCCCCGCGGCGTAGTGCTGGTGATCGTCCCACCACTGCGAGCCCATCTGCACAGAGGCCCAGGTGGCGTTGCTGCCCCAGTCGCTGCGCATGATGAAGTACGGGATGGCGCCGTTAGTGCCGACCGGACTCGTTGCGCCTTGCGGATAGGCCGGGGCGAAGGCGCTGTAGTAGGGCGGCAGCGCGAGCTGCACTGAGGGTCTGGCGCTGTTGCCGAAGAAGAACTCCGCCCACTCTTCTGCCGGGAACACTTGTGAATTCGGGATGGTCGATGCGGTGATTTCCGTTTCGGCGAAGTACTGCGCCCCGGGCCCATCCGATTTTCCCTCCAGGAAAAAAGCAAGACGCTTGGGCAGGCCCAGCGAAACAATCGCACCCTGATAACCACCCCAGTCTCCCGTCGGATCGATCATGAAGCGATTCGGAAACAAGGCGTGCTTCTCGCCACGCAGGATCTGTGGCACCCAGCTGGCGTGGGGCGTGATGACGTCTTCGCCAGTCGCGCTCTGTATGGTCAGCATGTAGTCGAGCATGCGGCTGAATTCTTCCGAGCCGTACGACCAACCCTGAAAATCGAAGCCACCCTTGAACGGGTTGCCGCTGATCGCAGGACCGTTGAAATCCAGCGCTGCCGCGGGGCGCAGGCCGCCGTCGAACACTTGCGTGCGCCAGGCGTCGGGAATCGCCGACGGTGGCAGGGTAGGGGCCGGGCTGCCATCGAAGCGCACACGCGCCCACTCGATCAGCTCCTGCGCGCGCGAGTTGTCGCCGGCCGAGGCGTAGCCCATGAGGCCCACACCGTACAGATGACCACCGAAGTAGTTGCCATCCGCCGCATTGCTGTACACCTGCGCCTGGTAGCCGTTGACGCGCACGTCGTCGTAGTACTGATTCATCAACGTGACCATCTGCGCCCTGAGTGGTGCGCTGAGTTGGTCGTAGCAGTAGTCGTAGATGAAGGCCAGCGTGGAAGCGACGTTGCGCGAGGCGTAGTAACTGTCGAGCTGGATCGGCGGCAGTCCATTGGGCGGGTTGTTGTCCGAGTCGCTTTGCGCGCGGATCATTTCCTGCGCCAGCTCGATCAGCTTGTTCGAGTACTGCGTGTCGCCGGTCATCTGGTAGGCAAAGGCCAGCGGCAGCGCCGCCGAAAGCCATCCTTCGCCTTGATAGGTGTAGTAGATCGTGCCCGGCGGAGCGGCCGAGCTGCTGCTGAACTTGTATTGGTTGATGGTGTACGTGGCGAGCGTGTCGGCGCGCGCCTTGAGCGCCACCCACGACGGATCATTGGCATTTTTCTTGGCGAGCAAGCGTGCCTTGCCGGCGCTGTTGAAGAGCAGCCGGGGATGCGTGCCGATGACCGGATCCGCAATCACGTCGGCGGCGGTCAGCACCGCAAGCCCGACACTCGTGACGAACAAGACTCTGCACACCAGACTAGCCATCTTCGCCTCCCACGGAACGGAAAAGCAGGACGCTGGCAGCGGGCGAGGGGACATCGAAGCTGAAAAACGAGCGCAGACCCCATGTCCCCACCTCAGGATACTCGCACTGCATCGCGGTTCAAGGTTCGCAGCCGGCATGGTTCTTGGCGCCGTCGGGCGTCGCGCTGTGTGAGACGCTGTTGAGGTCTACTAATCGGCGCTGGCACGCGGAATCGGGAGATCGAGGCCGGACCGGCAAGCGCTCGAGAGTCGATATGCCGTTCGCGCCGTGTCTGGCCAGGATTGATCGTCAGATCTGCATCCGTGCAGTTTCTTTCTTGAATGCTGCAGGTCCGGAGCTGCATCGCCGGAGAAGTAATCTGCAGCGCTGCAATTCATCACTGCGACGATGCGGAGAAACTGCGCAGCGTTGCCGAACGGCTTGTGCATCCATGCAGAAGATCTCTGCAAGTTTGCAGCGCAAGGGCTGCAGCGATGCCTAAGCGTTCTACGTGCACGCAGCAATTGGGGGCAATGGTGCAATCTTTTGGCGCACCTATGGAGTCCGGAGCAGCATGCATGGTGTCTGGAACTGCGAGCATGGAGCCCGGAGTCGCAGGCGTGGAGTCTGGAACTGCAGGCATGGAGCGGGGAGCCGCGGGCATGGAGTCCTGAACTGCACGTATGGAGTCCTGAACTGCACGTATGGAGTCTTGAACTGCAAGCATGGAGCCTGGAAGCAGCACGCATGGAGTCCTGAACCGCATGCACGGAGTCCTGAACCGCATGCACGGAGTCCTGAACCCCGCGTATGGAGTCTTGAACTGCACGTATGGAGTCTCGAACTGCATGCATCGAGTCCAGAACAGCCCAAGAACTGAACGAGCCAGCAAGGCGCCGGCGCTATCAGAATTTGGCCTGCAGAGAGCGTGATTCAACTAAGTCCCAAGACGGATATGCGGCACGCCGGGGAGGGGGAACAAGCAAATTGTGTTGCGGCCGGGGGGCGGAATCTTCGTCAAAGTGGTGATAGGATTTGCGCCGCCAACGTATCTACGTCGGTGGTTCGCATCTTCCTGCGTGCAATGCGCGGGAAGGTCATCGGGGAAGCTTGCGATCGTAGTGGGCGCAAGTGATTGACTGAAAATTTCTGGGTAAAAGGGGCGTCGTTCCTTGGGTAGGGATGGCGTGCGCATGCCGGCCTGGCCGGCGTCGTTTCTTTCGGGGTGCTTCATGCGGAAGTTGATGTTTTTCGCCATATCCATGGCACTGGCCGGTTCGGCCGTGGCAGCTGATGAGAGCTGTCTGGTTTCTTTCTCCAGCGCTACACAAGACGTGTGCACCGGCAAGGCCGGCACTACGGGTGCTGCATTCGACGAACTGGTCGATGCCAACCTGGTGAAGGATTCGAATCTGCGCCTGATCAAGTTTTCCGGGCCGATCTCGCCGCAGCAGCGCGCTGCCGTGGAGCAGGCTGGCGCGACCATCCTTGGCTACGCGCCGCACTATGCCTACATCGTGCGCATGGCGCCGGCGCTGGACAACGCCGCGAAACAAATCGACGGTGTGAACTGGGTCGGGCCTTTCCTGCCGGCGTTCAAGGTGGACGCCAACATCGCGCAGGAACTTAAATTCGAAAACATCGTCAACAAGGCAGACATCACGGAGCTCGCCGTCAGCGTCGCCGGCAACACGAGCCAGGCCCGCATGCAGAATGCGATCTCGGCCATCCGCGGCCTGTCCTATGTGCGCAGCGTGAACACGGCGGGTGAAACCGTCATGCACGTCGCCTTCGACAAGTCGCAGCTGGCCTACGCGGTGTCCGCGCTGGCGCTGGACGAGAACGTGCTGTCGATCGGCTTCCGCTGGCCGAAGCACCTCGTGAACTCGCAGGCCGACTGGCTGCACCAGAGCAACGTGAGCACTCCGACGCCGCTGCGTCCAGTGTTCGCCAAGGGCCTGTACGGCTGCGGCCAGATCGTTGGCGAGCTCGATACCGGCTTGTACGCCGACAACGTGGCGTTCAAGGACACGGTCCATGCCTTCCCCACGGTCAGTAAGTGCGACACCGGTGCCAGCTGTCCCAGCACGGCGGCCGACCTCACCCAGCGCAAGGTCATCTCCTATTACAAGTGGTCCAACGATGCCGGCACATCCTGGGCGGATGAGCACGGTCACGGCACTCATACCGCGGGTTCGATCCTCGGCCAGAATCCGGCCACTCCGGTGGACTGCGCCAATTTCACCACCGAAGGCGGCAACACCGATCTCGACGGCACCGCGCCGGGTGCCCGAATCGTGTTTCAGGAAAGCGGCAGCGATTTGCGCTACTTGAACACCCAGGGCGGCACACCGTTCCATGCCGCCGACATCGCATACACCAACGGCGCGCGCCTGCACAGCAATTCCTGGGGTGGCGGCTGCGTCGACCAGTTCGGCCAGTGCATCTCCGGTTGCTCGGTCACGTACGATGACACGGCGCGTTCCGCGGACCTGGTCAACGCCACGCACCCGGACATGCTGATGGTGTTCGCGGCCGGCAATGACGCCACCGATTGCGGCGTGTCTTCCGGCAACAACGTCGGTTCGCCCGGCAACTCCAAGAACGTGCTCACTGTCGGCGCGACCCTGCGTGGCACCAGTGCCAACGGCATGGCGGGCTTCTCTTCGCGCGGCCCGACTTACGATCGTCGTACCAAGCCTGACGTGAGCGCGCAGGGCAACGGCATTATTTCTGCCGATCGCAGCGCCAGTGGCACACTCAGCATGAGCGGCACCTCGATGGCCACGCCGACCACGTCGGGCCTGGCCGCACTGGTACGCGAATACCTCAATCGTGGCTTCTACCCGAGCGGCACCAAGACGCCCGCCGATGCGATCGCCAATCCATCGGCGGCGCTGATCAAGGCAATCATGATCAATGGCGCCTTCAAGATGACCGGCAGTGGTGCCGGCGTTTACCCCGGTCAGGATCAGGGTTGGGGTCGAGTCCTGCTCGACGATTCGCTGTACTTCAACGGTGACAGCAGCCATCTGTACCTGCACGATGCACCAGCCGGTCTGCAGACCAACGGCGTCGATGTCCACACCTTGGATGTCACCGCCGGACAGCCGCTGCGCGTGACCCTGACTTGGTCCGACCCGGCCGCCGCAGTCGGTGCGAACCCGGCCACGGTCAACCAGCTGCGACTGGAAGTACAGGCTCCCAATGGCGATGTGTGGACGCAGAAGCTGCCGGCGAGTGGCGGCCTTGCCAGTCCCAATCCGTTGCAGGACATCACCACGGCGAACTACGACACCGTCAACACCGTGCAACGCATTCTGTTGGCCGCTCCGGCGGCAGGCACGTATGTGATTCGGGTGAAGGGCATCAACGTGCCCACTGGCCCGCAGAAGTATGCGCTGGCAGCGACCGGTGCGTTCACCGTCAATGTCACGCCGGACTTCGCACTGTCCTCTACACCGGGCAGCACCGCCATCTGCGCTGGCTCGCCGGCGAGCTACAGCATCGGCGTGCAGAGCCTCAGCGGCTACACGACGCCGGTGAACCTCAGCATCACGGGTGTACCGGGCAGCGCCACCAGCACGTTCACACCGGCCACCGTGACCCCGGCCAGCCCGCCGAACACCAGCGCGCTCGCCATCAACAACACGGCAGGCGTCGCCAGCGGTAACTACAGCATGGTGGTTACCGGCACTTCCGGTGCGCTCACGCATACGACCGGCTTGCAGTTGGGTGTGACCGCCGCGGTGCCCACAGCGGGCAGCCTCACCGCTCCGGCCAATGGCGCTGCGAACCAGAGCAGCACGCCGGTGTTCACCTGGGCGACCAACCCGAACGCAGCGCAGTACCGCTTCCAGCTGTCGACCAGCCCGGCGTTCGCGAGCTTCGTCGAGAACCAGCTGGTCTCGGCCACCACGTTTACACCCGTCACGGCTTTGTCGCCCAACACGACTTACTACTGGCGTGTGATCGGCGTGAACGCCTGCGGCGACGGTGCCGCGTCGACAGTCTTCAGCTTCACTACTGCGAACGTGATCTGCCGCTCGCCGAACCTGGCGATTCCGGACAACAACGCGACCGGCGTCACCGACACGCTGACCGTGGCCGACACCAGCACGCTCACCGGCATGAAGCTGATCGTCAAGGCGAACCACACCTGGGTGGGTGACCTGGCGTTCACGCTCTCCAAGACCGGCGGCAGCAGCGTGATCGTGATCGATCGTCCGGGTGTGCCGGCTTCGACCAATGGCTGCAGTGGCGACAACATCGACGTCACGCTGGATGATGCAGCGGCCACACTGGTGGAATCGCAGTGCAATGCCGCGGCGCCGGCGCTGTCCGGTTCGGTCAAACCCAACAACGCGATCAACACCGCGTTCTCGGGCGCAACGCTCAACGGCAACTGGACGCTCAAGGTCACCGATAGTGCGGGCTCCGACACCGGCACGCTGACGCAGTGGTGCCTGGTGCCGTCCGTGGCGGCACCCACGACCTTCACCGTGGGCGGCAGCGTGGGTGGTCTCACCAGCAGCGGCCTGGTGCTGTCGTTGAACGCCGGTGCGCAGACCCTGCCGGTGTCTTCCGGTGCGAGCAGTTTCACCTTCCCGACCGGCCTGGCCAACGGCGCCGCCTACGCGGTGACGGTGGGTACGCAGCCCGCGGGGCAGACCTGCTCGGTCACCAACGGCAGCGGCACGATCAGCGGTGCCAACGTCACGAACGTCTCGGTCACGTGCGTGACGCCGACCTTCACCATCGGCGGCAGCGTCGGTGGCCTCACCAGCAGCGGTTTGGTGCTGTCGTTGAACGCCGGTGCGCAAACCTTGCCGGTGTCGTCCGGTGCGAGCAGCTTTACCTTCCCGACCGGGCTCGCCAACGGCGCCGCCTACGCGGTGACGGTGGGCACGCAGCCTTCGGGTCAGACTTGCTCGGTCAGCAACGGCAGCGGCACGGTCAGTGGCGCCAACGTCACCACCGTCTCGGTGACGTGCACCACGCCGACCTACACCATCGGCGGCAGTGTCGGCGGTCTCACAGGTAGCGGCCTGGTGCTGTCGTTGAACGCCGGTGCGCAGACCTTGCCGGTGTCGTCGGGTGCCACGAGCTTCACCTTCCCGACCGGTCTTGCCAACAGCGCCGCCTACGCGGTGACGGTGGCCACGCAACCGACCTCGCCCAAGCAGGTGTGCAGCGTTGCCAGTGGCAGCGGCACGGTGGCTGGCGCGAACGTCACCAACATTGCCGTGACGTGCAAGAAGACGCACAAGGTCGGCGGTACGGTGACGGGCCTCATCGGCGGCGCCAGTGGTCTGGTACTCAAGCTCAACGGCGTCGACACGCTGCCGGCGAACAACGGTTCCTTCCAGTTCCCGACCGAGCTGTTGGACGGTGAGAACTACACCGTGACCGTGGGCACGCAGCCCACCGGCCAGATCGGTGTCTGCACCGTGAGCAACGACAATGGCACGGTGACGTCGGGAATGTCCGATGTGGGCGATGTGACGGTGAGCTGCAACACCGACCGCATTTTCTACGACGGTTTCGAAGGCTGACGGCAACCACGACTGCGCCCCATGCAATATGGGGCGCAACTCGACAAGCTTCACCCATACGGCCAGCCTCGCGCTGGCCGTATTATTTTGCGGACGCGGCTTCCCGAACGTGGCGGCGGCGCTCTTGCACGAGCTGCGCAAGAATGCTCACGGCGATCTCGTGCGGTGTCTGCGCATCGATGTCCAAGCCGACCGGCGCATGCAGCGTCGCCAAGGCCTGCGCGTGGTGGGGCAGGGCGCGCCGAACTTCCGCGATACGCTTGTTGCTGCCCATCATGCCAACGAAACACGGCGGCTTGCGGCATAACACATCGAGCGCAGCGACATCGGCCGCATAGTCACGGTTTAGGAGCACCGCGTAGACATCACGTTGCGTATCGAGCGCTCGCTCAAGCAAGGCAGGGGAACCACACAGCTGCGTGGCAGTGCCGAAGTGCGCCCCTTCGAAGCACGCACTTCGCTCATCATGAACCCAAAGCTCGAAGTCCAGCGCCCGAGCAAGTTCGTACAGGGCCAAGCCGCAGTGCCCGGCACCGACAATCAACAGGCGCGGATCGGGATGCAGAATTTCTTCCGCCCCCGAACCTTCGGTGCTGTTATCGGGCGTGGGGGCGTGATCGGACATGGCGACCCGCTCCCCGCGTTGCAGTGCCGCTGCCAGTTCGCGCGCACGGTCAAGGTCCGCCGCACCGCTCCAGCGGTGCAAGGCGATGCGCATCACACCACCACAGACCCCGGCGCTGCCCGCGCCGCCACGCAAGTCGATCGGAATTTCGGCGAAGTCATCGGCCGATCGCAACAGCGTGCGCGCACCCTCGATCACGCGTGCTTCGGCGAGACCGCCGCCAACGCTGAACTCACAGCTTGTTGTGGTGATCAGCATGCGGCTGCCTCGATCGCGCGGGGTTGCTCCGCGCGCGTCACGCACGCCGGCGAGTACGACAGGACCGCCTTCCAGCAGCACGGCGAGACGCGCAAACAACCGCTCGTCCATCAGCTGCCTTGCACTTCGACCGCTGGCATGGCGCGCTCTACGGCATCGGCTTTAACTCGCGCAATCGCGCGGAAGATCGCCTCGGGCGTCGCCGGCGAAGCCAGCGGCACAGCACGCGCGCCGGGGGCGACGGCGAAGGCCGACACTGCATCCCGCAGCGCCTCGCGCACCGACAATGCCAACATCAGCGGTGGTTCACCCACGGCCTTGCTGCCGTAGATCACTGCCGTGCTGGGAGAATGCGTACGCCGAAACAGATTCACGTGGAAATCATGCGGCACTTCGCCAACCGTGGGGATCTTGTAGGTGCTGGGAGCATCGGTGAGGAGGCGACCCTGGTCGTTCCAACGCAGCTCCTCGCAGGTGAGCCACCCCATACCTTGCACGAAACCACCTTCGATCTGGCCGCGATCGATGGCTTCAGCGAGCGAATCGCCGACGTCATGCAGTATGTCCACTCGGCGCAAGACGTGCACACCCGTGTATCCACAAACTTCCACTTCACTTACTGCGGCACCGAAGGCGAAGTAGTAGAACGGATGGCCGCGGCCCGCCTGCGGATCCCAGTGCAAACCGGGCGTACGATAGAAGCCGGTGGCGGACAGGCTGATACGTGCACTGTACGCGGATCGCACGATTTCGGTGAAATCGCGACGCTGCGACGGCGCCGAACGCAGGAACACGGCATCGTCGGCGAATACCACATCGGCCACTTCACCGCCCAGCATTGCCGCGGCAATTGGCGCAAGCCGCTCCAGCAGCGTTTCGCACGCGGCCTTTACCGCCTGGCCATTGAGGTCGGAGCCGCTGCTGGCCGCCGTTGCTGACGTGTTCGGCACCTTGTCGGTGCTGGTCGGCATCACGCGAATGCGCGCCATCGACACACCCAGCGTGCGGCTCGCCACGGCCAGCATCTTGGTATGCAATCCCTGGCCCATCTCGGTGCCGCCATGATTCAGCTGCACGCTGCCATCGGTATAGACATGCACCAGCGCGCCGGCCTGGTTGTATTCGGTCTTGTTGAAGCTGATGCCGAACTTCACCGGCGTGATGGCAAGACCACGCTTGCGCTGCGCATGCGCCGCGTTGAAGGCATCGATTTCGCGCCGGCGCGCAGCGAAATCGCTGTCGCGCAGCGTTTGCTCCCATAGCTCCGGCAAATGGTTGTCCACGACCGGTTGGCCGTAGTGCGTAAAGTTGCGCTCGGGACGCGACGGGTCTGCGCGATAGAAATTGCGCTCGCGCACGATTTCGGGCGCCAAGCTGAGATGACGCGCCACGCGATCAAGGATTTCCTCGCCAACTACCATGCCCTGCGGCCCGCCAAAACCTCGGAAGGCCGTATTGGATGCCAGATGGGTCTTGCAGATGAGTCCGGTGATTTCGACATTCGGACAGTAGTACGCGTTGTCGACATGCACCATTGCACGCATCAGCACCGGCGGCGACAGGTCACAGCTCCAGCCTCCATCGGCATAGAGCTGTACCGACATGGCCAGCAGCTCACCCGCCTCACCGAAGCCCACGTCAAATCGCGCGTAGAACGGATGGCGCTTGCCCGTCAGTTGCATGTCCAGGCCGCGCGCCAATTTGATGCGTACGGGGCGCCCTGTGTGCCATGCCGCCAACGCAGCGACGGCAGCATAGGGGTTGGCCTGCGTCTCCTTGCCACCGAAGCCACCGCCCATGCGCAGACTACGGCACACCACGCGGTTTGCCGGCACCCCCAACACATGCGCCACGATGGCCTGTGTTTCCGAAGGATGCTGCGTGGACGAAGTGACTTGCACGACGCCTTCCGAATCGAGTGCTGCCCAGCTCGCCTGGGTCTCGAGGTAGAAATGATCCTGCCCGCCAATCTCGATTTCACCCTGCAGCCGCCGCGGCGACGCGGCCAACGCGCCACCGACCTCGCCGCGCACGATGCGCGCAGGCGGCATGTGATACGCCTGACCCTTGATGGCTTGCGCGATGCTCAGGCACGAGGGCAGGGGCTCGTAGTCGACTGTTACGAGCTTCGCCGCTGCGCGCGCGATGGACTCATCTTCAGCCACCACCCACGCCACCGCTTGTCCGTAGAACTGCACCAGATCGGCAGGAATCAGCGGCTCGTCGTGCTTGATCGGGCCGGTATTGTTTTCGCCAGGAATGTCGCGGGCAGTGAGTACGGCAAACACGCCCGGTTGCGTCAGCGCGGCGCGCACATCGAGTGCGCGAATACGCGCATGCGCGTGCGGCGCTTGCACCGGCCAAACGGAGAGCATGCCGATCGGCTCGTGTTGCTCGTCCGTGTAGACCGCGCGGCCGCTGACATGGCCAGCGGCGCTTTCATGACGCAACGCCGGCCCCTTGCTTGTCGAGGGGCTCATACGTTCCCCTGCCCGCGCAAAGGACGGGCGCTTGAGCAAACCTTCCGCGCACCACGGGCACTCATAGCGCTACCTCCGCCACGAACTTGGCGAACAGGTTGGCGCACAGCGAGCGGCGGTAGTCGGCACTGCCGCGATGATCGCTGAGTGGCGCAAATTCGTCGCGCAGCAGCACGCTCGCCTGCTCGATGACTTCCGCCGACAGGACCCGTCCGACCAGAAACTCTTCGACGCGCAGCGCGCGCCTGGGAATCGCAGCCACGCCGCCAAAGGCCAGCCGCACATGCGTCACGCCACCATGCACATCGCGCGCGAGGACAAAGCTTGCTGCGACGATGCTGATGTCGTCGGTCTGGCGCTTGGCCACCTTGTAGCTGGCCTGTACGCCCGGCACATGGCGCGGCACCGTGACAGCAACGATCAACTCGTCGTCTGCGCGCTGCGTCTTGCGGTAGTCGATGAAGAAATCGGCGATCGCCAGCACGCGCTCGCCACGCAGGCTGCGGCAATGCACGCGCGCATCGAGTGCCAGCAGCACTGGCAGCAGGTCGCCGATGGGCGAGGCGGTGCCGAGGTTGCCGCCGAGCGTGGCGCGATTCTTCACCTGGCGTGCGGCAAACCACGGCAGCATCTGGTCCAGCACTGGATAGGCGCCAGCCAGGCGGGTTTCGAGATCGTGCAGCGGAACACCGGCGCCGATGCGCACATTGTCGTCACTGACGTCGAGCGTCTGGAGTTCGGCAATACGATCGAGCCCAATGAATGCAGGCGCGACGGTCTGCCAGTGGCTCAAGGCAACGCCGAGATCGGTGGCTCCGGCGATCCATGCAGCCTGCGGATGCTGCGCTTTCAAGGCCAACGCGGCATCGACGGTGAGCGGGCTTGAAAATTCTGCCAAATGGCCTTCGCGCAGGCCGCGTTCGGTCGACAGGCTTTCGCTGAATCGATCTTCATTCACCGCCACCGCGGCGATGTGCGTTGCTGCCGTGCGGATGGGCTGGTAGCCGGTGCAGCGGCACAGGTTGCCCTCGAACAAGCCGTCGTGCAGGCGACCGTCCTCAAATTCGCGGGAGTAGTAGCCGCAGAACAGGCTCATCACAAAGCCCGGCGTGCAATACCCGCACTGCGACCCGGCACAATCCACCATCGACTGCTGTACTGGATGCAGGACTTCACCATCCGCCAACGCTTCGACCGTAACGACTGTGCGGCCTTCTACGGCGCCCATCGGCAGCAAGCAGCTGTTCACGGCACGGTATTGGGCGCGGCCATCGCGATCGCATTCGACCAGGGCTACCGTGCAGGCACCGCAATCGCCGTCAGCACAGCCTTCTTTGGTGCCGTTCAGGCGCTGCCGTTTCAACCAGCGCAGCAGGGATTCGGTGGGCTCGGTGTCGATGAGCGCGACTTCGCGCCCGTTCAAGCTGAAGCATGCTTCTGTCATGCCGCAAAGAGTAGCGCAGGCGTAGCCAACAGGCACGTCCTGGGGCAGACTTCGCCGACTAACAACGACGACAGAACCAATGACCGCCACCGAAACAGCTTTGGCCGCACTGCTGCGCGGCATGCCCAAGGCCGAGCTGCATATCCATATCGAAGGCTCGCTGGAGCCAGAACTGATCTTCGCACTGGCACAGCGCAACGGCGTCGGCCTGCCGTACCCAAGCGTGGACGCGCTGCGCGCCGCCTATGCCTTCACCGACCTGCAGAGTTTCCTCGACATCTACTACGCCGGCGCTTCGGTGTTGCTCAAAGAGCAGGATTTCTTCGACATGGCCTGGGCGTATTTCTTGCGCGCCAAGGCCGACAACGTGATCCATGCGGAACTGTTCTTCGATCCACAGACCCACACTGATCGCGGCGTGTCCTTTGCCACCGTGGTTGGAGGCCTGACCCGTGCCTGCGCACAGGCACGCCAGGAACTCGGTATCCGTGCCGAATTGATCCTGTGCTTCCTGCGCCATCTGTCGGAAGAGGCCGCCTTCGCTACCCTGGAAGAGGCCAAGCCACACCTCGGCAAATACATTGGCGTGGGCTTGGATTCCAGCGAAGTCGGCCACCCACCGGAAAAGTTCGCGCGTGTCTTTGCCGAAGCACGAAAGCTTGGCCTGCGCGCAGTCGCGCACGCCGGCGAAGAGGGGCCGCCGGCCTATATCTGGAGCGCCTTGGACGTCCTCAAAGCCGAACGCATCGACCACGGTGTGCAGGCCGTCAAGGATGCGGCGCTCATGGCGCGGCTGGCTAAGGAGCGCATCCCGCTTACCGTCTGCCCGCTATCCAACCTGAAGCTGTGCGTGTTCAAAGATCTGCGCCAGCACACCTTGCGCACGTTGCTCGACGCTGGCCTGGTCGCGACGGTGAACTCGGACGATCCGGCCTATTTCGGTGGCTACATCAACCAGAACTTCCTTGAAACTTTTGCCGCCCTTGGTCTCGACGCGACGCATGCGCGCACGCTGGCGCACAACGGATTCGAGGCGAGTTTTGTCGATGCCGCCACTAAGCGAGCGTACGCGGATCGTGTGAACGAGTACTTTTCGAGAGTGGGTATAGCTGTCTGAGACGCGTCATTCGTGCGTCACCCAATGCATGTTTGAGAGTCCCTAAATTGGGGTCGGAAATGAAGGCAATAGAGACTCGTAGGTAACCAGGCTCATGGGCAAACTCACCACTCACATTCTAGACACAGCACACGGTTGCCCAGGTGCGCATATCGCCATCACCCTTTACCGCTTCGAAAGCGGAAACCGGATCAAGATCGGCGATTTCCGCAGCAACAGCGACGGCCGTTGCGATGCACCACTATTGGCCGATGCCGCATTCACTACCGGAACCTACGAGCTGGACTTTGCCGTGGGCGACTACTTCACCTCACTCGGTGTCGAGCTCGCCACGCCACGCTTCCTCGACGTCGTGACCCTGCGCTTTGGAGTCGCCGACGAGAGCGCGCACTACCACGTGCCGCTGCTGGTCTCCCCGTACGCCTACAGCACGTACCGAGGTAGCTGATGACTGAGTACCTCATTGAGTGCGCGGCTTTCCTGCTGCGCTGGCTGCACGTTGTGGCTGCGATCGCCTGGATCGGCGAGTCGTTCTACTTCGTCGCGCTGGATCGCGGCCTGGAAAAACCGAAACGGCCAACACAAGGCCTCTACGGCGAATCGTGGTCCGTGCACGGCGGCGGCTTTTATCTGAAGCAGAAGTTCTTGCCGGCGCCCGCCGAGCTACCGGAGGTGCTGCACTGGTCCAAATGGAAGTCCTACACAACGTGGATGTCGGGCTTTGCGCTGCTGAGTCTCACCTATCTGTTGGCGCCGCAAGTGTGGCTTGTCGATCCGACACTGATCGCCCTGACTTCGACGCAAGCGATCGCGCTGGCGCTCGCATTCCTTGTTGTCGGCTGGCTGGTGTATGACGTTCTGTGCAAGCTGATCGGATTCCGCGACAGCGCGTTGGGGGTGCTGGTCGGCGGTTTCGTAGTGGTCCTGTGCTATGCCGCGACGCACCTGTTCGCCGGACGCGCTGCATTCTTGCTGGTAGGCGCGACCATGGCGACGATCATGTCGGCCAACGTGTTCTTCGTGATCATTCCCGGTCAGAAGCGCATGGTGGAAGCACTGACACGGGGCGAAGCACCGAATCCACTCGATGGCGCCCGCGGCAAACAGCGCTCGGTTCACAACACCTATTTCACTCTGCCTGTCGTATTTGCGATGCTGAGCAACCACTACAGCACGGCTTACGCACATTCCAACAGCTGGTTGCTTCTAGCCCTGATCATGGCGGCCGGCGCACTGATCAGGCAGTTCTTCGTGCTTTGGCACAGTGGCGGACGCGCATGGTGGCTGCTGGGCGCTGGCGCAACGATCATGTTTGGCGTGTTCGTATGGTTGGCTCCACAACACAGCGAGACTGCGGCAACGACGTTACCGCTCAGTGCTCCCACACCAAAGAGCGCCTCGACCACCGCGCCGACGGAACCACGACTCGAAGCGAGCGCGCCGGACACTGCGGCGATCCAATCGGTGCTGGCGCGGCGATGTGCCGCCTGCCATTCCGCCAAACCGACGATGATGGCCAGCGCTCCCAAGGGCACTATGTTCGACACCGCGGCGCAAATCGACACTCATGCAGCGCTGATCTATCAGCAGGTGGTAGCGCTCAAGGTGATGCCACCGGGAAATATCACACAGCTGAGCGATGATGAACGCTCGCAGATCGCCAACTGGTTCAAGGCCCGAGGCGCGGCGAAGTAGCGAATCTTTCAGACGGCTGCAATCGCAGCGCGATCGATGACCCACTGCTGCGTCAATTCCACTTCGTCGCAATTTGCGCCAGCGCCGGCGCGATCGACGCAAAGGTAGTCGGCGGCTTGATCCAGTGTGATGAGCGGGTGATGCCATGTACCACGCCGGTAATTGATGCCCTGGCTCCGCGTGGCGAGGAAAGCGCGCGGGTGCGCTTCCGCCGATTCCGCCACTACGACAACGTAGCGCGTCGCCGGATCGAGCGGCACGAAAGCCTGGCTGCCCAAAGGGTGGCGTTCCAGCATGGCAACGACGAAGGGCAGGGCACGCGGCTGCGTGCGAAACAGACTGACCACCGCGCGTCCGTCGTCGTATGACGTGTCGATACGCGCAAGGTCGTGGAATCGCGTGGCGGTGCCTGTGTTCACAGCGTATTGGATCCCGGCCGCTTCGGCTTCGATCACTTCGCCAAACGGCGCAAACACTTCCCGCGTCAGTGTTTCCACGCACAGGCGTACGGGCTCGCTCACGCGGGACGCCCGCGCAGGCGCAGGCGCGACACGCCTCCATCCGGATGGATGTTGAAGCGCACGTGCGTGATCGCGGCATGCGGCAGGATTTCGCTTCGATAGTGATGCTGGTGATCCATCTGCAGCTTTTGTTCTGGCAATAGCAGGGGCCAGAACATCGACTGCGTGACCAGCGACTCCGGCGTGCCACCAGCCACGCTGGCGGCCTGGATCGAGCAGCGGTCTGGATAGTTGCCTTTGAAATGACAGGTATCGACTTCGATTGCGTCAATGGTGCCGGGCCGGGCTAGGGCAAGGACACACCAATCGTGGCCAGGCTCGCGACGTCGGCGCGTTTCCCAGCCGTCGCCCATGTTCAGTCCCCGACCGGGCAACAGCAGGTTCGCCGCAAGGCCGAAGTGCTCGTTGTTGCTGGCGACTACAGTGCCGCCCTGCGTCGCCGCAATAAGATCGATCAGGCCTTCCGAATCCTTGCCGTTGGCGTCGAACTCAGGCAATCCGTACAGCCGCAAGCGCGCGAGGCCGCCATCGGGAAAAAGATTCACACGCACATGGCTCACCGTCGCCGCATCGTTGAGCGTGAAGTAATGGTGACGATTGCCGCCGAGATTCACTGCCGGCAAGAGTTGAGACCAAGCCGTCGCCGATGTCGGATCGCCGTCGCGCACCAGGCAGGCCTCGATGGATGCCGATGGCGGGAAGTTACCGGTGAAATGGCTGGTATCAAGATCGACACCGACGAGACGCGCCGGTCGTGAGAGTCGTACGATGCACCAATCGTGACCAAGGCCTCGCTTGCGGCGGCTTTCCCAGCCATCCATCCACTTACCATTAGTGTCGTATTTGCCCGGCACGAACACCGCTGCTTCAGGATTGAGCATGCGCTGTTTGTCAGCAAAGAAGTCATCGCTGCAGTCCAGCGCAACAGCGCCAAGGCGGGCGTCGGCGAGATTGACGAATCGGCGCACGAAGTCCGGCGCGTCGGTATCGAAAGCGGGCAGTGCCATGCAGATTCCTAGTGACTATGTGGAAGCCTTGCTGACAAGAACATCCGCGAGGCGAAATGCGGCGATGCGTTCGATCTGGCGCAGCGCCTCGGCGGTTTCCTCCTCACGACTATGACCGATGCGTATGGCCATGTTGTCGATGATGCTTTGGCGCGTATGACCGCGCACAGCAAGGATGAAGGGGAAGGCGAATTTTGCTTGGTAGGCGTCATTTAGTTGCGTGATGCGTGCGAATTCCTCTGGTGAGCACTGGTCCAGCCCGGCACCACGCTGCTCTCGCGTCGACGCATCAGTGAGGTCGCCGCGCACGGCCGCCTTGCCAGCGAGCTGCGGATGCGCACGAATCAGCGACAGCTGTGCCTCGGTGCCCGCGTGGGTGACCGCTGCGCACATGGCGCGGTGCAAATCGACTTCATCGGCAAATGGCCTCTGGGTCCACGCCTGCTGAGCCACCCAGGGCGAGTGCTCAAAAATGCTGCCCAGCAAGTCGGTAAATGCATCCTGCGAAAGCGTATTGAGTTCGTCGATGTCCATCATGATGAAGCCAGCGCTACGTGCGGGTGGCGTTGCTGCCAGTGTTTAGCGATATCGATGCGTCGGCAGACCCAAACTCGCTCGTGTTTTTCGATGTGATCGAGAAACCGCTGCAGCGCTACGAAGCGACCAGGACGACCGAGCAATCGCGCATGCATGCCGATCGACAGCATGCGCGGCGTCTCATCGCCCTCGGCGTACAGCACATCGAAACTGTCGCGCAGATAATCAAAGAAGTGCTGCGCCGTGTTGAAACCCTGTGGCGTGGCGAAGCGCATGTCATTGGCGTCGAGCGTGTAGGGCACCACGAGGTGCGGCTTGCTCGAACCATCGGAAAGTTCCACCTTCGTCCAGAACGGCAGGTCGTCACCGTAATAGTCGGAGTCGTAGGCAAAGCCGCCGTGCTCGACCACCAGACGCCGTGTGTTGGGGCTATCGCGACCTGTGTACCAACCCAGCGGCGCGGCGCCGGTCAGGCGCTTATGTATGTCGACGGCGCGGTACAGATGTTCGCGCTCGATGGCCTCGTCGATGTTCTGGTAATGGATCCATCGCCAACCGTGCGACGCGATCTCATGGCCTTGTTCGATGCAAGCACGTGTGAACTCCGGTTGGCGTTCCAGCGCCATCGCTACGCCGAATACCGTCAGCGGAAATCCTCGACGCTCGAACTCGCGCAGGATGCGCCAGCCGCCCACGCGCGACCCGTACTCGTAGATCGACTCCATGCTCAGGTGCCGCGCCGGATAGGCCGCTGCACCGATGATTTCGGACAGGAACTGCTCGCTGCCTGCATCGCCATGCAGGACACAGTTTTCTGCGCCTTCTTCAACGTTGAGTACGAATTGCACCGCGATGCGGGCGCCGCCCGGCCAGTCGGCGAACGGCGGATTGCGGCCGTAACCGATCAGGTCGCGGGGGTAGTGGGCTGAGTTGAGCATTCCGCGGTCACTGGAGTTGTGGGGGATGAGGCCAGGATTTCCCTTTAGTCGCCTGAATCTATTGAATTATTGTATTTCACATAATATACATTCTGGCAGATATCCTATTGATGCAACCCATCGCCATAGACCCCCCGCAGCAGAATCCTCGCACCTTTGCGCCCATCAAATGCCCGGAGTTTATCAGCCATCATATGGCAAGCCGCCGGCATACCGTTCGCCAGTTCTCAACCGTTCTCTCACACAAGTTTCTGACGCTCTCACCGGATTGCCTCCGGATGCAATCCGATTGGCTCCGGATGCAATCCGATTGGCTCCACATGCAATCCGATTGGCTCCACATGCAATCCGATTGGCTCCACATGCAATCCGATTGGCTCCGGACGCAATCCGATTGCCTCCGCATGCAATCCCGCGTACTCCGGATGCAATCCGATTGCCTCCACATGCAATCCGATTGCCTCCGCATGCAATCCGATTGCCTCCGCATGCAATCCCGCGTACTCCGGATGCAATCCGATTGCCTCCACATGCAATCCGATTGCCTCCGCATGCAATCCGATTGCCTCCGCATGCAATCCCGCGTACTCCGGATGCAATCCGATTGCCTCCACATGCAATCCGATTGCCTCCGCATGCAATCCGATTGCCTCCACAGAAATCCGATTGTCTCCACAGAAATCCGATTGTCTCCACAGAAATCCGATTGCCTCCCGAGGCAAACTGCAATCACCGCGCCCTGCTCGACCCTCTCGCCGAAGGCCGTGACACGCTGGACGGGCTACGCTCCAACACGCAGATCCCCAAGGTGATCGGATGACCAGCGACGAACGCGGCGCGCGATAACCGCCGACGAGGCGCGCACCGAGCCCATTGATTCGCGCCGAAGCACAACGCCAGCAACGAATTCGAACCTGGGTCCACCATGAACAAGTACAGCAAACCACTCATCATCTTTTCGATCCTCGCGGCGAGCCTCCTGGCAGGCAGCGCAGTCGGTAGCACGACCGGCAGTCCCGGTGGTGATACCGGCGGCGACACCGGGGGCTCCGGCACGGCCGCGGTCACCACCTGGTCCAACGCGAAGATCGGCGGTGGCGGCTACGTCACCGGCCTGATCTTCCACCCGACGACGGCCAATCTGTTGTATGCACGCACCGACATCGGCGGCGCCTACCGGTGGAACCAGGCCACGATGTCCTGGGTGCCGATCACCGATGGTTTCAGTGCGGCCGAGAGCTTTTTTCAAGGCGCCGAGAGCATCGCGCTGGATCCGAACAACGACCAGCGGGTCTATATGAGCACCGGCCTGTACAACTCGGACGGTGCGACCGCGCGCCTCTACATCTCCGGCGACCGAGGCGACCACTGGACATCCGTTAACCTGCCCTTCTCGACCGGGGCCAACAATCGGGGCCGCGCCATCGGCGAGCGAATGATGGTCGATCCCAACAAGCCGTCGATCCTGTTCTACGGTTCGCGCACGGCCGGGTTGTGGAAGAGCGCCGACTCTGGCCAGACCTGGGCTCAGGTCACGTCGCTGTCGAGCGTCAAGATGACCGCCGCGCAGATCAGCGCTGCCGGCGGCAGCGCGATGGGCGTCGAACTGGTCGTTTACGACACCGGGACCATGGGCACCGGAACTGCGACCCCGACGATCTACGCCGCTGTCGCACCCGACTACGCGAGCGTGGCCAGCCTTAGCTCGACCCTGTACAAGTCCACCAGCGGTGGTGCGTCGTGGAGCCCGGTCGCGACCCCGGAGACGGGCTACCACATCCCGCACATGGTGCGCGCCGCCGACGGCATGTTCTACGTCGCGTTCACACAGGGCGCCGGCCCGGGTGACGCCGGCCCGGCCCGGCTCTACAAGTTCGACGGCAGCACCTGGACCCTGCTCGCCAGCACCAGTTCGGGTGGCTATAGCGGCGTGTCGGTCTACGGCAGCGGCGCGACCACACGAATCGCGCTGGGCGTGAGCGGCACCTGGGGCAACTACAGCGGCATGCAGATCGTGCGACTGTCCGACAACGACGGACTCACCTGGCGCGAGATCGAAGCGGCGACGTCCGGCGAAATCGCGTCGGGCTGGGTCGACGACATCGAGATCGATCCATCCAACCGCGACCACATCCTGCACATCCACGGCGGCGGCGTCATCGAAACCCGCAACGCGTCCTCAACGTCGCCGACTTGGAGCGGCGTCGTCAACGGCATCGAGGAGAACGCCGTCGCATGGCTGGTCACGCCACCGGCCGGTTCAGCGACTTACAAAGTGGTCAATAGTTCGGGCGACATCGGCACCTGGGTGCACACGAACCTCGCGACGAAACCGACGCTCGGCCCGGACAGCAATTGGAACAACGGTTTCGCCGCCGACATCGCGTGGTCGGATTCGATGTATATCGCCACCATCGGCGCGGCGAACTGGAATAACGGCAGCGGCTATGGCTTCTGGTCCGGCAATGGCGGTCAGACATGGACGGCGTTCGCCACCTTGCCTTCTGGCGCCGCGACGAACCCGAGCACCACAGCGAGCATCGCCGTCACCGCGCCCAACAAGGCGGTGTGGGCGCCATCCAATTCCGTGCCGTCCTATACCACCAATAACGGCGCCTCGTGGACGCCGACCAACCTGCCAACGCTTCCCAGTGTTGGAACCGGGATCGATCGCGGCTATCACCTGGTCGCGGACCGCATCAACCCCAACAAGGTGTATGCCTACGATTCGGGTGGCCATTGGTGGGGCTCGGCGGGCAAGGTCTACGTCTCGACGGACGGTGGCCACACCTTCACGCTGAGCGCGGGTGCCACGGGACTCGCGCCTAACTTCTTCACGACCACCTCCCTGGCGGTCAACCCGAATGCCGAGGGCGACCTGTGGCTGGTCGACGGCAACGCCGTATACCACTCGACCGATTCCGGGGCGACTTGGCACAAGCTCACCACCTTCGCATCCATTTGGGGCAGCAACCCGTGGCCCGATGTGTACGGTGCGACTGCGGTCGCGATGGGCAAGGCAAAGGCCGGCGCCAGCTACTCGGCCGCGATCTACGTGGTCGGTGCGGTCGATGGCATGTGGGGCGTGTACCGCTCCGACGACGGCGGCATGACTTGGACGCGCTTCAACGACGATGCGCACCAGTTCGGCGGCATCGGTGTGATCGCGGCCGACCAGAACCTTTACGGACGGATCTACGTCTCCGGCAACGGCCGCGGCGTGCTGTACAGCAACCATCTAGGCTGTTCGACAGATTGCATCTTTGCGGATGGCTTTGAGAACTTGTTCTAAGCCGCGGTCGTGCATCGTCGCTCTTGGCGCAGTCCAAAGGCCGACGCTCGCTTGATCTAACGGGCTATTACTGCGTTTTCGCCGCCGTGTTTGATATGAACGACAAGCCACTCTCGGGCACGGCTCCAGCTTCTCTGTACGGTACGCAATGACACCCCCATGGATTGAGCGATTTCAGCTTCCGAGAGACCTGCAAAGAATTTCGCCTCCACTACGGCTGCCCCGACCGCATCGAGGCGATGCAGGTCTTTGAGTGCCTCGTCGATGTCAACCAGATGCCTGGCCTCATGGAGCTGCATCTCCGCAGCTTCATTTTCGGGTGGTTGCAACCCACGGTCGATCAGCCGAGATTCTCGAATCTTGCGTCGCGCGTAGTCGCAGACAATCTGCCTCATCACCAGGCTGGCGAGGTTGAGGAGATGCTCGGCAGACATGGCCTGCAACATGTTCGACGCAAACATCTTTGCGTACGCTTCATTCACCAGCGCGGTCGCAGACAAAGTTTGCATCCAACCGTAGCCACGAAGGTTACGTCGAGCCAAGCGCCTCAGCTCCTCGTACACCTGAAGCATGAGTTCCCGCTGTGCTCGATCGTCTCCGGCCCTGGCAGCGCCAAGCAGTGCGCTGAAGGCCATGTCCTGAGCATTCATACCTGCCCCCCGCCAAGAAACACTGTGCTCGTTGCCGATGAACGTATCGAATACCGGTGACTGAAGCCAAGAGTCCTACCACCGCTCGACTTTCCTGCGCCCATGGTGCCGATCGATTCGCTTTGGCCTCCGCCCTCGCAGCGCGAGCAGGACTCGTCACCCCCGATCATCATCGACACGGGCATGAACTGCTTGCGTTGGGCAGAATATCGAGAAAAGGCATGCTGGCAATGTGCCAAACATGCTACGTGGCCCGCGGTCTGGCGCCCCTGGCACCGCGGGTCTGCCCAGAGGCACAAGCGGGGCGACCTCGCTTGCAGTAGCGGGTTCTGTCGAGCGCACAGGCCTCCGACAGGTTCCCCGCCGATTGGCACGAGGCCTGCGTGGAACTCCCTCATCGACGGGCGCAGTGGTGCGCGACAGCAACGTGCACCGATCACAAGAGATCCGCGAGCAGATCGAAATCCAACCGGCAACCGTCTTTGCTTTGTGCCGCGCTCCTATCGGACTCGCACACTGCCGCTCGCCGTTGCGAGTGTGCTCGGCGGCGAGCGATCGTGGTTCGCCCAGAGCTCGTACATGAAGGCGCCACGCGTCTGCGATCCTGGCCCCGTCGACAAGGGCGGGCGCGAGGCGGCGCAAAGATCATTCTCGTTGGGAAACGCATGGCGCTGCGCCTCGTCGCGCAGGAAGGCGATGTAGTCGGCGCTGGCGATCTGGTGGCGCAACGTGGCGGTCACCACCACCTGTCCCTGGAACGTGGGCGGTAAGGAAAAGGTGTAATGGGCGTCATCGAAGTTGACGAGCTGTCCCGATCCCGCGGTAGTCTCCGGATAGGTGTAGCCCACCGGGCGCGTCTCCGGATCGCGGGCTCCGCGAAAGCCTGCCGGTGGAATTCGATTGTCCTTGCGGACGCAGTTGTTCAGGACGAAGTGAAAGACTGCGTTTCCATCGGCGCCACTGATTTCGCATCGGCGCGTGGCCGCATTCCAGACGCCTTGTTGCACCTCGTATACGTACAACGGTGGGTCGGCAGTCAGCGTGCCCGAAGACGCGTCGTAGGCGCCGCTTTCCCAAAGCAGTTTGCCGCCTGCATCCCTGGCTTGAAGGCTTACCCACATGCGACGACCTTCGCCGTAGCCGGTCGGCAGCTTGTGCCCGGTCAGGTTCGTGATCCGCACCCGCGCCGTCACCTGGCCGCCGACGCTCGATTGCAAAGAGATCGAAAGCGCCGCTGCCTGCTCGGCCAGGAACTGTTCGGCGAGCAACGCCGTTCGCGCAAAGTCCGCCTCTCGATTAAGACCGGACGGGCCACCGTACAGACTGCCCATCACTCGCGGCATCCACGCATTCGCACCGACCAACTCGTGCACCGGCAAGTCTCCGGTTCGTGAGCCTTGTGCATTCTGGTTGCACGCACGCGCCAACGCGTCGTTGCTGTTGCGCATATGGCACGCTTGACAGGGCTGGTCGGCGGTGAGGCTGGAAGCAACCGGATCGTCCGCCGAAAATCCGTCGGCGAACAGGCGATCGGAGAATGCGCTCTGCTGCCACTCCTTGTAGGTGCGTTCGATGGGAAACGGGATGCCGGTATCGCTGCCGTCCTCGGCCATCAACGTGCGCAGGGGTCCGCTCGCCAAAATAGGCGTAGTGACGTCATGGCAGCTGCCGCACAGGGCAGATTCGCGATGAAGGTTCGATGGCGACCAGGCGTGAGGTGGCGGATTGATGCCGGGTTGGGCGCCAGAATAGGTATACGGTCCACGCATGCATGGATTGGATGTCGAACCACACGACACCGACGCCGCACCGTCCAACCAGATGTTTCCACTGCCCCTGGGCGCAGCCTCGCCATGGGGTCCTGCCGCCATGATTCGGTGGCAGGACTGACAACCCAAGCCATCGAAGTCGTTCGTAGCGGTGGTTTCCGCATCGTCGTGATCGCCGCGCAACAAGCAACCGTTGTGTCCCGGCACAATTCCGTTGGCGCCATCCTTGACCACCCTTCCGGAAAACCACGCCCGTGGCGCGTGGCAACGCAGGCAGAAGTCGCCGACACCCGGCTCATCATGATTGGCCACGTCCAGCGCCGCCCAAAACAAGGGATCTCGCGTGGCGTTGGCCATCATCGTTCCTGCCCAAGTGTTGTACGGCATGAACGATTGTTCGGCAGGGTTTCCCGAAGCGTGACAGTTGATGCAAGCACCGGAGGGAACCAAAGGCGAAACCAATCCGGGCTGCGATCCAAACGGTGTGAAATCGACGACCGCGTTGGAATGCAACACCGCATGGACGCCGGCGCCGTTGAGCAAGGCGATTGGACTGACGAGACACAGAGCGATCAGACACCGCAGTAGTCTGCGGATCGTCGACGGCGCCACAGTCCGCCTCGTGGGGCGTGGCCGGTGAATTTCCATCGCTCGCATGCGGGCACTCGGAGGTTCTTGGGAAGGTCTGAACAAGTCCATCCTGGACTTGTCAGACCGCGCCGAGTCCGGCACAGGTCCGTACTCTGCTACGCTGCATCAATCGCTTACGCGCTTGATGCGCGGCGAACCATCCCTGGTTCGCGGAACCTCTGAACTTGTTCAGAGGTTCCCTAGCACTTCAACGGCTCATTCGAAGCCATTGCGAAACACAACATCGTCCGATCCTGAGGTCGTCCCGACGCGAAGGCCCCCACCGAAACTCGTGACCCAGATCTCGTTGGCGTTGTTCGGGTTGTAGATCACGCGCACGGGCTGGCGAAAGGGATAGGCTGCGTCGCGCTGAAACGTTGGGCTCGCCGCTTGCAGGTTCGCCGTGAACCACAGACCTTCGGTTTCGGTGGTGACGAAGGCCAGATTCGCATCGGTGGGGCTGACGGTGACTGACTCCACGCGATCAAGCGCGCTGATGCGTGTCCAGGTGACGCCGCGATTGGTCGAACGATAAACCCCACCGAGTCCATTCGCGGGCCCACCCCAGCCGCTGAAGACGGCCGTGTACCAGGTGTTTTGCGCCGGATCGTGAGGATCGATCACCACGTCCTTGGTCCAGTAGCGCATACCGGGGTCGCTGCGGTCTTCCCATGCCGATGCGCCGCTGGCCTTGTAGAAGACGCCGGAGGTGGCGGTAAAGGCGCCGCTGCTATCGCGACGCCCTGAGTAGCTGGCGACCAGCGCGCCATCGCTGAGCACAACGATGTTGTATCCATGCCCTTGCGTGCGGGGCGGTGCTGAAAGTCGGGTCCACGTCGACGCACTGCCGGCACCGAGATTGGCCGTTGTCCATACGCCGCCTTCGGTGCTGTGCGCCACTTGCGCATAGGCACGATTCGGATCGGCGGCATCCAGCGCCACCCAAGCGACGGCATGGTTGAAGTTGTGAACGAGTGTCCAGGTGCGACCGTGATCCGTCGAACGCAGCACCCGGCCGCCGGCACCATCGATGCGCGCGTCGGACAGATACGTGCTTTGGTAGAGGTCGTGGATGGTCGCAGTGGCCGCGTAGAGTGCACCGCTGGCATCTCGCACAACGCGGTACATGCTGTTGTCGCTGTGGCCGGTGTAGTCAAAACTCCACGACACCCCGGCGTCTTCGCTGCGGATGCCGCGAATGTCGGAAAAGCCCGCGAAAAGATGCTGCGGGTCCGACCAGGCGACCGACCAGACACTGGTGTTTTCCAGTCCCACGCTGCGATAGGCGCGGCCGGGCGGCGTCAATTGGCCGGCGTCGTGTTGGTCGGCGGGATCGACATACGCTTGTCGCCAATGCGCGCCACCGTCCTCGCTGACATGGACGAAGCCGTAGTCGGTCACCGCGATCCGCTGTGCGTTGCCGGGCGAGACCGCCAGACCAATCAGGCCGCCGCCGTAGCTGTAGTTGCGATCGCCTCCCTGCCCCTCCCAACCGGTGGCAATGTTCTGGTTATTGGTCGTTCCGAAAACCTGCGACCAACTCGCACCGCCATTGGATGAGCGGTACACCACAGGCCACTCCCCTTGATTGGGGTCGATCGCGCCGGCAAGGGTGATGTTGTCCAGGTCATTGCGTGCCATGGCCACCAATACGGGCGTGTCGTTCGCGGAGATCCCGGCGCTGGCCGAAACCCACGTCGATTGACCCGGATCGAGCCGAAAGGCACCGCGGTAAACCGCCCCGAAGGCATCTTCGACAAAGACACCGGGATAGAGCGCACTGCGTGCGACGGCCGTGCCGACCAATCGTCGTTGCGTACCGTTGCGCGCACCGGCAAAGCTCAGGAAGCCTGCATCGGCCGGAAATCCTGGCGTCGCCACGGCGGCGAAACTGGCCCCGCTGTTGCTCGAGCGCAGCAAGCCGTCACTGCTGCCGACATACACCGTCGTTGCGTCGAACAGCACGCCAGCGACGTGCAATCCCGTTGCAGACGGCGACTGATAAACCGACGAAAAGTGCGCGCCGGCGTCGGTGGAAAGCCATAGCGCGTCGTCCGTACCAACGAAGAGCCGTTGGGTGGAATCCGGATCCGCCCACAACGAATACGCCGTACGATCCGCCGGCCAAATCGACTCCGCGACGCGGCTCCAGGTCACCCCGCCATCATTGCTGATGGCGGGAACCGGCAACTCGCCGGTCTGGTCGATGGCGTAAACCCGATTCGGGTCGGACGTGAACTGGACGCGCGATCCGCGATTGCCTTGCAATTGCGCATGATTCACCGACTGCCAATGCTTGCCAAGATCGGTAGACCGGAAGAGTTCGCTCATGTCGCACGCCACAAACAGCCGATCGTCGTGGGGACTGAAACTCGGGTCCATCAAGGCCCCGCCGCCGCCGATACCGCGCGACTCCCACACGCTGGGTCGGCCTTGCGCTTGAGCGAGCGCCGAGTCGGCGCCCGCAACCAGCGTCAGCCAAGACGCAATTCCAAGGACTCGTAGCACTGTCGTATTCATTCGAAATCGCCCAAGAAAATTCGATCGCCGGCCTCGCCCACGCCTGCCAGTCCGATCGGTGCAAACGATGCAGTGCTGTTGGAGTCGATCGTGATGGCGGCCTGACGAAACGTCGGCCCACTCGGACGAAACGTCACGTCCAGGGAACAGGTGCTGTCCGGGGCGAGTGTCACGGCGCTTCCGACGCAACTGCCCGACAGCGAATAATCCGCCGCGGCGGGACCCGCCAACGTCGTCGAGGCAATGACCAGTGGAGCGCTGCCGCGATTGCTCAATGCGACCGAACGTTGTTGTTGAGTACCGAGCGCGACCACCGCAAAGTCCAGCGCATCGGCATCGGCCACCAGCCGCGCAGACGGAGCCGGCAGCGCTGCAGGATCGAAACGCAGGACACCACCGCCATCCGCACGAATCGTTCCGCCTTCGACAACGCGCAGCCGTTGATTGCCGGCCTCGAGGGTACGAGTGACCGAATACCCTCCCCAAGGCGTCAGCCCGCTCAGGACATGATCGGAAACGGTAGCGGCGGTGAGGTATTCCAGACACTGCGTGGTGGTGGCCAGGTCGTTGCGGAACAGAACCAAATGGGTGCCGACACTCGCCCCTTCGAATCCCGCTGCGGCTGTGGCGCAACCACCAAAGACCACCGACTGGACCAAGGTTGCCGCATCACGTACAGCGGTGGCATCGGCGCCTTGAACGACAGACAGGAAGCGAACGTTGCTCGGCCCGCCGGTGGCATCGATGCGCAATCTTGTCGCGTAGTTTTCGTACTGGCCTGGTACGGGCTGACCCGTGCCAGGGTCGACGTATTGACGATGCTGGAGGATCGGATCCTCGTCGCCCAGGCTCCAAAGATTTCCTCGTGTCGGATTGATTTCCGCATCGGTTGTGACGATCGACAACGTCTTGGAAGCCGGAAGAACGCTGGTGACGAACAGATGCTGACCGCCCGGTGTCGTGCCAGTGACCACGTTGCCGTTGATTTGTGGTGTGCCCGGCAAGCGATCGGGCATGTTCAGCCAGAAGCGCTTGAATCGTGCAGCGGTTTGCGTTCGCGCTCGATCGTAGACGATCACGTGTTCGGGCTTTAGCCACACGATAGAACGGCTGACGTGGGCGACATCGCTCGCTCTGCTGGCAAGCGGGGTTTGATCACCCGGCTCATACCAGGCGTTATACAAGTTCGTCGCATCGCCAGTGACGTAAGAATAGGCCTGGCTTTCGCTTCGGTACAGAACTTGAGGGTCGGCAGCCTGGCGATTCTGCGGCATTTGCGAGCCACGTCGCAGCATGCGCGCAAGGAAGCTCTCCGGGTTCTCGCTCGGCCACAGCGTGTTTTGCACGGACAGCGAATTCTTGTAGTCGGTGGCGCCCCCTTCCAGCCCGTAGCCCAGCGCGCCTTTGGTCAGCCACTCGCCGCGACGGTAGAGTTCGAACATCAATCCGTCGCCATGCTGATGGTCGACCGAATCCCAGCTCAGCTTGAAATTGAACCAGCGCGCATCGCCGCTCCAGTCGCTGCGCGAAAGCAGACGCCCCAAACCTTCGGACCAGAACGATGTGGGGTATTGCGGACGTGGGTCGGGCGCATTGGCGGCGCTGGATGCCGCGTTCGGATCGTAGACCAGGAAGTACATCAAACTTTCCAGGATGTCTTCCTTGCCGCGGGCGCGTTCAAGAAATGTGCTGTTGCCGCCCGGCGGAATATTCCGCTGCACCCAGCGGATGGTATCGACGGTCAGCGTATCGCCCACTCGTGCCGCGTGGAGGGCCAGCGGACCGAGAATGTTCATCGAGTCGCCTTGGTAATAGAACTCGCCATCGCCGTACCATGCGGGCAGATACACCCATCCGCGATTCGGGTTGTTGGCGGGCACTGGGCTGAGCGAGTGCAGATAGCCCGGCAACAGCGCACGATAGAACGGGTTGGTGGAGAGCCCCGCGATGAGGGGCCCATGCTGTGATTGGGCTTCAAGATCGCCGTAGCCCGATGTCTCCAGCGCCATCAGGAATTGCGCGGGGATTCCGATCGAGGTGGGCGCGTATTCCATGCCTTCCGCCGGCATGCCACCGCGGCCGTCATGGCGCAGGAGGTAGTCCTGCATGTACTGCCAGCCATCGACGGCGTGGTGCAGGAATCCACCGAGCCGCCCATTGGCGTCGTTGAACGGATACTGCTGAAGGTTGCCGGAACTGTTGATCTTGAGGTAATACGCCGGCGCCAACGGATCCAGAACGTCATCGACAGCATCCAGTGCGATGGCCATCATGCCCAGCTGGCGCATGTGGCCGGCGAAGTAGTTGTTGCCCGAGTACCGCAGTCGATGATGGCGGGTGTCGTCGGTCAGTCGCAGCAATGGATCGCCAACCGTGCCCACCGGCAGCGAGTATTCGGGCGGGTTGTTGTACGGATTGGGGTAGGCCTCCATATCCAGGTAGGACCACCAGATGAAGACGCGCCGGATCTTCGCCTTGTCGGCCGCACTCAGCGCAGGCTGCCCGTTGGGCAAGCTCGCGCCGTAGAGCCAATCCACGGCGAGCGGAAAGGCCGCTCCCTGCCAGCGCGAGCGATCCGAAACAGGGAACGCCGCGCTGCAAAAGGGCCCGGCCGCCGTGGGCGGATTGCTGCGCATGCAGGTGTCGACGCGATCCAGGATGTAGAACAACAGCGTGCGCGCGCGATTGGCCCAATCTCCGCGCGCTGTCGCGTCAGGATCGACGTTGGCCATGAACGCGAAGAGGGCTGCATAGGCTTCTGTGTTGTACGGACTGTAGGTGGACCCGCCGTTGTCCGCGTTCGGCACGGTTCCACTATCCATCTCCGCAGCAGCGCTGGCGGCCATCTGGCGCAGTCCCTGCTGCCAGACGGGATTGGTACTGACGGCCCACTGCCGCAAGCGCGAGACGTCGGACTGCGTCATCCACAGCCGCGGGTGCGTACTCACCGCTGCCGCATGCGTGATCGCTGACGCCAGCGCCAAGCTCAGGCACGCCAAGCTCCTGGTCAAAATCTTCACAGCCACCCCCTTCAGTTGTTCGAGCGCCTACCAGTTACGCTGCTGGGCGGAAGAACACGCCACGCAAATCGGCGACATCGATCACAGAAGCGCAGGCTCGCTGAGCGGCGTAGGGCGCATCGCCACAAAGGTACGACCTGCTCGTGCATGGGAACGGGCCGCTCTTACTCGCTCCCAGGCAAACGGCCATGGCGGTTTTGGGCGCGCTCGGACGTACCAGCAAGAACAACACGTCCTGCGTTTACGCCATGTGCTCGTCGCGACATCCGCTCTTTCCCTCACTGAGTCGTGCGCAGACCCACGACGCCGAGTTCACGCCGGCCACACGAACCCTTGGAATCCAATGCTCATGAAACCCTCGCTCCCGCTCATCTCCTGGATCGTGCGCTCCGCCCTGGCACTTGCCCTCGGCAGCGCAGCCAGCAGCGCGCATGCACAGCTTTCACTGAGTCCGGTGGGCAACGGCCTCGACACGCCACTGACAGTCACGCACGCGGGCGATGGCAGCGGCCGGCTCTTCGTCGCCGAGCGTGCCGGACGCATTCGCATCATTCAGGGCGGCAACACGCTTGCGACACCGTATCTGGACGTCAGCGCTCTGACAGACGCCAACCCGTTCACCGAAGGCGGTCTGCTTGGCCTGGCCTTTCATCCCGACTACCGAAACAACGGCTACGTGTTCGTTCTGTACTCGAAGGCGAACGCGGACTGCGTGGTAGCCCGCTACAAGGTTTCGGCGAATGATCCGAACGTCGCCGACCCGGCGTCGGCAAGCATCGTGATGACCATCGGGCAAGGAGCCGGCAACCATTACGGCGGAGCGCTGCGCTTTGGCCCGCAAGACGGGCATCTCTACATCTCTGTAGGCGATGCCGCCTCTCCCGCAAACGGACAGAACCTGAACACCTGGCGCGGCAAGATTCTGCGCGTGAATGTCGATCAACTGCCCTACCAGGTCCCCTCGGACAATCCGTTTGTCGCGTCGGCATCGCCGCAACGCGAGATCTGGGCGTATGGAATGCGCAACCCTTGGCGCATGAGCTTTGAACCTGCGACAGGGGATTTGTTCGTCGCCGACGTCGGCGGCGCGTTGGAGGAAATCAACAGGATTCCCCGAACGCAGGGCGGCGCGAATCTTGGCTGGTCAACCTGCATCGGCGACAGGCTGACCACGGCGGGCGGCGAAGGCATCAGCACGGCGCCGTGCACCGCGACCAATCACCTGGCACCCATCATTACCTACGACCACAACAACTCCGACTGCGCCGTTATCGGTGGCTTTGTCTACCGCGGCGGCCTTGCGCAACTTCAAGGGGCCTATGTTTTTGCCGACCATTGCACCGGTCGACTGTTTGCTTCCCATCGCAGCGGACCGACCACTTGGGGAGCGAAAGAACTCCTGCTCACCGCGGGCTTCAATATCACTTCAATCGGCGAGGATCAAAACGGCGAGCTCTACATCTCCCCATTTGCGGCTGGGACACCGCTGTATCGCATCACGAGTCCAACCATCTTCGCCGATGGATTTGAATAGGGCACAGGGGAACGAGCACGGCGCCCGGTCGGACCAGGCAACCTCTGACCACGTTCAGAGCTTTCGCGAACCAGGGAGGGTTCGCGGGCTGACAAGTCGAGGAGGGACTTGTTGAGATCTTGCCTAGGGAACCTCTGAACAAGTTCAGAGGTTCCGCGAACCAGGGACGGTTCGCCGCGCATCAAGCGCGTAAGCGTTTGATGCTGCGTAGCCGAGTCCGGACATGTGCCGGACTCGGTGCGGTCTGACAAGTCCAGGATGGACTTGTTCAGACCTTCCCTAGCTACCCTACTGGCAAGGAAACGTCTTCACCACAGCATGAATCGCGCTCTTCTCCGCGTCCGTGTATGCAGCGATCGCCGCTTCAACCTCGTTTTCGAGGGCTTTTGAGGCGTCATGCATCCCCAGCATGCAATAGTTGCGGGCAATCTTCAGTTTGGTTTTTTCCAGGAAGCTATGCCCTGCAGGCAGCACTTTCTCCCTGATGGACAGAGCGGTGTGGTAGCGCTCCGTGGCTTCACGCCACTGGGATTGAGCCACCAGCACATCCGCCAGGTTCATGTTGATCATGGCGATGTGCGTGTATTGGTCCGCGTCGGTCGTCTGCGCGATCGCAAGTGCGTTTCGCAGCGACTGCTCGGCCTGCGCGTAGCGCTTCTCAGCGCTCAGTACGTTGCCAAGGCTCTGCAGTGCCAGAGCAAATTCCAGCGTTCCTCGGCCCAGATTGTCTTCGATCCGCTGCATTTGATCTTCGAGCAGCCGCCGTGCTTCCTGGGTGCGTTCCATGGCCGTCAGGTACCACGCGTTATCGCGTTCGGCATCCAGCGTGGCGGGCGCGGCAGCCCCGCCGTTTCCGTAAGAATGTCGACCGCTCTCTGCCCTGCACGAAGCGCGCTCTCCCATTGGTTGGTCACGTTGTACGCATAGGACTCCAGAAGAAAGAGCTCGGCGAATTCACGCGTATGCGCCATCTCCGTTCGCTCCCACCGCTTCTCGGCCGACTGCAACAGTGCGAGCCGGTTCGATTCGTCGTGTCCGCCGCGCGCCGATTTGGCGGCGGTGAGCGTCAACTCCAGCAACGGGTGTTGCGAGGAGTCATTCGGCATGGTTTTGAGCATGTCGTACCCGCGCTCCAGCAATCGCGTGCCCGTTTCCACCTTGCCCAACAGTATCGAAGCGCGACATTGCAGGAGCAGTAAGCGAAACTGCTGTTGGACGGGTAACGACGCGATTTCCGCCGCCTGGGAGTCGAAGTACGACTCCAGTACCTTCCATGCTCTTTCAGGGTGGTGCAACTCCAGGTGCGTTTTCGCAAGCACTTCCGCCGCCACCGCAAGATCGGCGGTGCGCTTTCCCATGGCGTGAAGGCTGCTGTCCGTGGCTTGCTCGAGCATGAGCGCCATGGCCGGATTATCGGAATCGTCCGAGGCCCGTCGGGCAAATCGAAACAGGTTCGCGAGAAATTCTGCCGCGGCCTGCGCATGCGCCGCCTCCTGCTGCGCGAGTTGACGCTCAATGTGGAGCTTGCGCACGTGATAGCCAGCGGCGACAACCATCAACGCCATCGCTGCCGACGCAAGCAGCAGGCGAGGCCGGTTGCGCACAAGGAAAAAATGCAGCCGCTCTTTCGTGCCGAAAGCTCCCCCAATGGCGGGCCGAGTTTCGGTGGCTCGGATCAAGTCTCGCTCGAGCGCTCCGACGTTGGCATAGCGCTGTTCCGGTGCCTGACAACAACACCGAGCGACAATCGCCTTGAGGTTGTGCAGCAGGAGCCTGGACGCCCGTTGCCGCCCGTCGTGATCCAGCAAAAGATGACGCGCCAACAGACCCAACTGGTACACGTCCGAAGGTGTGCCCACTCGTCCGCCGGCGATTTGCTCGGGGCTGGCCCATCCCAAAGTAAACATCGGCACGGCGCACTCATCGTGCGTACCATCCGCCAATCGTGCGATGCCGAAGTCGAGCAAATGCGGCGTGCCATCGCGCGAAACCAGGATGTTCGATGGCTTGATGTCGCCATGAACAATCAAGCGCTGATGCGCGAATTCCAGAGCACGACACAGATCGATCAGCAGACGGATTCCCAATTGGGGACTGTGCGCCTTGCTCGCGAGGAAGTCGTCGATCGCTTCGCCTTCCACCAGCTCCATGGCGAACCAGAGTACCCCTCCTTCCGCTTCGCCCCCGTCGATGATCCGGGCGATGTTGGGGTGTTTGAGTTCGCTGAGTATCCGCCGTTCCTGATGCAATAGCGCCGCGCTTTCGGGCCTTTGCCTCACCACTTTCAGCGCGACCTTTTGCGCGAACCCCCCATCCCTGCGCTCGGCGAGGTAGACCCGACCAAACCCGCCTTCGCCCAACCCGGCGACGGCCTCGAAGGGACCAAAGCGACGCCCCACCGCATCAACCTCGATGCCCCCCGGCGAAACCATGTTTTCGAACACGGAGCCTCGAAGTGCACCCCCGGAGACCAAGAAAGCATCAAGATCCAAAGCCACAACCGCACCGCATCGACGGGAATTCCGCCAAGAATGTCCGGAAAACCGCTGCCGAACCAAGGAATTCTCGGCAAATGCCTGCCCGAGGGCGACGAGCGGTTGGCCAAGCAGGCTATTCGGCGCGAACCGGCTCGCGCACAAACGGTTCTGGCACGCGTGGCAGCGGCTGTCCGGCGCCAGGCCGCTTTCCCTATCGCGGCCAAGAGGCACGAACGATGCCTCCACCGGCAATCAGACTGCCGTTCACGCATCCCGGATGCTCGACATGCAATCCGATTGCATGCAGAGGCAATCGGATTGGGTCCAGAGGCAATCCCGCGTACTCCGGATGCAATCGCGCGTACTCCGGATGCAATCCGATTGCCTACGGAGGCAATCCGATTGGGTCCAGATGCAATCCGATTGCATCCACATGCAATCGCGCGTGCTCTGCATGCAATCCCGCGTACTCCAGATGCAATCCGATTGCATCGACATGCAATCCCCCGAACTTCACATGCAATCGGATTGCCTCCACATGCAATCTGCAGTGAGCCAGCACAAGCGCAAATCGCCGGGAATTTTCTCCTGCATTCCCGGCATACATGCCATCCATGGCAATAAAGAAGCCCCATCGCTGGGGCTTCGGAGCCGACCAGGCGGCCGGCATAGGAGTGTGTTTTCAGCTAACCGCGGCCGTCAGGCACGGCCGGCGGGGATGTCAGTGCTTGGTGATGGTTTCCGCCGCCTCCCCTTCCGGCTGCGCACGCGTGGACTTGCTGAAACGCGTGCCAAGAACCTTGCGCTTGTCGTCCAGGCCATGAAAGGCGCCGATCGCCTTCAGCAACGCGTAACCCTGCAACGCGGTGCTCATCACATCGTTGCCCAGCGCCATTTCCGAATCCGTGGCGCGCTTGGACAGACGATGCAGACGCTCGAAACGCGGGCGCAGCAGATCCAGCGCGTTGAGATCGGCCTTGGCATCCGCCAGATCCACGCCTTGCGGCACGACCTGCGGATTGATCTCCATGGTGTTGAGCGTCAGGCGACAAAACTGCTCGGACTTCTTCCCCATCTTCCTCGCCGATCGGCGCTGCGGGATCGACAGATCCACCAGCCCGTGAAGCTTGCTTTCCAGATCCGAAATCACCGCGTCGATAGCGGTCAGTTCTTCAGGCGTCACGGTCAGCGTGATCAGATTCTGCGACATAGGCACACTCCTTAAGTTGGCTACGTTGACGAATTCCCCCGGGACACCGCCCGCCGCCGATGCACTGACGAAAAGCGGTGAACCCTGAGGAAGGTCTATTGGACCAGGAGCGTGTCTCAAATCCTGAGACAGGTGGCCGTGGGCGGCGCACTTTTTTTCTCCTGGGCCGGAGCCATTGGAGCAAAGGGCTGTCTCACGGATCGCGACGCCAAAAGCGCGGATTTTTCCCCAATCCTTTCGGGCCCCTGCCCGCGCCCTGTAGGAGCCCGCTTGCGACCCACAGGGATGTGGGAAGTGTTCGCTGGCGTCTGGAACGCCAGCGGACCGGGCGGCCGGGATGGCATCCGCGCGCCGGGGCGCATCGTATGGCCGCCATTTACCAATGACGTCGCTCCCGCGCCGACCAACGAATCCCCACAACTAAGATTCGCAACCAGACATACGTGCCCGACGCCATGCCGCATATCGCTTTGCACCCTTTCCCACCGCATTCCAAATCAACTTCTCAGCAGAGCAGAGGGTATGCCCTTCGTTGTGATGCTCCATAGCAGGGCGTTGGGCCGCTCCCCAGGTTCGCCGTCACTGCTACTCGTTCGTGGCCTCCAGTTTCTTGTGGTTTCGATCGCGATCGCCACCGGTATCCTGTACTTGCGCACGGGCAGTCCGCGCGCCGGCACCAAGCTTGTATGCTCGCGAGCGAACACAAGGAGTGCCAGATCCCATGGCGAAGCTAGGTTCTGTAGGTCCCTCTAGGAGTGGAGACCAGTTTCACTATCAGTGGGCTGCCCGGCAATGCCTGGGGCTTCTTGCCGGGAAAGACGGGCTCGTTGCGGTTTCAATTGAAGGGGCGTCTCTGGCCGAGGGCGATGCGTCCACTGACGCGGGCGATCAGGTCATTGATGTCGGTTTGTATTACGGAAGCGAGGATATAGCGAAGGCCAAGGCGGTCCGCTACGTGCAGCTCAAGCATTCATCCAAACAAGTCCATAAGCCGTGGACGGCAAGCGGACTGGCCAAAACCATCACTGGTTTCGCCCAGCGCTTCAAGGAGCTGGAGAACACTCAGGGTATCGGCGCCTTGATTGAGAAGGTGCGGTTCAGCTTCCTTACCAACAGACCAGTCGACGCAGATGTGCTTGAGGCGTTGGCTGACATCGCAACGGACGTCAACCAACCACGCCACCCCGCGATCGACCGGCTACTAAAACGCTATGCGAAGCCAGTCGGAACCAATGTGCAACACTTTTTCGAGGTTTTTGGAGTTGAAGCCGGCGAACCAGATCTATGGGAGCAGCGTAATCTGCTCAGCAGCGATTTGAACGCTTACATGTCTGAGCCAGACGCCGACGCTCCGCTGCAACTGAAAGAATTAGTCACCCTCAAAGCCACTGACGAAGGGGCAACGGACCGGTCGATTCGACTCTACGATTTACTTCGCGTCTTAAGAGTGAGCGAGGTAGATCTCCTACCGGCGCCATCGCTGATTGCCGATTCAAAACAAGCGCTGCGCAGGGTCCAGGAATCGAATATTCTATCGTCGCTGCTTTCCACGCAGCACCCCGTTGTCATCCACGCCGAGGGAGGCGTGGGCAAGTCCACCTTGTCCGCAAGTCTGGCACGCGCCATGCCGCAGGGCTCGGTTGCGGTGCTGTACGACTGTTTCGGTGATGGAACTTACCGTCAGGCGTTGAAGTCCCGACATCGGTATCGCGACGCTCTCGTCCAGATCGCGAACGAGCTCGCAGCGCAGCAACTTTGCCTCCCGTTGATCCCGTCCAGCAGTGCTGATCCGAAGGCGTTCATGCGAGCCTTCGTGACACGACTCAAGCAAGCAATTGATCTCCTACGGGCTCGAAATCCTCAAGCGAGCCTTTGCATCATCGTCGATGCGGCTGATAACGCATACATTGCAGCACAAGAAATTGGCGAGCGAGCCTTTGTCCATGACTTGATCAATGCTGATATTCCCGACGGAGTGCGATTGGCCTTCACGTGCCGATCCCACCGTCAAGAGATGCTGGGAGCCCCACCCGACGCCATCGTAATCAAACTGGAGTCCTTCTCAAGGACAGAGAGCGCCACGCATCTACGGCTGACCTATCCAGAGGCAACGGACGCGGAGGCCGCCGAGTTCGCCTATCTCAGTAGCAACAACCCTCGAGTTCAAGCCTTAGCGATGGAAGGTGGTCCGCCCATCGGCGAAATGCTAAAGGCCCTGGGGCCAACGCCAACGACAATTCAGCGCGCAATCGGTGGCCTACTGGCCAAGGCTGTTGACCGGTTGAAGGCCGAGTCGGGCCCGACAGAAGCCAACCAAATCGACCTTATTTGCAAGGGGCTTGCTGTACTACGTCCCCTAGTGCCGATAACCATCTTGGCTCAGATCGCAGGGGTTTCCGAGAGCGCGGTGCGAACGTTCGCGACTGAGTTTGGACGCCCGCTGTTCGTCAAGGACGCAAGCCTGCACTTCATGGACGAGCCGGCAGAAACGTGGTTCAGCGAAACATTCAAGCCGGATGCAGCTGCACTCGATGCTTTTCTCGCAATACTGAAGCCCCTTGCGGCAAACAGCTCATACGTTGCGGCGGTGCTGCCGCAATTACTGCTGTCCGCAGGCCGGATGGATGAGCTGATCGCACTTGCGCTCTCGAACGAAAATCTGCCCGAGCTAAACCCTTTGGAACGGCGCGATGTCGAGCTGCAACGCCTGATGTTCGCGCTCCGCGCTTGTTTGCAGCAGAGGCGTCATGTAGCCGCCGCCAAGCTCGCCCTACGGCTCGGTGGTGAAGTGGCTGGTGAGGCTCGTCAAAACGCTCTCATCCAACAGAACACAGACATTGCCAGCATGCTGCTGGCGTCGGATCGCATCGAGGAACTTGTCTCAAGGCGTACGTTTGGTCGCGGGTTCCGTGGTTCACATCATGCCTACGAGGCTGTGCTGCTTTCAGGAACCGGTGACCTCATACCCGAGGCAACGAGCAGACTGCGTATGGCCTGGGAGTGGTTGGTTGCTTGGAGTCAGCAGCCTGATGGGCACCGCAAAGACGACGCAGTTGACGATGCCGATCGAGCTGAACTTGCTATCGCACTCCTGCGGCTGCGGGGCGCTGATGCGTCCGCAAAATTCATCAAGGGATGGCGCCCAAGAACGATTACGTTCAGAACCACGAAGCGCGTTGCCGCTCGATTGGTAGATCTCGGCGACTACAAGCGACTCGATGAGCTTGCCGAGTACGCCGACGGAGATGTTTGGATGTTGCTGGGTCTCGTCGCAGAAGCAGCTCAAGTGGGCCACCTTTTGCCTGAGGCATCAGTACGTCGGCTCATGGACATATTGACTAACCCGAAAGTCAGGCTGCCAGAAGTGGATCACTCTTGGCGGTCTGGCAGCGATGTACTGGATGCTGTCAGGGCAGCGATCTCACAAGCGCTGCGACGCTTGCCGCGCAACGATGCTGCCTGGGCAGCGACGTTGCAGCGTCACCTGCCGGCAGACCCGCCCCGCCAGCTCCACGATTTCGATTCCGAGCGTGCAAAGATTATCAGGGCCTATGCGTTGGAGGCTGCGTTGCGTGGTCAGCAAATCGCTCTGATCGACCTCGCGTCTAAGGACATTCGTCGGGAATTTGAGCCCGCGCACTCCCATAGTAAAGGGCGGGAAGCATCTCTACTGGAGCTTGCAACTGGAGGCGTACTCTCTTGGTTCATTCTGGCTGCCGAGATCTCATGTGGCCGTCAGCCTGACGACCTCAATCAGCAGATCGAACTCGCTCGGAGGCAGACGAGGTCCGCTTCGTCGCGAGACTATCAGCGAAACTTCAATCTGGTAAACGTTGCCGCCCTCGAATGGGTGCGGATTCTGTGCGACGCGAGCGCCACTCAGCCCGCTCACGCCACCGAGCTTTTGACGTGGGTTGACAAGCAAGACTACATCTACGCAGCCACTCTCACTGCAATGTGTCGCATCACGGCGCGAACAAACGGTCTGGCCGACCTGTCTCTGGAGCTCGGCACCAAGGCTTTCGCCAAATTGACCGTATCGCGCAACGATGCGGAGATGCGCGTCGACGAGCTACAAGAGCTGGCACGCGCCATCTTCTATGTAAATAGATCAGAGTCGGCCGCCTACTTCGATCGGGCCATCGACATTGCGAGCAAGATTGGAGAAGAGCATCTATCGCGGTGGACGACATTCCTCAATCTCAGTGATGCTGCATACCGTCCAGGCAAGGCTAGGCCTCGGACCGCATATCGTTTGGCACGTATGGCGGAGCTAAGTTACGAGCACATGGCTCGGGACAAGTACATGGACTGGGACCGACTGGTTGAGAGTCTGGTTGGTCTGTCACCGCCATCCAGCTTGGCGATCCTGAGCCGGTGGCGAGATAGAGCGTTTGGGCTTGCCAGCGAACTTTTCCCAGCTGCAATCTACCGCCTAGTCACTACTAGGCATCTTCCGAAGTCGGCCCCCATCGCGCTCTGTGGCACCGTGGCAGAATGGAAACGCGTCGATGATGTGAAGGCTGCCATCGAAGAGGAACCAAACACTGAGCGAAAGGCGTTGATTCTTCAGATCGCCTATCGATTCCTTCGCATCGGTGTCGCCGACTCATCCACTTGGCGCCAGCTCAAAGCATTGGCCGACACACTCGCCATTGTCCTTCCAGATTTGGAGCGCCTGCTTCGGGTATCAGAAGCGAAAGAGTCCATTGAAGCGAGGGCAAAGGAATCCGTGTCACGGCAAGCGCTGCGCGACGACGTCGAAGTGCCTGACTGGGATGCTGTCTTTGATGGCGTCGATCTTTCCGATGCAAATTCAGTGCATGAGGCACGACGGAGTCTGAAGACGTATGGCCATCGCACGTATGTTGCGGATTTCTACAGACAAGGGTGCCGGCGCTCCACCTTGTCGCAGATCGAAAGATACCTGCGCGCAATTTTTTCTGATGACGGGTTCGGCCTTCACAACTTTATCGACGTCATCCAAAGCCTGCCGGAGCCCAGTAAGAAACTTCAGTCCGTTCGTGCGGAACTGAGGAAGACCGCCCTTGTGTTGTCCACCAGTGATCCTAACGGCGTTGGACGCCGTGGCTGGGGAAAGAGAGGTCCCTTCGATGGGCTCTACGCTGCGGGCTTGGTGCAAGAAAGCGACGTCGCTACCGCTCGGATCAAAGGATACCTTTCGCAAATCGGCACGCTGAGTGCAGACGATCTATTCCACTTGGTTGACCCGCTCACGTTGTACTTGACCCCCGAGCAGGCCGATGAGGTTCTGAACTTCGGCTTTGACTTGCTGGAAGATGTCTTGGAGAGCGAAGATGGTGACGGTCCGTGGGATGACGCTCTCGCACCTTCTTCCTCGTGCGAAGAAGCCTTGGCCGGCTATCTGTGGGCAGGCTTGGCGCGTCCCTCCACCGCAGAGCGCTGGGAGCACACACATTGCGTCCGGAACTGCCTTCAACTTGAGTGGACATCCCTATTGTCCGCATTGGCGACTCGTGCGACTAGTGTGGCCCCAGCGCCATTCGTTGACCGCGGCTTGGTTTTTTACGAGTGGCATGCACGCCAGTGGCTCTGCCTTGCTCTGGCGCGGGGCTCGATGGACGCACCCCGTGCCATTGCCCCCTTTCTAACCTTCCTGAGCGCCGCGGCACGGGAACATCATGTCGTCATTCGTAACTTTGCCTCGGATGCACTGAAGCGTTTCCACCTGGTCAGCGAGTTGCCAGCAGATCTGCTTGCGGTCGCGAATGATGCAAACCGCCCTGAGCTTCCTGTAAAGACATACTCTCTAGACAGCGACGTTGTTGACGAAGCAACTTTGGATGCGGATTCAGATGACAACGAGGGATATTACTTTGGCATCGATATCGGCCCGTATTGGTTTGCTCCCTTGGGTCGTGTATTCGGGCTAAGCGAGCAAGCCGTCGAGCGGCGAGCCCGCTCGGTGCTGCGCGAGCGCATGGCATCGAGTCCGCACAAGTATGTCGATGATCAGCGCCACAAGCGCGGTCTCTACCGCGAACGAAAAACAAGCCATTCGCACGGTTCCATGCCAGAGGTGGAGGACATCGTTGTCTACCGGTCCTATCACGCTATGATGCTGGTGGCTGGGCAGCTTCTGAAAACTCTGCCAATACGCCGCCGCGTAGACGAGGAGGAGAATCCCTTCGATGACTGGTTAAAGGGACAGTTGCTAACACGTGCTGACAATCGATGGCTGGCTGATAGACGTGACCCCGATATCGTGAATGCCGGCATGGCGAGAGGCGATCGACCAAGTAGCACATGGTGTTGGGAAGTGACCAAAGACTATCTCGACGATCTGCTGACAACGGACGACGGAAAGAGAGTCCTCTGGGGGCATTGGACATCGACTGACTCGGTCGATGGTGAGACCGTCTCCATCGGATCGGCCCTCGTTTCTCACCGACATGCCGCAGCGCTCTTGACTTCCCTGCAGACCAGTCCTGATCCAGGGCGCATCTACCTACCGGACGCGGACAATGTCGACCAACGAGGGGATTCTGGTGACCCGGAGATGCGTCTCGTTGGATGGGTCACGACGAACAATAACTCCCTTTGCCTGGACGCTTTCCAGCACAGTGGGATCCGAAGCTTGGAATTCACGTGACTTGAAGTCGCGGC
>JADMIO011197698.1_pt1 | contig 103986 bp, 87 predicted proteins | sample 8958161 | NCBI WGS metagenome assembly JADMIO01 (sample SAMN16585339, study PRJNA669376) | soil metagenome | isolation source: Crop rotation soil | place: USA: Cullars Rotation, Alabama | collected 2011
CGACAACTTGTCCACGTGGAATTCTAAGCTTAGGATCCCAATGTGCTGGAAAGAAAATCGGCCCCAGGCGAACTCGTCCCGTGATCGATCACGGGACCGCCTCCGTTTGCGATGTCGGATGAAGTTATCTAATAGGAGCTTGCCTAATATCGTTGGGGTCCCCACCTTAAGAGATTCTGTCATAATTCAAACCCCTGCCGTTCTTCGTCACCGGTGGCAGAATGAACCGTCGTTGTCCATTCAGCCAGAGGTCGTACCACGCCCGGCATTTCGCCTTTAAAATCACCGCGGGCGGAATCAGCTTCGTGGCTATCGATTACCTGAAAACCGACAGCATGATGTTTCATCACGTGAATCTGGGTGGAGGGTATATGGGAGCTGATTCCAATGTCGACTGTGACTCTTCCCTCAGCAAAAAAATTGCCCGGCAGCCATGCCGTGCTCGTATACCTTCCCACGTGTCTTGGCTGTCGCCGCCATTCCGAAAACACATCCTGCACAACGAAAAGCTGCACACCCTCATCGTTCGAGAAGTGATAATTCGGAACGAGAATATGCCCCGGCTGTAAAACATCGTACTCCGCCTCTATGGCGACGGGCAGCCTGATATCTTGGGCGCCTATAGTAATGCCGTCTTCGCTACAAACTCGGACGCTGCGCAGTCTAACCACATCATTCCCCGGAGCCGTTCCCGAACCGTCCCACTTTTTCTCAGCAGTTAAGTTGTAAGCTGATGCAAGATATCTGGGCAGCACTTCGTGAGGTGACCCACTGGTGACGAGCTCGCCGGCATCTAACAAAAAAACGCGCCCACACATTCTTGTAAGAGCATCTAAATTGTGCGAAACGAAAAGAATCGTTCGACCTTGCTTCCGAATCTGCTCCATCTTGTCCAGGCATTTTAGCCGAAACGCCGCGTCCCCGACCGCGAGAACCTCATCAACGATGAGAATATCCGGATCGAGATGTGCGGCGACAGCGAAAGCCAGCCTGACATACATACCGCTCGAATATCGTTTTACCGGCGTATCCATGAACCGTTCCACACCGGCAAATGCAACGATCTCATCAAACTTGAGATCGATTTCTCGCTTTTTCATTCCTAGAACCGCACCACTCAAGTAAACGTTCTCCCTGCCTGTCAGCTCACTATGAAAACCTGCTCCGACCTCTAAAAGCGTGCCGATCTGTCCGGAAATAGTTACTCGGCCGTCCGTCGGCTCAGTGATTCGGGACAGGATTTTGAGAAGCGTACTTTTGCCTGCCCCATTTCGACCAATGAAGCCGACTGCTTCGCCTTTCTCAACTTGCAACGAAACATCTTTAAGCGCCCAGACGATGTTTTCCTTCCGCTCGTTGCGACTACCGTCAAGAGCGGCCGATTTGGCCCGGCGGCCACTCATGAAACTGATGAAGCCGGCAGTCAATACATCCCGCAGCATGTTGTGCTCGGACTGCAAAGCTCCGATTTTGTAACGCTTAGAGAGACGCTCTACCTCGATGGCGATGTTGTTCATGACTTTAAACAGGAAAACTGTTTCGGCGATGAACTAAACAACGTCCGCGAACGTTTTTTCCATTTTACGGAAGAAGAGCAAACCACCCGCAAGAAGTAACAGAACGACGAAAACGCTGATGGCCATAAGAAAAACATCTGGACTTTGTTTTCCGAAAAGTGCCCACCGAAATCCTTCGATCACACCCGCTAGTGGGTTAAGTCCGTAAACGAACCGATATTTCTGAGGAACGATACTGACGGGATACAAGATTGGTGAAGCATACATCCAGATCTGCACCAGAAAGGGAATCGTGTAACCCACGTCACGGTAGCGAACATTCAAGGCAGAAAGCCAGAGGCCGACCGCCAGTGCCGTCGCAAGCGCCAGAAGTAAAAACAATGGCAAGACGATAATGCTCCAAGAAATTCCGATCCCGTAAAAACCCAATAGAATTAAAACCAACGCGAATGAAACGACAAAATCCGCCAGGCCGGAAAGCGTCCCGGCGATAGGCAGAATCAACCGGGGAAAATATACTTTCGTGATCAGTGGCGCATCGCCGACGACGCTCGCGACGCACCGCTGCAATGCACTCGCAAAGTAATTCCACGGTAGAAGAGCAGAATAGACGAAAATCGAATACGGCAGGCCATCTGAGGGGATTCGCGCGAGCTTTCCGAAAATGACTGTGAAGATCACGATACTGATCAGCGGCTGAACCACAGCCCAAGCGATGCCGATAATGGTTTGTTTATATCGGACCTTCAGATCACGCCACACAAGAAAGTAAAGAAGTTCACGATGCTGCCAGAGGCAATGAAGATCAAGCTCAAAAATCCGGGTTTTTGGCTCAATGATGACTGTCGAATCTAAAACGTTCGCCATATCGCTACTTTAAGGGTGCAGTACAAAAACGATCACCGTAAACTCGGTGATAATACTGCTTGTACTCGCCCGTCTGTACTCGTTCCCACCACTTCCTCTCGTCCCGATACCATTGAACAGTCGACGCAATGCCAGCATCTAATTCGACCTGGGGTCGCCACCCTAACTCTTCTTGCAACTTCGACGAGTTTAATCCGTAACGCCGATCATGTCCCGGCCGGTCCGTCACATACCGGATAAGCGTCAGTGGCTTTCCGACAGCCCTGAGGACAGCCTCTGCCATCGACAGGTTGGTGCGTTCACCATCGGCACTTACATTGTAAACCTCGCCGGCGCAACCTCGCTCCAATACCTGAAGCAGGGCGCGCGCGTGGTCCTCCACATGAATCCAATCGCGAATCTGCTGTCCGTCTCCGTATAAAGGCAAGGGCCGGTCATCCATCGCATGGGTGATAAAGAGGGGAAGAAATTTTTCTGGAAATTGATACGGTCCGTAGTTGTTACCACACCGCGTAATTATGGCAGGAACCCCATAACTCACATGGTATGCGCGCACGAGCAGATCAGCAGCTGCCTTGCTCGCGGCGTAGGGGCTATTTGGCTTGAGGGGACTCTCCTCATTAAAGGTAGGATCACGCGGCCGAAGTGAGCCATAGACTTCATCTGTTGACACTTGGAGGTACTTCTCAATGCTTCGGCTAGCTGCAGCATCCAGAAGAACCCGTGTCCCTTCCACATTCGTGCGTAGAAATGGCGCGCTATCGAGCAGGCTTCGGTCGACGTGAGTTTCCGCAGCGAAATTGACGATGGCGTCCACATTTTCTTGATCCAGCAAATCGGAAACGACCTTTTTGTCAGTGATATCTCCACGGACATACCGATAGACTGCGGGATCGGCAATACGTCCTTCGCTGGGAAGATTTTCGGGGTTTCCCGCATATGTTAGTAGATCCAGATTAACGACACGGAACTCTGACCGTTCGCGGAGAATCAGCTTCACAAAATGGCTTCCTATGAAGCCGCAGCCTCCCGTGACCAAAATTGATTGCAAGGACAATTCTCCTTATCAGACGCGAGGCTCTACTTCGTGTTTGCTATAAACAAAATCGTGATCGGCATTCGCCAGGGTGGGCCAGCGCTCATCCCGCGGAGATAAGATCGGATCCTGACTAGGCCAAGAAATGGCGACGACGGGATCGTTCCAGATAATACCACGCTCTGAGGCTGCGTTGTATTCCCTGGTCACCATGTAAAGCAATACCGCTTCAGTACTGACGACAAAAGCGCCATGAGCGAACCCTGCCGGGATGTAAAGCATCCGATGGTTTTCCCCTGATAAAATGGCCGCCGCCCATTGCCCATACCAAGGTGATCCTCTCCGGAGATCGAGGACGACATCAAAGATTTCTCCTTGAACGACTCTGATCAGTTTCCCTTGAGCATATGGTGCTTTTTGGTAGTGAAGACCGCGAAGGGTTCGCTTGCAGGAATGGGAATGGTTTCCCTGCACGAAATGTTCGGCGATCCCATTGCGGCTAAATTCAGAGTACTTGTACGTTTCAAAAAAAAAGCCTCGGTTGTCGACGAAGATCTCAGGTTCGATCGCAATAACTTCCGGAACCGATAGAGAAGTGAACCGGAATGCCATCAGAGCAATACCTCCGAATCGTCGCCGATCATAAGCCTGTATGCTTTGTGGATTCCAGCGTCCTTTATAACGGCAGAGTTTTTTCCGATGAGGCTATCTTCTAACCGATCGACATTTCTTACCGTCGCCGATTCCAGAAATACACAGTGCTCTAAAACCGACGAAGAGATTCTGCATCCGTCACCAATTGACGTGAACGGCCCGACGAACGAATCTTCAATCTGAACCTTTTCACCAATCACGACTGGACCGCGAACTTTGCTACGGACAATTTTGCTGCCTTTGCCCAACTGGACTCGACCAGTGACAATGCTTTCAGCGTCGATTTCGCCGTAAATGATGCGGCGGATCCAGTCGTCAAGGACCACTGTATTGGCCGTTAGAAGATCATCTTTTTTTCCAGTGTCAAGCCACCAACCATCGATCCGACTGCTGAGTATATTTCCGCCATCGTTAAGCAAGGCTTGAATAGCGTCTGTAATTTCAAGTTCACCTCGCCACGACGGTTGAATCCGATCTATGGCTTGATGAATTCTGTGAGAAAAGATGTAAATACCTACAAGCGCCAGATTGGACTTCGGATCTTTGGGTTTTTCAACCAGATTCGTAACGCGACCAGAGCTGTCAACTTCAGCAATTCCAAACGATGAAGGCGACGCCACTTCTTTGAGTAGAATCATCGCGTCTCCGACCGAGGTCTGAAACTGTTCACAAAATTTGGAAATTGTAGACCCTATGAGATTATCACCGAGGTACATGATAAAAGGATCCTGCCCCAGGAAGGATTGCGCAACCCGGACTGCGTGGGCGAGGCCCAATGGTTCTGATTGAAGGATGTATTCTATCGAAACTCCCCAGCGTGACCCGTCGCCCACCGCTTGCTGAACGGCCTGTCCCGTTTCTGGAGAAATGACGATCCCGATTTGACTTACACCAGCCGCTCGCAGGTTATCGAGAACATAAAAGAGAATTGGGCGGTTGGCGACGGGAACCAGTTGCTTTGCTGCCGTGTGGGTAAGCGGCCTAAGTCGCGTACCTCTTCCACCGCTCAACACGAGCCCTTTTAGCGGCTGTTTATAAGTCATTAGTGAGTTCCCGATTTACGGGGGGTTTCCTGCGTAGCGTTTTACTCCAAAGTCGGCCGATTGCGATCAATCAGGCAAGCTTCCGCCATTGTTGCACAAAAGGACGCTCAGTGCCCATGTAGCGCCAAAACTGTACGACAATCTATGTCACGACGGCACAATCTCAGGCGCTGGTCAGTACAACTACAACTACACGCGGCAAAAAACCACTTCTACTGCCGAGACCCTGAGTTCTTAAGAATTACTAGTAACAACAAGGCAGAAGCGGAACAAAACGGGCTTCCCAAAAAAAGCAATCCTCGATTCGGACTGTCAGGTGATTCACACCTACCGATTTCCTGATCTGCTCCTACCGCAAAGGGCATTCCAAAAAGGTTAACGACCTACTTTTGCTAACCGGTCTTTTAACGTTTTGAATGGCACTCCGTTCTCGGCCGCTTTATCGGCATGCAACTTTGCTAGGTCATACTTCTTCTGTTCGAAATACAGAAAACCGAGACTGTAGTGCGCCCGCCCATATCCCGGCTCCAAATCGATTGCTTTTAGGAAGGCCTGCTCTGCCTTTTTTGCATTCCCGAGTTTGTAATGGACCGCTCCTAAATTGAAATAGGCCTCTGCGTAACTCGGATTTAATTCGATGGCTGAAAGAAAGTTATTGATTGCGGCCTCCGGTTTATCTTCCAACGTGTCGATAACACCAAGGTTAAGGACAGCTACCGGTTTGAGTCCCCCGTCATCTTTCATGTTAATAACGAAATCAAAATTTTGTCTCGCATAATAAAGGTCGTCAGGTGTACCTGCTCTCAGTAAATCGAGGCCCAAAGTTAGATGGTTTTGCGCTACGTTAGGACCATGGTACCGCGGGTCCATTCCGTTTACCGTCTGCGCAATACTCCGCTCAGCTACAGAAAATATGCTGAAGCAAGCAATCAATCCGGAAACGATTAGTTTCGGTAACTGTTGTTTGAAGTGACTCATCTGAAGATTTTTGATATGGTTCCAGTCAGCCGCACGACTCATTGCTCTAATGAGATGCGCAAAAATCACAGCTTAGTCCTCCCGTAAAATTTAGTTAACTTGCAGGCGAGTGTAGCAAGATGAGTTTCCCAAATACTCAAACGTCGCAATTCAAACAAATCCGAACGTCGGTCATTGACGCCGGGCAGAGTCGTCACAGCCGCTTGATACCCGACTTCTTTGGTGATTGCCTTTATGTTCGCGCTAAAATCAGATCGCTTGCCATTCGGAAAAGCACAGAGATTAACAGGCTGCTCAAGCGCATCTTCGATGACGCTCTTTGCGACCCTAAGTTCGCAGGTTGCATGACACAACCCAATCCTCGTAAGTATTGGATGGGTTACCGTATGCGCGCCTATTTCCCAGCCCTGCTGGGCCATCTTTCGAAGGTCTGCCCAATCCAACATTAATCTCGGGGGTTCCAGTCGCTGATTGTCGAGCGCGTCGATGAGGTTTCGCAATGCTACTCTCTTCTCTTCCTCCGGGAGCAATTTTAACTGTTCAAGCAGAGCAGTGAATGACCGAACCTTTTCCTCCGTCGTCCCCAAGGGAAAAAGAAATTCCCGATCAGTCCCCCGCCACTTAATAGTCGTTCGCGCTGTGTTCTTTATGCTCCACGCAAGTCGGTCGTTCCACATATTGGCGCCAGTTCCGATGTATCCCGTCGCAACAAATACCGTAGCCGGGAGTTCGTACTTCTTCAAAACAGGATGAGCGAAAGTGTAATTATCCAGATATCCATCATCGAAGGTAATGGCCACTGTCAGCGGCTCGAGATGAATGCCGCTGTCGATCCGATGAATAATTTCGCCCAACGCGAGAACGTGAAACCGCCGAGCTAGATACCTCATTTGCTTCTCAAAAACCGAGACAGTAATTGCGGGAAATAGTGGATCGTCATCGGGATTGACTCTGTGGTAAAGCAGAATCAAAAATGGTTCGACCTCACCGCTCGGAGTGCGCCTTACCGCCTGCCGCTGTTTATAACATCCCTGAAGCACGCTGATGGCGCCCAAATGGTAAAGAATGTTCGCTCCGACGCGAACACCGAATTTTCGGACGCTTCCGCTGTTCATTTTCCGTCGAGATGGCAGCGATGCCATAGCTCAAACATCATCACGTTCCAAATTTGCGAACCGTAGTAGCTGCTAGTGTCATTGTCATGGCGCACGAGAAGAGACTCCAGCGCATTTCGACGAAAATAACCCCTGTCAATCGACCGTTGATCCAAGAGCAGCGAACGGGCAAGTTCCCGGAATCCCGGATGTGTTCGGAGCCAGTCGCCCGTCGGTAATCCAAAACCATGCTTTTTCTTGCTCAGGATTTCCTTCGGCAAGAGCGTCTCAAAAGCTTTTTTGAATATATATCGCTTTTTCCAGCCTCTGAGCTTGAGACCCGCGGCAACCATTCCGGAAACAGAGGCTACGTCTTTATCTAAATAGGGATAGACAACATCAATTCCTAGCATTTCCGCTGTTCGGTTAACCTTGAAGAGATCATTATCGGCAATCGCAAGCTTCAAATCTACGTAAAGCAACCGATTAAGTGGATCGATTTCTCCGGCGCGCGCATAGTGCTGCCGTGGGATTCGGATCGGGAACTCCATATCCAGTAACTCTAGAAAATCATTGGAAAAGTACTCTGTCGCATGGTCCCGAAAATAGAGCTGATACGACCAAAATCTGTCTGCCACAGGCTGATTCGCCTTTCGGACATAGTTATGAAATTTCGTCAGGGGGAAAACGGGTGGAAGCACATTTGCGAGAAAATCTGTCGCGCTTCGGATTGTGGTCGGCAGTTTATGGTACAGCGTAAATACTTTTTCACTCGCATACCTCTCATTGCCTGCGAACAATTCGTCACCACCATCCCCAGCGAACATCATATCAACGCCTGCGTTCCGAGCCATTCTGAGACAGAAATATGTAGGAATAGCTGAACTGTTACCGAACGGTTCATCAAAGGCGTCAGCCAGAAGTGGAATGGCTTCCAATGCCTCATCTGCCGTCACAAAGTATTCATGGCCATCAGCGCGAAACTTTGCGGCGGCAATTCGCGCATACTGGATTTCGTTGTAGACAGTCTCCCCAAACCCGACAGAAAACGTTTTCACTGCTTCCGGTGTGATTCGCGAGAGCAATCCAACAATCGTGCTGCTGTCGGTACCGCCACTCAAAAATGCTCCATGGGAAGCGAACCTTCCCTTGGCCGTTGCCAGATAATGTCTTACAGAGTTTTCCACAGCGGCGCGGACGTTCTCAGAAGCAGTCTGTTCGTCGAGGGATCGTTCCTCAGGGTACGTCATTTCCCAATACTCGCGTACACGGATGCCACCACGATCCCACTCGAGAAGTTGGCCAGGCTCAAGCCTCTGAATTCCTCGATAAATAGTGAATGGCGCGGGAACAAACGAGTGATTCAGGTAGAAAAAAAGTACGTTTGGATCGACGTCTGCTTGAAACCGGTCCCAGGACAAAAAACATGATAGGCGCTGAGCAAAGGCAAATGAATTGCCGGCAGAAGAATAAAACAGTTTCCGAATTCCAAAAGGATCGACCGCCATCAGCAACCGACGCCTATTCGGATCCCAAAACGCAATCGCAAACGACCCCCTTAGACGATCAAGAACTCCTGCGCCGTATTGCCGGTAAAGACTCACCAGCCGTTGTCCGAAATCAACCGTCACACCGTCACGCACCGCTGTTACCGATTCGTCGATGGCGACAATACCATCGAGGTACAGAATGATACCTTGGTGTTGAAAAGTCTGACCGGGCTGCCATCCCAATGCCAAGACCTGCCCGACCGGCTGGACCTCAGAGACACCCTCCCCCATGGTAACCGCCGGCTGTTTCATGAAGCCCTTCCGAGTACGAATCCGTGCAAGGCTCGAAGAGCTGGGATTTGCCTGACTTGGCGTTCACATTTATCGGCCGATTGGAGAATACGGCTGTAAAGCGTTTCATTGTACATTCGCCAACTTACGAGAGATTCGTGGTTCTCCGTCCACCTAGCCTTGTAAGCATTGATTCCGACCCCGAAATCGTATTTTTCGTACGTACTGGAGAAAAGGCGCTTGAGAATTTCCATCTGCAAATATGAGCCAGGCGATTGATCGGAATATCGCTCATCGTAATCAGCTCGGATGGCATAAACCGTACGTCCGTCTAGGATCTGTGTTTCCGAAGCAATAGGAACTCCAGCAGCCTCGAGAATCCAAACACAGAGACTGCTTCCCTGATGGCGGAAAAGATCGCTAAAGAACTGCACTCTTGACGGCTGGCTCGTGATAGCAACTCCGTTCGCTGCTTTCCAACTCGAGTGAGATACGGAACACAGGTTTGTAATCGCCTCGGTCGCCGCATGCGATCCGCTATAGCACTTCAATTCCACGGTCCCTAGCTGTTTTATTCGGTTCGTAATATTCCGTAATGTTTTCCTAAACCGGGGTGAGCGGGAAGATAAGTATGCATCCCAGCCTTGGTCCAGGCGAATAAACGCTGCTGGGTGCGACAGTCCACGTTCAGACACTCGTCCACAGGCGCTCGCTCCCTCCGACACGAGACTAATAGTAGGTGATGCCGGAGAAAGCTTGTCGAGCGACAGGAGATTCCAGTCCCCTGACTGCCGCGTTAGGAGAAATCGAATGAACGTGGCGACAACCTCAGCATTCTCGTGGTCTCTATCAAACAAGACATCAGCTCTTTGGGTTTCGGGATGCTCGATGAAAGTGAGACAATGCACTGGCAAACCATTGCACTTGATTTGGCTCTTCATCAAGGGAACGGCGAGAACCGGTCGCAACCCATCACGAACCACAATGACTCGCAGTTCACGGCCCTCTTTCACTTCGTCCCAAGACAACCGGAACCAGTCATGAGTCAGAAAGATTGAACGTCCTGCGGAAGAGGCCCAAAGCTTTTGCCATTCCGGCTCCAATTGAATAAACTGATCGGTCCGGGTTAAACAATCCGCATGTAACATATATTTGGTTTAATAACTAAATTACCGTGGTTGCACGCGCACCATATCGACTGATGAACATTCCACCAATGATTTCAGAAGTTCATTCAGCTGAACCCCTACCGATTGCCAGCTGTAGTAATCGACTACCCGGCTTCGTGCACGACTGATGATCCTGTGGTAAAGTTCCGGCTCTCTGACAAGTCGGATCACCTGCCCAGCAAAGCTTTCCGGATCGTCACCAATCAGGATCTCCTCACCTCGTTCGACTTGGATCCCCTTTATCGCTTCGGAACTCGCCACGACGGGAACACCAATGGCCATTGCTTCAAGAACCTTGTTTTGAACCCCCCGGCCACTTCGCATTGGCGCGATGCTAATATCTGCTCGAAGTAAATACGGTACAACATTAGCCACTTCGCCAAGTACTCGAATCCCCTCAAAACCATCCAGCCTACGAATCTGACGCGGTGGACAACGACCCACGATGTCGAACGTTGCTGAACCGTAACGCCTGCGTATAGCGGGCCAAACCTCTCCGACGAAATACCTCACAGCATCCGTATTAGGATAGTAATTCATCGTGCCTACAAAAACGATTTTCGGATCAATTGTGCGATCATTGCACGTGCGATCAGTCTTCCGAACTGGTAGTCGCCGTACTTCCGCATCTACGCCGTTCGGAAGAACAGCAACGGCTCCCTTGCTGAGGGATTTCTTGAACACCTCAGCTTCCGCATTTGATACAAACAGATTCCACCGCGCCAAGCCAGAAATTTTTTGTTCAAATTTAGCAAAGCGTCGCTGTTCCAGGCGGCATAGAAAAGAAAACGGAAAGCTTTTCAATTCCGCTAATTGACGCCATTTTTCCGAATCCACATCAACATAGTCCACAATGGTTCGATGTTGAGGAACACCCCGTAAAAACCCACCCATCGCCGAAGAAAAAGCGAAAACGATGTCGGGCTGCTCCTCTTTAATCAATCGATCAACGTGAGTTTGAAATTCTATTGAGTAGAAATAGCCCTCAGAAAAGCTCCGACCTAAGAGAAGGCTTTTTATCCCTCTCAACATTGCGAGAATACCGTTCAGTCGAATCGCGACGACAGAACCATGGCAGAGCTTTCGGAGAACGTCTATGTGTTTACTGTCGTTAGGATCATCCAGCCAGTAGATCAAGGAGACAACGTGTCGCTTGGCCATCTCATCTAAAAGATGATATGCGCGGATTTTTTCTCCCTTGTTCGGAGGAAAAGGCGTTCTGTGCGTAATAAAGAGCACTCTCATTTGACGGCTTCGCCTGGCCCCGGTTTGGACCCATTTATTAAGGGAGATGTCTCGAGATCACGGGGCCTAATCCCATCGTAACCGGTAGCGGGAGATTCCTCCACATCCGAATCGCCCATTGAAGCTTCGGATTTAACGGGCTCGTGTCCGGAACACTCTCTCCATCACGGCATCTATACCAGTATGTTAGCGGCCGCGGCTCAAAACCCCAGTGCCTCTTAAAATCGTAAGAGCCTGTTCCCTGCTTGCTTCTTCCAAAATCAAAAATGCGATAGTTGTTAGTTGCACCGTAGGATAATAATTCCCAGTACATAAAGTCATTTGGGGCGAGATGGGAATACTCACGGAGTGAGCCTCCATAATACGGAAGCACCTGATCTTTAAAAAAGAATGTTAAGACACCTGCGATCACCTTGTCTTCGTACTCCACCACCAGAATTTTACAATCCTGCGGGAATCGACTTATCAAAGTTTTAAAATAGTTATAGCCGTATACCGGTGTCCCCAAGTTCCTCACGCTCTCAGCGTAAACCCCATACCAATCGCATAGTCGATCATTGTCAAAACTCGCACGGAGCCCATGTTTTTGCCCCTGTCGAACCATACGGCGTTGTTTTCTTGGAATGCGTGAGAGATTGACCTCGTGACTTGCGTCGATCTGACCGAGAAATGTGACATACAGCGTCTTTGAAGCATATCCGTTGTAACCCAGTTCTAGAGATCGAGAGTGATCGTACGGGTTACCTCGAATTTCCAAGTACCTAGCGTTCTTCGCTATTAAAAGCTCCTCAGCCGCTTGTAGGAGAGCCAGTTCCGCTCGCCTATCAACGGAAATCGGGCCGCCGTAAACTCCTAACGGAACCGTGATAAGGCTTTTACCAAATAACAGGCTCCGGACTAAAAATAACGGGAGAATCCCGACAACTTGTCCGCTCTCCTCCGCACTCAGATAGTAGGGCTCGTACGAAAAGTTTCTGAGGAGAACGTCGCGCCATCCCCACAAATGGAAAAACGTCCCCCCCGAGTGATTCCGAACGAACCCGTCCCACTTCTCATCAAACTCTTCTCTAATTGCACATTGCATGCTTAAGGCGTTCCTGCTGAATCTCAGATAAGTTCGCCTGATTTAGGTTCGCCAGACCAATGTGAAACGTTGTCGGTTTGTGGACACAAATCCTTGCAGATAACCTCCAGAATTCGTTTCGCTGCGTGGCCGTCCCAATATTTGGGAAACGTGAGAGCCTTACTTTTTCCCTCCCGGATTTTTGCAAACTCCTCTAAAATCCGATTCGCGTTTGTTCCAGCCAAAACGTTTGTCCCATTCTCAATTGTAACTGGACGTTCTGTATTGTCTCTCAACGTGATGCAGGGCACACGGAGTATTGTAGTTTCTTCCTGAATACCTCCTGAGTCAGTGAAGATGACTTTCGCAGCCGACAATAATGACAAAAAATCCAGATATCCAAGCGGTGGCACTAAGCGAATGCGGACTCTCGAATCCCACGGCTCCGGCCCATCCATGAAGTGATCCACAAAGTAGTCACCCAAATCCGTCTCCTGAATGCGCCTTAATGTCCGCGGATGCGCAGGAAAGATCACCGGCATCTGTTTCGAAATTTCCAGAAACGCTCCGACCATTTGCGAAAAAATTTCGGGATGGTCAACGTTAGATGGGCGATGGAGCGTTAAGACCGCAAACGGCTTCACACCGTGAGCATTGTAAAGTTGCAGATCACTTAGGATAGTCGATTCCTTTGCCCGCGCTTGATGCCGCAACAAAGTATCAATCATCACATTTCCTACGAAATGGATTTTTCCAGGCGCTACCCCTTCGCATATCAAATTTCTGTTGGCACTTTCTTCCGTAGTAAAGAGATAGTCAGAGATAGAATCCGTCACAATACGATTGACTTCTTCGGGCATCGACCGATCAAAACTCCTCAGCCCAGCTTCAACATGCGCAAGCATAGGAATGTAATCGCCACTCTCGCTGAATCCGGAGCATGAAGTTTTTTTCGTGACAAGAGCACATGCTACAGTCGAGTTTACATCACCCACCACGAGGACAACGCTGGGCTTCTCGCGCAACAGGACGGGTTCAAACCGCTCCATAATTCTAGCGGTTTGCTCCGAATGGGACCCGGAGCCGACGCCCAGGAACAAATCGGGTTTCGGCAGCTCGAGATCGTTAAAAAAGAAATCCGACATGTTGGCATCATAATGTTGTCCGGTATGGACAAGAACATGATGAATTCTCTCGCGTCCGGCCGCTTGGTTTATCTCTTTGATGGCGTCGCAAACCGCGGCTACCTTCATGAAATTTGGTCGAGCTCCAACAACGGAAACGATTTTCATTATTGCACCGCTGACGCACTCCCAAGCTCCGGCGCATGTTCCGGAAACACCGCCTCCATCGGTCCCCAAGAGAATTCTTCCAGAAGACGTCGGCACTTTTGCTCTGTTGTTTCGATGTTCTGATAGTGCCGGAGGCGAGATTTCCAGGGAGCGGGTATGCGAGGTTGATTTGGATCAAGCTCCCACGGGTGTAGGTAGACCATAGCGGGTTGGCATTCCAGCTCGTTAATTCGGCGCAACGCCCAACCGGTCACTTTATAGGGAAGTAGACGCAAGTAACCACCTCCAGCCACCGGCAGATTTATGCCCATCAGACGGATCGTAGATGGGGGAAATTCTTTCAGATGATGTCCACCAGTAAGAGTATGGATATGCGGGAACCGGGGAGCTGCCGGAATTCCATAGTTGTCGTGCATCACCGGAAAAATACTCGAATCGTAAACGAATCCTTCTTCGCCCAAGACATCCAAGGCCCACAGAGTGTTGGACGTAATAGAGTAGCTCGGAGCACGATAACTCCGCACGACCAGACCGGTGGCATCTTCGACGGCCGCCTTTGCCAAACGTAGATCGTCACGAAACTCGGCCGGGGTTCCTCCGTAGATGACCTGGTGTCCGAAGCCGTGGCATCCAACCTCGTGGCCCCCTGAAGAAATGTCTGATATCAGCCGCGGAAATTTTTTAGCCACCCATCCGAGGACGAAGAAAGTTGCAGTGACCCGATACCGAGCAAACAATTCGAGCAGGCGCAATGTATTGATCACGACTCTGCTTGGATAACTGTCCCAATTCCCCCGATCAATGACTCCCGAGAACGCATGCACATGAAAATAATCCTCCACGTCCACCGTCATCGCATTGACTCGGGTTAGGGAACTCACTGCGCACCTTTACCCAACAGAATAACCTTCAAGCTCTCGAAAATAATTTGAACGTCGAACAGGACAGACATGTTCTTAATGTAGTACAGATCATACTGTAGCTTTTCGACAGCATCTTCTTCTGTATCCCCATACCGATATGAGATCTGAGCCCAACCAGTGATTCCGGGCTTAACGGATAGCCTTAACGTGTAGTAGCGATTCTTTTGCTTTAGTTTTTCTACGAAAAACGGTCTCTCTGGTCGGGGCCCGACAAAGCTCATCTCGCCTTTTAAAACGTTGATCATTTGCGGTATCTCGTCGATCCGAAGTTTACGAATAACTCGTCCTACGCGGGTAACGCGCGGATCGTTAACTGAAGCCCAAACGGGTCCCTGTTCGGATTCAGCGTCAACCGCCATAGACCTAAACTTATATAGAACGAAATGCGCTCCGTCTTGCCCGACCCTCTCTTGGCGATAAAAAACGGGCCCCGGACTGTCAGCCTTTATAAAAATTGCCGTTAGGAGCGCGAGCGGCGCACTTAGCACAAGGCCGATACCGGAAACAACAACATCAACGAATCTCTTTGTAAATAAAATGACTCGGTCGCGGCGAAAACCCTTTGCGAGCACAATCCATTCCGGTGACAAGTCGGTAATGGGTATTTTGCTCAAGAGCCGCTCATAAAAGCTATGGCAATCTTCTACTGGCACGCCCTTGATTCGGAGCTGAATGAGTTCGTCGCCTGCACATTCGCCCCAGGCTTCGCCGCCGGCCAGTAAAATTCGATTGACCCCGGTTTTTTCCACAAGCGATGAAATCGATTGTGGTGAAAAGACCGGCAAAGACACCTTTCTGGGGTTCCCATAGGACAAAGTCACAGATCCAGCACCCGCACCAACGAATCCGACGACCTCCATACCCAAGGTCTTCTGTTTGTAAAGCTGTTCCGCCACCAACCGGCCAATCGCTTGAGCACCGATGATTAGAACCTTTGCATTAATCTTTGCCTGTTCAAGGACGCGCATAAACCCCGCACGCCAAACAGACAAGACCAATCCTATCAATATCATTTCGCTGGCATACACCTTTTTAAACCCAAGCTGCGGGATAGGGTAACTAATCAAACCGATCACGATACAAGCAGTTCCAAATCCGCTCATAAACCGAAGAAGCAATTCCCGAAGCGAGAGTGTCTGATCGATTGAGTATAGATCCGCATAGTAAAACGCGATCGTAATAACTACGGTCATAACCGCGCCTTGAAGACAGCAAAACAACCACGATCCGGCAGGGGCTACACCGGCAAGAGACCATGTAAACTGCAATCCGAGCATCACCGCAAAAGTAAGAGCAACGTCCCCGAAAACCAAAATGATATCGTACGTGGAGTAGTACCGGTTGAAAATACGCATTCCTAATTTACGCCAGCGCTTGAATAATAGTAATATTTTGACGACATACCCAATTCGGCGCCGTTTAACACGATTCCCATAACCTTCGTCGAATTGAGTGATTGAAGCGCCTTCAAGAGAAAGTCACGAGGAGTTTTCCCAGCTCGGACGACCATCAGCACTCCATCGACCTGTCGCGCGAGAACCATCGGATCGGGAGTCGACAAAATTGGCGGACTGTCAATAATTACCTGATGCCCCGGAAACTCGGCCCAGATTTCCTCCATCACGTGTTTCATCTTCTCCTTAGCCAACAACTCGGAAGCCAAATCCGACGGCCTCCCGGCGGGGAGAATCCGGAGACTCGAAAGGAATGTTTCTTGTACATAGCTCTTAATCCCAGACGAGGAGCTTGAGCTTAGATAATCGGCAAGACCAGGGGATGAGCTTACATTGAAGTAACGATGCACCCCAGGTGCCCGCAGATCGCCGTCGATTAACAAAACCTTTTCCTCGTAGTCGAGGGCTAAGACCGATGCAAGGTTGACGGCAATCGTCGTTTTGCCGTCCCGCTTTACGGGACTCGTAACTGAAAACGTGCGAATTCCGGCTTCGGCCCGAAGGCGCTTGATCTGCTCGCGGAGTATCTTATACTGCTCAGCAGCCGGAGAATCCTTTTCGAGTGCCACAATCGGGTAGTTATTGTATCGTCGTAAATCCCATCCGAAAAACCATTCCTCGAGTCGTTCCCGCCATGAGTTAGGTTCGCTTGTCACCGGCCTTGCGAGATAAGGCAACTCCACCGCGTGTCCATTTACACCTGGAGCCAACCCAACCGACCCCAACTTCGAATCCGATAGCTTTTCCGCTAGCCTAGACTGGACTATCGCGTTATCCGACTCCAGAGCCGAACTCTTTCTCTCACCTGTTGCCTTATTTAATGCCTCAAAAACCCTGCTCATCCTAGCGCTCCTTCAGTGCTGACCCAAGTTGCTACAGTCAGAGTACCGTATACTTATACTGAACGTTCACCCCCGGCACACGAACTGAGTTAATAAGACGTGCTTTCTTCAATAAAAGCTGCGGCTGATGACAGAATCAGCCTGACTAATTTTCCGGTCGCCGCCCATTCCCTGAAGGTTTACCTGTAAATGGCTTTCCTATCACATGCCTCAATCGGCCCAAAAACGTTGTCTGAGGACCATTGGACGTCGGCAATAGTCCGTCGGCACCGTTCAGGGACCCATGAAATTCGGCACGAGTTGCAAGCGGGCTCGACCCTTCGGTCGACGGCACCGAGGATGCGCCGATATGAAGGTTAAGATCCTCCGCAACCTCTCTGATGATTGACGCATCGACCTCCCGTCTACCCAGCGCGTAGGCGGTAAGCAAACCGTTATCGCTCAACACGTTAATGATTCGTGGGAGCCCCTTGGAATATTGGAACATAAGTTCCACTGCCTTGTGCGTAAAAATGGCCGGCTGGCCACCAGCGAGTTGAATTCGATTCTCGATGTATTCAGAAGTTTCCGCCAAACTTAAATTCCTGAGGCGATAACGGAGCGTCACGCGCTGCTTCAGCTGCCGCAACTCCGTAGAATTGAGCCGATCCGAGAGCTCCGGTTGTCCCACGAGCAGTATCTGCAGCAACTTGTCTTTGGACGTTTCGAAGTTAGACAAGAGACGTACGCTCTCCAATACCTCTGCGGACAAATTTTGCGCTTCATCTATGATCAGTGCGCAGTTCTCGCCCCGTTGATAGACTTCAAGAAGAAATTCATTGAGTAATACGACGTAGTCGTGAATTTCACGGGTGGGCTGCCTTATATCGACAAGCCCAAATTCCTCACACAAATAACGCATTAAGTCTTTCGGGCTGACAATTGTGTTAAAGATTAGAGCGGTGTGAGTGCTAGCTCCGAGATCATTAAAAAGGGCCCTGATCAGCGTGGTCTTGCCGGTACCGACCTCACCGGTTAGAACGATAAATCCCTTTCGGCCTCGAACACCGTATGAAAGCTGGGCAAGCGCTTCGCGATGGCTGGCACTCAGATATAGAAAGCTCGGGTCCGGGCTAATGTTGAAAGGCGCCTCTCTAAACCCAAAGTACTCTTGGTACAGAGCATCCATAGAGGCTAGAAATACATCGGACCGAACATCCGAACACAAATAAGCCCAACGACGAGTGCACCGAGAGAAGCAAGCACAAGTAAGCCTTGACCTCGCCGATGCTCCAAAACACTGCTCCGGGTCAGAAGTGCGGGAATTGTCGCAAGTAAAGGGAGACTTACATAAGCTGCAAGATCATCGCTTCGGCGGAATGAACTATTTAAGTTGTCCCAAATAAATGCCAAACCAAATCCACCACCGATTCCGGCAAGAACACCCATAAGCAGAATCATCTGCCTGTTCGGACGAATGGGCTTCAGAGGAAAATTAGCCGGATCGAGGATCTGAAACTGTTCGCCTTTCTGCTTCTTTTCCATATTTTCGGACAACTCAGACTCTAATCCCTTCGCGAGGAGATCCTGGTACTTACGTAGCGTAATTTCGTACGTGCGACTGATTTTCGAAAGCTCGATACCGCGAACCGATGTATTGTCTACTCTCGTTTGGTACAGGGTGACTTGATGCCGAAGGCCCTCAGCTTGCGCTTGCAGCGACTTAATTTCTCCGTCAAGGGCCGCCACCTGCTTCTGCAAAAGCTGCCTGAGAGGGCTCACAATACCGCTAGTCGTGAGAGATCGATCGCCGCCGAATTGAGATTTCTCCGATGTCGCGTCCTGTTCAGCGGCTGCGATTTCCGCTTTAAGCCGAATGACGTCCGGGTGTTTGTCACTGTAATGGCGGAGGACTTCAGCGAGTTCCTTCCTGCGGGTTTGCAAGACTAGATTTGAGGCGGCTCCCCCGGCGGCTCCCTTAACTCCCGACAGTTCCGGACCGGCGATTTCACTTTCCACAACCTGCTTCTCAAGGGACGCCCGCCGTTCCTGTAACGAGGACAGCCGGGATAAACTCGCCTGCAACTCCGCGCGAAGCTGCTCAAGTGTCCTGAGATTCGCGTCCAGAACGTCGGGGAGTTCGAATCGATTGGCCGCCTTAAACCGATTGACCTCGGCTTCTTGTTGCTCGAGTTCTTTGCGGAGTCGTTCCGCTTCAGCGTTGATAAACGACTTTGTACCTATGGCTTGTTGTTCACGGACTTGCAGATTCTGTTCAATAAATAAGGAGGCTACTCGCGTCGCCACCTGTTTTGCTTTGTCCGGATTTTCCGATTCGAACGAGAGCTGGAAGATATTGTTTCTTCTGAACTCGATATTGATCTTTCGCCTTAACGTCTCAACACGATCTTCCATCGTCGATACTTTCTTATTCTCTGAGTAAAGGCCGAATTCCTCGACAACTTTCTCCAGCCGAGTCCTACTGAGAATCTCCTGCATAATGGACTGCATCCGTTCGGTTAGATCTGTGGTAACAGTCGAAAAGACAAAAGACGTAGGGACTTTTTGAGGTGAAACCAGAATCAGTGTACTTGATCGGTACACTTCAGGCAGAATCGACGCTAAATATGCCGCCAGGGTCGAAACCACGATGAATACAGAAATAATCAGACCCTTCTGGCGGGAAAAACTGCTAAGGATGCGCGACAGGTCCAAATCAGTATTCACACGCAATCTCCTTTTTCTAAGCGGTGTTCTATGTCATTGCTAGGGAACAATAATGCGATCTCCAGGACGCAGGAGAATATCTTGTCGCAAGTCGCCCTTCAGGATTGCGTCGTAGTCAACAATGTACTCAGTAATCCTGTCTCCATCTCGCCGCACCACTCTAACGTTGCTGCGGTCCGCAAATATTCCCAAACCACCAACTCGCGACAACAGCTGCAGAATGGTTTCGTTCCCATTCAGCGGGAAGGCACCAGCGCGACTAACTTGACCTACCAGGAATACTTCAGTAGACGAAATACCCTCGATCCTGATAGTGACAAACGGATCCGTGGTAAATTCTTTATATTTTTCTTCTAATAGCTTTCGGAGTTGCGCGGTTGTAAGCCCCACGACTTGGACTTCGTTGAGAAGCGGTAAGGTAATAAATCCATCCGGACGGACTTTCACAGTACCGGAAAGGGTCGGTTCCCTCCATACGCTAATCCCAATGCTATCGCCCGCGCCTATAACATAAAACTCTTCCGGCGGTTTCGCCGGATTTGGCGTATCCGGCGCTACGCGATATTCGCTAACGCGAAGTTCCTTTGTCGAGCACCCGGCTAAACATACCAAGACGAGCAATGCGATCGCAGATCGATTCATACCTCGAACGTTTCCCTTCCGAGTGAGCGGAAAAGTCTCAAACCGCAAAAAAAACTAACAAAAATAAACCCATCCAATCAGGCGAACCCATGCAACAACGCAATCTACATACCAGACCGAAAGCTAACTTCCGTCCAGCTCCCCGAGCTATTATCCGGGCAGTTGGCAGCGCGTAAGAGCTTTTTGGAAAGCCTTTGCCCTTTCGCGCCGTTTAGGGAAAAAGCAGGGCATTTACGCCCGACGCCTAACGTGTAAGCAACCGGCATGGCTCCTCGGCTGAATTGATCACCATTCACCATCATTTTAGATAAGTTGGGGAATCCACTTGAAGGAATCGTTGCGGGCCTTTTGCGGTTGCGCCCGGAAGCAGCTATGAACGTAAGCAAAGTAAATACAATTGCAAAATGTCGCGCGTAATACTGCTAAGGTAGAATATTTAAGGATTGCGTGTGCGGAGAGTTGAGAATCAATAGAACATTTCAGACTCCCCAGTTCTACTACTCCAGTTCCTTAAAAGATTCTTTATGTAGCCCATGCCGGCGCATTTTTCGGTAGAGAGTCTTGTTATCGACCTTCGCTTCTTTTGCTGTCGAAGAGATTCCACCCTTGTATTTGATGAGGAGGCTTCGCAGATATTCCTTTTCGCTATTTAGGAGCCACTGCTTCAGTGAAGTCTCGGCGGCGCCATTTCTATTTGCATAATCAAAATCTACGACGCGTTGTGGAGGCGAAGGCAGATCGACTTCCTCAAGCGCCTGTCCCGAACATTTTACGATTGCTCGCTCCAAGATGTTTTCGAGCTCCCGGATGTTTCCGGGCCAATGATAGTTCAGCATTCTGTCGAGTACTTTCGCTGAGACTTGGCGGATGCTTTTTTCCTGAGCCACTGGATGTCGTCCTAAGATGTGCTCTATGAGAAGAGGAAGGTCTTCCAGTCTTTCTCGAAGCGGCGGCAGTTGCACAGGGATCACGTTAATTCGATAGTAGAAATCTTCCCGAAGCGTCCCGCGCCCTAAGCAGACGGACAAGTCAACATTCGTCGCCGCAATGACGCGCATGTCGACTTTAACTTTGCGATTGCCGCCTAAGCGTTCGACCTCTCGTTCTTGCAGGACGCGCAACAATTTGACTTGCATCGGTGGCGCCATCGCTTCGATCTCATCTAGGAACAGAGTGCCGCCATCCGCAATCTCGATCTTGCCCGCACGGCTCTGAACAGCGCCCGTAAATGCCCCCTTTTCGTATCCGAACAGCTCGCTTTCGAGGAGAGTGTCCGGGAATGCACCGCAATTGATCGCTACGAAGGCTCGTGCCTTACGGCGGCTTAAGTTATGAATGGCACGCGCCACAAGCTCTTTGCCGGTGCCCGTTTCACCTGTAATCATGACTCCGGAATCAGTCTCTGCCAGCGACCGAATCAGATCAAAAACCTTTAACATTTTCGGACTTTTACTCAGGATGTTCTCAAACTTGTGCCCCTCGTTCACCCGCTGACGGAGGTCCCGAACTTCTTGGAGCAACCGCCTCTTTTCTAGTAATTTCTCGCTAACGAGCCGAATAGCTTCTGGTTGAAATGGTTTTGTAATGTAGTCACTCGCACCCAGTTTCATAGCTTCGACGGCCTGTTTGATATTTCCGAACGCTGTGATGAGAATCACGTCTGTCTCCGGGTATTTTTCCCGAACGTGCCGTGCTAGTTGGAAGCCATCGATACCGGGCATCTTCACATCTGAAACAACGATACCGAATTTCTCTCTGGCGAGCAGTTCGATACCCTCTTCTCCGCAAGCCGCCGTAGCGACTTTGTAGCCTTCGCCTTCGTAGAACCGCCCCAATTGTTCCCGCAGACGATCGTGATCTTCCACAATTAAAACGCTGTCAATCGCCATAAAATTCACCAGAGCTATATAGAACAAAAGACATCAATAAGTTTAACGCAGTATCAACGCTGTCGCGATGTCCAACGTACACACTCGGTCAATGCCGAATACAACGGTCGCTACCGACCTGATTTTCCAGACTCACAAAATCCTTGACCTGGCCATTCTGTGATACCCCGATTCCATCCACGCGAGATTTTTCCGTCGCATCATGGCGCATTAAACTGAGTTCGGGGCTTGCGGATAGTTCCCCAAGCTGACCAAACCACGTCAATGAAGTAAAAGGATATCCAGTTGCGGATGAGCGCGAGAGGTGGGTCAGGCCACATGCAGGAGAGGCGATACTCGGATTCAGTCGACTGCGGCTACACCAGATGTCCACTAAGGAGTTCCCCGTGCTGTTAGAGTGCCGTTTATCCAGTTCCTGCGTTTCCCGGAGCCAAGAACCCCATTGTGATACGGACGTGAAAATAGTTTGCACAACAAAAAAACGGAGTCAAGCAAATGTCATAAAAGTTTACACATGCGGGTATGGGCTTCTCAGCCAACCCGACACAGCAAGGTAAGTGGTCTGGCGTAATGGTCTAAGGAAAGCCATACGTGACTTCGATTTTCCCTTTTAGTTCTATCGACGTCCGATCCAAAGACTTAACGCCAAAACCGATAATTTCGGGCAGTTCTGGTTGTCCGGAAAGGTCAGTTTGCCAACTCTTTCGTTCCTTGAGTGGACATGGTCAGAACTGGCAGGGGTGACTGACATGACACGCCACGCGGAACGACCAGATGGACAAACTCCGCTGACCCAGCGCTTTATTTCTGAACATGTGCTACTCTCAGATTTTCAATCAGAAAACGTAGCACTTCTGGATACTTGGCCCTTCTGGCCTGTATTTCGGCGGGAATATCTACCGGCACGGGGATTGCTTACTCGACAACGCTTGGCCCCCTTTGACCAGCCAACAGAATGGATTTAGCACTGCTGCTGCCGCATCTGCCGCTTCTCAATGCACTTGTTTTAGCGGCGATGTTCGTCTACATCGCCTCCAAGGCCGCTCGGCACCCTTCTGTCTTTTGGTTCGCCGGCTCGATGGTGCCGTTGATTCTGTTTCAAGTTGGCAGCTACATTTTCATGCAGTCGCCATCTCGTTTCGGCCCTCTCCTCATCGTCCTTGGAATTAATCTCATCCCAATCGGATTTGTCCCTTTCGGTCAGGCGCTCGGGCGAGAGCCCGCAGCTCGATTGGGTTACGGATGGCGTGTCTACTATGCTGCTCAGCTTCTGATTCTGCTGTTCGTAATAGCAGATTTGGTTTTCGGCCATTTTGTAGAATGGGTGACAGGAATTCTCGATCAGCCTGTCATTTTAATTGAGAAAACCCGGAGATTCGTTTTCCTAAACACGATCGTCGGCGGAGCATTAACATTACTTGGGTACGAAAACACTCTAAAAAACGCTACTCGCTCTCACAGCGATGCTTTGAAATGCATCGTGATCGCATACATCGGGTTCATCGTTTATATTTTTTATCTCACCGTCCAGGTGCTTCTTACCTCGTATATACCCGAGTCCATACTCGTCTCCGGTAGCGGCATTATTTTTCTCGGAATTATGCTTCTCGGTTATTCCATCCTGAAGTATCCGTTTTGGCAGGTTAAAGTTACCGTCTCGCGAAGAGTCGTCTTTGGCTCTCTATCCGTTACTTCATTCTTTCTTTATCTGATTATCTCCGGACTTTTGATAGATTTCCTGCAACGTCTGCAGCCGGTCGGCTATACTACGTTTCTACCGTCGGTTGTCTTTGTTTTGGCGGCCTCGTTTCTACTCATTTATCTCTCGCCGAGTGCGAAGCATACACTCGAGCTTTTCATCACAAAGAATTTTTTTAGAACCAGGTACGACTACCGTGACCTCTGGCTGAGATTTTCGGAGAAGTTGAGCGGCTGTTCAAATATCGACGAGTTACTTCCAAAGCTTTCGGAATTTATCGCCGATTCGATGCTTGTCCAGAATGTGGCAATCTGGCTCCGTAGTTCCGAATCAGTGGCTTACAAGCTTGAATTTCGTGAACCGCTGTCGGCGGCGTGTCCACCAGTCTTGCGCATAAACGGAGACTTCGCAGGAATTTCTGGACATGGCGTGTACAGAGTCCCTGATGCGCCCGGAGAGTCCGAACGAGAGTTTCCGATCGATCATGCCGATCTGCTCAGAGCGAGCGGTTTTCAGCGAATCGCTCCGATTGAAAAGGACGGCAAAGTCCTCGGGCTGTTGGCGATTGGAAGCGCACGTCGAAGCCAGGAATTGTCAGCGGAAGATGACCGCCTGTTGTGGAGCATCAGCAAGCAACTCGCGTATCTCATATTGAATCAACGGTTAGCTGAAGAGCTATTGCTCGCGCGGGAATGGGAGTCTTTCAATCGATTTTCATCGTTTATTATCCACGACCTGAAGAATCTTGCGACTATGCAGGGCATGACGCTTGAGAATGCAAAACAACTCGGCACGGATCCCCGGTTTCTTTTCGATGCCTTCGAGACGTTCAGCCAAACGACAGAAAAAATGATGAATCTGATCGCTGGGCTGTCTCTTCAACGGGGCCAGTTTCCGTTAAACAAGCGACCAGTAAACCTAGTCGACATCCTCGCGTCTACTTTTGACGATCTCAAAATGAGCCAAAGAACGGGATTGCTTGTAACAACGAATTTTCCACCACAGGACAAACCGCCGATCATTGCCGGCGATCCCGATCTCCTGAAGAAGGTGTTCACGAATTTATTGCTGAATGCGATCCAGAGTTTGCCGAAAGGCGAAGGGTCGGTCGAAGTTACAGTGGCGCACCCGGGAAATGGCCGGATCCGGGCCGGCATTAAGGATACAGGCTGCGGCATACCGCCCGAACAGATAAAAAATCTCTTTCGACCGTTTCAAACGACAAAGAGAAACGGAATGGGTATCGGGCTTTGCCATACTCGATCCATCGTGGAGGTGCATGGGGGACGCATCCACATTGAGAGTCGGCCGAATGCCGGGACTGAAGTCGAGGTCGAATTCCCGACGATGTAACACCTCAAAGAAAGGCGAAGAAAGTGAAGTCACGAATCCTTTTGATCGATGACGAAGATTATTTGCTAAGACAGATGCGTTGGGGTTTAGACGCCGATTATGACATCCTGACTGCCTCAAACGAGACTGACGCCATTAAAGCATTCCACACGGTGCACCCCCCGGTTGTCACTGTTGATCTGTCTCTCAATCCGGAAAATCCCGGAGACCTGGGCGGCCTTCGTCTCGTAGAGCGCTTTCTAAGCGAGGATCCGGCCACCCGTGTTATTGTGATCACCGGCAACGACGACCAATCAAACGCGCTTCATGCGGTCCGCTTGGGTGCGTTTGATTACTATTCTAAACCGATTCGGCTCGACGAGATTCGGGTCATGATCCAACGCGCACTGCACACCCATCAAATCCATCAGCGGCTTCATGAGAATTACACGGCACCGATTGACGGCTTTCACGGCATCATAGGAAATTCTCGGGGAATGCAGGAAATTTTCAGATTTATCGAGCGCGTCGCACTGTCGGACATTTCTGTTCTTATCTCCGGGGAAAGCGGTACGGGCAAGGAACTCGTTGCTCACGCGATACATCAACAAAGTCCGCGTAAGGATCATCCCTTCATTGCGGTCAACTGCGGCGCGATACCTGAAAATCTCCTGGAAAGTGAGCTTTTCGGACACGAAAAGGGAGCATTCACGGGAGCGTACGCGCAGAAACGAGGTAAATTCGAGCTCGCCGATACGGGCACGCTTTTTCTTGACGAAATCGGCGAACTCGTGCCGAGCCTGCAAGTTAAGCTGCTGCGTTTTCTGCAAGATCGAAAGATCGAAAGAGTAGGCGGTAACCAATCGCTCGAAGTCGATGTGCGCATAATCGCTGCGACGAATCGAGATCTGAAAAAAGATATGGAAAATCATGTCTTTCGGGAGGATTTGTACTACCGACTCAAGGTTGTCCCACTGGAAATCCCGCCTTTGCGGAAGCGCCGCGATGACATCATTCCGCTGGCGCAATTTTTTTTGAAGAAGTTCTGCCAGGAGCACCGTAAACCACCGATGACTCTTTCATCTGACGCCGAAGATTGCCTGCTGGCGCAACCATGGCCGGGAAACGTTCGAGAACTGGAGAACCTGGTGAGCAGAGCGGTTGTTCTCAGCAGTCGACCAATGCTTCAACCGAGCGATATGGGTTTCGGTTTGGAGGCTCCGCCGAGTGCGGTCAACTTAAAAATTGCCAAAAAAGCAATCGAACTGGAGTTTCTCAAGAAGGCACTCGCGAAGCATAAGGGCATTGTCAGCCGTGCGGCCCGAGAACTCGGCGTCAGCCGTGTTAATCTGTATGAACTCATCGACAAGTACAAGGTTGACGTCCAGGAATACAAGATCAATCGAATTCGCGGCAAACAATAGATCGGGAGGTAGTCCAAGTGGAATCGCTCAGACGGAAATTAGAAACTCGGCAAGGCACCGCGGCTGTCATCGGGCTCGGTTATGTCGGCCTGCCCCTCGCCATGGAGATAGCGGCGGCAGGCTTCAACGTCTTTGGCATCGATGTGGATCGGAACAAAGTTGCCACCTTAAAAGACGGAAAATCCTACATTCTGGACGTGCCGCAGGAAACTCTGGCCGCCACACTCCAGTCCGGACGTTTCACTCCGACAACTGATTTTAGCGTTCTGCGCGACGTTGATGCCGTCAGCATCTGTGTGCCGACGCCGTTGAGCAAAAGCCGTGATCCGGATATTTCATTTATTTTGTCGGCAACCGAGCAAATTCGAAAGTACTTACACAGTGACGAGTTAATCGTACTCGAAAGCACGACCTATCCGGGCACCACGGATGAACTCATATTACCGGAGCTTGAAAACGGAGGTCTCCGGGTTGGTAAAGATTTTTTTCTGGCGTTTTCGCCGGAAAGGATCGATCCCGGAAATGCTGCATACAATACGCAAAACACACCGAAGATCGTCGGCGGAATTTCGCCGGCCTGTACAGAAATCGCGCATACATTCTATTCTCAGTTTATTAATCAGGTCATCCCCGTCTCGAGCACGAAATGCGCTGAGATGGTGAAGCTGCTCGAAAACACATTTCGCAGCGTCAACATCGGGATGGTGAACGAAATGGCATTAATGTGCGACCTGCTCGGCGTCGATATTTACGAAGTGATCGACGCTGCCGCTACAAAACCGTTCGGGTTTATCCCGTTTTATCCGGGACCGGGCCTCGGCGGACACTGCATTCCTATTGATCCGCATTATCTCGCATGGAAGCTGAAGGCTCTCAACTTCCAGGCTCGCTTCATCGGGCTCGCCGCTGAAATCAATGGCATGATGCCGACTGTCGTCACCAGCCTCGTCGCAGAGGGACTGAACGGCATGTCGAAAAGTATCCGTGGTTCGAAGATCCTAATCCTCGGGGTAGCCTACAAGAAAAACGTTAGCGACTGCCGCGAATCTCCGGCACTGGATGTAATGCGGATTCTTATCGATAAGGGTGGAAAGGTATCCTACAATGACCCTTTTGTGCCGAGCTTAAAATTGGCCGGAAAGGTTTTTGAATCCGTCGAAATATCCAGCCCCGCCGTCCAGGAGCAAGACTGTTTAATCATCCTGACGGATCACAGTTCGTATGACTTCGAGCGGATCCTCGCGGACGCGAAGCTTGCCATCGATACCCGGAATGCTACGAAGGATCTCCACGAGTTGAGGGACCGCATTATTAAGCTCGGAGCTGGCAATGGTCGAGCTGCGCCCCTGACCCATGATGAACTCGATGACGTATCAACGGTTCGACTGGCAGCTAACCGTTGAAAAAGCAGCGACAAAAAGGACAACCGAGAAGGGTATCACGGTCGGCGGTGCCGACCCGCCTGGCGGAAGGCGGCGATCGGATGAGCTGTTTTTTGAAGCTTAAACGAGAGTGGATTCTATTTTAAGGCTGTTTACCGTGGCAGCGTTTATATTTCTTGCCGCTACCGCATGGGCAGGGTTCGTTTCGACCGACCTTGTCCGCGGTTCGTCTAGCGGCCGCGGACGGCGCCCGCTCGATATTCTCTCCTCCGTGGCTTAAAACAACACGTTGCGGTCTAGGCTGTTCCATCCGGAGCTCTTCAGCCACATGCTCCCGGGCAAGTTCGACGGTGAACAGCTTCTGCACGACATCTTCCTGGATCCGGTGGACCATCTCTTCGAACATCTCGAACCCTTCTTTTTGATACTCCTGAAGAGGATTTTTCTGACCGTACCCGCGTAACCCGATGCCCTCCTTCAGGTGGTCCATGTTCAATAGATGATCTTTCCACAACGTGTCGATCGTCTGCAGCAGAATAATTTTTTCGAGCTGCCGCAGCATCGGAGTTCCAAACCGAGCCTCCTTGTCCTCATACGTCCGGGTAAGCTGCTCGCTGATCGACTCTCGTAACTGTTCTTCGCTCAGGTCCTCATCCTGGAGGGCCGCGTCAAAACGAAGATTGAACTGATGATACAGCGCTTCCCCGAGACTGGCGCGGTCCCAGTCCGCTGGATGCGACTCCTTGTCCGCGAATCTGGTCACAATGTCGCTCGCAAGGTCGTCCGCCATCTCCAGGACTTCCTGCTTTAGCGCTTCACCTTTGAGCGCCTCGCGCCTCTGGTTGTAAATCACCTCGCGCTGTTTGTTGAGAACGTCGTCGTATTCCAACAGGTGTTTCCGAATATCGAAATTGTGCGCTTCGACCTTTTTCTGCGCGTTTTCAATGGCGCGCGTCACGAGCCGATGCTCGATGGGCACACCTTCTTCCATCCCCAGGCGCCCCATAATTCCTTGGATTCGATCGGCGCCGAAAATTCGCATCAAATCGTCTTCCAGGGACAAATAAAACCGGGATGAACCGGGATCGCCCTGGCGTCCCGATCTTCCGCGCAATTGATTGTCGATGCGGCGGCTCTCATGCCGCTCGGTTCCAATGATGTGCAGGCCGCCTGCTGCGATCACACGTTCTCGCTCTTCAGCGCAGACGTCGTTGTACTTCGCTAAAACTTCGTTGAAACGAAGCCGGTATTCATCGGGAGCTTTATCCAACTGCTCCCGAACCTCCTCCACCATGCGTAAATATTCCTGCCGCTTGGCCTCGTAGGTGCGCTGCGCGTCCTGAATGGCTTCCTCGTACGGATGGCGGACCTCCTCACAGCGAATTTCCGCCTCCTCGTAAGCGCGATGCGCACTTTCGTACTCGTTCACGAGCTCGGCGTTGTCTCCCTGCGCCAACGCTGCCAAAGCTTTCTCAAATTCCAGGTCGAGAGCACGCTGTTCATAATTGCGCCGCTTCTCATCAAGCGCCTCCGCCAGTGTCGGCCGGTCGCCGTTGCGTTGCTGCCATCGTTCAATGGCTTCACTGAAATCCTGTCGCGCCTCTTCAAAGCCATCATCGCCGTGCCCTGGCTCGGTGCCATCAGAGCCGATGAGGAATGTCTCAAACTCTTCCTTCGCTTTTAGATAGGATGGCGCAATTTGCCGCATCCCGTGCAATGCCTCGATCAACTCCGTTGAGGACAACTCCTCGTATCGGTGGCGAACCTCCCGGAATGGAGACAGATCTCTGATCTCGCGCTGTAGTTCGGTCGTGCGTTTGAGCGACTCGCTGCGCTGCTGCTGGCAGAGCTCTCCTTCTTCGATGTAGCGCTTTTCCGCTTTTTGAACCGTTTCCTCGTATTTCTCCCTCAACTCCGCCAGCGTGTCTTCGTAACGGGCTGTCGTGCCCTGGAGCGGCAATTTACTGACGCGACTGATCCACTCATTTTCCATATCCGAGCGCGCCAGAAACTCGGGATTACCCCCGAGCAGAATATCGGTTCCCCGGCCCGCCATGTTGGTTGCGATCGTGACCGCGCCAAAGCGGCCGGCCTGTGCAATGATCGTCGCTTCGGCTTCATGGTTGACCGCATTCAAAACGTGATGCTTGATCGCGCGCTTCTTCAAAAGCCGAGACAACTTCTCGGATTTCGCAACGGATGTGGTTCCGACGAGCATCGGCTGTCCATTTTTGTTCCGTTCGCCGATCTCATCGACAACGGCGTCAAACTTCTCGTTTTCGCTCTTGTAGACCACGTCCGCGTTGTCTGCTCGAATCATCATTCGATGGGTCGGAATGACGACGACGTCCAACTTATAAATTTTCTTGAATTCAGGAGCTTCCGTATCTGCCGTTCCGGTCATTCCCGCAAGCTTTTTGTACATGCGGAAATAATTCTGGATCGTAATCGTTGCGAGAGTCTGGTTTTCCTCACGGATATGGACTCTCTCCTTGGCTTCAACCGCCTGATGCAGACCGTCAGACCAGCGCCGGCCCGGCATCAGTCGACCCGTGAATTCGTCGACGATGATAACTTCGCCGTCCTTCACGACATAATCGACGTCGCGCTTGAAAATCGCGTGCGCCTTGAGCGCCTGTTGAACGTGATGCAATGTATCGATTTGCCGTGGATCGTAGAGGTTGTGAACGCCGAGGAGGCGCTCAACTTTTGCAACGCCAGTTTCGGTCAACGTGACCGATCGGCTCTTTTCATCGACCGTGTAGTCGCCCTGTTTTTCGATCGCCGCGCGATCTTCCTGGTTTGGATCGCCCTGTATGACCGCGCCGCGCTGAAGTTTCGGAATGATTCGATCGATGATGTAGTACTTGTCGGTGGATTCTTCCGCCGGCCCTGAAATGATCAGCGGCGTCCTCGCTTCATCGATCAGGATGTTGTCGACTTCATCGACGACCGAGAAGTTCAGCTCACGCTGGACATACTCCTCCAGCGAAAACTTCATATTGTCGCGCAGATAGTCGAAGCCGAACTCATTGTTCGTTCCGTATGTAATGTCGGCGCGGTAGGCCTCCTGCCGGCTAATCGGCCGGAGATTCAAATAGCGGTAATCTTTAGTGAGATACGTGGGATCGAACAGATAGCTGGCTTCATGCACAATCGAAGCGATCGAAAGACCCAGCATGTGATAGATGGGCCCCATCCACTGAACGTCGCGTCGCGCCAGATAATCGTTGACTGTAATTAGATGTACGCCGCGCCCCGTTAGCGAATTCAGGTACAAAGGCAGAGTCGCGACGAGTGTCTTACCCTCCCCGGTCCGCATTTCAGCGATCTTCCCCTCGTGGAGGACAACACCGCCAATTAACTGAACGTCGAAGTGCCTGAGGCCGATCGTCCGTCTGGATGCCTCGCGAACGGCGGCGAATGCTTCCGGAAGAATCTCGCGCAAAGCCTCCGCTTCCGCCTCCAGAATTTCTTTCTCCAATTCGCCCGACCGCGTCTTGAGTTCTTCCCGCTGATCAGCATCCGCGGCGAGCGTTTCGGCATTCAGCTCTTCAAACGACTTGATCAGATCTGCGGTCGCTTCGCGGATTTGCGCCTTGAACTGCTCGGTTTTCTCGCGCAGTTCCGCGTCGGTAAGTTTTTGATAATCAGGCTCAAGGCTGTTGATCTCGTCAACAAACGGGCGAATCCGCTTGATCTCCCGATCGTTCTTCGTCCCAACGATTTTCTTGATCAGATTCAGCATGGTCTGCCTGGCACCATAAAGCTCAGAGGAATGGGGTATTTAAGCAAGCCGTAACATCTAATGTCAAATCGATTCACGCCGCTCAGCGCTCGATTCTGACAGCCGATTCGACATTTTCTCCCAAAAAACGCGCTCCGACGCGGACGAAGCGATCCGGTGCGTCCGTGACGAAAAAGCTGTGTGTCCCTTTTCCCTTCTTTCGTGCGAGCGATTTGGCTCTCAGCACGGCTCCAACCTCTTTCGCGATTTCTTCAGCGGAATCGACCAGTTGAACACTACTCCCCATGAATTTTCGAATCGCGGGCTTGAGCAGCGGATAATGCGTGCAGCCGAGGATCAACGTGTCGATGCCGCTTTGCCGGAGGCTTGCCAGGTAGGTCTTTACGGTCAATTCAACAACGACATTGTCCGTCCAGCCCTCCTCCGCGAGCGGCACAAAGAGCGGACACGCACGCGTGTATACTTCTACGGTGTGGTCCTCCGCCTTAAGGGCCTTGGTATACGCGCCGCTCTGTATTGTCGCCTCGGTACCGATCACGCCAATTTTCTTGTTTTTGCTCGATCGGAGGGCGCGCCGTACACCCGGCTGGATCACGCCGATCGTCGGAACCAGAACATTCTGCTGGAGTTGATCCAGTGCTACCGCCGTCGACGTGTTACACGCGACGATGACCAGTTTGACGTCCCTTTCGATCAGAAATTCCGTATTTTCGAAAGAGTAGCGGACCACCGTTTCAGTAGACTTACTGCCATAGGGCGCTCTCGCCGTATCACCGAGATAAACCGTGTTCTCCCTCGGAAGCGCCTCAATAATTTTCTGCAAAACCGTGAGGCCGCCGATGCCGGAGTCAAATACGCCGACGGGACTGTCGGGATTAGCAGCCATTGCGTAAATACGCGTTGACAGGCATGATCCTCGCGCCTTCAAACTACCGGCGAGAGCGAACTCACCAGGGAAGTCCCGAGTTCCTTCTCGCACGCTGGAGCGAAGCCGAAGACTTGCTCCCACACCTCTCGTGATTCCATACAAAGATAAACCTTAGCGGTAGGCGCACCGCGGCGGATCCAGCCAAGCATTTTCCGATAGATCCCGACTCGAAGCGGTTGATAGTAACGCAGTTTTCCGTCGGGGCAGAGCACCTGCTCGCCCGTTACCAGCCGGGTCAGCGGAACGCGGTTGCGCATAATCCGTTTCAGGCCTGGTCCGGTTCGCAAGACTCCCATACTGAGCCATGCGATGCGGCGCCAATCAATGGCTGCAAAGGTTTGCTCGAGGAGTAACTCATAGTCCTTCTCCCATCCCGAATACTCGATGATGGGATCGAAATGAAACCCGAGCCGGTACCCACGTTCCTGGCACAGGCGCGCCGCTTCCAGGCGCTCCTGCAACGAAGCCGTTCCGTGCTCTTCTTCATCGATGACGCGCTGAGGATTCATCGACCAGGAGACGACGACCCGTTCCTTCGGATCGATGTCGAGCAGCGCCCCAACGCAGTTGCTTTTGGTCTTTAGCTCCAGGAGAACGTTCGGTTGTTCGGCAAAAAATGGAACGACTTCGCGCGAAAACCCAATCAGCGGATCCAACGCGAGGCTGTCGGTAATTTCTCCTGTACCGATCCGGAAAAGAAAACCGCGGTGTCTGCTGAGCAGATCATCTGCTTCCGTAATCAGGTCATCGATATTGGTATAAGCCTTCAGGGATGCATTTTGCGCGAGGTAGTCCTGCAGGTAGCAATAGCTGCAATCCATCGGACAATTACTGGCGAAATTGATCACAAAATAATTACAGCAGACCTGCCCATTACTACCGGGACACTTTTTGAGGAATTCTCCTTTGTGGCGCGTCAGAACAAGTTTTTTCTTCACCCCGCTGAAATCGTGGCCGTGGTTTTCAATCGCGCTGCCGTCACTTTCGTCGACAGACCTCACGGACACATCCGGCAATGCCGCACGCACATTTCGGTAAATCGGACTGTTCTCCGACCCCCGGGTTACAACCACTTCTTCAGGAACAAAGGTTTGCATCAGCCCGGACGGTTTGCGCCGCCCTTTCCGCAAGTTTCTTCCGATGCTTTTCCGCTGAGAATCGCAAACCCCTGGCTCAACGGTTCGCGATCGGCCGCATCCGCAAGTTTTCTTACACAAACCCTGAATTCAGCCATCGTTGCAGCGGAGAATTCGACGTGGAGTTTTCCACCCTCGAGTCCCGTTGGGACGGTAATCCGAACTTCGGGTTCCAGTTTCAGCTCGCGAAGCCGGCTTCGAACCGCATCTTCACTCGCCGTCAGCCGCGGAAACCGAACACGCCGTATATGCTCCTTGATGCGCTTGAGCTTGTCAGCGCGACCCAATCGGGGATCCGATTCGATCGCGGCGAGCGGCGCAGCGCCTAAAAGATCCGCGATTTTTGCGCTATCCCTGAGGGCAATCTCTTCGAGCCAGTCCATAAGATCGCGCTGGTGATTTTGGCCGATTTTAAGTCTCGAGACGAGGCCGGAAAAAGTTTCCCGATCGTTTTGAATCCAGCGGCATAAACGCTCGGCCAGTGCCGACTCGACGCCAGTTTCCGTCCGTGATTCGCGAAACTCAGATTCCATGATTACTTGTACAGCTCTGAGAGGGCCCTCTCGTATTCCAGAGCCGCTCCTTCTTTACAGCGTTTTCTCGCGCCATTCGCGAGAATCTGGAGCTTGCGTTCGAGCACTGCGACAATCGCGTCGTGTTTATCACCGGGAACTCCTGAGGCCAGGAGCTTCTGAAGCGCAAGCACCCTGTATCGGTCCATACCCCAGAGCGAATGGGATAGCTGGTCCGCATGGCCGCCGCGCTTTATCACCAGAGCCCGAGGGACAAGCGGGACGTCATGATCAACGGCAATTCTCAGCCACAGATCATAGTCCTCGCAAACCGGAAAGGTTTCATCGAAGCCGCCGACCTGCTCAAAAACCGCCTTCTTCATCATGACCGCCGACGGGCTCACGAGACAAAGCTCGAGGCTGCGCCGGAAAATATCGCCAGAGGGTTTCGAATGCTTCGCTTTTGGGTTGACCCTCCTGCCGTTACGAATCCAGATCTCGTCAGTCTGGCAAATACCCAATCCCGGATCTGCCAGCATGAAGCAAATTTGTTCCTGCAGCTTACTGCGCAACCACAGGTCATCTGAATCGAGAAAAGCGATGTAGGGCGCGCGGGCGACAGAAACGCCCCGGTTCCGGGCTGCGGCGACCCCTCTGTTGCGCTGTGAGATGACCCGCAGCCTTGATCCATATCTCGCCAGCTGCCTCGGGGTTTCATCGGTTGAGCCGTCGTCAATTACGATCAGCTCGAAATCCGCAAAAGTCTGACTGAGAACGGAATCGATCGCGTCGGCCAGTAGCGGCCAGCGATTGTACGTCGGAACAACGACACTTACGGTAGGCGACACGGGCCGGCTGAGTTCTTGACCGGTGAGAACTGAAGGTTAGATGAAGGTTTCCATTTTTTTAAAGAACTGGTCAACCATCATCTTGGCAACGCCATTCAACATGCGTTGACCGATGCTCGCGATGATCCCCCCGACCTGAGCATCGGTGTTGTACCGGAGCACCGTCTGGCCGTCCTTCTCTTCGAGATCGATCGCGACGTCGCCGCGCATGAATCCCGGACCGCCGGAGCCCTCGCCACTGAGCACATAATGGCTCGGCGGCTGCTTGTCCTTTATCGAAACTTTCCCCTTGTAGCTTCCCTTAACGGCGGCAATACCGACTTTCATCGTCGCCTCGTATTGATCCGGCGCGATTTCGTTCAGGCTTTCGCACCCCGGCATGCACTGGGCCATGACCTTTGGATCCAGTAAAGTCTCCCAGACCCTGTCCCGTGGCGCGTTGAACGTGTAAGTGCCGTCAATCTTCACCCAACCTCCGTTTTCGGGCCGACATAGTGTCTGAACCATAACGTTCATCGGCAAAAAAGACAACCAGAACTGCCGCTTGGTGGCTTAACAGATCAGCCCCGGGTGTCATGCCGTCGTATATCCAGCGCAGCGCTCGCGAATCTCGTTGAATCCGGTTTTTACGTCCGTTAAACTTTGGGTTCAGATGCGTATCTTCAGATTGTTATTTCCAGCCTTTTTCACATTAGCGGCGTTTGTCGGGCAGGCTTTTCCGCAGACGCCCAGGCAGAGCGACATTTTTGCCAAAGCCTATTCGCTTTACTCGAGCGGAAGTTTTGCTCCGGCAAAAGAGTTGTTTCAAAAAACTACCGACGCCAGGTTCGTTCTTGCGGACTACGGCCTGTATTATCTCGGAACAATTGCCGTAGCCGAGAAAGACACCGTCCGAGCGCGCCAGCTTTTTGCAGAGGTGAAGCAACGCTATCCGCAAAGCATCTGGGCGTATCCTGCGGACCTCCAACGGGCGAAAATCGATATCGCAGAGAAACGATTCGCCCAGGCGATGGAAACTCTGCGCGCGCTACGCGCAGAAAAAGGATTGCCGCCTGCGGTAGCACAGGAAGCCCTGTTCCTGAGCGCGCAAGCGCTGCAGGATGACCCCGTCCAGGCATTCAAGCTTTATCAGGATTTTCGCAATTCGTATCCGAACTCTCGCTGGACCCCTCAGGCACGCACCGAACAAGCCAGACTACGAGAGCAATTTCCTCAACTCGCCCCTTTGAACACGGTGGACGCGCTGATTGCTGAAGCTGACCGTTTGAACCGGGAACGCGCTGTCGGCGAAGCCGAGGCGATGTACCGAAGAGCGCTCGACAGCAGTACCGACCCGGACCAGAGGTTTCGCTGTCTCACCAAACTCGCCGGCCTTTTGACTTCGGCGCGAAAACGAAATGAGGCCATCCCGGTGCTCGAAACGATCGCGCGGGATTACAGCGAAACCCCGGATGCCGCTCAGGCGCTCTATCAGATTGGACAGATCTATTGGAACCGTCACGAAAATCTCCGCGCTCTGGAGTATTTCAAACAAGTGATCGAGCGGTATCCAACCAGCGCGTCCAGCGACAAGGCTCAATACGCTGCCGGCGATATTTACGAGTGGCAGGGCCGACAGGACGACGCTATTGCACTCTACAATCGCGTAGCAACACTGTTCCCCAACAGCGAAGTCCGCGACGACGCATCCTGGCGGCTGGCCTGGCTCTACTATCGAATCGGCGCGCTTCCCGAGTCTCTCGCGAGCTTCAAGACATTAGCGGCGCAGGCGAGAGATTCGCAACGTAGAGTTGCCTCGCTCTACTGGGAAGGCCGCGTTGCCGAGAAGATCGGCGACGCCGAGATGGCACGGCAATTTTATCAGCAGGTGTTTAATACCGGCGAAGAGTCCTACTACCAGACGCTTGCCGCCAATTCGCTTTCCCGGCTCGGCATCACCGTTCAGGACCGCACACCCAATCAGAGTTCGATCGCACCCGACCCGAGCTCGCGGATCGGACCGAAGGTCGAATTCCATCTCGCTCGAGCCCGCCAGCTGGCGCAGATTACGCTGCACCAGATGGCTGTCGCCGAGCTCGACCACATCAATCGTTTCGATAACAAGACCAACGGACTTCGAGCGCTTCTCATGCGCGAATACTTTAAAAATCAGGCGTATGGCCGCAGTCTCGCCCTCGCCGACCAGCTCTCGGGACCATTCAAAGACCGTAACATTTACCGTTTTCCACTCGGTTATTGGGACCTGATCCAGGAAAAGGCCCGCGCCCGCGATCTCGATCCCTATCTGGTTCTTTCCGTGATCCGGCAGGAGAGCCTGTTCGATGCCAGGGCACGTTCGCCGGCGGCGGCATATGGCTTGATGCAGCTTTTGCCGTCGACCGCGGCCCGTATGGCGAAGCAAATCGGCCTCTCCGCACCTGCCAACGAAGAACTCTATGACCCGGAAACCAATCTGACCCTGGGCACTCAATATCTAAAGGAACTCCTGCAGCGTTACTCGAATAATTGGTTTAAAGCCGTCGCCGCTTACAATGCCGGAGAAGGAGCGGTGGACCGCTGGGAGAAAGAAATCGTAACCAATGACATCGAGGAATTCGTCGAGCGCATTCCCTACATTGAAACCCGCGGGTACGTAAAGCTCGTCATGCGAAATCACCGCGTTTACAAACGGCTCTACGATTTTCAAAAATGACGGCTCCTCTGATCGGGATCACCGCCGACGTCATCATCGATGCCGATCGAGTTGGCGCCGGACGCGAGGGCACGCTCCTGCTGCCCCGCCGTTACTGCCGTGCCATCGAACAGGCCGGAGGGACGCCGGTTGTTCTCGACGCGACAACCTCGGTGAGTGTCCGGCAGGAACAGCTCAATCGGCTCGACGGGATTGTCCTGAGCGGCGGTAATTTCGACATCCATCCGGCCTACTACGGGGAGGAACCTCTCATCGAGCTTGGCGAAATCAAATCGCAACGGACGGAATTCGAGCTGGAGCTCGCAACCCGTGCCTTGAAGACGAACCTGCCGATCCTCGGGATTTGCGGCGGAGCCCAGGCGATCAACGTGTGTCTGGGCGGGTCTTTGTATCAGGATATCCGCACTCAGGTGCCCGGTGCCGCCGAGCACGAGCAAAGCGCCAGGAAAGAAAGCGGCGGGCATTTCGTGGAGATTCGCGCCGGCACACGCCTTCGTGAAATCGTAAACGATGCCCGGCTCGAGGTGAACACGACGCATCATCAGGCGGTAAAAAAGCTTGGGAAGGGGCTCGTGATCAACGCTGCTGCAGAAGATGGTCTGACTGAAGGAATCGAAAGCACCGAGCACGATTTCGCACTCGGCGTCCAGTGGCATCCCGAAGTGCTTTCACCCCGACGCGAAGCCCACCACCGTATCTTCGCCGCATTCGTATCGGCCTGCCGGATGAATCGCCGGCGACCGACTTAAGCTGTGTCGCCTTACTTCACGATTGCGTAGCAAAATGAGTCGCGCGGCTCGGCGTTCACATTCGGATGCACTGACCAGCGCCGGAGCGTACCCTCACGGATCATGCCGGCTTTTTCCATAACCCGAGCTGAAGCCCGGTTGTCGACGTCGCACACCGCCCAGACGCGGTATATCTCGGGCTGAAGAAATGCCCAAGCGATAATAGCCTTGACGGTTTCGGTCATATAGCCGTCCCCCCAGAAAGGCCGGGCCAGCACATAACCCAGCTCCCAGCGGTGACTCTCGACGCGCGCACTGATCATCCCGACAAGCTGTTGATCGGCTTTCTGCAGAATGACCCAGTGAAACGACTTTCCTTCCTTCCATGCATTCAGGCAACTGCGCACGAATTCGCGCGTCTCATTAACGGTCGCATGTGAGCGCCAACTAACGTAGCGAGTCACGTCGGGATCCTGTGCGTACTGCCGGAAAATTACCTCAGCATCCGTCGGGAGCGGTTTTCTAAGTTGCAGGCGAGCCGTATCGAAGGTTAGAGGTGGGTCAATCACTCAGCGAATCCGCAGCAATGAACGATCGCTGATTTATAAAATTGCGACGGAAATAATTCAAGCCACCGCCCTCTGCGCAGGATCGCGATTGAGATTGATGAATCCTTCGGTCTTCCAAAACCGACCAAAAACTTTGATTCTGGAGCGGGCGGGCTATCGCCCCGGCAGCTCTTTCAAAGCCTCTCTCAGGAAGCTCTGATCGACAAATCTGCTGGGATTCGGCGGGGGTCCTTTCGCCTGAGTCTGTTCGGCATAGATTTGCGCAACAACCTGGAGCCCTTCCAGGCTCACGTCTCCGTTAGGATTCCAGAGTCGCTTTTCAGTGTAGAATTCCCAGCCTTTTCGCGCGTAGGCCGGCTTGAGTCCCATTTCTTTGGCCAGGAAATCGATAGCGGCTTCCTTGTTGCCGTGAAGCCATCGGCTCGCAAGCGCGATCGCCTTCATGAATCGGACGACAATCGGCCGATTCTCTTCGGCCCACGAATGGCGGACGGAATAAACGGAAAGCTGGAATTGCGGGATGACATCGATAAAGCGGCCGATCGTGTTCAGACCCTGCTCTTCGGCAACGTAATTCAGCGGGAGGGATAATGGTGCCGCGGCGATCTGTCCAGTCGCCAGCGCAGCCAGAAGCTGGGGCGATCCACCGACGTTGATAAGCTTGTAATCGCGTGGGTACTCGAGTCCCTTCGCCTTTAATACCCGGCGAAAGGCAAACGCGGTTCCGGATGTGAGACTGTTGGCGCCCAAAGTAGTGCCGCGGAGATCGTCGTAGCTTTTGTAATTCTTCCCGCCCATCACCGACTGGCTGAGCCCGTTGATAATGCCGCCGATGATTGCGATGTCGAGGCCGCGTTCGATCGCAGCAATGGGCGCATCGGACGCCGCACCGGAAACCTGAAGCGACCCACCGATCAATGCCTGAGTCGAAACGTCCGAGCCTCTGATCAGCACCACCTCCACGTCGAGCTTTTGCTGGGCGAAGAAGCCCTGCTTCGAGGCAACCCAGAGCGGGCCGAAGCCAAAGGTTTTTGCAACAACGCTGGCGCGAAGCTTGACCGGTTCCTGAGCAAGAGAAGGGAAGGAAGTTCCGATGACTGCGAGCAGAATCGCAAAGGCGTAGATGCTCTTCTTCATCGGCGTTCGCTGCAGGTCAGGCCAACACCTCTTCTTCGCGCCATCTTTCAATGGTCGCGTCATCGTAGCCCAGGATGTCCTGCAGAATCTGCTGGTTGTCGGCGCCCAAGCGGGCCGGCAGGCGCAGTGGCGCTTCGGTTATGCCCTTGAACGTAAAGCCGCTGCGCGGAATTTCAAACGGGCCGATCAGCGAGTCTTCGAATGGCGAAAAGTAATTTCTGTGCCGCAGCTGCACGTCTTTGAGCAGATCAGCGCCACTCTGCACTACGCCCGCGGCAATCCCGTTAGATTGCAAGGTGTGCATGACGTCCTCGGCAGATCTCTGGCCGGTCCATTCCTGAACGAGCGCATCGAGCGCTGCAAAGTTTTTCAGTCGCGCTCCAGGATCGGCAAACCGGGCATCACTCACCAGCTCTTGTCGGCCGATGATTCGGCAGAAGTTTGCCCATTCATCTTCGCTTCGGACCGATATCACGCACCAGCGATCATCACCCGCGCAGCGATAGCAGCCGTGGGGCGCCGCAAGCGGATCGCGGTTCCCTTTCGGCTGCGGGTCGGTGCCGTTCAGTGCGGCCTCGAGGTAGGTCACACCGAGCGTATAGGCGGTACCTTCGATTTGCGCCAGGTCGATGGAAACGCCTTTGCCGCTGCGACGGCTGTGAAGCAACGCGGCAACCAATAGCGTCGGCGCCATGACAAAACCGAGATGGTCCGGATAAACGCCCTGGCTGCCGATCGGGCGATCCTGCTCGGGGTGATTCCAGAGGTAAGTCATTCCCGAGAAAGCCGTGAGGTTGAAACCCCAGGTCCCATAGCCGCTCTTGGGCCCCTCGGAACCAAAGCCTGGCAACTTTACGATGACAATCTTCGGATTGGCTCTGCGAAGCTGATCGTCACCGAGCCCGAGTTTGTCCAGAACACGGGGCCGGAAATTCTGCAGAACTGCATCGCACTTGCTGGCGAGTTCGCGAACGATTTCTATTCCGGTTGGATGTTTGAGGTTTACCGAGAGCGACCGTACCCCGAGGTTGCACTCGATGAAACGCGGCGCCGCATCGATATCTTTGTGCTGGCCGTAGTGCCGGAACGTATCGAGGCCGCCCTTCCGCGACTCGATTTTAATCACCTCAGCTCCGTAGGCCGCCAGCAATCGCCCCGCGTACGGACCCGCGTAACCGGTGGTAAACGTGAGCACACGGAGGCCCTTCAGAATCTCATTTGTGCTAGGCATTATGATCACCCGCTGACGGACGACGGGGGACCGGCGAACCCGCTGGTTCCGTTGCCGAGCCCGGTCATCCGGATTATATAACTCCGTCGCTCTGCAACCGTTTCAGTTTGTCGCGGCTCAATCCGAGTTCGCCGCAAAATACCTCTTCATTATGCTGGCCGAGGAGCGGCGCGGGAGAAGCCGGTGCGCGGTAACCGTCCACGACAAAGGGGCTCCCCGGTTGTTTGAAGGAGCCTAGAACGGGATGATTCACGGTGCTGAAGAAATTCCGGGCCTCGATGTGCGGATCCTTCATGAAGTCGGACGGCGAATTGACCGGCAGCCCCGGAATCCCATTTTTCTGCAGCAGTTCGGCAAGCTCTTCTTTCAGGAACCGCGACGTAAATGACGTCACTTCGGCGTTGATGTAATCGGCATTCGCGCGCCGCAGATTACTGTTGATCCATTTGGGATCGTCCAGGGCCGGATCATGATCTTCCCAGATCTTCAGCAGCAGCGGCCAGTGATTCTGGGTAACAAAAAGCGCGATATACCCGTTCTTGCATTTGAACAGGTTCGCCGGAGCATTGTGCTGATGCTGGCTTCCGGCGCGTTTCATCACGCGGCCTTCGGCCGAGTAATTGAACGCAACATGTTCGTGAAGCGCCATGCTCGCCTGAATTGAAGCATCGATATAGGCGCCAATTCCCAGATTCTCACGTTGCCACAGGGCGAGCATCGTTCCGTACGCGGCAAAAAGGCTCGCATAGTAATAAGACTGAGTCTCCGGCGGATTGCAGGGCGGCAGCTTGGGATCGCCGCTGATGTAAAGCAGGCCGCCCATGGCGGTACCAATGAGATCCGGAGCTTTGAACTGAGCGTATGGACCTTCCTGGCCGAATCCCGTGAGCGCAACAGCCACGAGCCGCGGCTGCCTCTCGAGGAGAACTTCGTATCCGAGATCGTGATCCGAGAGATACCCGGGCGGGTAGGTTTCGACGATAACGTCAGACCGTGCTACAAGATCCAGCAGAAGTTCACGGCCCGCGGCCCGGGTAAAATCTAACGTGACACCGCGCTTTCCGGCATTCAGATACGCAAAGCGAAGACTTGCTTCACGATCCGTGCGCCCCTCGGCGAAAGGGGGTTCGCTCCGCGTCGCATCTCCGGCGGGCGGTTCGACCTTGATAACATCCATCCCCAGGTCCCGCAGCACCTTCCCGCAGAACGCGCCCATGGACGAGCTGAGGTCGAGCGCGCGGTATCCCGAAAGAAGTTGAATCGGTTCGGCGCCGCCCGTCATGCTGATTTGTGGTTGCGAATAATGTGCTGGGCGAGCCGCCAGCGCAGGACTTCGGGCGTTCCTTCCGTGATGCGGATGCTCCGCACCTGGCGATACCACCACTCGAGTGGAAGATCGCGGGTGAGACCGACTCCGCCATGAACCTGGATCGACCGATCGACCACGCGCCCTGCCATTTCGGCGCACATGATCTTGGTCATGTACGAGAGCTGGCGAATATCTTCGCCGCGGTCGTGGCGCCAGGCACACTCATAGACCATCAATCTGCAGGCATGCAGCTCCATCGTCGAGTCGGCGATCATGAACTGGATTGCCTGGCGCTCGGAAAGAGGCTGTCCGAAGGTAGTGCGAACTTTCGAATACTCGATCATCATGTCGAGAGCGCGGGACGCAATCCCGACCGGACGCGCACCGTGGCCGCGGATTCGGCCCTCTTCGATCCATTTTTGTGCGATCGAAAATCCCTGACCTTCTCCGCCGATCATGTCCGCAGCGGGAACGCGCACGTTTTCGAACAGAATCTGGCCGGGCGTGTCTCCCATCATCGTGGGCCAGAGCCTTTCCAGCGTGACGCCCGCCGCTTTCATGCTGACGATGAAGCAACTGACGCCGCCGCGAGGCCCTTTTTGCGGATCGGTGACAGCAATCACCTGGGCATAATCGGCGTTCTTGGCTCCGGTGATAAAACGTTTCGTGCCGTTGATGACATAATGGTCACCGTCTCTGACGGCCCGCGTCTTCATGCCCGCCGGATCGCTCCCGGCGTCCGGCTCGGTTTGCGCGAAACAGATCCTTTTTTCGCCGCCGATCACAGGCAGAAGAAAGCGTTTTTTCTGCTCTTCATTGCAGTGAAACAGAACCGGTCTGACTTCCGGCCCGAAAATCGGCGCATACCGGAAAGGAATGGCGACCGTGCGCGCGACTTCTTCCATGATCACGCAGCGGCTCAACAGATCGAGCCCCGCGCCGCCGTACTCCTGCGGAACATCCAGAAGCCAGAGCCCGATCGCTCTGGCTTTCTCCTGGAGCGGTTTGATGTACTGCTCCGGCATGTCCTCGCCTTCAGGACGGCACTCGCGCTCGAGCGGGATCAGTTCGGTATCGACGAACTTCCGCACCGTTTGTTTCAGCACCTGAAGTTCTTCGGGGAGATTGAAATCCATCGTCAACCAGGGATCAGAGGTCGGATGTCAGAGGCCAGCAAACAGCCGGAGCGCAGAGGTTGAATCACTAAGCACGATTCTGACCTCCGACTTCTGACCTCTGACTTCGCTCGTCGTTATTTCGTTGCGCGGTTGTACGCGCCGAGGCCCGGACGATATGTTTTCTCGTCGAGGAACTGCTTCATTCCGGTTTCGCGGCCCTTCTCCGGATCGCTCAGACGCAGCGCATTGCCCTTCGCGCTCATATATTCTTCCGCCTGTGCGTAATCCATCGTGCGGCAATATTTATACACTTCCTTGGCTGCACGGAGAACCGCCGGATTCTTCTCCATCAGTTTGTTGGCCAGTTTGATTGTTTCTTCCCTGAGTTTTTCTTTTGGGACGGCGTAATTGACCAGCTTTAATTCCGCGGCTCTTTTCCCGTCGAACGGATCACCCGTCATGATGTAATACATGGCGTCCCGATAGGACATCGCGTCGGCAAGCACCCGGCTCACGAGACCGCCCGGGAAAATACCCCAGTTGATTTCGCTCAATCCGAAAGTCGCGTCTTCGGCGGCGATGGCGAAATCGCACGCAATCAGCGGCGTAAACGCGCCGCCGAAGCAGAAGCCGTTTACCATAGCGATGGTCGGTTTCGGGAATGTAAAAAGCCGCCGCCAGCGCCATTCCTGGGAGGCCCAGCTCGCCTTGCGGCGCTCGAGCGGGTTGTTGTCCGTCCCGCGGAAGTACTCGCGGAGATCCTGCCCCGCGCACCAGCTCGGACCGGCGCCGGTGATCACCAGCACCTTTGTGTCCTTATCGACTTCGAGTTCAGTCAACGCCTCGAGCATGTCGTAGTGCAACTGCGGATTCATTGCATTCCGCTTCTCGGGACGATTCAGGATGCACCAGGTAATCCCGTTGTCTTTCTCTACTTTTACGGTTTTATAATCTTTCACGTCTGCCATGAGTTCTGCCTCCTTTAATGCTGTGGAACTGATACTGCTGTGGAACGACTTACGAGTCTTACTAGGGTTACACTGAATTATCAACTTGCTACTTCAGGGACAGGCTTTTGATATAGCCGCTCGCTTCAATCTCGTGTAGCAGGCTGTCGTCGACAAACGATTTCGGGTCTGCTGTTTTGGCTTTTGGATTATCCTTCTCGACGAACCCGAGGACGGTCTCGACGCCTTTAAGGGATGGATAAGGCGGCATGTCGTAGTATTTGGTCGCCAGGAGGTCGATGGATTTCTCGAGGTAGCGTTCCTGTTCGGGGCTTATCCGGAGCTTTTTCTTGACGACGTCTACGCTCTCTTTCCTGTTTTGCTTTACGTACGCGATACCTTCGAGGTAACCCTTCAAAAATCGTATTGCGCGATCGCGGTTGTTTTTGATGTAAGCGCGCGTCGTCGCCACCATCGTCTGGAGGTAATAGATATCGAGGTCCCCCAGATCCACCAGCGTACGGAAGCCGCGATCTTCTGCAACAAAGATCGAAGGGCTCGTCAAAACCGCTCCTTCCACCCCGCCTTTTTCCAGGCTTGCAACCATGTATGGGGAAGAATTGAGCTGTACGACCTGGACGTCTTTCTCGGTCATTCCCCAGCGGCGCAGGATCATCAGCAACACCGTATGGGAAACAGCACCCACCCGCGTCACCGCAATGCGTTTGCCCTTGAGCTCCGCAGGCGTCTTGATCTCGGGTCGGACAACCAGCCGCTGCATCCCTTTGTTGATGACGCTGGCAATCATCGCCGTATCGCCGCCACGCAGATTCGAATTGATGATGGCGTCGCCTGCAGCGCTGACGAACTGAATGTCGCCCGCAAGCAATGCGCTCACCCCGGTAGTTCCCGCCCCGCCTACTACAATGATTTCGGCATCCAGGCCCTGCTTGCGAAAAAAACCTTTTTCTGCGGCCACCCAGGCCGCGCTGTGAAGCGCGCTGACAGAGCTGAGCCCCATTCGAATGCGATCTTGCGCGGCGGCCGGAGCGCAGAGAAGCCACCCTGCAACCAACGACAGACAACAGATAAGGATTGATTGCTGTTTCAATGGAAGCTCCGTCCTACTTTTTCGGTCTGTCGATTTCCGCCAGCGTTTGCTGCAGATAGCTCTGATCGATATACCGCGCCGGTTCCGGCAGCGGTTCCTTCAGGAATCCCTGTTCGGCGGTTATTTTGATGAGCGTCCGAACACCTTCGACGTTCAGGTCGGCATTCCGATCCCAAATGCGGTGCTTCCAGTTATAATCGGACGCATACCGGCAGTGTTCCACACTGATCGCCATTTCCTTCGACAAGTATCCGCACGCAGCGTCCCGGTTATCGTTCATCCAGCGCATGGTCGACACTATCGCTTTCATGAAGCGAGTAATGACCGGACGATTTTTGTCCGCCCAGCTCCGCTTGACGATGTAACCGTTGAACTGGAAATTCGGCTGATCGTCGGCGAAATAGCCGATGATATTGAACCCCTGCTGCTTCGCCACAAGATCCAGCGGCACGCCCACCGGAGCCGAGGAGATTTGCCCCGAGGTCAGCGCCTGATAGCGATCGGAAGCGCCGCCGATGTTGAGCAGCTTGTAATCGCGCGGGTATTCGAGTCCGTGAACCTTCAAGACCAGACGCAGGGCGAATCCAGTCCCGGACGTCAGGGTCTGCGTTCCGATGGTCGTGCCGCGAAGGTCCGCATAGGTCTTGTACGGTTTGCCACCGACCATGCTGAGACCGAGGCCGTTGATCAAGCCCCCGATCATCGTCAGATCGTTGGCGCCTCGCTCGTACGCTGCAATCAGCGTATCGACGGTCGCATTAGCTACGTAAATGGAATCCGCGGTTAAAGCTTGAATCGTCAGGGGAGATCCGCGCATCGTGACGATCGGCACGTCAAACCCCTCGCGCTGGAAGAATCCCATCTTTTGCGCAACCCATAAAGGACCATAGCTCAAGGTCTTGGAGGACTCTCCAATCGGAAAGCGCATCTTCTCCTGAGCCGAGCAGGGATCGCGGAAGCAGAGGACGAGGAGCAATCCGATAAGGATGATCACGATGATCGATCTCGGCGGCGCGCGCAGAATCAGGCTTTTCGGCGCGATTGCGACCAGATGTCGATGATCTCGGATGAGTTCGCAATCACACCGAAGTGTTTTCTGATATGCGCGACCGCTTCGTTGTGGCTTTCGGGGCCGTAGCTGGTGGCGGCGCAGTCCTCAACGAGTGTGATGTAATAATCCAACATGAAGCCCACGGATAGAGTCTGAAAAACGCACATTCCGGTTCCGACGCCGGTCATAATGAGATTATCCACTCCGCGGGAGCGTAGTATCTGATCGAGGTTCGTTCCGACGAACGCGCTGTAGCGATGCTTCGTGATCACGAGTTCGCCGTTTCGCGGTTCAAAGCCGGCGCAGAACTCGGCGCCCCAGCTGCCTTCCGCGACGCCGAGATGGGTTTTATCTTTGAACTCCGTCCATACTTCGGAATTGGTCCAGTCATTCGCAAGCGTCCTGATGAAGCAGATCGGGAAGCCATGCTCGCGAGCCGCACCGATCAGGCGGAGCAAGCGCGGCATCATCTGCTGAGTGAAACCGAGATCTCTGCCCCGGCCTCCAGCCGTACCGTTGGGGTGGCAGTAATCGTTCTGCATGTCCACGATCAGCAGGATGCTGCGGCGGCGATCCAACCTCTCGGCAAGCGATAAACCCATTGACCCTCCTCTGGCTGCGCAATTCGCGGCAACAATCAGCCGATCGGCTTAATGACCGACAGCGTATTGCGTCCGGTCCACATCGGTAAAAACACAGAGTGACGGTGCTTTCCGCCAAGGACCACGACCATGATGTCTGCGGGGCGTACAGACAGATGCACGATTCCATCGGCTGTCACATGCGGCGATTCCCGCAACAACTCTTCATCGCTTTTATGGCCCTTGCGGCGAGCGGGAATTTTTTCAAACGGCAGTGAAGCATGGGCCCAGAGATACTCCTTTACCTGCGCTTTGGTGATGCCGTCGCGGGCCATGATCTCCGCGTCCTCGACGCCGAGGGCGACGAGCGGCGTCCCGCCGCCAAAACTTCCGACGTCGAGATGACTGACCCCGTGGTGCATCGCGATCACCTCGGCCAGGGACGAGAGAGCTTCCTCGCCCCGGTTACCGGCTGTATGCATCGGAAGAAATCCGTTGATTCCGCAGACGGTCACGGTGCTCTCTTCGGGCTTGAACCCCATCTCGACATGATACGGCTCCCACGGACTCTTCTCCTCGTTTTCGCCGAAGCACATCGTATACTTGCCGGGCCAACCGAAAGTAGAACGGTCGGTATCCCCGGGAAACCCGCCGCCGACCGTGATCAGAATCAGCCGGATGGCGCGTCCGATGGTCGCATTGGCGCGATAGCCCGGGCCAAAGACTCCGGCATCGCAGTTGATATTGAGCTCCTTACGGATCGGTCCATTGACCAGCAGCGCCGGCCCAACGTAGCCGGTCGTCGCCTGCACACCGTAGAGATTGAATCTCGCTTCGCACATTGCCTGGACCGCAGCGATGACGACCGGGAGATATTCGGGGAGACATCCGGCCATCACGGCATTGATCGCGATTTTCTCGACGGTGGCTGGAGCCCATTTGGGAGGAATCGAACCTATGACTTCCTGCGGGTCGCGATTTGTGCCCGCGAGCATCCGGGTTACGCGCTCCGGCGTCGGCGGCACGATCGGAAGCCCATCGCTGAGCTTCTCGCGACAGAACCAGTCGTTCGCCGCTTCCAGAGAATCTTCCACTTCGATGATGGGAGAGGTGAAGTTCACAATTTAATGCCTCCGATAATGAAACGCCCGAATTGATTCTTCTTCGCCCCCGTTTCGGGGGAGAATTAAAGAGGGGGCATCCTCCAACTCATTCCAGATTACTTCTCTAACTGATTCGATTTCGGTCAGAACTTCGTGATCCGAGAACCTGAGAACCGTAAACCCTTGAGACTCTAGCCACCGCGTCCGTTTCTCATCGTACTCCGTTCTTTCGTCGTGCTGATCTCCGTCGACCTCGATGATAAGATCTTTCTCGAGGCACACGAAATCCACAATGTAAGAGCCGATCGGACGCTGGCGTCGAAATTTGTGCTGACCGAATTGCCGAAGACGGAGATGTTGCCAAAGCATTCTTTCAGCATTTGTCGGGCTACGTCTTAGTTTTCGAGCTCGGTCTACTGCGCTGAACAAGTGCCCCATCCTGACCTTCCCCCGAGGCGGGGGAAGGATTCATTCCGCAACGACCCTACAAAAGATTTCGTAAGGTCAGTTACCTGTCCCCGGTCAATCTCTTCCCGAGCTCTTCCAGCGCCCCTTCGGCGTCCGCGCGGTGCTCGCCCGGGCGGGCGCCGCCGCTCGGGTGATGCGGAATCTCGATCAGCGGCAGGTTGGGGACGCCGAAGAACTTCGCTTCCGTTTTCCCCAGCTCCATAAAGATCGACTGGCACAGCGTAACTGTCGGTTTTCCCTTCTTCTGAATGACGATCGCGTCGTGGACACTCCACGATGTGCACGATCCTCAGGCACCCAGTCCGGTGATCACCGCGTCACAGCGATCGGTCATCTCCTCCATAATGGCTTTGGGCGCGCCCTGCATGTGGGTCGGCTTGGTGCGGAAAATGACTTCTCTCGTCCTGAATTTTTCCTGAACCAGTGTTGCCAATTCCCGGAACATGGTCGTCGAATTCGATTGCCCGTTATCGATAATCCCGATCACCTTTCCCTCCAGCGTGTCGATTCCGGGTGCGACGGCGCGATTCTCCGGATTGATCGATCCGCGGGGGTCGAGCATTTTGAGTGTTCCCATGCACGTCCTCTCTTTCGATTAATTGCCGTAAAGCTTTTTCACAAACCCGCTGTCCTCGATTTCCTTCAGAATCGATGGATCGATGAAGTCGTTCGGATTCAGGTTTTTCATCTGCGGACGAGTCTTTGCGAGCTGATCGATGATCGTCTGAATGCCCTCGCGATCGGGATATGGAACGCGGCGAATCAGCCGCTGGGCGTACTCATCGTAGGGGCCCTGAATCAACGAAAGGTCGTCCACTTTGCTATATTTTCGAAGCACGTTGAGCGCCAGCTCTTTGTTGGTCTTGAACTGGTAAATGCCCTCCAGATACGCCTTCATAAACCTTATTGTCGTATCGCGGTTGGTCTTGATGAAACTTTTGCGCGCACCAAATCCATGCATGGTATAGGGAACCCCGAGCTCGCTCAAATCGGCTAGTACAACAGACCCCGCCTTCTTGGCAAGGGTGGCAAACGGCTCCGACATAATCGCCGCGTCAATGGCTTTATTCTGCAGCGCGAGAAATTCTTCCTGCTCGCCGCCAACCTGTATGATGGCGACGTCTTTATCGGGAACCAGCCCCCAGTGAGTCAGGGCATAGCGGATCGAAAAGTCGCCCGCGCCGCCGAGTCGTGAAATACCGACTTTTTTCCCTCTCAGTTGTTCGACTCGCTTCAATTCGGGATTCGCCAGAATCTTGAACACGAACGTGTTCAGGGTGGCCGTCAGCCCGACAAAATCGGCGCCGGTGACGTTCGCATTGATGTTCGCCACTCCGCCGCTGGTAATAAATTGGATTTCACCCGCCAGGGCCGCCTGGATCGCCCTCGAGCTTACCGGCACGAACAGCACCTCGGCATCGACGCCATTTTTTCTGGGTAAATCGAGCTCCTTCATGATGTAAACGGGATCGAACTGGATGCCAATGGAGGTATACGCGGCGCGAATTTTGGGAACCGTTTGCGGATGCGCCGCGCCGGCCAGGGCGATTGCAAACAACGCAACAATAGCGGCAATCCCATATCTCACGGTCACCTCCTCTAGCTAAGCTGCGAGCAATCTATCGCCCGAAGAAGGACAAACGCAACTACGGCATAGTCGCAGCGGCAATGCGATTGCCGAAGTGTTTCGACGATGGAATCGCTTTAGCAGGATTAGTTTGCGCTGGGTGGCGAAAAACTTTGCGGCCGAGCTCTCGGCCAAAGCCGTCGCCGACCGAGTGACATCGTCTTTGCGCTATCGGTACAGACCATCGATGAAGCCCGATCGGTCGAGCTCCTCGATGAAACGAACGTCAACGAAGTCTTTCGGGTCGGCGGTCTTTGCCGCCGGGACTCTTTTTGCGAGATCGCCGAATATTGTCCTGAATCCCTCTAGCGTAGGGTAAGGTTTCACCGGCACAAAACTGCGCAGAAGCTGGTAGGACTCTTCCAGCTCTTTTTCATCCTTAAGCTGCATCCGTTTAGCGATCGCACGTTTCGCGAGGGCCGGACTGGTTCGCATCAGATGAATCCCTTCGATGATCGACTTGACGGCGCGCCGGACAATGTCGGGATTCTTCGCGATGAATTTCTGGGTCGTGTTGAGACCGGTTTGCTGAACCTGAATATCCATCTCCTGCATATTCGCGAGGATTCGCATGCCGGCATTAACGGCTTTCTGGTAGTACGGCGGCTGAATGATCGCGCCGTCGATGGTTTTGCCGGCAATCAGAGATGTCAAAAGCACCGGCACGTCCCCGACCTGAACCAACGCAACATCTTTTTCCGGGTCCAAACCCAGTCTGGCCACGAGCAGTTTGGTCGTGTAATCGGTAACGGTGCCGAAGCGGGTGATACCCAGGCGTTTGCCTTTCAGGTCTGCCACGGTGCGAATTTCCGGGCGCACGATGAGCCGATAGATAGGCTTGTTCAAAAAGCTCGCGACCATCACGACGTCGGCGCCCTGGAGCCGCGCCGCGGAAAGGAGACTCCCCGAATAGACGCACATCGCAATCTCTCCTGCGATCAGCGCCGTCTGTCCGAGCGTTGTTTGCAGATAAAGCAGCTCCGCATCCACACCGTTTTTCTGGAAGAGTTTTCCTTCCTCGGTGACCCAGAGCATCGCATTACTGATCGTGGCCCCGGAGTAACCGATGCGAATCTTCTCGGCGCCTGCGAGCACCGGCGCGAACGTGACGATAGCCGCCACGATTAAAAGCACCCGTACGATCATTTCGATTTGAAATATTGAATGTAGGGGGCGCGCCGCGCCCCTCGGACTTTACATTACAATCGGTTTTGTAACCGACCGTGTGGATCCACCCTCGGGCGTGCTCTGCCCCCAGACGTGAATATACTGGGACTGCGATCCGTCCCCGCCCGCCACAACAACCAGGATATCCTCGGGCGTGTCCGTGACGGGAATGACGCTGTCCCGGCTGAGCTTCAGATCCGGCCGGCGCTTTACCCGCTGATTGAAGGTTTCGTCCGGAAGGTTCTTCATCCGGTAACCGGCACGCTCCCATATAAATTGCTTCACGTCCCGCTTGCTGAACCCATCCCCGGCGATGATCTTCGCGTGCTCCGGGCAGATCACCATGATCGCTTCCGGCCCGGACGGGCCTTCCATCCGCTGCGCGAAATTAGTCAGGATACCCTCGCCTTTGGAGCTATCGAGATCCGATGCACGGGTAGAACCGTCGGCACTGATGAGTGTGACTGTGCTCTGATCCGGGGCAAAGCCCCGTTCGACGTGCAACGGTTCCCAGGGAGTGGCTTCTTCGTTTTCCGCAATGCAGATGGAGTATTTGCCCGGCCACCCGAGCGTCGCTTTACACGTGCTCCCCGGATACGATCCGCCGATATTCCGCTGGATCAGACGGACGCATCGGCCGATGGTAGCATTCGCACGCCAGCCTTCGCCCAGAACGTTCGATCCGCCGTTAATGTTGATCTGCTTTCGAACCGGACCGTTGATAATCACCATGATCGCCGGTCCGCCAGTGGTCGCCTGGAGCGCGTACAGATTCAATCTCGGGTCCGTCAGCGCTTCGACGGCGGCAATCAGCACCGGCATGTATTCGGGAAGACATCCCGCCATAACCGCGTTGATCGCGATCTTTTCGACTGTGGCCGGAGCCCAGCGCGGCGGCACCATTCCGATGATGTCTTCGGGACTGCGCTGCGCCCCGGCAATCATGCGGCTGACGCGTTCCTCTGTCGGCGGGATAATCGGCAGGCCGTCCGTCCACCCCTTCTCGTCGAAAAGAGCATTCACGGCCCAGAGGTCGTCATCCACTTCAATTTTTTCAGATTGTAAGGCAGTAAGGTTCATTCGTGATGCTTCTTTGCTAACGGCCCGGAGAGTTCGCCGCGTGATTTCCTTTATACCGCGTCAGCCGTTATCCTTTGCGCTCGTGCCTTCCATTAACAGGTCGACGAGCTGGTCGAACGCCGCATCGGCACGTTTCTGGACTTCTTCCGGTTTCACCGTTCCAATCGGATGCTGAACCACGAGGACCGGGTGATCCGGCGCGCCGAACGCTTCCTTTTCCGTTTTTGCCAGAGCGTCGAATGCATGTGTGATCAGCGTGACAGCAAACCTGCCGCGCTTCTGTAATTCGATGGAGTCGTGGATACTCCACGACGTGCAGGACCCTCAATCGCCAAGGCCGCTCAAGATGAAGTCGGCTTCCGCGGCGAGCTCGTCCAGATATTCCTTGGGCGCACCCTGCTGCGCCGTAAGCTTCCGGCGCCGGACAACCTTTGCGACGTCGAGGCGTTCGCGCAGGAGTTCAGCGAAGCGTTCTTCGAGCTTGTCCGCGTTCGGCTTACTGTTATCCAGCAACCCAACTGTTTTCCCGTTCAGATCCGGAAAACGCGGCAATGCGGCGACCCGCTGCGATGCGGTTCGCGCTTTTCCCTCGGGATTCAGAACAATCATGATGACTCCTCCTTTAAACGAATTGTCCAGCGCGCGGCTTACATCGGCGGCATTACGCCGTTCACTCCTGCGGTAATTCGAGTCGCCGTGATTGTTCCATCTTCGCCGCGTACCGAAGGAATAAACACGCCTACGCCGGGTTTAAGCAGCGAACGGTCTCCCGGCACCGCCTTCACAATCGGTGTTCCCGGCGGAACAAAAACTTTCGCATCGCCACCCTTATACTTGAGGGTGAGCAATTCGCCTTGAACTTTTTCAACCGAAGTCTGCTCGACTGTTTCCACATTCGCGTTCGTCATCGTCGATCCGGGCGTGAGATCCCATGGCCGATGCCCTTCCCCCGTTCCGCGCGATTCCTCCGGAAAAATGTGAACTTCTGCTGCGCGAAGCGTCCCGTCCGGTTGTTTGGTGGCCGTCGTACCAACGTAGGCACCCGATTTAATATCGCCCAGCTTGGCTGCGGTAACGCCGGTAATTCTGGTGTCCTGCGGAACCCGGACCTGCACGTCGCCCGCAGACGTGGTGACTTTGACACTGTCTCCGCTGACGGAAGAAATTTTGCCGCGAATCGTGACCGGTTTTCCGTTGGGCACCTGATTTTGTGCAAGAACGAACGGAGCGTCATAAGCGTCCGCAAAACTCACGGCCGGTGAAACCATGAAACCCGCGAGTCCTAAACTGATGCAGAAATGACGAATGATCGTACGTTTCCTGTTATCCATGTTTTTCCTTTCTGGAGTTTCTTTCGCACGCATCACACTGTACTCCAATATAGATCCGAGATCACAAAACACAACATCGGCGCACACCTTCTTACACGGGCAAATCTTCTTCGATTGTCGCTATAAACAAACTGGAACGGAGGGGGGCCCCGGCACGCACCCTGCTCAGATGACCCGTTCTCGTCTCAGTATTTCGACTTCGGTGTGTTGGTAGCCGAGTTCGCCGAGAATCGACTCCGTATCTTGTCCGAGAGCTGGAACGCGATCGTAACGTGCCGGGCTTCCCGACATCTGGAGCGCGTTTGCGATCACGGGCACTTTCCCCACGGGCGATTCGACTTCACGGATCAGCTTGCGCGCAAGTACCTGGGGATGCGCGAGCACCTGCGCAATTCCCCGCACTTCGCCGTAAGGCAGTTCGGCTGCTTTTAACTTCGCGAGCCAGTGGTGATGATCGCGTTCCAGAAAAATGTTTTCGATCGTCTCTTCCAGCTCAGCCCGGTTTTTACGCCGGCCTTCGACCGTCGCAAACCGCGGATCCTCCAGCATTTCCGGTTTCTCGATGACCTTCCGGCAAAATACGTCCCAATCAGATGCGCTTGCGACAGCGAGATTGACATACTCGCCGTCGGACGCGAGATAGGGCCCGTAGGGAGTGACATAATGATGGCGCATGCCCACCCGCGCCGGTTCCTCTCCCGCATGCCAGTAGTGGTGCGGGAAGTAACCGAGCCAGGACACGATAGAATCGAGCATCGAGACATCGATGTACTGACCCTGCCCCGTCTTTTCTCGCTGATAAAGCGCCAGCAGGATGCCGATGACGGAATACATCCCGGCGGCAATGTCTACGATAGCCAGACCGGCGCGCGCCGGTTTATCCGGATACCCGGTGCTGGCGATGATTCCTCCTTCTCCCTGGATCAGGAGATCGTACGCTTTCACGTCGCGATACGGTCCGTCCTGGCCGTATCCCGAAAGCGAGCAGTAGATCAGGCGCGGGTTCGCAACCGAGAGTTTTTCGTAGCCGAGGCCCAATCGCCCCGCAACGCCGGGAGCATAATTTTCAAAGAAGATGTCGGATTTGTTCGCAAGCTGTTGGAGAATTTCTCTCCCTTTATCTTTTTTCACATCGACCGTGAGGCTCCGTTTGTTGCGGTTGAGCCAGACATAACCGGACGATAATCCGCGCACCACCGAATCCCAGTTACGAATCACATCGCCGACTCCGGGCCGCTCGACTTTGATTACTTCAGCGCCCATATCGGCCAGCAGGCACGTGGCAAACGGTCCGGAGAGCACCTGTTCGAACGCCAGAATCTTAATGCCGTCCAGTGCACGAGTTGGCTGTCGATTCACTTCCAAAGTTACCTCACATCAAAGACTTGACGGATCAAAAATTTAAGCGCGATGCGATCCTTGAATGTTGTTTCATACTTCACTTCTACCGGTGCCGGGTTAGACCTCACTCCAACCAGTCCGAGGCAGAGGATGCACCTACTTGCCCCCTTCCTTGATCTCCGGAAACAAGTCCTGCTTTGGCGCATGTGCCTTTTTCCAAACCATTACGCTTCGGCTGTAATCGATGACGACTTTCCCGTCCTGCTGTATTCCCCGCGTACGCACTTTGATAATTCCCCACTGCGGCTTTGATTTGGATTCTCTTTTTTCCAGAACCTCCGACTCGGAATAGAGCGTGTCTCCGGCAAACAACGGATTCGGCAGCTTGATCTCATCCCAGCCGAGCGCAAACCCGTTTTCGCTCACATCGGCGACCCCGAGTCCCGCCACGATTGCCAGTGTAAGGGCGCTGTTGATCAGGCATTTGCCAAATTCAGTCCGCTTGCCGTAGTCGTTATTAAAATGAATCTGGTTGGTGTTATTCGTCAGAAGCGTGAACCAGATATTGTCGGCTTCCGTCACCGTGCGCCCAAGCCGGCAGCGATAGATGTCTCCAACGTCGAAATCTTCAAAGAACCGTCCTTCCCAGCCGGGCTTTACCGCCATGACGTTCCCCTTTCAGTATCTGCTATGTATACTCACACGAGTTCGGTACGTACCACGACATACAATCACGATTACAGCATGATGACGCCGAGCCCGGACGATGACGCGGTAATATCGGAGGACCTCATGGATTTCAACCTGACCCAGGAACAGCTTCAGATTCGCGGCGAAATCCGCAAGGTATGCGCAGAGTTCGGCGATAGTTACTGGCGCGGGATCGATGCGGAGAAGGCGTATCCCGAAGCATTCGTAAACAAGCTGTCCGACCTGGGCTGGCTCGCTGCTCTTATTCCCGAGGAATATGGAGGCGCCGGCCTGGGCATTACCGAGGCCAGCATCATACTGGAAGAAATCAATCACTCCGGCGGTGTCGCAACCGCGTGTCACGCACAGATGTACACGATGGGAACGTTGCTCCGTCACGGCAATCAAGAACAGAAGCGGCGCTACCTGCCCGACATCGCCAGCGGGAAACTGCGTCTGCAGGCATTCGGCGTGACTGAACCGAACGCCGGGTCCGAATCAACGCGCATCGAAACGACTGCCACACGCCAGGGCGATAAGTACGTCATTCACGGCCAGAAGATTTTCATCTCGCGGGTTCTTCAGTCCGATCTGATGCTGCTCCTCGCCCGCACCACACCCTATGATCAATTGAGCGACAAGACGCGGGGACTGTCCGTGTTCATCGTTGATTTGCGCGACGCCAGACAAAGGCTGGAGGTAAAGCCGCTCGATTTGATGATCAACCATCATACGAACGCGCTGTTTTTCGACGGCGTGGAGGTACCGGCGGAAAATTTGATTGGTGAAGAAGGCATGGGCTTCCGCTACATTATCGATGGCTGGAACGCCGAGCGAATTCTCGTCGCTGCCGAAGCCGTCGGCGACGGCCGGTGGTTTATTGAACGTGCCGCAAAATACGCATCCGAACGTGTCGTCTTCGGCCGGCCGATCGGATCGAATCAGGGAATTCAGTTCCCGATCGCTCGCGCTTATGCGAACGTCGAAGCTGCGGATCTCGTGCGGCATCAGGCTGCCGCAAAGTTCGATGCAAAGCAGAAATGCGGAGCCGAGGCGAATCTGGCCAAACTTCTCGCCTCCGAGGCAGCATGGGAAGCGGCCAACGCGTGCCTCACCACGCACGGCGGCTACGGTTTCGCTGTGGACTATGACGTGGAACGAAAGTTTCGGGAGACGCGGCTACTCACCGTCGCGCCGGTCAGCAATAACTTAGTACTGGCGTATGTGGGGCAGCACGTTCTGGGAATGCCGAAATCGTACTAGGACGGGTGAGGGGTGTCCTCCGTCGCCGGAGGACACCCGGGGCACATAGCGCGGACGTGAAGAGGAGGATTCACGCCTGCGCTGGCGAAAACACGGTTAACGCATTCTTCCCATAGCGTACTGAAGTTTCTTCAGCTCGCCTTCGAGAAACAGATCCTTCAGTTGGTGGCGATCCAGGTGTGGCTCGAGAAGCTCGGTCGGGTAGATTTTCGTTCCGCACCGATGACAGACCGCCGCCTGATACGTGGCACTGTCACAGTGAATATCATGAAGCTCTGTTTGGATTGCTGTTTCCATCTGTCCCTCTCTGTCTAGTTTTTACAAACGGTTTCCGTGGCCAACGCAAACAAAATGCCACCCGCTGCAACTCCGGCTCAAAAGAGAGAAGCTTCCAGTTTTCCGAAGGATTTTCCGACCGCGACGCGTCAGCGTACTCGTGCACGGCTGGTCAGAACAGGCGAATGCTGTCCGTGTTAAACAAGTTTGTACAAAAAGCTGGCAGTAAGGACGGGTTCAAGACGCTGCGCGCCCTAATGCGCGCTAAACCAGTTGGAATCCTGGTTGGCGGAGCTTTAGCGGAATTTACGGAGCACCACTCCGTTTAAAGGGATTCGATGGCAATCGCGGTGGCGCCTCCGGTTCCGTGGCAAAGGGATGCAACGCCCAATTTCTCTTTTCGCTGATGTAAAGCGTTGATCAGCGTCACCATGATTCTGGCTCCGCTGCAGCCGATCGGATGTCCCAGCGCAATAGCTCCCCCGTAGACATTCAACTTCTCCGGATCAACTCCGAGCACCTTCGTCAACAACGCGCTATTAACCGCAAACGCTTCATTGTTTTCAAACAGATCGACCTCATCGATGCTTTTCTCGAGTTTGCCCAACAGTTTCTGAATCGCAGCCAACGGGGCCTCGACAAAGCGCCACCCTGCCGTCGCTGCCCACGCAGATCCGACGATCCGCGCCAGCGGACAAAGCTGATGTTTCTCTACGGCACGCCGGCTCGCGATGACGAGAGCCGCGGCGCCGTCACTGATCTGGCTCGAATTTCCGACCGTGAGTATTCCTTCTCTGCCGAACGCTGGCGTCAGCTTCGCGAGCGTCTCCGGCGTGGTGTCCCGACGCACTCCCTCATCAGCCGCGACGGTCTCCGCACCCTTTTTGGATTGTATCTCGATTGGCGTGATTTCTGTTTCGAACAGCCCCTTCGCCGCTGCGTCCGCTGCACGGCGGTGCGAATCGCACGCAAACTGGTCCAGCGTCTTCCTCGAAATCCCATGTTCGGCTGCGACCCTTTCGGTCAGATGACCCATCAAACCGTCGTCGAACGGATCCGTGAGCCCGTCCACGAGCAGAGTATCCTGGACCGGCTCCGGGTTTCCCATCAGCAATCGATAACCCCATCGCGCCCTGTGCGACAGCGCAAACCCCGCTTGCGACATCGATTCCATCCCGCCGGCAAGAACGACGTCGACTTCACCCGCACGGATCGCTGTCGCCGCGTTGATCACCGCCATCATTCCGGATGAACAGACCATATCGATGGCATAGCCATCCACCTCGACTGGAATTCCGGCTTTGATTGCCGCCTGGCGCGGAAGGAGTTGACCGTGACCGGCGCGAAGAATATTTCCCATGACATAGAGATCGAGATCTCCTCCCCGAATTCCGGCCCGCTGCACCGCCGCCTTCATGGCCTGAGCGCCAAGCTCCACCGCTGACAAATCCTTCAGCGCGCCGCCAAATTTTCCGATTGAGGTGCGAGCCATGCTGACAATATAAGCGTCTTCCATTCGAATCCTCCGAGTCGCGACTGCTGTGATCATCACACCTGCGGTGTCAAAGCGCAATTCTTTGGAGCGCACGATACGCCACCAAAGTTCAAGGGTTCAAAAAGTCCAACGTACCAGTCCGTGCCGTTGAACTTTGAGTTTTCAACCTTTCTCACCCGGGCCGGGGTCGCCCTTGACACCCGGCCCTTCTGCACGCGATGTTACCCTCGGAGCCCGGGAGCCAAAATGGTGGAAACAGGACTGCTCGAAGTCGAATTTCCGGTGATGCGTTACGACGTCACCATGCCGGTACTCGAAGGCCGCGTGACGATCGATGGGGTTCAAATCAAACCGGTGAAGTCCTCGTCGATGATCAATCGGGAGGACCCGAAAATTAAATCCGGCGAATTCGGGTTGATGGATCTGAATATCGGGTACTGGCTGCCGGCCATCGAGGCCGGATGGCAGCTCGTGGCTTTGCCGGTTTTTTCTAAACGCAAACCGATCTCGCAATTGATCTTTTCTCACGCGAACGCCGGCATCCTCTCTCCCGCCGATCTTGCAGGCAAACGGATCGGATCGCGAACCTATCGAACGGCGCTGACGATCTGGGCAAGAGGACTCCTGACGGAGCGCTACGGCGTCGATCTCGCCGGCGTGACGTGGATCTTACAGGCGAAGGAAGTCTTCCCTGTTTACGATTCAGGCGTAAAGATCGAGTATGTAGACGATACGAAGACGATGGTACAGCGCCTCGCCGAGGGCGAGTTGGATGCGCTCATTACGGATATTTCGGACACAAAAATGTTCGAGAAGCTGGAAGGCGATCCTGACGTGAAGCGGCTCTTTCCGGATTACGTCGCTGAAGATCAAAGGCTCTACCGCGAAACCGGAATCTACACTCCGGTTCACATGATCGTAATGAGCCGGCGACTCGATCGTGAACAGCCGGACCTCGCGGCGAAATTTTATCGCGCATTCGAGCAGGCAAAGCGTACCGCCTACGACGACATCCTGAGTGATCGTTCCGGTTTTTCCGTGGTTTACCTCCGGGAAAGGCTGAAAGAACAAATAGAACAATGGGGCGATCCGTGGAAATACGGAATCCGAGCGAACCGGGCGACGATCGACGCGTTCATCCGATACAACGTCGAACAGGGGATGATCAGATCCAAACCGTCGTATGAAGAGATTTTCCCTGCCGGAGTGTTGGACACGTGAGCCCGTGAATCGCCGGTTGTTGCAGCGGCGAATTGATGTACGTACGGCTCGGCATGCTGCTGCCATTCAGATCCCTTTGATCCCGCTTTGTTAAAGGGGGGCAAAAGAGGGGGATTTTTCAGCCGCTGTTCGAGTCGGATATTCCGAAGAAACTTTCCAGAGGAATCTAATGCTTTCGATAGAAGACAACGAACTCTTAACCCGGACAAACGCCGGAACTCCAATGGGCAACTTCATCCGTCGCTACTGGGTCCCGGCTCTTTTATCCGAGGAGATTCCCGAGCCGGATTGCCCGCCGGTTCGCGTCAGCCTGATGGGTGAACAACTGGTTGGTTTCAGGGGCAGTGATGGCGCGATCGGCCTTTTGGGTGAGCGCTGTGCTCATCGCGGGACTTCGCTGTTTTACGGCCGCAATGAAGAATGTGGCCTCCGTTGCATTTACCACGGCTGGAAATACGACTCAGAGGGGAATGTCACCGACACCCCTGCTGAGCCGGCCCGAAGCGACTTTCATAAGAAATTGCACCACACGGCGTATCCGACACACGAAGCGAATGGTGTCGTGTATGCCTACCTCGGACCTCGTGAGAAACGCCCGCTGTTTCCAAACTATGAATGGACGCAGGTCCCGTTGGACCAAACTTACGTCACGAAATGTCTCATGGAGTGCAACTATCTCCAAGGCCTCGAGGGCGAATGCGATTCTTCACATTTGTCCTTTCTTCATCGCGCGTTCAGCAACGAACGCAATCAGGCCTGGTATAAGAGCGACGGCGCACCGGTGTACGAAACAGAAGAGACGGATTTCGGCGTGCGCCTTATCGCGATCAGGAGCGCTCCTGAAAATCAGCAGTACATCCGGTTTTCGGCTCTTGTTCTTCCGGTCTACGGTTGTGTCCCCGCCGGCAGGGCGACGAATGAGCTGGACGGATTCGAAATCCACACCTACGTTCCGGCCGACGACACGCACACATGGCGCTATGATATCGGTTTCCGCCGCTCGCGAGCTGTGAGCGAAAATGAAGTGCACCGGCGCAAACAAATCGGTCCCGATTATCTGCGGATTCGAAACGCGCGCAACAACTATCTGCAGGACAGGCGGATGCAGAAAACCGTAAACTTTACGGGTATCGAAGACTTTTTAAACCACGATGCCTGCGCGACGGAAAGTATGGGAGCGATCTTCGACCGCAGCCGCGAGCACCTGGGCGTGAGTGATAAGGCGGTGATCGCCGTGCGCAAACACCTGTTGAATGCAGTAAACGCACTCGCAAATGGACAAGAGCCGCCGCACATAATTTTTGACGCGCAACAGAACTGGTTTCCGCACATCGATTGCTTCGCCTATCTCCTGGCGCACGATACGAACTGGAAACAGCAGTTCGACTATTTGACCGACGCCGCCACAAAGGAAAATCCGGCCGCGCATTCTGTCTCGAATGCGTGCACGCCGTCGGCATCGGCGTGATAGCTACGCTTTAAAGCGCCCGTACGCCTGGCGACCGCACAGTAAGGGAGCATGCATGATACAAACTGATCCACCGAGGCCCAGCGACAGCGGTAAGACCATCCAGAGTCTCGAAGAGGAGCTGAAGATTGCGGCCCGGATTCTGGAGTGGGAGATCGGCGATATCTGGGGACACGTCGGTGTGCGTTTACCCGATAACGGCGGCATCGCGGTTCAAATGTTTCGCCGTGCAGAACGCGAAGACAAAGACTGGTTGATGCATTTCGACTTCTCCCTCAAAAAACTTTCCGGCGTCGGGACCATTCCGCGGGAAGCCGTGATTTACACCGAAATCTTCAAGGCGCGCCCGGATGTTCAGGCGGCCGTACATTGTCATCCCGCGATGTGCGTCGCGCTCAGTCTCGCCGATACACCAATCGACTGGATCCACATGCAGTCCTCCCGGTTTCGCGGCGGGACACCGATCTTTCCCCGGCCGATTTACATACTCGATGAATCCGAAGGCGCCGATCTCGCAAAAACTCTCGGGAATGCCTCCGCGATGCTGATCAAGGGACATGGAATTGTCACCGTCGGCGCAAGCATCGATGAGGCTTGCATCAATGCACTCTATCTGGAACGAACGGCCAAGATTATGGCCGTCGCGCGCCTCCATGGTTATAAAGGCCCAACCCCGGACTCGCTCGAGACGTTGAGCGAAAGCAGAGAGAAACTATTTCGCCGCCCGCGCGATGAAATGTACCATTCCGCAGAGTGGAACTACTTCGCAGATAAGATCAAAAGCAGCGAGCGCTGGAATCGAGGCTCGATATAAAATCCGGTTATTTCACTGACATCACCGCGCGCGATGGCAGCAGGATCGTCGTTGATTCCGTAGCGGAAACCATATGAGCCGCAAAATCTTCTGGTTCTGCGCGGCGGTTCTTCTCCTCGTCTGCCCGGCAAAAATTACCGCGCAGGACGTCTATCTGGTTGCGTACGCAGGCTTCGCCGGCTTCCAGGCACCCGTGTGGGCTCCGAAAGAACTGGGTTTGATGGCGAAATACGGCTTCAGTGGCGATGTCGTATTGGTTCCCGGCTCGGTCCGGCAGATTCAAGCGCTCCAAGCGGGCAGCATACACTTTGCTCAAGCGGATGCCGCGACTGCAGTGAACGCAATCAACCAGGGCGCCGATCTCGTGATGATCTCCGGCTCCCTCAACTCTTTTCCCTACAGTTTCATGGTGCAAAAGGAGATCCGCAAACCTGACGACCTGATCGGAAAAAAGATCGGCATACTCGCGGTGGGTGGTGCAACGGAAACGGCAACGATTCTCGCCCTGAAGGCGTGGAACGTACCGCGCCAGTCGGTAACGATCCTTCCTGCAGGGGATCCTGTTGCGCGAATTGCCGCGCTCACCACGAAAGCCATCGACGCGACGGTACTTTCTTTTCCTGAAATCAACGAGGCGATTCGCGTGGGCATGCACCCGCTCATCGACATGAGCGAAATGAAAGAAGCTTCATTTCCAATGAATGTCATGGTCGCACGCCGGTCCTTCGTCGATAAGAACCGGGAGGTCGTGAAGCGGTTCCAGCAGGCCTACGCCGAAGGGACGTATCAGTTCATCACCAATAAAGAAAAGGGATTGGCCGTGCTCGCCAAGTGGCTCAGGTCGAAGAGTGCCAAAACGCTGGATGAGACGTACCAGTATTTTGCCAGGAAGTTTTCGTTTCCCACGCGGGTATCCTCAACCGGCCTGCGCAACACTCTGGAGTTCCTGTCCCAGCGCAATCCAGCGAGCAAAGTTGATCTGAACATCAACAAATATCTGAACGAAAGCTCGCTCGACGAGCTTGATCGCGACGGCTTTTTCAGCCGGTTGGCCGGAAAGAACTAGGCCGTTTTCTTCCGGGTAATCTGCCGTGAGCAGGCTGCCCGGCCTCGGCGAAACGCGCTGGAATTCAAGACCGTCTATGCTAGAAGAAATTCATTAAATCCGGGCCAGGAAAGGAGTTTATCGATGCGCGCGCTGGCAACACTTCTCTTCGGATGTCTCCTCTTCAGTTCTTCGGCTTTCGCACAAAACAGCAACCTCGTTGAAGCCGCCAAAAAAGAGGGCGGCAAAGTCATCGTATATACGTCGATGGAGACGTTTACCGCCGATGCCATCAAAAATGCCTTCGAGAAAAAGACCGGAATCCAGATGGAGTACTGGCGCGGCGGGTCAACTGAAGTCCTTGATCGTGTTCTGACGGAGCATCGGGTGGGCAAACCGGTATTCGATGTCGTCGCTACGACCGGCGATCACATGCGGCTGATGGCTCAGGAAGGCGCGTTTGCCAGATATGATTCTCCTTCATTCAAAGGTTTCGACAAAAGTGCCATCGATCCCGCAATCGGCGCCCGTTATCGAAACGTTTTGTACGGCGTGATCTACAACAAGAAGGACCTCAAAGCATCCGAGGCGCCGAAGACTCTTGAAGACATCGTCAAGCCGGAATATCGGGGCAAACTCGTGATGCCGCATCCCGTCAATCACACGCTGACGGTCCAGTGGCTGGCGAGTCTGGATAAGATCATGCCAAAACCTCGCGCTGAGAAATTCATCCGGGATCTCGCCGCGGCCCGGCCGGTTTTTGTGGAATCGATTGTTCCTGCCGCAGATCGCGTCGGAACCGGCGAGACGCCCGTCGGGATCACCTTCGTGCGATTCGTCTTGACTTACAACAAGCAGGGCGCGAGCCTTGATTATGTGCGCGACTACAACATGCTGGGTGATGGTCAGTACATAACTTTAGGGGCGAAAGCTCCCCGGCCCAACGCCGGAAAAGCCTTCATCGACTTTTTCCTCGATCAGGAAAGCATGAAGATCCAGGCGGACACCGGCGAATTCGTGAATCGTACAGGGATCTATCCACCTCTGGCAGATGCCGACAAGATCAAATTCGTGCAGATGTATCAATTTGGGAAAAAGGATTTTGAAGAAAAACAAAAAGAGTACCAGAAAATCTTTCTCCAATAGCCCTGAACCGGACAGCAGTCGGATTTTCAGATAAGAACAGTGAAGCTCGCAGGCGCGCTTCATTCGACCCGATTTATTTGATCCGGCCACATTTCTTGTCATTTCGACCGGAGGGGACAAATCCTTGTCTTGAATCGATGCGGGAGATCTTTTTCGGTTTTTAAATTTGTTTGGAACGACAAATGTCTCGTTCGGATTTACAAAATCAGTTTACGAGAGAGCGAGAGTAAGTCCGCGCAGGTCGCTAATTTCAGCCCAGGAGAACAAAATGGCAGGACTCGTAATCGACTCCGACGGACACGTCATGGAGGATCACAAAGACATTTTCGGCCACATCAAAGGCGGTTTTGGCGAAATGAACTGGCACACGAGCTGGCCGATGTTCGATGCCGACGGTTGGCAGCGCGGCCTTTCGCGCAAAGGGAAACGCGAAGATCCCGACGCCGGGAAATGGATTCGCTTCCAGGACGAGAACGGCATTGATTGCGCTGTCGTGTATCCGACCTCGGCTCTCGCTTTGGGAATGATCCAACTACCGGCCTGGGCCTCGGCGCTGGCGCAGGGGTACAACGACTGGCTGCACCATCGGTTCATCAGTCAAACCCCGCGACTGAAAGGCGTCGCACTGCTCGCGCCGCAGGATCCTAAAGCGGCGGCTCAAGAGCTCCGCCGGTGCGTTAAAGACCTGGGGTTCTGCGGCGGCCTGTTGCCGTCTGTCACCAACAATCGAACCCCGCTCTACGGCTCGTCGGTATTTCACGAGATCTATGATGAAGCTCAGAGCCTCGATGTTCCGCTGACAATCCACGGCGGCGTCAGCCAGAATCTCGGGCTCGATCGCGTGTGCAGCTTTCTGGAAGCCCACATGCTGGAGCATCCCGCGGGATTGTTTCTGCAGATCACGAATATGATGTTTCAGGGAGTCTTTCAGGAATTTCCCAGACTGCGCGTCGCGTTTCTGGAAGCCGGCGCGGGCTGGGTCCCCTTCATGATGGACAGGATGGAGGAAGATTACGAAAAATTCGGTGCCCGTCTGGCACCGCAACTGAAATCGCCTCCAAGCAAATTTTTTCAGTCCGGGAACATTTTCGTCACCATGGAAGTTGAGGAACGAACGGCGCCCTACGTGGTCGAGCTATTTCGTTCAGACGCCATCATGTGGGCGTCCGACTTCCCCCACGAACGTGAACGCGACCAGTTCGGCGGCGATCTGCCTCACCTGTTCGCCCGAAAAGACCTGTCGGAGGAATTCAAGCAGAAGATGCTTTTCGACAATCCGGTTCGGTTCTACCGGTTCTCGGAAGGGGACGTCGCGGCAATCAGGAAAGCGAATGGAAAGCACGCAAGTGCTTGATCACCCATGAACTTATGATAAGGCCGAGGTTGCGCTTCACCTCGGCGCTCAACAGATCCTTGCCGCAAACGTTTAAACATTTGAAGCAAGCCGCGACCCTGAACTTTGAACGCGGAAGGTTGAACTGCCGGAAGGCCTACGACGGATTATTCACGCTAGGACGTAAACCGGATGACACACTGTAGATCGAGGAGCGAGCGTCGGAGAGAGCGGTCATCCGAGCGTAAAGGTTCGCTGACGTGCACGCTGCCAGCGCTCAGTTCGCGTTTCTTACTCGTGTGTCACTCAACCACCGAAAGTTGCAGGCTTCCTCAAGGCAGAGGCCCATTGACCGCGACCGGGAGAGGATTGCTCCTCGATCTCGGTTCCGTAAATAATCCGGGACTAAGACGCCTGTCGGGCCGGCGCTTTCTGAATCGAATAAAGCACGACTCCAGCGGCCACCGCGCATATTGCGGCGGCCACCTGAACGGTCCATTTGATCCCGACACTTGATGCCAGGCCTCCCAGCACGAGTCCGCCGATCGACCATAGGCCGCGATCCATAAAGAAGAAACTCAGCACCCGACCCAACAGATGCGGCGGCGTGTATGTCTGCAGCGACGTGTTGACGGAGGCGCGAAACGCAATGAAGCAGAATCCAACGGCGGTCAGCAGGAAAAGCGACAGAATAAAAAAATGCGAAGCGGCAAAAAACCCTAAAAACAATCCGTAAGCCAGAACCAGAGCACACACCCAGAACGGGTTGAGAACGATATTACCCAGAGAAGCGAGCCAGAGCGCCGCTACCGTGGCTCCGACTCCTGGCGCCGCCATCAGAAGCCCGTAACCCGTCGGTCCCACCTGCAGAATATTAGTCGCGAATACCGGCACGAACGTGACATACGGCGCGCCGACGGTTGCAACGACATAAGAAAGCGCGACGATCGCAAACATCTGCGAATTGCTTCTGAGGTAGCGATATCCTTCCTGAATCTCGAGCCATATCCCGGCATGCCGGCCCGACGAATCCCAGGCGGGCAACTCCATCATGAGAAGCGTTACGATCAAGGCCACGAAGCTTACCGCATTCAAGAAGAAACAGCCGGCAATTCCAAGTGTGGCAATAACAATACCGCCGATGGCCGGCCCGAGAATCCGCGAGAGATTGAAGACTGAAGCATGAAGCGCGATTGCATTCGATAAGTCTTCGCGGGGCACCAGGCTGTTCACGAGGGATTGGCGTGCAATCTGATTGACGGTATTGACGATGCCCAGGACGCAGGCGAGGACCAGGATGTGCCAGTATGCAACGATATCGAAATAAACCAGGAACCAGTAAACGAACGCCTGCATCATGCCGAGTGTCTGTGTCACAACCAGCAGGCGCCGGCGGTCCAGGCGATCCGCAATGGCGCCGCCTACGGCGCCGAGCAGAAGCCGGGGAATGCTATCGAAAAAACTGACAAGTCCGAGGAGAAAGGCCGAGCGGGTCAAATGCCATACGAGCCAGCTTTGCGCAACGTTCTGCATGAAATCGCCGGCGTTCGAGAGCAGCGCGCCCATGACGAGAAGGCGAAAGTTCCGATGGCGCAACGAGCGCAGCGTTTGAAATCGCAGACGATTTAACATGTAACGGGACAAAACGGCGGCGGGCTTTCTTTATCTTACGTAAAATCGGGGGCGATGAAAAGCACATCACTGGTGGAATTCACCACAACAGCGTTTTGACGGCGCCGAATGGTCGCCCCGGCGATTGAAGCCTCACCGTGAACGCCAGCATGGACGAACAATCTTTGAGGCTGCACCTGCTCGCTCCGAAATTATCCTTGCGCGCAATTGCAGATCAATCACCGTTGAACATTTCGCAACCAGCGGGTAATTAAATATCTCTGTTAATTTCCCATGCGTTTCGAAACTCGCCTCATCCGCGGCACGCTCGTGCAACGTTACAAACGATTCCTCGCGGACGTCCGTCTGGCGGACGGCCAGATCGTCACGGCGCACTGCACGAACACCGGCAGCATGATCGGGTGCAAAGAACCGGGCAGCATCGTGTACATATCGCGCGCCAATGGCGCGAAACGAAAGCTCGGGTACACGTGGGAAATGCTGAAAGTGAACCGCCGGTGGGTGGGGATCAATACGCTTCACCCGAATCGATTAGTCGCGGAAGCGATCGAAGCGGGAGTGATCAGCGAATTGCGCGGTTATCACACGATTCGGCGGGAAGTGGTCACACGCCCGGGCACTCGTCTGGACCTGTGTCTGGAAGGTGAAAACGGATTGTGTTTTGTGGAGGTAAAAAACGTCACTCTTGCAGTTGACGGGATCGCCGCGTTTCCGGACGCAATCAGCGAACGCGGGACGAAGCATCTACGTGAACTGATCCGCCTGCGTCGAAGAGGCTATCGCGCCGCCGTGTTTTTCCTGATCCAGCGCCAGGATTGCCACTTCTTCCGTCCCGCCGACGAGATCGACCCCGATTACGGCCGCTGGCTACGGCGCGCGATCCAGGCCGGGGTCGAAGTCCTACCGTACGCCGCGAAGGTGACTCCGCGAGAAATCGTTCTCACGAACCGTATTGAAGTCACCATTTCCTCCGGTCCGCGGAGCGCATGCGATCGTTCCACATCTGCCGTTCCCGTAAAGCCAGGGATTGCCTTCGTGGAACCCGAAGCCCGCGCAACACAAGCAGCTATCCGCACTTCGATAACAAAAGCCTAGAAGACACCGACGCAGGAAAATCCCCGTCGCCATCGGTGCAGTTCCACAAGTAAACGGCGCGCCTGGGAGGCGTTCCTCTCGGTTCACATCTCGTGCTGCTGCAACCATTGCCGCACTTCGTCATCCGACAACGAATCGATGCGATCAAGCAGGATGGTCAGCTCGCTGTCGGTTTTTACCGCGCGCGGTTCGCCGATTTCCTTAGCCAGTTCAGCGATGGTCGGTGATTTGAAAAGCATCTTCAGCGGCACCTCGACCTTTAACTCCTTCAACGCGCGGACGGCCATTTTCGTCGCAAGCAGCGAATCGCCGCCCAGCTCGAAGAAGTTGTCATTAACTCCGACCACATCGATCGCCAGTACTTCGGACCAGAGCCGTGAAAGTTCCTCTTCCGTAACGCCGCGCGGTGCGGCATAGGCCACATCCAGCGCCGGCCGCCGGCGCGAGGGAGGCGGCAGCCGGAGGCGGTCGGTTTTTCCATTCGGCGTCTGAGGCAACGCTTCGAGGCATACGAATGCCGACGGTATCATGTAGTCGGGAACCGTGCTGGCCAGAGCTTTGCGCAACTGACTGGTTGTAAGCCCCGGGCGTTTCGATGGCACAAAATAGGCGATCAGGCGCTTCTCGCCGCTGGAATCCTCACGGCCTACAACTACGGCATCCTGAACGCCGTCGATCGCGCGGAGTGCGACTTCGATCTCTGAAACCTCGATGCGAAAGCCGCGAATCTTCACCTGGAAATCCACGCGGCCCACATGCGTCAGACGGCCGTTTTCCGCACGCGTGCCGAGATCTCCGGTGTGATAAACGCGAAATCTCTCATCCGACGGATCAGGACGAAATGTCGCCCGGGTGCGCTCGGAGTCGTTCCAGTAGCCGGGCGACAGGTAACGGCTCCGCACGCAGATCTCGGCTATTTCGCCGGATGGAACCTCGCTGCCGTTTCCGTCGAGGAGCAGAATCTCTTTGTCGGGCAGCGGCCAGCCGATGTTGAGCTTGCTTTCCTCTATCTGCGTTCCATGCGGAATGTAGTTCTGACACACGGTGAAGCATTCCGTCGGTCCCATGCCATGTGCTATCACGCTCGACGGCGCGAAGTGCCGGTTGAAGAATTCGACGTCGTCGCGGAGCACCGGTTCGCCGCCGATCGAAAGAAGGCGCACATCGGGAAAAATCACATCCGCCGGCAGGGTTGCCATGAAATTTCGAAAGGTCGTCGTCATCGTGCGCAATATGGTGATTCGGTTCGAGCGGAGCCATTCCGGCAGGGCGCTGAAACCGCGTTCCTTGAGATCGTAAGGATAGATCGACCCACCGTTGAGAAACGTGCAATAAATCGTGCGCACCGAAGCCGCAAAGCTCACCGACGTATACAGCACCCAGCGATCGTGCGCACTGATGTGCCAGGCGTTGGTAAGATTGCGTACTTCGACAAGGACACTTTTGTGCGTGTGCATCGCGCCCTTGGGATTGCCCGTCGAACCCGAGGTGTAGAGCAGCATGGCGAGCGCGTCTGCTGCCGGATGCCTTTCCAGATTCTCGCTCGAAAAACCGTCGTTCACGACATCGAGGCTAACGACTTCTCTTCCGTCCCGGGCCAGGTCGGATCCGGCGGAAAAATTCTTACCGTCGGTGATAATCAGGGCCGCGCCGGAGTCGGCGACCATGTAGGCGAGCCGCTCCCGGGGATAGGTGGGATCGAGCACGACATAAAATTTCCCGGTTTTCAGCACCGCGAGGATGGCGGCGAGGATGCCCGCGTCGTGATCGAACATCAGCGCGATCGCTTCCGCGTGTTTGCCGCGCAGTGACAGAATTTTTCGCGCCAGGCGATTCGCTGTCTGGTTCAACTCTGTGTAGGTGAAAGACCGCTCCGCCGACTTTATGGCTAACCGATCTCCTGCAGCGCGGACTTGCTGCTCGAAGCGCTCCGGGATCGATTGCTCGATTTCCTCAAAAGGAACATGAGGATGGACAGGATCGAATGGAAATTGTTGAAAGGAACTGTCTGTGTTCATGATGCCGCCTCCCGGTTGTCTTTCACGAAATTTGTGGTGCGCCAGCTCTGCATTCGCAATGGCATGGGCCGCTTAAAAGGCGACGATTATTCCATAAACGTTCAATCCCTCGGATCTCCCAACGGCTTGAACTGAGCCCTCGGCAATACTCAGGAGGGGCTCCCCGGTTGAACGCCTCGAAGGTTTTAGCACAAAGCTGCCGTAGGCGATAAACGCGCATAGGGCGGCCACGGAATACCAATAAATAATCGGGCCGAAGTCCGCGGCGCAAAGCACCTTGGCAACGGATGACAGCTAAAAACAAAGGGGCGGCCGTTTTTGACGGCTGCCCCTTTGTTTTTGAAACAGGAACTTGAAGTTATTGTTCCAGCAGCTTCTTGTACTTCGCGCGGATTTTTTCCCGCAGCTCGGGCGTGGACTCCGCGACGGGCGGAAAATCTTTCATCCACTCGAATGGGCGGCAGGCGTCGATTACGGCGCGGGAGTTGAATCCCTTTTTGCTGGGATGGATGCGCGGGTCGAGCGGGCCGCTCCAGCAGCGGCGGAGGATTTCGATGGACTCCACCGGATCGGAACGGCTGGCTAAAGCCCAGAGAACATCGAACGTATTGGTCGGGTCGATGTCTTCGTCGACGACAATCACATAACGGCCGAGATATGCGCCGGCATGAACCTGAGAAGCGCATAGCATCGCCTGGCGGGCGTGGCCCGGATATCTCTGCTTGATTGAGATGATGTTCAGCAAACGGCCGCCGCCGGCTTCATGGCACCAGACGCCTCTTACATCCGGAACGCCGGCTTTCTCCACCTGGTCCCAGATCAGCGCCGCTTTCACCATGCACTTGGCAATCGAATAATCTGACGGCGGTCTGCCCGGACGCGCGCAGCAGAGAATCGGATCGTTTCGGTAGTAAACGTTTTCGACCTGAATGACCGGCTCCGGTCGGCTCGAGCTGGCATAATAGCCAGTCCATTCGCCGAAGGGCCCTTCCGTCTTGCGGACGTTCGGGTCCATCCAGCCTTCGATTACGATTTCGGCGTTGGCCGCGAATGGAAGACCCGTGGATTTGCCTTCGATAATCTCGATCGGCGCTCCCTTGAGGCCGCCGGCATAATCGTATTCCGCAATCCCGTAATCAATCTCGTTACCCGAAACCATGAATAGAACGGGATCCTGACCGACGGAAACGACCACCGGACACTTCTGGCCGCGCTCAAAATATTTGTTGCGCTGAATGCTGCCGTGTTTTCCGGGCGAGATGTAAAGACCCATGGTCTTTTCGTCATGGACCATGCCGCGGTAGGCCCCGAAATTGACCCAGCCTTCATCCGGATCTCTGGTCGTAACCAGACACGCCGTGCCGATGAAGCGGCCGCCGTCCAGCTCGTGCATGAAGGGGACCGGGAACTTGAGGAGATTCACCTTATCGCCGGAATCGACGTTCTCGAGAATCGGGCCCTTGGTCACCACTTTATGCTTGATCGGTTCGTGCTTCGCGAGTTTCTGGCGGAAAGCTCGGACCAGATCGAGATTCGAGAGCTCCATCGGCAGGCCGAGGTTGAGGGCCATGCGCTTGAATGACGCGTTCTGCGCGAAAAGAGTTCGATAACCTTTCGGGTAACCAGGTACATTGTCGAACAGAACCGCCGGGACGATGCCGCTCTTGTTTTCGCGGGCGAAAATCTCCGCCAGGGTTCCCATTTCGAGGTTCCAGTCGACCCCGTCGACTTTCTTCAATTCTCCGAAACTATCGACGATTTCCAGCCAGTCACGGAGGTCGGTGTAAGTCGGAGTTTTGCCGGATTTCATATCTTCTTCGGCAAGCTTTCTCGCTTCTAGTGCGGTCATTCTGCGCTCCTTTCTTCTATGCGGACGGACGATTTGGCAGGCGAACGTGTCACCCCCACATTAATCCCCCATCATGGTCTCATCAACACCTTCGGTATCATCCGCCGGAAGGCCGTTGCAGCTTCCCGGGTCGAGGTGGAGGAAAACCCGGTCGCCGGGGTTCACTGCATTAAAAGGGTGGGTGTGAACGGCAATCAGGTCTTCGCCTACTGCGATTTTGCACTGATACGCATCGCCCATGAAAATGGCTTCTGTAACGGTTCCCTCGAGCACGTTATCAAGGTCCGGGGGCTTGCTCTTATGCAGCGGAATGTTCTCCGGACGGATCGAGATCACCGCCGCCTGATCTTTTTTCATCTTCGTGGAGGGAATAAAGCTCAAAATCCCCTTCTTGGTGGCGAGCTTGCCGGGACGTGAATCACCGTCGGCCTCGAGGACCTTTCCTTCGATCAGGTTCGTGAGCCCGAGGAAGGTCGCGGTGAACTTCCGCTTCGGCCGGGTGTAAAGCTGGTGCGGTGATCCGACTTCAATGAGCTTGCCTCCGTGCATAACGGCGATCTGATCGGAGATCGCCAGTGCTTCGGCCTGATCATGGGTAACGAAGATCGTCGTGATGCTGGTGCGCCGCTGCAGCGCTTTGATTTCAAAGCGCATCTGGACGCGGAGCCTTGCATCGAGATTGCTCAACGGCTCATCGAGAAGCATCACTTTGGGCTCGTTGATGAGAGCGCGGGCGAACGCCACGCGCTGCTGCTGCCCGCCGGAAAGTTTCGGCGCCGGGCGGTCTTCCAAACCGTCGAGACCGACGATCTTCAAAACGTCAATGACGCGGCGCCTGATTTCATCCTTCGGCCGGCGTTGAATCGTCAACGGATAGGCGACGTTTTCCGCAACCGTCATGTGCGGCCAGATCGCGTAGGATTGAAAGACCATTCCAATGGGCCGCTTGTTCGTCGGCACGTAGACGCGCTCGCCCTGGGCATAGACCGTGTGGCCGCCGATGGTAATTTTCCCGGCGTCCGGCCTTTCGAGCCCGGCAACGCATCGAAGCGTCGTCGTTTTCCCGCAGCCGCTGGGTCCCAAAAAGGTGTAGAGCGAACCTTCGGGGATGTTGAGCGACACCCCTTTCAGCACGTGAACCCGTTCTTTATCCTCGCCGAACCACTTCTCCAGTGATTCGATCTGGACCATGTCTCTTTTATCTGCCATTTGCGCCCTCCGATGCGCCGAGAGGCGAGCCAACTACTCCGCGATACCGATTCTGGCTCCGAGTTTGCGCGCCGTGAATGCCATCGCGACCAGCAGCAGCACCATCAAAACTCCCAGCGCACATACATAGGTGTATTGTCCACCTTCCCATAAGTCAAACGCCATGATCGAGAGGACGGTGCTGTTATACGAGTACAGCAGAATCGACGTCGACAACTCGCGCAGAGCGATGATGCTGATGTAAATCCATCCCGCTGTGAACCCCGGCATCAGCAACGGAAGGATAACTTTCCGAAACGTCTGGAACCATGTGCCGCCCGACGTCAGCGATGCCTCCTCGAGTTCCTTGTTGATTTGAATCATCGAGGCCGAAGCCGCGCGGATTCCATAGGGCATGAACTTCGTAATGTAGGCGAGCAGCAAGACCCATATCGTGCCGTAGATCGGAATCGGCAGCGTCAGGTAAACCCAGATCAGGCTCACGCCGAGAACGATACCGGGCATCGCGATCGGAATGAACGTCATGTTGTCGAGCAGTGCGCGACCGGGAAGCTTCGTCTTGACCGTAATCCAGGAGATCATCGAAGTCAGCAGCATCACGAGGGTCGCCGAACCGACCGAAAGATAAAAGCTGTTTTTGAATGCGGTCAGCGCCAGCGGATAATTCAGAATGTACTGAAAATTCGCCAGGGTCATTTTCTCCATCAGTTCCCGCGACGGAATTCCGTAGTAGGGAATGAACGACGACCAGAGAAGAACGAAAACCGGCAAAATGACTGCAAGAAAAAATATCAGAAAAGAGATTCCAAGCGTCAGGTACTTCCAGCCGCCGAGATCGATGACGCGGGGCCGATAGCCCTTCCCGGTGACCGTGGCGAACCGCTCTTCCTTGCGCGTGATTTTCCCGTAAATCAAAACACCCACGGTGCTGATCGCGAGCAGTGTGACCGCGTAAGCGCCGGCGAGTCCGAAATCGGATGGAAACTGATGGATCGCGAGAAAAATCTTCGTGGTGAAAACCGAAATCTTCGCCGGGACTCCGATCAGAGCCGGGACTTCGAACGCCTCGATGCCGCGGACGAAATTGATCAGCAAGACGCTGAACATCGCCGGCCGCATGAGCGGCAGCGTGATCCTGCGGAAGGTGCTGAAGGTGCTCGATCCTGCCGACAGCGAGGCTTCTTCGAGTGACGTGTCCATATTGCGGAACGCCGCCGACATCAGAAGAAAAACCAGCGGGTACAGATGAATCGACTCCGCCCAGATCATTCCCCACATCGTATAGATGTTGAATGGAGCGGATTCCAGCCGAAGAAGATCTTTGACGGCTAAATTGATGAGACCGATTTTAGGACTCAGCAGAAGGATCCATGAAATAGTGCTGAGGATTCCCGGAATGATAAACGGGATCAGCGACATGACCACGAACAGCTTTTTGAACGGCGTATTCGTCCGTTCGCTCACCCAGGCGAGAAACGTTCCGAGCAGAAATGTGAGGGTGCAGGTGCCTAACGCGTAATAAACCGAGTTGAGAAGGAGGAGATAAAACTCCTTGTCAAAGTAGGCCTTGATGTAGTTCTGGATTGTGTAGGTGGCGCCGGGCTCGCCGATGGGCGCGCTCCGGATGCTGCCGTACAGCAGCATCACCAGCGGAACACCGGCCAGGTACAGAACGAAAACAGTGGCCCCGATGAGAATCAAAGTCTGGGAGTTGAACCTCTTCACAACGGGGCCTCCCGACTCAAAAGCTCACTGATTGATGTTATGAACCACCTGGTCGGCGATCATCGTCTTTTTGACTTCTTCCTCAATCAAGGTCCAGAGCTGATCCTCGTACTCCAGGAACTTGGGGTCGCGCTTCACGGCCAATGGACGCGGGCGCGGGAGGTCGATTTTGATGGTTTGCTTCACTCTGCCCGGACGAGCGCCAAACACGATGACGCGATCGGCAAGGTAGATCGCCTCGTTGATCTGGTGCGTGATGAAGAGAACGGTTTTCTTGGCTTCGAGCCAGATGCGCAGCAGTTCCATCTGCATGATTTCACGGGTCTGCGCGTCGAGAGCCGCGAACGGCTCGTCCATGATCAGGATTTTGGGGTCGACGGTGAGCGCACGCGCCAGATTACAGCGCTGCTGCATACCGCCGGAGAGTTCATGCGGATAGTGGTCTTCAAACCCTTCGAGACCGACGAGCTTGATAAACTTGCGGGCGCGGTTTTGATTCTCCGCACTGTTCAAGCCCTGGCATTCCAAACCGAACAGAACGTTCTTGAAAACTGTGCGCCATGGCATCAAACACGAATCCTGGAAAACCATGCCCCGATCCGTGCCCGGGCCGGTCACCGGTTTGCCATCAATCATGAGCTTTCCGGCCGTCGGCTTGAGCAACCCGTCAGTCAGATTGATGAAGGTTGTTTTACCGCAGCCGCTGGGTCCGACGATCGTTACAAATTCGCCGTCTTCTACTTTCAAGCTGACATTATCGAGAGCGAGCAGCCTGCCCCCGGTTCGCGGTTGGTAGTACTCGTGCCTTAACCCAATCGCTTCCAACTTCGTCTGTGCCACAAAGCCTCCTTCAATTAGTCCTTTAGACTACTCGCCCTACAGCTCTTTTTACTGCCGCACGCTGCAAAGTTTCAGTACGGTTATCATTTTCATTCGCTTTTTCAAGCTTGAACACGTTTCGTTGACAAGGAGTAATCGATCGGATAGTTTCCGATCACTGTTTGCATAAATTCTTGCATGCAATTTTTTTTCTCATGGCCTATACACTGAGACAGCCCAAAATTAAAGCGCGAGGACCAGAAAATCTTTCCGCGCGTGTTTACACCGAGATCAAGAATCTCATCCTGTGCAATGAAGTTTTACCGGGCCAGAAACTTCATCATCAGGAACTGAGTGAACGTCTGGGTGTCAGTCGAACACCGGTGCGCGAAGCGCTCACTCGTTTGGCGCAAGAGGGCTATGTCTCGCTCCTGCCGAATCGCGGTTTTACCTGTAAAGAAATTGGATTGCAAGAGGCCGAAGAGCTCTATGATTTGCGCGAAGCGCTCGAGGTATTCGGCGTCCAAAAAGCGATCGAAAACATGACCGATGCGGCCGTCGATCAACTGGCCGGCAAGCTCGAACGCTACGGCGAAGACGTGACAAAGCGGTTTTCGCGCGACCGCCTGATCTATGATCAGGATTTCCACCTCGAAATCGTGCGGATCGCCGGCAACGAAACGCTGACGAAGACATTGGCTCAGGTTTTCGAGCGCATCATCTTGAAACGCCGCACCGATAGTCTGTATCACAAGTCCCGGGGCATCATGGCGCATGACGAGCATTTCCGGCTGCTCGAGGCCATTCGAAAGCGCGACGCCGTGAGTGCGGTCGCGACGATTCGAGCGCACGTGCGCGCCGGCAAGAACAACGTCGTTGCCGACCTGAAGCAGCGGCTCGAGTTCCGCGAATTACAAACCGCCATCAAGTGAGTTAAATTAACAACGAAGAAAGGAAGAGACATGGCTGCAGATCTGGTTATCAAGAACGGATGGGTCGTAACGCCCACCGAAACATTCAAGGGAGGCGTCGCGATCAGCAACGAAAAATTCGTTGCCATCGGCGCAGACGATCAACTCCCGCAAGGCAAGGAAGAAATCGACGCAAAGGGAAAACACATCCTGCCCGGCATCATCGACGGACACGTGCATTTCAGAGAGCCGGGAATGACGCATAAAGAAGATTTCGCCACCGGTTCGACTGCAGCGGTATGCGGCGGCGTGACCTTTGTGGTTGACATGCCGAACACCGTTCCCCCCACAGCCGAGGCCGAACAGGTCAAGGTGAAGCAGCAATTGGGAGAGCAGAAATCGCTGGTCGATTTCGGCGTGACTGGTGTCGTGGTTCAAACCAACACGAAAGACATTCTTCCCATGGCCGCCGCCGGCGCGATCGGGTTCAAGATCTTCTTCGGTGAGACCATCGGAAATCTCCCCTTCCCCGACGACGGGATGTGTATGGAGGCGTTCGATTACATCGCCCAATCGAAGCTGCCGCTGGGAATTCATGCCGAGAATCGCCAGATCATGGCGTACTGCACGAACAAGCTTAAAACCGAAGGCAAGAACGATGCGCGTTACTGGGAAGCCTCACGGCCCGACATCTGCGAAGCCGAGTCGGTGCATCACGCGCTTTTCTTCGCCGAGACTTTCGGCACGAAGCTCCACGTCTTTCACATGAGCTCAAAGCAGGCGGCATATATGGTCCGCGACGCCAAGGCCCGCGGTCTTCGGGTCACGGCTGAAACCGGCCCGCATTACCTCCTCCGTGAGCCGAACGATATGGACAAGGTCGGCTCGCTGCTCAAGATGAATCCACCGGTCCGGACCAGGGATCACGCTGAAGTTTTGTGGCAGGGTCTGCGGGAAGGCTACGTCGATATGCTGGCGACGGACCACTCGCCGCACACGCTCGATGAGAAAGGCTCCGACCTCTACGGCAAACTGACCAAGCCGGTGATCTGGGACTGCATCTCGGGATTCTGCGGCGTCGAGACCGGCGTGCCGCTGATCCTGACGGAAGTGAACAAGGGCCGCTTGTCGCTGCAGCAATACGTCAAGGTTGCCTGTGAGAATCCCGCTCGCGTGTGGCAGATCTATCCGAAAAAGGGGGCGATTCGCCTCGGTTCCGACGGCGACGTGAGCATCATCGATATGGATAAGGAAGGCACGATCGACGTCAATAAGCTCCACAGCAAAAACAAGCCGTCGCCCTGGCACGGCTGGAAAGTCAAAGGGATGCCGGTCTGCACGGTTGTCCGCGGCCATGTCCAGATGCGCGATGGTGAGCCGACCGGCAAACCGATCGGCCGTATGGTCAAGCCGATGCCGGACTGAAAAAGACTTGTGAAAATAGCAGGGGTGGGTTTGAAACCCACCCCTCCACTGTTATTGCAACGCGTCCCTCTTGATTTTCGCGAGGGCGTTGAACGATTGGAACTGCTGGAGCCGTGGAACGGCTTTTTGGAATATGAAGCGCACAGAACCACTTGAAATGTATCAGCCGATGACGCTGCAGGAAGCCAGTCGGTTGTTGAAGGAGAACGGCGCGGGCGGGCGGTTTCTCGCCGGGGGCACCGACCTCGTGATTGCGATGAAGGAAAAGGGGCTCGTGCCGAAATACATCGTTGATTTGAAGCGCGTACCGGGTCTCACCGGAATTCGCGAGAATGCCGACGGCAGCATCACCATCGGCGCGCTCACCACGATGCGTGAGATCGAGACCTCGCCCCTCATTCTCAAGAAGTATCCCTTTCTCGCGCAGAGCGCTGCCGAGGTGGGCTCGATTCAGATCAGAAATCGCGCGACGGTCGGAGGAAACATGGCCAACGCCACGCCTTCCGCCGACGTAGCGCCGAGTCTCATAGCTCTGAATGCTGCGGCTAAAATCGTCGGTCTCGAAGGCGAAAAAACCGTTCCTCTCGAGGAATTCTTCCGCGGTCCCGGCTCGACGATCATGAGCACGGATGAAATTCTGACCGAGATCACGATCCCCAAAACCGCTCCCGAACTGGTTGGCGAGTACATCAAATTTTCGCCCCGCGAAATGATGGATCTTGCCTATGTTGGTGTTGCAGTTACATTCAACTACGACCGCAAAACGAAACGAGCTTCCCAGGTTCGCGTTGTGCTTGGCGCCGTCGCACCCACACCGATCCGCGCTCGCGCTACGGAAGCGATGCTGGAAGGTAAAGCGCTGACGGAAGAACTGGCACAGAGCGCCGGCGATCAGGCGGCAACGGAAAGCAAACCGATCAGCGACGTGCGCTCCTCTGCCGATTATCGCCGCGCGATGGTTGGCGCAATGACAAAGCGCGCGATTCTGAATGCCGCAGCGGGACCGGCACAATCATGGACGGAGCGGCGCGAGCGAAGATATTGAGAATGGAGTATTGCAGTACTGGGTTCCGGATTCCGATTATGAGTCCAGTACTGCATCACTCCAACACTCCGGAGTTAGCGGGTTATGAAAAAAAACATTCAATTCACTCTAAACGGTAAGCCCACATCCTTTGAGGTCGCCAATCATCGTTTGCTGCTCGATCTCCTGCGCGATGAACTGGGCGTGACCGGCACGAAAGAAGGTTGCGGCACCGGCGACTGCGGCGCTTGCACCGTTTTTCTCAACGGCAAGCCGGTGAACTCGTGCCTGATCCTCTCAGGCGAACTCGAAGGTGCCGACATCGTCACCATTGAAGGCATGAAGATCGGACCCGAGCTGCACCCGATTCAGAAAGCGTTTATGCAGGACGGCGGAGCACAATGCGGCTACTGCACTCCCGGCATGTTGATGATGTCGAAAGCGCTGCTGGACCAGAATCCGAACCCGACCGAGGATGACATCCGTTTCGCGCTCTCGGGAAATCTCTGCCGCTGTACGGGATATGCGAAAATCATCGAGGCGGTGCAGGACGCTGCCGCGGAACTGAGAAAAGAAACTTCAAAGTCCAAGGTTCAGAGTTCAAGGTCTTGAACCCCACTCCTCCTTCCCAACGCAACAACCGCGTCTCAGAGATTGTATATATTCTTCCTTGCCCATTCCGATGGGAGAAGGTCGGTGAGGGCAAGGACAGCTTCAACGATTTTTTGAGGAGTTATTCATGGAATTGACTGTTGTCGGCAAACCCGTCACCCGCGTCGATGCGCGGGAAAAAATTACCGGTGAAGCTGTTTACGGCTATGACCTCGTGTTGCCGAACATGCTCTATGGCAAGGTGCTGTTCAGCACCCGCGCTCATGCCCGCATCAAGAAGATCAACACCGAAAAGGCAAAAGCCTATCCCGGCGTCGCCGCGGTCGTGACCGGAGACGATTGTCCCTGGACACACGGCGAGTCGGTCAAGGACAAGCCGTTTCTCGCCCAGGGCAAAGTGCGCTTCATCGGGGAACCGGTTGCCGCGGTCGCCGCGGAGGACGAAGACACCGCTCAGGCAGCAGTGCGGCTGATCGAAGTCGAATACGAAGATCTCCCCGTCTATACGGATCCCGAAGAGGCATGCAAGCCGGGCTGTGTCGCGATTCATGAGGACTTCGCGAAATACCGCAAAGCCGAATTCGTTGTCGCTTCGGACATGCCGAACGTTGCCGAGCATTTTAAATTGCGGACCGGCGACGTGTCGGTCGGATTCCAGCAGTCCGATGTCGTGCTGGAAGAGCGCTATTTCGTTCCAATGATTCAGCATGCAGCGATGGAGCCGCATTCGGCGCACGCCCAATTCGACAAGGAAAGCGGCCGGCTCACAATCTGGGTTGCCAACGACGCTCCGTTCCGCGCCCTCCACGAGATCAGCGAAGGGTTAAATATGCCCAAGGAGAAGATTCGCTTCGTGAATCCGCTTCAGGGCGGCGGGTTCGGCTCGAAGGGCGGCTTGAAGGTCGAACCGATCGCGGTTGCGCTTGCGTTTCATACGAACGGCCGGCCGGTGCGCGTCAAGTTCACGCGCGAGGAGACGTTTATCTCGACTCTCACCCGGCATGAAGCCGTGGTTTACTCGAAGACGGGCGCCAAAAAAGACGGCATGCTCATGGCGCGCGAGATGACGATTTTCTGGGGCGCCGGCGCATATGCCGAGAAAAGCCCGACGGTCTGCATTCGCGGGAGTCTCCCCGCGCCTGGTCCGTATCGAATTCCTCACGTGAAAGTCGACGGCTATGCCGTCTACACTAACAAGCCGATCGCCGGCTCCTATCGCGGCTATGGCATCCCCCAGGGCGCGTGGGCGGGCGAGCAGCAGATGGACGAGCTCGCAAAGCGTCTCGGAATGGATCCCGTCGACATCCGAATGAAAAACATGTTCGTCGAAGGCGACATTTCCTACTGGGGCGAACAGATGCACGCCGTCGGATTGAAGGAAACACTCCTCAAGGCAACCGCAGCGATCGACTGGGGGAAAAAACCGAAATCAACGAAGCCGAACGTCAAAGTGGGTAAGGGCTTTGCCTGTATTCAGAAGCCGACGCGAAGCCCGACGACCTCTTCAGCCGGTGTGCTCGTAAACGCCAGAGGTGAAGTCACCGTACTCGCCGGCACCGTCGAAATCGGCCAGGGCTGCAACACGATTCTTTCGCAGGTTGCCGCCGAAGAATTGAAAGTTCCCATGGACAAGGTCAGGATGCATCCTCTCGACACAGACGTCATTCCCTTCGACGCATCGACCACTTCGAGCCGTAGCACGTATCACATGGGAAACGCCGTCAGGAAGGCTGCCATCCACGCGCGCGAGCAAATTGCGGAAGCCGCGACTCCGATGCTCGAAGCCGGCACCCAGGAGATCGATTTTGCCGATGGGCGAGTGTTCGTCAAAGACCAGCCGCAGATGGGATTGCCCATCGGCGACGTCGTCCGGAGAAAGCTCGGTATCAACGGCGTGGTGCGCGGCGACGCTTCATACACCTATGAGATCGGCAAAGACCTCGATCTCGAAACCGGTCATAGCGATCACGCGTCCGCCTTCTACATGTATGCGACCCAGGCGGCTGAAGTCGAAGTCGACGAGGAAAGCGGACGCGTTCGCCTGCTGCGCATGTCCGCAGCCCACGACGTCGGCAAAGCGATCAATCCCCTCAATTGCGTGGCCCAGATCGAAGGCGGCCTGGCGATGGGCATTGGCTCAGCGCTTCACGAAGAAATGGTCATCGACAATACGGGCAAAGTCCGCAATCCATCGTTCCTTGACTACCATCTCGTGACTTCCCTCGATCTGCCGAAGATGATTCCGATCATCGTCGAGTGCGCGGAACCGGAAGGACCTTACGGCGCAAAAGGCCTCGGTGAACCGGGACTGGCCCCGACGCCGGCAGCCATCGGCAATGCCGTCACGGATGCAATCGGAGTCAGGATCTACGATCTGCCGCTCAAGCCTGAAAACGTCTATTGGGCAATTCAGAAGAAAAAGAAAAAAGACGCTGCTTGAGCATCGACCCTTCTTTTATCTCCATCTTCAAATCCGCTCTCCCTCTCCGCCGTCGCGTTCGTTGCGATGGAAGAGAGGGAGAAGCACGTTCATCTTCCCCGCAAGCTGCAGTTCAAAAGGAGGCAGTCGTGTTTCGTAAATTCGTTGCGCCCCTGCTGCTGGGACTCGCGCAGAGTTGCGCGTTCTATACCGCGTTCGTAACCAGTGCCAATGCAGCGGAAAATCGGCCGGACGCCGTTTCGCGGCAGGTTCAACCCGTCGCGGGGATGCCGCAGGTCCCCGATGCCAATAACCTCTACAGTGAAACACGTTCGAGCAATCTCAGCCCGACAGTTGCGAAGCACCTCGCCCGTATTTACGTACCGAATCGCCGGTCCAATGACGTGACGGTCATCGATCCCGCAACGTTTAAAGTCGTGGATCACTTCCCCGTTGGCGTCAATCCGCAGCACGTCGTTCCGTCCTGGGACCTGAAAACGCTCTGGGTCAACAATAACGCGGAGCACCGGACGGACGGCAGTGTCACTCCCATCGATCCGCTCACCGGCAAGCCGGGAAAATCGATCGCCGTCGATGACCCGTACAACATGTACTTTACCCCGGATGGCAGCGCCGCCATTGTTGTCGCCGAAGCGCACAAGCGACTCGACTTCCGCGATCCTCATACCATGGCGCTCAAATACTCCATCGACACTCCCCGATGCGGCGGAATCAATCATGCTGATTTTTCCATCGATGGGCGCTACGCGATCTTTACCTGTGAATTTTCCGGGATGCTTGCCAAGATCGACTGGGTGGACAGGAAAGTAGTCGGTTATGTCAAGCTGTCGCGAGGCGGCATGCCGCAGGATGTGCGCATTTCGCCGGATGGCAAAGTTTTCTACGTCGCGGATATGAAAGCCGACGGAGTGTTTCTAATCGATGGCGAGAAGTTCGTCGAGACCGGTTTTCTCAAGACCGGCGTCGGAACCCACGGTCTTTACCCGAGCCGGGACGGAACCCAGCTCTACATCGCAAACCGCGGATCGAACAAAGTCTTCGGCCCGCCGCATGGAAAAGGAAGCGTGTCCGTGGTTGATTTCGCTACCCGGAAAATTGTTCAGACCTGGCCGATACCGGGTGGAGGCAGCCCCGACATGGGCAACGTCAGTACCGACGGAAAAGTGCTGTGGCTTTCCGGCCGGTTCGACAATCTCGTGTATGCAATCGATACGACGAACGGCACTGTGAAAACGATTCCTTCAAAAACAGAGCCTCACGGCCTCGCCGTCTGGCCGATCCCCGGCCGCTACTCACTGGGACATACAGGCAACTTGCGATAGACGAGCGCCGGCGGCTGACCGCGGGTCGCGATGAATCGCGTGGTGTCTCCTTTGTTGCCCTCCGCCATTCGCCGTCCGGCGTTTGCGGTAATTCCGCAGCAGCAGATTGCCGGCTGCTCGGGTCCGCTTTAACCTCGGACCGTCTGATCTCTCCTTCCTCACTGCCTCCACTGCATCACCCGTAGCAGGTTCGAGTATTGATCGGTCCACAAATCTAAAGCTCGATTCATCTCGAGGCTCTTCCACCGTGCATCGGGCGAAAGCCCTGCGAGGTTCTCCGTATGCCGCGCAAGGACAACCCAATGGGATGGCGATTTGCTCTCCTCAATTTCTTTGGCTGTGCCGCGGAAATCACGCTGCTCCAGACCAGTCAGGTTCATGCTTTGCGCGATCCTCCCCAGAACCGGTCCAAGACTCAGAAAACGATTCGAAATATGAAACAGGAGCAGGCCGGAATCGGTGAGCTTCGAAAGATAAAGGTTCAAAGCTTCGCGAGTGAGGAGATGAACCGGAATCGCGTCGGAACTGAACGCATCGAGAACAATCACGTCGTACCGGTTGGCGGGAGCACGCGTCAGCGAGAGCCGGGCATCTCCGATCACGACTTCGGTATTCGGCAAACAATCACGCATGTACGTGAAAAATCGGGGATCACGGGCAATTCGCTCCACGAGCGGATCAATTTCGTAAAACGTAAACGTATCACCGGGTCTGCCATAACAGCCCATGGCACCGCTGCCGAGCCCCACAACGGCAACTTTCCGGGGACTCTTATCTGCCTGGAGTGCTCTGAAGACCTGGCCCGCCGGACCGTTCGGATGATAATACGAAGTCGGCTGCAATATGGCTCCGGGCCCGAAGTTTTCCGCTCCGTGAATCGTCGTGCCATGAAACAAAACGTGCACCCGATTCGTTCCATGCTCGACTGTCCGATACACTCCAAAAAAACTGCGATCGGAGAAGATAACGTTCTCCAGCGAACTCACGTGGTAAGTCGAGGCCACAAAAAACGCGGTTAATCCCAGCGCGAACCGAAGCGGCCGGGAAGCAAAGCTGAGGCATAAGATCGCAACCGCGCCAAACGTTGCGATGTAGGCGCTGCGCGCCGGAATGAACCCCGCGATGTTGAAGAGTCGCGTCAATGCGATGAGGAGAACGCCGACAGCGACGGGCAACAGCCAATCCTGCGGCTTGAAGCTGGGCTCACTGGTTTTCGAAGTGGAGGGTCTCAGCAAGGCAGCGGCAATGATTCCGATCGGATATTCGTAGACATGTTTAAAAAGCACCGGCGCAAGCAACGCGTTGAATACGCCTCCAAGCATTCCGCCGATGGCTATCCATAAGTAGAATTCCGTCAAATGGTGCGGAGCCGGCCGTCCCTTTGATAACAAGCCGTGGCAGACGAGTGCTGTGACAAAGAACGAGAGCAGGTGCAGCGGCAGAATAATCCAGATGGGAGAGTTGGCGCGCATGAAAATTGTGATTGCCGTCCCGAGTAACAGGAATGCCTGACGGCGGACAATGAAGCGGTTGCACGCGAAATCAGGCCGCGAGAAGGCAATCACGAAGGAGAGCAGATAGAGAACCAGGGGAATCATCCATAACAGCGGCGCCGAAGCGATATCGGTCGTGGTGTAAGTCGTGACTCCAAGTAGAAGACTCGACGGAACAAACGACAGCGCAACCCAGCGAAGCCGCAGCCATCCCGTGATCACCACCTGCTCCTGTTCCTCCCTGACAAGGCCCTCGCCGTCGGCGCTGGGTATCCTTAAACCGGCAGGAACACGCTGCACGAGAAAAGCCCCGCAGGTGAATGCAACGAATGCATAGAGCAGATAACCGTCCAGCCAGAGCCGGGTTTGCTCCGAAAGCGTCCAGGACGGTTCGACCAACACCGGATACGCAACAAGACCGATCATGCTGCCCAGGTTGCTTGCGGCGTAGAGCGGATAGGGATCGGCTGCAGGATTGATGGCCGCAAACCAGCGCTGCAGTAGCGGCGTCGCGGCTGCAAGAACGAAAAACGGCAAGCCGATGGAGCCGAGCAGCAGGAGAATGATCGTCGTTGCGGGATGTTCCGCACTCACCAATGACGAGTTGATCGAGACGGGCAAAGCCGCAACGCACGATACCACGAGAAGCAGGTGCAGGATCGCGTGAACCCGAATCCCCATCCATCTGCTCGCAAAATGGGCGTATGCATAACCCGCGACAAGCATGGTCTGAAAAAAGAACATGCTCGTGTTCCAGACGTTGGGGGTTCCGCCGAGGAGCGGCAGAATCATCTTCGCGATCATCGGCTCGATGAGAAAGAGCAGCGCCGCGTTGACGAAAATAGCCAGACTGTAGAGGAAAAAAATCGGCACGAGCGAGATTAGGCAGCCGGCTTCGCCCGGGTGATTACGAGACCTGTTATGAGTGTCGACGAAGCAGCTGAACCCGGATGATACTCCAACCGGAAATGAACGCCAACGACCAGCGCGTTTCTGCAGAACACGTTGATTGCGGCGAACGAATTCGTTACAAGCGATCAGATGGCAAGCTCACTCGTCACGGCCAGGTTCCAGCGAAACGTAAATCAACAGTGGAATGGCGGGCGCTTGGATGCATCGGATCGTTCCGATTCGGTCTGCACGTGAATCTCAGATGAGCGAGCAGGCAAAGGGAGGATTAATGGCGGATTTAACTCTCGTAGAACTGGCCCAGTGGGCGCGCCAGGCCGGCTTGAATTTAGCCGACGAAGAACTGGCCAGGCTCTTGCCGGGAGTTCAGCGCTCTCGCGCTCACGCTGCTGAGCTTCGCTCGCTCGCCGGAGAGAACATCGAGCCGGCCGGGATTTTTATCGCGCACAAGGAACCCCAACGATGAGTTCAGCAGATCTCTGTTATCTCACACTGACCGAAGCCGCTGCTGGACTTCGCCGCAGGGATTTCTCCCCTGTCGAACTTGCGCAGGCTTGTCTCCACAGAATCGAAGCATTCGACGCCAAGCTGCACAGCTTTATCACACTCACCGCGGATCTCGCCCTCGACGACGCGAAACGTGCCGAGCAGGAGTTTCGTTCGCACGACCGCGGGCCGCTTCAGGGCATTCCCGTTGCGCTCAAGGACCTCTACGCGACCAAGGGCATTCGCACGACCTGTGATTCGGCCGTTCTGGAAGACTGGGTTCCCGATCACGATGCGACGGCAGTCATCAAGCTGAGAGCCGCAGGCGCGGTACTCCTGGGCAAACTCGGCATGCACGAGTTCGCCTTCGGCGGCCCGTCCGTTGACGCGCCGTTTCCCGCCGTTCGCAATCCATGGAACCTGGATCACATTCCCGGCGGATCGAGCAGCGGCTCGGGAGCCGCCGTTGCAGCCGGCTTTTGCTACGGCGCTCTCGGATCCGACACAGGCGGATCGATCCGCACGCCGTCCTCTCACTGTGGCATCGTCGGGATAAAACCAACCTACGGCCGGGTCAGCCGGTTCGGCGTAGTGCCGCTGAGCTGGTCCCTCGACCATGCCGGTCCAATGGCAAGATCGGTGGAGGATTGCGCGGTCTTGCTGCAGGCGATCGCCGGCCATGATCCTCAGGATCCGGCATCGGCCAACATGCCGGTTCCGGATTTCACCGCAGGCATGCGGGACGGAATCCGCGGCCTCAAAATTGGTGTCCCGCGGCCGGGCTGGTTCGACGAGCAGAAAGGAGTCGATCCCGAAACCGAATCCGTGTTTAACACTGCGCTGAAAACGTTGGAAACGATCGGTGCCGTGATTGTCGAAATCGACGGCGAGCCGTTTTCGACAGCGCGAAAAGCCAACCAGACAATTTTAGTTGCCGAAGCCTACGCGTATCACGAAAAGCACTTTCAGGTGATGCCGGAAAAATTCGGCACGTCGGTTCGCCGCCGCATGTTGGAAGGAGCGTTCCTGAGCGCTGCGGATTACATCGCTGCGCAGCGGGCGCGCACAGTGCTGAACGAGCAAATCCGCGCGAATTTCAGCCGCGTCGACGTGTTTGCGACACCCGCGGCGCCTCGTCCTCCGGAAGCGTTCGCCACGCTCGATCCGGGCGAAACGAATCTTCGCCCGAGCTTTACCAATCCTTTTAATCTTACGGGCTTGCCGGCGATCTCTGTCCCGTGCGGCTTTACGGCGGGAAATCTTCCCGCCGGGCTTCAGATCGTCGCGCCGCCATTCGCGGATTCACTTGTTCTAAGAGTCGCATATGCGTACGAACAGGCGACCGGATGGCATCACCGAAGGCCGGAACTGAAATCCGATTGAAATAGACCCTCTTCTGCGGTCCAGTTAGCGGGGATTGAACACCTGGAAGTACATTTCCGAAAGCACCGGCTCCATGGTCCGGGCAGCGGCCAGCTCGCGTTGAAGCGGCGCATCCAGCCGCTGTCGCGATCGGAGGGCCAAGTGCAACACCTCCCTTTCGTCCATTCGGGCAAGCCGTCCGTTCCTTACCACGACCTCCCCGTTGACAATCACCGTGTCCACTGAGCTTCCGTTCTCACAGAACGCCAGCTGCCCGAACACGTCATTGAGCGGCGTGAATGCAGGGGTATCGCGTCTCAAAAGAACGATATCGGCGAGTTTTCCCGGCTCGAGAACGCCGGCATCAATCCCGAATGCGCGGGCGCCGTTGCGCGTTGCCATCGAGAGCGCCTGAAGCGGCGTCACCCAGTCGTTGAAGTCCGTGCCTGCCGCGTTATGAATCAGCGCAGCGAGGCGAACCGCGTCGAACATGTTCTGGCTGTCGTTGGAAGCCGCGCCATCGGTCCCGAGCGCAACGTTAACTCCTGCCTTAAGAAATTGCTTTACCCGGGCTAATCCGCTGCCAAGGCGCAAATTGCTGGCGGGATTATGCACCGGCGTCGCGCCGCTCGTGGCAAACAATTCGATGTCCTCAGGTTCGATCCAGATGGAATGCGCCAACGAGACATTGGAACGGAGAATTCCGATTGCCTCGAGATGCTGCAGCAGTGAGGTATCGTAAACCTGCTTACCCACGACGCTCTGGGCTTTGGTTTCGGCGAGGTGGATATGGATTGGAACGTGTCTTCTGGCGGCGATCTCGGCCGACCCGGTTAAAAGCTCATCGCTGCAGCGCTGCACCGCCGACGGTCCGGGGCAGCAGATCGTGAGCTTATCGGGCGAGTGGAATCTCTCGATGAACTCTTCGCACTCGCTCAGCCACGCAGCCGCGGGCTTTGCTTCGCTCCGGCTCATTCGCTCGATTTCGTTCTGGTTATTTTTCGCGTCCTTCGGGAGAGGTATGGTGTCTTCGTAATTTTTATCGGACAGCGTGAGGGCGACCACATGCCTGAGCCCGAGATCACGCATCGCCTGGATCGCGGCCCCTGCACCCATGAACGGATAATCCTGATTGCCAAAAAAATGATCCAGCACCGTTGTGGCGCCGAATTTCAGCATCTCCATCCCGCCAAGGATCGCGCTCGCATAAAAATCCTCGTCCCGCATATCCCGAAGCGACGCCCGGTAATACGTCCGCCAGATCTCGAGCGGCCGGCTCGCGAACAAGCCCCGGACGAGGTTGGCAGGCGAATGGCAATGCGCATTGACCATTCCCGGCATGGCAATCATTCGTTCGGCATCGATTGTCTCATCGAACGGCCCGGCCGGAGTCCACTCGGACGGACCCACGAAAGAGAGTCTGCCGTTCTCAGAAACGATGTTTCCGCGTTCGATCACTTCATCGTGGTCGTTCATCGTGACAATCAAGGCGTTGCGAATCAGCATCTTCATCAAATTTCCTCTTGCATTCTCAAATCAGTTGCGTTTTACGATGGCCTGTCGACGTCGCGACGGATCAGAATACTACAGCGGCGGCGCGGGGCAACCGCGGGATTCCGGGCCAGGTCGCAAAGGCACCGAGTTCGGATCATTCGTCTCTGTACTGTGCGCGCTTTGCGTCTTGGCGGAAGATGACTTCGGTCTTTGTCTCACGGTGAAGGGAGAGACTATGTACGATTTCCGTATCATCGATGCTGATGGGCATGTGCAGGAAAAAGATGCGCCCTGGGAGGACCTGCTCGAAGGTCCGTACAAAAAATATGCGCCCAGAGTCGTGAAAGCGCCGGATGGCCGCTCGGAACTGCTGCTCGAAGGAAAAGTATGGGCGAAGCCCACAGGAATGGGTTGCGGGATTGGCGCCGCGCCTCTGAACCGCCGACCCCAGGCCACGACCGGCATGTTCGATCCGGTGCAACGCCTCAAAGATATGGATCTTGAAGCTATCGATACCGCCGTTAACTTCGGCACGACTGTATTCCTGAGCCTGCCATTCCTGGAAAACGGCGATCTCGCCTGCGCGATCGCACATGCATACAACACCTGGCTCGCAGGTTACTGTGATCAGAATCCAAAAAGACTCAAGGGCGTTGCGCTGGTAGCGCTCCATGAACCGGCGGAAGCGGTAAAGGAACTCACGCGCTGCGTCAAAGAACTCGGATTCGTCGCGGTGGCAACTTCAGCGCACTGCGCGGGCCGCAACCTGGACCACCCGGACCTTTATCCATTCTATGCCGCCGCCGAAGCACTCGGAGTTCCGGTATGTGTGCACGTTGGCTCCGGCAGGCCGGCCGCCGCGGCGGATCGCTTCGACAATCCTTTTTTCGTCCATGCGACGACGCATGCCTTCGAACAGATGATCGGTGCCATGTGCATTGTCGGCGGAGGCATCCTGGAGAAATTTCCCAAACTGAAGGTGGCTTTTCTCGAAGCCGGGGCCGGCTGGGTGCCGTACTGGATGGAGCGGCTCGACGAGCACTATGAATATCTCGAACCCGCCGTACCACTAATGAAAAAACCGCCCAGCGAATACATGCGCAGTGAGCAGGTTTACTATTCCTTCGAACCGGACGAAAAAACGCTGCCGTTCATCATGGAATACGTGGGCGAAGACCGGCTCGTCTTTGCGTCGGACTACAACCACGGCGACAGCAAGTTTCCCCACACCGTGGAATCGGTTACTCGGCGCGAAGGACTGAACCCCGCGGCTATGCGAAAGTTAATGGGTGGAAATGCCGCGCGGCTCTATAATATCTGAGCTGATCGCAGATAGCCGATCGCTCATGCCTGCTGGTTGACGTCAGGCATGCGGGTAATTCGCCCGACGGTATCGATTGATCTTTGCCGCGACGGGCCGGCGCCCTGCGAAATACATCGGAGGTACAGATGAAGAGAATTATCTCGTGCTGTCTGTTTTCGATGTTCCTGACCTTCCAGGTCGCTTCCGCTCAGGACAAACCACTTAAGAAAATCATCTGGGGCGTTACGTCTCTCTCCGCTTCGCAGTGGATTCCGTGGATCGCGAAGGATGCGAAGATTTATCAGAAGTACGGCCTCGATACCGAGCTCGTCCTGCTTCGCGGATCAGGACAGTCTGCACAGGCCATCATCGGCAATAGTATTCTCGCGGCGCCGTGCACCCTGACGACCGTGATGAGCGCCGACCTGAGCGGCGCCGATCTCGTCACCGTCGCGCACACCGTTGCCGGTGTGCAAAGCAAGTTGCTCGTCAAACCCGAAATCAAAAAGCCCCAGGATCTCAGGGGTAAAAGGCTGGCCGTTTCCGGCTTCGGCTCCCTCGGCGACTTCCTCGAACGCTATATCATCAGGAAGTATGGCCTGGAGCCTGGCCGCGATGTCGTGATGCTGTCGATCGGGACCCAGCCGGAAAGAATCCAGGCGCTCGTCACCGGCGCAGTCGACGCCGCGGATCTTTCGTTTCCCGCCGACGTTCAGGCGGAGCGCAAAGGCTACAAAGTTCTTTGGGATGCGAAACAGGAGGTTTCCTACCCGTCCATGTCAGTGGTCATGCGGCGCAAATCGATTACCGACGATCGGGATACGGTAATGCGCATGGTAAAAGCCCACGTAGAAGCAATTCACTTCCTCAAAGCGAACAAGGAAGCCAGTACGAAGATTCTCGGCAGGTATTTAAAAACCAACGACCGCGAGCTTCTCGACGGATCCTACGAGATCTACCGCAACGACTTTATTTCAGTCCCGTACCCGATCACGCAGGGATTGCAGCCGACTTACGAGTACGTGGCACTCCAGCGCCCGGACATCTGGAGTCATAAGCCGGAAGAATTCATGGATCCGAGTTTCATCTCGGAACTGGAGAGAACCGGCTTCATGAAAAACCTGGCCCAGCAAGCATCGCGGTGAACCGCGAATCAGGCTCAGCCTCTCGGCAGCAATTTCGAAAATGTAAGATGCGGTGCTTTGGGGCGAGGCGCTCAGATGCAGGATTTCTGCGTATGGTCACTCGGCGTGAGAAATCTTTTTATTTAATCGCTTCCGCCGCCTTGAGCTCTTCGATGCGCTCCTGAGTCAACCCCAGAATTCTCCCGAAAACCTCGTCATTGTGCGCGCCGATCCATGGGGCCGGGCGGGCAGCGTTTGCTTTCGATAGCGATGGAATCGCCGGCAGGCCCTGGTGCGCCATCCTTCCCCAGGGGCTCCCGCTCGTTTGTACAATATGGCCGCGCTCGCGCAGATGAATGTCGTAAAACAGATCCTCCCCTGAAAGCGGGATTCCGGCTGCAATTCCTGCTTCCTGAAGAATCCGAAACGCTTGTCTCGGGGTCAGACGCCGTGTCCATCCGGCGATCTGCGCGTCCAGCTCGGCGCGATGATTTCTGCGGCCTTCTTTCGATGCGAATGTTTCATCTGCCGCCCACGATGAAGCTCCGATCAAACGGATCATGCTCTGCCACTCTTCATCGGTTTTGCACGCGATGATGATCCAATTGTCTTCGCCGCGGCAGGGATAGCAGCCGTAGGGCGCGTAAGGTTCGCCCAGGATTTCCTGATAGCCCATCGCATCCCATTCCCTGCCATTCACCGTGTAATCCAAAATGGCAGGCCCCATCATCGAACCCTGGGCTTCCAGCATTCCCGCCTCTATGAACTGGCCTTTTCCGGTCCGCTGCTGATACTCGAGAGCGGCAAGAACGCCCAGGGTCATGGTGACCGCTCCAACCCGGTCTGGCCACGCAATCTTGCATCGGCTTTCCATCGGTGAATCCGGATATCCCCAGAGCCGCATGATTCCATTGTAAGCGAGCAACTGCCAGCCCCAGGCGACCCACGTCTTCAGGGGTCCGCTCAATCCCCAGCCCGGCATCACAGCCTGGACAATGCCGGGATTAATCTGCTGGAGAACGTCGAAGCTGAACCCGAGCCGTTCGAGCACGCCCGAGCTGAAATTGTCGACGACTACGTCAGAGCTTTTGATAAGCTGTCTAAAAAGTTCCTTGCCTTCGGTATGGCGTAAATTGATCGTGCACCCAATCTTGGCCCGATTCATATCGGCGTGAGCGGCGGAATCCCGCTCCTTGCTCGCTACGACGTTGGATTCGATCTTGACGACTTCCATTCCGTAGTACGCGAGAATCGCCGTTCCGAGCGGCCCTGCGTACTGCTGCGTCAGGTCAGCCATCCGGAGACCGGCCAGCATCGGATCCGTGGCATTTCGCTCGTCCGGCGACTTGGATTGCCGGGAAGGTTGACGTCTGAGCTCTTCGAGTATCTCCTCCTGGTGCTGCCCCAGCAGCGGCGCGGGCCGGCGGATTCGCATCGGCGTCAGTGAAAGCCGCATCGGGAAGCCCGCAGCCGTGTATCGGCCGATCACAGGATGCTCGATTTCCTGGAGCCACTCCCGCACCCGAACCTGTTCGCAATTGACGAATTCGCCTACCGTGTTCAGCGGCGCGGCAGCCAGATGGCGCCGCTGAGCTTCCTGGGCAAATCCTTCGGCCGTGAAGCTCCCGATGAATTCGGCAAAAGCCTTGGAAACCAGTTCCGAATGCGCGTCGCGGTACCTTGCGTTTTCCCACTCGGGACCGGAAAGGATCGGGTGCTGCATCCAGTTCTGCGCGAACTCGCGCCACATGTGCGGCATGTTCGTCGTAAAGTGAACGTAACGTCCGTCCTTGCAGCGATAGATGTTGGTGCCCGCGCCGCCATAGTCTCTGGCACCCGGACGGCGCTCGAGCCGGTTCTCCTTCGTATAGCGCGCAACAGAGCTGCTGTTCGTGAAGGTAAGCGCCTCCTGAAGCGACACATCGATCCGCTGTCCTCTCCCGGTAAGCCGCGCATGTCGCAGGCCGGCGAGGGCCAGGGTCCCCGCGACGCATGCGGCGACCTGATATGCGAGATGGCTCGGGGCGGTGCATTGTCCCTTCGTGTCATCGCCCTGGCCGTACAGAAAACCTCCCGAGGCATTGGCAATCGCATCGCTGCCTTTATAGGTGCGATACGGGCCCGTGCGGCCAAACGGCGTCATCGACACGGTCACGAGAGAGGGATTGATCGTGCTCAATTCCTCATCATCGAATCCGAACTTTTCCAGATAACCGAACGCCGTCGCCTCGATGAAAAGGTCGGCCGAAACGAGCAACTCGGCAAGAACGCGCCGGTCGCGTTCGCTCTCGTCGAGATCGAGAACGACACTGCGCTTATTCGTATTCGCGTTGATAAACGTGAGACTCCGCTCGGGATGTACGATGCCGCCGGCGAATGGCGGCAAGGTCCGATTTGGATCCCCGCCGGGCGGTTCGATCTTGATCACGTCCGCGCCGAGATCGGCGAGAAGTCGCGTCGCGTAAGAAGCCGGGATATCCCCTATTTCGATGATGCGAAGATGAGCGAGGGCGCCATCCTGCTTCGTGATTGTTGAATCGTCCATTGAATTTCTAGTGGACATCCTGAGCCTTGGCTGCGGATGTGCGCACGATCGTCATGTTTCGCATCCCGGCGCTGAATTACGCCGTGGGATTTACGATAACGCGCCCGCGGATGCCGCCCTTCAGGATCTGATCAATCTTCGGTTCGAGCTGATTCAGCGCACACTCCGAGACGATCGGATCCAGATCGATCTTCCACTCCTGCGCGAGTTTCTGCCACGCGCGAATCCGGCTGTTGATTGGAAGTTCCACCGAATCAACTCCGAGAAGACTGACGCCGCGGAGAATAAACGGGTAAACGGTCATCGCCAGATCGCCGGACATGGCATTGCCGCAGGCAGCAACAAGTCCGCCGTATTTGGCGGTCTTGAGCGCCGTCGCAAGAATGTTTCCTCCCACCGTATCGACGACTCCCGCCCAGCGCGGCTTCTGCAGCGGACGTCCCGAGGTATCATTCGCTTCGTCGCGCGAAATGATTGTCTTGGCGCCGAGGTTCGTCAGAAAGTCCTTTTCATCCGTTTTCCCGGTAGCGGCAGCGACATTAAACCCGAGCTTACCGAGAATCCCGACCGCAACACTGCCAACGCCGCCGGTCGCGCCGGTCACCAGCACTTCCCCTGAATCTTTCGACAAACCGCTCGCCAGCAGTCGCATGACACAAAGTGCGGCGGTGAGCCCGGCAGTTCCATACCCCATCGCGTCACGCAGGGAGAGCCCCTGAGGAGCTTTAACCGCCCAGCCGGATGGAACGCTGATGTACTGCCCAAACCCGCCCGGCGTGTTCATGCCGAGATCGAATCCCGTGACAATGACCTGATCACCGACCCCGAAAGCTCGGTTGGTGGAATCGACCACAACCCCGGCCGCGTCGACGCCAGGCGTGTGCGGGTATTTTCGCGTCACCGCTTTATTGCCGCTGGCTGACAAAGCGTCCTTGTAATTGAGCGATGAATATTTGACTTCGATGATTAATTCGCCTGAAGGCAGATCGCTCAATTCCCGCTGCTGTATATCGCGAACGAATTTTTTGTCCGCGGTTTCCGTGACCACCATCGCTTGAAATGTTTTTGGAAGCGCCATGCGAATTCTCCTCGTCTGTTTATCGCGTTACTCAAGCGAGTATCGACGAACGGACACGGAGTCAAGGCCCGCGCGCGGCGTAGGCGTTCAGACAATCTATCCCGGGGCACGTTCGAACGTGCCCTGCGTTAACGCATGCGCGAACATTGTTGCAATCGTGCTCAGGTTCGGTAAACAGTGACAAAGGGGAGGATCCAGTTATGGCTACTGAGAGCGGCGCCGGACTTGCGGGGGTGATCGCCGGACGCACGGCAATTGCAACAGTCGGAAAAGAAGGGAAGGGACTCACTTACCGCGGCTATTCCATTTACGATCTCGCCGAAAATTCAACCTTCGAGGAAGTCGCCTACCTTCTCATTTACGGCGCATTACCGAATCGGCAACAGCTCGAAGAGTATAAAAACAAGCTGCGCAAGGGGCGCGGATTGCCCGCGCGACTGAAAACCGTCCTCGAACAAATCCCGGCCGGCGTTCATCCGATGGATGTGATGCGCACCGGCTGTTCGATGCTCGGAACGCTCGAGCCGGAAGGATCGGATCGCGATCAATTTGCGGTCGCCGATCGGCTGACCGCCTGCTTCAGCGCCATGCTGCTTTACTGGCATCACTTCTCAAAAAGCGGCAAGCGCATCGATACCGAAACCGACGACGACAGCACCGCCGGCCATTTCTTCCATCTGCTCCACGGCAAAAAACCCGATGAGCTTCATCGCCGGGCCATGGACGTTTCGCTGATTCTCTACGCAGAACATGAATTCAACGCGTCGACGTTCACAGCTCGGACGATCATTTCGACGCTGCCGGATTTTTATTCTGCAGTTACCGGAGCCATCGGCGCCCTGCGGGGGCCGCTTCACGGCGGCGCGAACGAGGCAGCCATGGAATTGATCGAGCAATTCTCGAGTCCCGATCAGGCGGAAAAGGGAATTCTCGATCAGATTGCTACCAAGAAACTCATCATGGGCTTCGGCCATCGAGTGTATAAAATTTCCGATCCTCGTTCCGACGTCATCAAAGCGTGGTCGAAGAAACTCGGTGAAGCGCACGGCGACGAACGGCTTTATCCTGTTTCGGAACGGATCGAACAGGTGATGCGGCGCGAGAAGAAACTTTTTCCCAATCTCGACTTCTACAGCGCCACCGCTTATCACTTCTGCGGAATTCCCACACCCATGTTCACTCCGCTGTTCGTGGTTTCCCGCATTACGGGATGGGCGGCGCACATTATCGAGCAGCGCGCGGACAATCGTCTGATTCGTCCCAACGCCGATTACGTCGGGCCTGATCCGCGGGTTTACGTCCCGATTGAGAAGCGCTGACCATGACCACGGAAACTTTCAATCTGCGGCCGCCACCCGACGACATCATCGTCGAGATTGCGCGTTATGCGGCGGAGTATGTGCCTGAATCGGATGCCGCGCTCGATACTGCCCGGTACTGCTTCATGGATGCGCTCGGTTGCGCTTTGCTCGCGCTGCGTTTTCCTGAATGCGCGAAGCACCTCGGTCCCATCGTACCCGGGGCGATCCTCGGCAATGGCGCGCGGGTCCCCGGAACCGAATGGCAGCTGGATCCGGTACACGCCGCATTCAACATCGGGACGATGATTCGCTGGCTCGATTACAACGACGCCTGGCTTGCCGCTGAATGGGGGCACCCTTCCGATAACCTCGGCGGAATTCTCGCCCTTTCAGACTATCTGGCGCGAACCGGGCAGAAACCGTTCAAGATTCGCGACGTATTGGACGGAATGATCAAGGCGCATGAAATTCAGGGAGTCCTGGCGCTTGAAAACAGCTTCAACCGCGTCGGACTCGACCATGTCTTATTAGTCCGGCTTGCGACGACCGCAGTGGCGACCGCGATGCTCGGCGGCACCCTGGATCAAATCATCAGCGCCGTTTCGAATTCGTGGATCGACGGCGGCAGTCTTCGGACGTACCGCCACGCGCCTAACACGGGGCCGCGCAAATCCTGGGCGGCCGGCGATGCAACCAGCCGGGGCGTCCGGCTCGCGCTCATGGCAATGCAGGGCGAGATGGGTTACCCGTCGGCTGTCACTGCAAAAACATGGGGCTTTTCAGATGTCCTTTTCAAAGAAAAAGAGCTTGTGCTGGAGCGGCCGTTCGGCTCGTACGTGATGGAGAACGTGCTCTTCAAAATTTCATTTCCTGCGGAATTCCACGCCCAGACCGCGGTGGAATGCGCGGTTACGTTACACCCCGAGGTAAAATCCCGCATCGACGAAATCGAGAAGGTTATCATCATCACGCAGGAGTCCGCGATTCGAATCATCGATAAAACCGGACCGCTCTACAATCCCGCGGACAGGGACCATTGCCTGCAGTACATGACGGCCATCGGCTTGATCTTCGGCGAGCTCACTGCGGATCACTACTCCGACGCCGTCGCCCGTGATCCCAGAATCGACCGCCTGCGCGAAAAAATGGTCGTCGTCGAAGACACCCGCTATTCTCACGATTACCTTGATCCGGAAAAGCGTTCGATCGCGAACTCGGTACAGGTTTTCTTCAGCGACGGCACCTGCACGGAAAAGATCGCGGTGGAGTATCCGATCGGCCACCGGCGCCGGCGCGCTGAAGGCATGCCGCTCCTGATCAGGAAGTTCGAAGCGAATCTCGCTTCGCGTCTTGCTCCCCAGTGGTGCAGCAGGATTCGCGATCTCTGCCTCGATCTCCCCGCATTGCAATCAACGCCGGTGCACGAATTCACCGATATGTTCGCGGTGGAATCTGCTTGAGAACTGTTTGTCTGATGGATCACGAAGCACACCCGGAGCACGAGGATTCATAACTTACGTGCGCTTGGTGGCGCGCCGTGTTATTCACGAGCGGCGAAATGTCGGCAGCACTGACCTGAGCCCTATGGAAGGTCCTGCCAAACGAGGATGCGTATGAACACTCGACAACAACTCAAAGAACTTCTTCGCCGCGACAAGTTATTGGTTGCTCCCGGCTGTTTTGATGGCCTGTCCGCCCGCCTGGTGGAAGAAGCCGGGTTCGAAGCGGCGTATCTGAGCGGCGGGGCGGTTGCTCGCAGCATGGGCATACCCGATATCGGTCTGGTGACAATGTCGGAAGTGATCGAACGCGCCGCCCAGGTCGTCTCCGCAGTACGCATTCCTGTCATTGCGGATGCCGACACCGGCTATGGCAATGCGATTAATCTGGTTCGAACGGTTCGCGAGTACGAGCGGATCGGCGTGGCGGCGATCCACATTGAAGACCAGATCACACCGAAGCGCTGCGGCCACCTCGAAGGGAAGGAAGTCATTTCGCTGCCGGAGATGCAAAAAAAACTGGAAGCGGCGATCGCGACCAGGACGGATCCGGACTTCTGTCTGATTGCGCGAACCGATGCGCGCGGCGTGCATGGACTCGACGATGCGATCGCGCGCGGCAAAGCGTTCAAACGGCTCGGCGTGGATGCGATTTTCGTCGAGGCTCCGCAATCGGAAGCGGAGCTCGAGGCCATCCCGCGCGAGCTCACGGGCATTCCGCTTCTGGTGAACGTGTTTAAAGGCGGGAAAACACCGATGCTGCCGATGGAACGGCTCCAGGCGATGGGTTACCGGATTGCGATTTACCCGTCCGAAACGCAGCGTGCGGCAATTTACGCCATGCGAACGGCACTTCTGGTACTCAAGCGGGAAGGAACAACGGAAAGCATTGATGCCGCTCTCACGACTTTCAAGGATCGCGATAAGATCGTCGGACTCGATGATTGGCAGGATCTCGAACGGCAGTATCTCGAAGTCGATCCGGGCAAGTGAGAATCCGCGAAGCGATTGCTCACCCTGAATCGCCGCTGAATCGATTGCGCGGGAATTCATCTTCAGTCGGAAAACTCAGCGTGAAAACCGTTCCGCGGTTCTGTTGGGTCTGGTAGCTCACCGATCCCCGGTGAGCGTTAACGATCTTCTTCACAACCGGCAGTCCCAGCCCGGTTCCGAAGGACTTGGTGGTCGTGAACGGATCGAATATTTTAGTACCGTCCTTGATCCCGGTTCCGGTATCGCTCACTTCGACCAGAACACGACCGCCGCTTTCATAACTTCGAATTTTCAACGTACCGCCGTGCGGCATCGCTTCGACGGCGTTCTTGAACAAATTCAGCAGAACCTGCTTGAGCTTCTGACGGTCGCCGTTGAGACGCAGTTCATCCGTACTGAATTCCTGCTCGACGGCAATCCGCTTCTCAGCGTACTCGATGGACTCGGTTGAGAGTACTTCTTTAATGACGTCCCTGATATCGAGCGGCTCGGGAGTGATCGTCTCGGGACGGGCAAAGGTTCTGAACTCCTGCAGCAAACCGGCGAGCCGGCCGATCTCGTTCAAGGCATCCTGAAGCATCTCGCGGGATGACGAGTTTTTAACTTCATCGCCCCGGAGCAAAACCTGGAGAATCGTCGAGATACCATTCAGAGGATTCGCCACCTCATGGGCGAAGATGCTCGCCGTCTCCGCCAACGCCGCAAAGCGCGCGGTGTCCTGTAAACTCTCTTCATACCGTTTACGATCCGTGACGTCGTTAGCCAGAACCAGCCGTGCCGGCCTGCCGTGAAACTGAATCCCATAATTGAACAGCTCGGCGTCGATAAGAGTGCCGTCTTTCTTGCGGTGGATCCAGACTCCGGCGCGTTTCAATCCGGGAGGCAGATACTTGAGGCTTTCCTCTAAACGCAGCGCCTCTTCAGCCGGCCGCATATCCTCCAATCGCATCCTGAGGAATTCCTCGCGGGAATAACCATAGTGGCGCACGGCCATCTGGTTGACCTCGAGGAACGCATGAGTTTCGACGTCGAAGACCCATCCGGGGAGAGGATTCAACTCGAACAGGAGCTGATATTGCTCCTTGGCGGTGCGAAGCTCGGTCTCGTTTTCAATAACGCCGGTAAGATCGGTTACCGTTCCAATGTACCCTTCGGGTTCCTGACCGGCTGTCCCGTGCTTGACCGCCTGGCCATATACCCACGTGACCGTTCCATCAGCACACTTGAAACGAAATTTCGATTCGAAACGGGTTTTGTTCCCGACTGCGCGAGCCCATTCCGCGGACACCCGTTCACGGTCGGCAGGATCCAGGGCAGCAGTCCAACCCTGGCCATGAGCTGCCGCCGGAGTCATCCCGGCCATCTCACACCAGCGCTGGTTGACATAGACGTAGCGCCCTTCACTGTCGGCCTGAAAAATCCCGACGGGCGAAATATTCGAGAGAGCCTGAAACAGGCTCTGGCTCGGGTTCAGAAATAGTTCCATCAGCACCTTTACGAAAGAACTTTCGCCTCCAGCGCGCGTCAATCCAGCGTATGCAGGTCCTAATGGTACGAAGAAAATACGAGGTAGGCAACGCCAGATTCGTGTGCTCACGCAGCGGAAAATATCCTTCGAGTCGGTGACTGCGACGTGATCCGCCAGGTCGCGGGATCTCGGCCGCGCTCGCGTCAGGTCCGGTATCCGTCTGGACATTTCGCCGGGGCTGACGTATGCCAGACCTGTTGGGAATCCCGCTCCCTACCCGAAGGAGTCATCATGACCACGACGTTCAATGTCCTGGAAACTACTATCGCCGACGTTCACGCTGCCTACCGGTCCGGCCAGCTGACGGCCCGCGACCTGGTGCAGATTTATCTCGATCGCATTCAGAAGTACGACAAGAGCGGACCCACGATTAATGCAATCATCAGCATTAACCCCGATGCCCTGGCTGACGCCGACCGGCTCGACGCCGCTTTTAAGTCGTCGGGCTTTGTCGGCTCCCTTCATGGAATTCCAATCATCGTGAAGGATCAGGCCGATGCCAAAGGGATGCCGACCACGCTGGGATCTTTGCTGTTCAAGGACTACTATCCTGACCGGGATGCATTCGTGGTGGAAAAATTAAAAAAGGCCGGCGCCATTATTCTCGCGAAAGCCACACTTGGCGAACTGGGCGGCGGCGATACGCATGGTTCGCTCTTCGGATCGACGAAAAATCCTTACGATCTGGAAAGAACGCCGGGCGGCTCTTCCGGCGGCTCGGGGGCCAGCGTTTCGTCAAATTTCTGCACGGTAGCCGTCGGGCAGGAAGGGTTCGCGTCGATCCGGCGGCCCTCGACGTGGAATTCGGTCATCGGAATGCGCCCGACCGCCGGTCTTGTAAGCCGCGGCGGCGTTTACGCAGGCTGGCCGTCGCTTGCCGGATCTCTCGGTCCAATGGCGCGAACGGTCGCCGATTTGGCGAAGCTTCTGGACGTGATGGTCGGCTACGACCCGGAGGATCCGATTACCGCCCGCGGTGTTGGCCATGCTCCCGAGAGCTTTACAAAGTTTCTGAATAAAGACGGCTTGCGCGGCGCGCGCATTGGAATTCTGCGCGAGTCCATGGGATTCGAGGCGGAGCCCGAATCAGAAGATTTCAAAAAGATCACGGAAGTATTCGATCGCGCCGTGAACGAGCTGAAAGCTGCGGGCGCTGAAGTCGTCGATCCGATCGTGATTCCCAACCTCAAGCAGTCCCTCGCAAAGCGCGCCGGCAGTTACGCCGACGACCACGACGCCTTCAACGTCTACTTCAGCCGGAGCGCCAGGCCGCCGTACAAATCGCGCGAAGAGGCTGCCCGGTCGCCGGACTTTTCCAAGGTCGTCAAGCGATCGCAGCAACGCTGGACACGGCAAGCCGATCCTGCGAAACACTATCAATATCTTCTGGCCCGGGAAGAATTGAGCACGCAGATTTTCAAAATCATGGCTGATCACAAGCTCGACGCAATCGTGCACAAAGCCGTTGAACATCAACCCACGCTGATCAAAGACGGCGTCAATCCGCCTTTCGTGGACCAGAAAGGCGCGCCGCATCTGAATACGTTTCTGGTTTTCGTACCATCGGTTGTCGTTCCTGCAGGATTTACCCGCGATAACCTGCCGGCGGGAATTACCTTTCTCGGGAGACCGTATGACGACGGGAACATGATCAAATTCGCCTACGCTTATGAGCAGGCAACGCACCATCGGCGTCCGCCGGCGAGCGTGACCCCGCTGTAAAAGCGTTCCGAGCGCGAGATAATTTTATAGAATGCGTTTCAGAGGCGGCTCCCTTTGGCTGCTGACCGTGCTCGGCGCTCTCCTGATCAGTGCCGGAGCCGGATTTGCGCGCGACACACGCCAGGCTGGGCTCGGCGAGATAACCGTTGCCGAACTCCCCAGGGAAGGCCGCGCAACTCTGGTGTTGATCAAGAAAGGAGGTCCGTTTCCCTATTCGAAAGATGGCGTGGTGTTCGGGAATTTCGAGCGGCAGTTACCGGTCAAACCGCGGGGTTACTACCATGAGTATACGATTCCGACTCCGGGATCGCGCGATCGCGGAGCCCGTCGTATTGTTGCCGGCAGGAACGGCGAATACTATTACACCGAGGATCATTACCGGATATTTCGGCGGATTCGCGAGTGAACTCTTCAGAGAACCTGAGCGCGCTCTTTGCCGCAGTTGAACGTTCGGGCGTCTACGTCTTCTTTCCAGCACAGTGGGATCCGAAGCTTGGAATTCACGTGACTTGAAGTCGCGGC